>JAEEGL012785614.1_pt1 | contig 57369 bp, 40 predicted proteins | sample 9134231 | NCBI WGS metagenome assembly JAEEGL01 (sample SAMN16246548, study PRJNA631951) | gut metagenome | biome: gut microbiome; feature: rumen; material: fiber-attached | host: Bos | place: Iran: Karaj | collected 2018-10
CCATTAACCCCGTCCCCATGGTCCACTTTATTTAGTCAGGAGCATCATGATCTCATTGCTGCGTGCGATGAACTTGCTCATTGCTTCGCCCTCAAGAGGAGCGTTCTGGATGCGTGCAAGGTCATAGAGCTGCTCGAAGATCATCTTGGTATTATCGCTATCTTCGTTCTCCATAACATACTGAACAAGTGGATGGTTAGCGTTGAGGATAAGTGTCTGGCCTTCGTTGCCAAAGTCGCCCATGCTCATTCCGTTCATGGCATACATCTTCATCATCTCAGCCATACGTCTTGATTCCTCAGAAACAGTGAGCATTGAAGACATCTTCTTATCCTTGAGCTTCTCAAGCTTAACAGTAAGTCTGTCGTTCTTAAGAGCCTTCTTGATCTTCTCAGCTAACTCTTTTTCCTTCTCTTCAAGTTCAGCCTGAGCCTTCTTGGAAGTCTTGGACTTGAATGTATCTGTCAGATCTGCATCAATTCTGGCAAAACGGATACCTTCATTCTTGCTCTCGAGCTGCTGCATGAAAGGTACATCGATGTTGTGGTTCATGATGAAAGCTTCCATCTTCTGAGCCTTGAACATCTTGATGTACTGGCTCTGCTGCTGTTCGTCTGTTACATAGTAAATTGTACGAGGCTCTTTGTCTTTGTCCTCGTCCTTCTTGTCATCAGAAGCTGTGTCAGCAGCTTTCTCATCTGCACCATTTTCTGCCTTAACCGGATTGCCATCAGCATCTAAAACTTCTGCCTCTACCTTCTCGCCGTTCTCTCCGACAGCCTCTTCCTTGGCAGCTTCTTCCTCAGCCTCCTTGTTGATCTGGAGAGCCTCAGGTGTTGTAAGATACTTGCCATCAAGATTCTTGAAGAGGATATAATCTGTCATCTTCTCGCAGAACTTGTCGTCACGAAGGCAACCATATTTGATGAATGGGCTGATGTCATCCCAGTATTTGTCATAGTTCTCTTTGTCAGTCTTGCAAAGACCGGCAAGCTTCTCTGCTACCTTCTTGCTGATGTATTCAGAAATCTTCTTGACAAAGCCGTCATTCTGGAGGGCTGATCTTGATACATTAAGAGGAAGATCAGGACAGTCAATAACACCCTTTAAGAGCATCAGATACTCAGGAATTACTTCCTTGATGTTATCAGCGATAAATACCTGGCTATTGTACAGTTTGATAGTTCCCTCGATTGACTCAAACTCCATGTTGATCTTAGGGAAGTAGAGAATACCCTTTAAGTTGAAAGGATAGTCCATGTTAAGGTGGATCCAGAAAAGAGGCTCCTTATAATCGCGGAATACCTTTCTGTAGAATTCCTTGTATTCTTCGTCAGTACAATCCTTAGGTGTCTTAGCCCAAAGAGGATGTGTATCATTGAGAAGCTGAGGGCGTCTCTTGATCTTGAGTTTCTTCTCTTCTTCCTTGGCTTCTTCTCCCTCTTTGGCTTCCTTCTTTTCAGGCTCTATAACCTCGATAACAACGTCGTCATCACGTTTCTCTGATTCCGCAATTGTCTCTGTGCCTTCTTCATTCTCTTTGGATAAATAGATTTCATAAGGCATGAATGAGCAGTACTTCTCAATTACTTCTCTAGCCTTATACTCATTGCAGAACTCAAGGCAGTCCTCTGAGAGATGAAGTGTGATTGTTGTACCAACTTCCTTCTTGTCACCGTCTTCCATTTCGAAGTCTGATCCGCCATCGCATGTCCAGTGAACAGAAGCTGCATCTGATTTGTATGAAAGTGTATCGATATCTACATAATCAGATACCATGAATGTTGAATAGAAACCAAGTCCGAAATGTCCAATGATCTGATCAGCATTGGCCTTATCTTTATACTTGTTAAGGAAATCAGTAGCACCTGAGAAAGCCACCTGGTTAATATATTCCTCAACCTCTTCGGCAGTCATACCGATACCGTTATCTGTGATCTTGATTGTCTTGTCTTTATCGTTGAGCACAACGTCTACACGAGGCTTGAAGCCATCCGGAAGTGTGTACTCACCCATCATATCCATCTTGCGGATCTTGGTGATAGCATCGCAAGCATTTGAAATTACTTCTCTGTAAAAAATATCATGATCCGAATACAACCATTTCTTGATGATTGGGAACATGTTCTCGCTGTTAATTGAAAGATTACCTTTTTTTGAAGCCATAATTCTCACTCCTTCTATGTTTTATACGTAATCAAATTTCTACCAATCCAGCATTTGACTACAAAAAAAATTGTATTCCCGCCATGACTAAAAGTCAATAAAAAATTAGCACTCAACTCAAAAGAGTGCTAACAAACTTTTTATGTCATCTTTTTTCCGCCGAAATAACTCTATTGTATTAAGGCGAAAATAATATAAAATGAATATGGGGAATTAGCACTGCTTAGTAAAGTGCTACTCAAATAGGGGGACAGTCAGATACAATGATCAATGGTAAAAAAATAGTAGCTCTTTGTACTTACAGAATATACGGAGCTCCTGAATTTGCTTTTCTTTCCGAGCTTGGAAGGCTCTTATCTGAAGAAGACTATTTTCTATTCATATATGCCATGAATTCCGAAATAGGAATCGTGGAAGACACTTCTCCTGAAGTAGAAGTCTTTAATCTGATCCCGTACGATAAAGTTGACGTTGTAGTGATCATGAATGAGAAGATCAAAAACCGCAGCGTCATACAGAATATCATAGATAAATCAAGTGCTAACGATGTACCTGTTCTCGTTGTTGATGGTGAATTCGATCATGTAGCAACTGTCCGTTTCGACTACGCAGGAGGCTTTGAAAAAGTAGTAAGACACATGATCGAAGATCACAAGGTGCAAAAGCCTCATTTCATGGCAGGGCACAGAAACAATGTCTTTTCCAATGAAAGAATTGAAGTATTCAAAAAGGTCCTTGCCGAAAACAACATGCCCTTTGATGAGAGCATGATAAGCTACGGCGATTTCTGGGCTTTTCCCTGTCGGGCAGCAACAGCAGAACTGCTTAAGCGAAAAGAGCTTCCGGATTCGATCATCTGTGCAAATGATATCATGGCCATAAATGTATGTGATGTCCTTAAAGAGGCTGGCATAAAAGTTCCCGATGATATCCTTGTTTCCGGATTTGATGGGCTTGATGAAGCTTTTATCTCATCTCCCGGTATAACCACTGCAATCTGTGACAATGGCGAATTGGCACACACAGTGATCGAAGCTCTTTCAAACATTTTTTCCGGTGACCGCTATACATCCAAGTGGATACAACCTGTTTTTATCCCTAACGAATCCTGTGGATGTCTGCGAAAAGACCTTCATGTTACAGCGGCAGTCGGTGAACTTAATAATCTCTTTTACCATCACGAAGATGAAATACATGCAATGCAGGCTATTATTTCCAAGATGCTTATGAGCAAAGATGTCAAAAACAGTATTCGCCATCTGAAAGAAAACCATGCCAAGCATGCTCAGGTTATCGTTGAAAAATCATGCTTTGATTTTGAAAACAACTATTTTTATGATGATGTTGAAAAGGGCGATAAAATTGTAGTTTTTGATTCTTACAGTGATTCAGAGGATTCTTATGCCTACGATCCCAAGTCGATCGTTCCTCACTTAGAAGAACTAATGGAAGCAGGTTATCCCCTTATATTTAACAGTCTTGTTTACATGGATAAGTGTCCGGGGTTTGTGTGCTATTCATATCCCAGACGCATGCTTATAGATTATAACCAGACGCCTAATCTTACCAATTGCTTTGAAATGAGTATCGGTGGATATGTTGTGAATATGTACCAAAAATATCTGCGGGACAAGCTTCAAAAAATGTATCAGAACGATGCTCTTACAGGGCTTTACAACAGGCTCGCCTTCAGATCAATTACAAGTGAGATTTTCTCCCATGAGTCCAACATTGGTCAGAAAATCACAGTCATAATGCTCGATCTCAACGGTCTCAAGCAGATCAACGACAATCTTGGTCACATGGCCGGAGACAAGGCTATAACGGCGGTTGCAACAGCTCTAAAAGATTCCTGTCCTGAAAAGGCAATATGCGTAAGAACCGGCGGAGATGAGCTTCTTAGCCTTATAGTTGGTGATTGCAACGTTGACAGCATTCAAAAAGACATCAAAGAAAAAATGGCAGAATACAGTAAAGCTTACGGTTTTGATGTGTCCGCAAGCGTTGGTGTCTATTCAACTATTTACGAAAGCGGCATGGACATCAATAAAGTTATAAACATTGCCGATGAGCGCATGTATGAAATGAAACGCAGAATTAAATCTAACAAAAATGGTAGTTTATGATCTTCATAAACTACCGTTTTTTTATCCAAAATATTCAGTATATACATTCCATAGTGAACTGGTATTTACATTGTCATCACCTGTGACAGTAATTGAATCCCACAGTTCCTCATTGAGTTCCTTGGTCAGTGTGTCGACATAGGCATCGTACTGTTCTCCAAAGACTTCTCTTTTCCTCTCGGCTACAATCCTTACCTTGTTATATTCAGTCTCTTCTCTATTGAAGGTGGTGACGCACTTGATTATAACGTATCCATCATTTACTTCAACCACATCGCTTACCTCGTCGGTGCCAAGATTAAAGGCCACTGTTTCATAAGCTTCCTCCACTTCTCCCTTGCCAAAAGAGATTGTGGATTCTTCCGCCTCGTTGTATTCCGACATAAGCTCTTCAAAGCTTGCTCCGTCAAGAAACTGGTTTCTGATGCTCTTAGCTTTAAGGTAAACAGTATTCTTGGCTGTGTCACTAAAGGGAACCTTTTCGCCTGATGCATCAAGATCATAGGTTTTCAAAAAAATCTGTTCAACAGTGATAGTTCTGGCCTCATCATCGCTTATCTCAGGATTGATATCTCTGATAATGTAGTCGTAGAGCTTATCAGCAAGAGCATATTCAGAATATATCCTGAAAACGTCCTCCTGAGTTATTCCCTTCATAGCTTCGATTTCTTCAGGTGTAAGGGACTCATAGTAAGTAGCTGCTGCCTCTTGTGCCATCGACAACTCATTAGCATCAAGTTCAATTCCTATTTCTCCTGCCAAAAGATTCATTGCCTTGATCTGCGCTACCTTGGCAAGGATAGACTCCTTGAGCTGCTGTGCAACTGTTCCGTCATCTGTCTGTGTCTCCCAGATTTCTCTGCCAAAAGTGCTCTCATAGCCATTCTGAGTATTGATCAGATATGCCATGATTTCCTGTATACTACATACAGAATCTTCTATTCTGAAAATCTCATCATCCGAAAAACCTGTAGTAAACACAACTTTTCTGGTTCCATCAAGGCTTCCGCAGGCCGTCAAAGAAACTACTATGAAAACCCCAACAAGCGCCATCATCATATTTTTTTTTAGTGTTCTAATGATTCTGTCCATCTATGCATAATCCTTGGCGTCTAAACAAAGCGTGATATGAAGAAATATATGCACAACGTATCGATTTTGGTTCTACGAAGATAAGACAAATCCATTGATTTGGCTTATCGCAGTGTCCAGAGCCATGAGAGACGTTGTACATATATTCTGAATGATCACGACATGTTTAGACTCATTGTTTTATCCTAAAGAATTAATGATTGAGCGAGCTACGCAGAGTCCGTTGGCACTTGCCTGCTGAAGTCCACGTGTAACACCTGCTCCATCGCCGATAGCGCGAAGGCCTTTTATGCTGGTCTCAAAATCCTTATTTACTATAACTTTATTAGAATAGAACTTAACTTCTACGCCATACAAAAGAGTCTCATCTGAAGCAATACCAGGTGTAACCTTATCAAGAGCCTGGATCATTTCATCAAGATCCACCATGATCCTGTGTGGGAATACAAGTGAAAGATCTCCAGGAACCGCATCCTTAAGTGTAGGGATCAGGTTATTTCTGCATAGTCTCTCCTCTGTAGTTCTCCTGCCTCTTCTGAAATCTCCGTAAGTCTGAACAAGTATTTTTCCACCACAGAGCATGTTTGAAAGCTCTGCAATCTTTTTACCATATTCTATAGGTGTCTTGAAAGGCTTTGTGAAATTCTTGGACACCAAAAGAGCAAAGTTTGTGTTGTTAGTCTTGAACTCTTTTCCCTTATAAGCATGTCCGTTAACTACTGCGAGGCCATTCTCATAGTACTCTGTAGCGACCTCTCCGGATGGATTGGTACAGAAGGTACGAACCTTGTCGTCAAAAGTTGGAGTGTGATAAATGAGCTTGGCCTCATAGAGGTTCTCGTTGAGGAACTGCATAACTTCATCACGCACCTCAACTCTGACTCCGACATCGACTGTACCGGGCTTAGTCTCAATTCCGATTTCTTCACACTTATCCTTGAACCAGTCAGCGCCCTCTCTACCTACAGCACTTACGATTTCCCTGGCAAAAAACTCTTCGCCCTTGTCAGTTCTAACACCCTTACAAACGCCATCTTCGACAAGAATATCTGTAACCATAGTGTTGAACTGAATCTCTACGCCCTGATCAAGAATATGCTGCTGAAGTTTACTGTAAATCTTGTAGCCTTCCTCAGTTCCAAGGTGTCTGATAGGACACTCTACAAGCTTGAGGTTGGCATTTATTGCTTTTCTGCGGATCTCGCGGATCTCGTTTTCTTTATCAACACCATATACGTTCTTGTCAGCGCCAAATTTAAGATAAATCTCATCTGACTCGTGGATAAGCTCAGTAGCTGCATCATATCCAAGTATATCAGGAAGTGTTCCGCCGACATCAGGTGACAGAGAAAGCTTACCGTCTGAAAAAGCTCCCGCTCCTGCAAATCCGGTTGTAATAGAACATGGCTTGCAGCCGGCACAGGTCTTAGTCACACGCTTAGGACAATTTCTCTTTTCGATAGAGCGGCCCTTTTCTATCATGAGAACCTTAAGATCAGGTCTCTTTTCCATAAGCTCATAGGCACAGAAAATGCCACCCGGGCCTGCTCCGATAATAATTACGTCTACATTTTTACTCATATATATTTCCTCGCATAATCGTTTTTTTACTCCGTAGGGGTATACATTATAACATAATCTAATCATATTGCCTACAATGATATAGATGTCAAAAAAACAGATAAATGCCACCAATTTAGAATAACATAAAATGGGACATTTATCTGTTTTTTAATAAAGGCTCTATTATTATCTGCTGGTTCTGTACTGAACCGGAGTCATTCCATACTTCTTTTTAAAGAGTCTGTTAAAGTGCTCAACGTTCTGATAACCTGCTGCCTCAGCAACTTTTTCCACCTTCATATTACCATTTCTAAGAAGTGTGCTGGCCTTGTTGAGTCTGATTCGCTTAACATTTTCTCCAAAGGTCATGCCTGACTTTTCCTTGATATATTTGGAAAGGTAAGGTTTGGAAAGGTAGAACTGACTGGACAGATCATCAAGAGTAACTGTCAGGTAATTTTCCTGAATATAGTTAATGATGGAATTGATCCTCTCATCTTTGCTATTCTTGATTTCTTTTACCTCATCAATCTGATTAACTGCGATTACAAGAGCATTAATCGAAGATCTGATAATATCCTCGTCTATTCCTACGCCCCAGTACTTCTTGCCATTATGTGTAATTCCCACATATGTACATGCCTTAGAGGATGATCCTCTTGAAAGAGCGTGTTCCTCATAGGTCGAGAGCTCATAGCTAACGTTAAAATACTGCTTTATAGCGTTGCTGACAGCATCCAGACGACCATTACCGTTAGCCTCAACCACATGTTCTTTATCCGCATGAGATATTGTTACTTCTGTTAAAATACCGTCTATCTGCTTGAAGTGACATTCTGAAATCTTGAAAACATTGTCATTGTGAACGTACTTATCCTCGAAAATCTGATATATCCTGGATGGTGACAACTCAGCATGCTCTCTGTCTGATATGTCCTTAATGGTATAGCTGACATCAGCCTGCATTTCCTTAGGAACCATCATTCCATAGTTAGTCTTGAGGATGTAACTTACGCCGCCCTTACCGGACTGACTGTTGATCCTGATAACATCACCGTCGTACTCTCTTCCAAGGTCCTTGGGATCAACAGGAAGATAAGGAACTGACCATATTCCCTTGTCTTTTTTCTGATCATGCCAGGTAAAGCCCTTAGAAATAGCATCCTGATGGGATCCGGAGAAAGCAGTAAATACAAGCTGTCCGGCATAGGGCTGTCTCTCATAGATTCTCATCCTTGTGAGTCTTTCGTAAGCCTCACCGATTTCCATGATATGGCTAAAATCAAGTCCCGGATCAACACCATGAGAATACATATTGATTGCCAGTGTAACTATATCCACATTACCTGTTCTCTCACCGTTTCCGAAAAGAGTACCCTCAATTCTGTCAGCTCCCGCAAGGCAGCCAAGTTCAGCATCGCTTACGCCTGTTCCTCTGTCGTTGTGAGGATGAAGTGATAAAACCACATTGTCGCGGTACTTAAGGTTTTTGCTGATATATTCAACCTGGGTAGCGAACACATGGGGCATTGCAATCTCTACTGTTGTAGGGATATTGATGACAACCTTATTTTTCTTGGTAGGCTTCCACACATCAAGAACCGCGTTACAGACTTCTACTGCGTAGTCCACCTCTGTTCCCGGGAAGCTCTCAGGAGAATATTCAAAAGAGAAATTACCTGTAGTCTCTTTGGCCAGCTTATCAAGAAGCCTTGCGCCATCAACTGCAATCTGCTTAACTTCTGCTTTACTCTTTTTAAATACCTGTTCTCTCTGAGCAACAGATGTCGAATTATAAAGATGGATGATAGCCCTTGGAGCCCCCTTAACCGCTTCAAAGGTCCTCCTGATGATGTGTTCCCTCGCCTGAGTAAGTACCTGAACAGTAACATCATCCGGAATCATGTTCTTCTCGATAAGAGTTCTGGCAAACTCAAACTCTGTCTCAGAAGCAGCCGGAAAACCTATCTCAATTTCCTTAAAGCCAAGGTTAACAAGCATTGTAAAAAATTCGAGCTTCTCGTCAAGGCTCATAGGCTCTATAAGTGCCTGATTGCCATCTCGAAGATCCACACTGCACCAGATTGGCGGATGATCGATGTAGTCTATCTTGACCCAGTCATAGCTTGCCTTGGGCGGCATAAAATATTGACGCTGATACTTCTCGAAATTCTTCATAATGCTTCTCCCCTTTTTATTATTACGGTCTTATCAATCTGACTTGATGTTTTTTATCCTACGATATTAATATCGGTCGTTTTGTTTGACTTTTTTATATCCGTATAAGATAAATTAGTACATATTTTTTGATAAATATTATGATAACATAATTATAGGCAATTACATCATGGCAGAATTAACCAGTTTTCTTGATTTATTTTATTCTCAGTCGCACTGGTATCCCTTATTCATCAGGATGTTCTCTACAGCATTCACATCTTCCGTATGCATTACCATGATCGGGTTACCGGTCTCTCTGTTAAATGAGAGATATGTATAATTGACGTTGATATGACTATCCTTGAGAGTCTTGAGAATATTATCAAGTGCTCCTACTTCATCCTTACACTCTACAGCAAGTACAGAAGATGTCTTACACATGTACCCTGCTGCCTGCAAAACTTCCATACACTTTGCTGCATCTGAAACCACCATTCTGATGATGCCATATTCAGCCGAATCATTAGTAACAGAGCCCAGAATATTGATATCATTCTCTCTCAGAAGACCTGTGATAGTCTGCAAACATCCTTTCTTATTTTCAGCATAAATTGAAACCTGCTTAAGCATTATATTTCCTCCAAACTAGTTGTTTTTTCTTATTCTCTCATACATTTTCCGGATTTAAAAGCGCTATATTACTCTATCACTTAAAAGCGTTAAAGCATGCCACTATTGTCTACTATATCACATTTCTTACATTTGTAAAGAATACGCGTAGTATAAATACTTCCAAAACGCTCCGGTCAAGCCCGGTGCATAATTTCGCAAAAATAAGTAGAACAATAGCAACAATCAGCAATATCCGGCATGTCGAATCTTATATAATGATATAGATGTCAAAAGATACCAAAATCTACCACTAATCAAAAGAGGTTCACTATGAATAAAGATAATATAAATCCTATAACCAGGCTGGACTACCCAGACCCTGACATTATCAGAATAGATAATACTTATTATATGGTCAGCACCACCATGTACTTCATGCCTGGCTGCGAAATTCTCCGCTCCTACGACCTTGTACACTGGGAACACGCTTCCTATGTCTATGACAGGCTTGACAGCACTCCTGCACAGCAGCTTGAGGGAAAAGAAAACATCTATGGCCAGGGCATGTGGGCAGCAAGTCTTCGCTACCACAAGGGCATTTTTTACATATGTTTTGTTTGTAACGACACCCATAAAACCTACATTTACCAGTCCAAAAGCATAAACGGTCCGTGGGAAAAATATAATCTCAAAGGTTTTTATCACGACAACTCTATTCTTTTTGATGATGATGGAAAAATCTATATTGTATCCGGCAACAAGGAAATCTATTTGCAGGAACTTGAGCTAGTAGAGAAAGACTCAGTAAAAGATCATGATGGCATATCCACCATTCTTTCTGACGATAACGCTGCCTCTCCTTCAGGAAAGATCATAATCAAAGACTCTGATGATGTATACCTTGGCTATGAAGGAACGCATTTTTATAAGATTGGCGGCAAATACTATCTCTTTTTCATACACATGCCAAAGTCCACAGGAAAGCGTACAGAAGCTGTATTTGTGTCTGATAAGCCACAAGGGCCATACATAGGTAAAGATGTAATGTATGATGACAGAGGTTACAGGGGGTCAGGTGTAGCCCAAGGCGGCATTGTCGATACTCCAAGCGGAAAATGGTACAGCATATTATTTCAGGATAGCGGCGCTGTCGGAAGAATCCCGGTTCTTATGCCTGTTCACTTTGAATACACTGTTTTGGGCGAGGTGGGTCTTTCAGATGACAGTGATCATTCAGGAGAAAAAGTTCTTTTCCCTGTGTTTGGTGACAAGGGGATCATTCCCGAGAGCTTCGATATAGAAGATTTAAATCCCGGCTATGAATACACTCCGCTTGTGTCAAGTGACGATTTTAAACTTAATGGGGCTTCACTTGCATCAGGCGATAATTCTTTACCATATTCACAAGCAAGTTTTGGTTTCAAGGCCTGTTGGCAGTTTAGCCATGAACCAGACTTATCTCTTATAAAAAGAGATTATGATAAAGGAACAGTTACAATTACCACCGGCAAGCTTTCTTCAAACCTTGTCCAGGCCAGAAACACTCTTACTCAGAGAACTCTTTCCCCTGAATGTAAGTGCAGCGTCATGCTTGACGGATCTGCTCTTAATGATGGTGACTATGCAGGGCTGTGCGTACTTGAAAGTAACTACAGGTTTATCGGAATAACAAGACAGGACTCTTCTTATTACCTGGTCCTCGGCAAAAGAGATATCACATCCGGAGGATTCTGGGGTGAGCGCCATGACGATGAACCATTTGAGGAACTTGAGAAAATCAAGATTGATTCGCCTGTCGTATCCCTGAGCTCATATATCTGTTATGACAATAATACCTGTGATCCGGCATTTAAGCCTTCCTGGGTATCAGGCGATGTTGCTGATGACCATGTGGTCTTTGGTTACAAGACAAAAGACACTTCCATGACTTCACAGCTTGGTGCCTCTCACAGCCTGCAGTTCAAGCTTGATCACTTTACAGGCGCAAGATTTGGCCTTTTTGTTTATAGCACAGTAAAAGCCGGCGGTAGTGCTACCTTTTCCAACTGGTTATATTAATTTTTGATACTGTTTTTTACGATCAATTCCATAATTTACCAATAAGAAATAACTAAAAACCTATCCAAAGATTATATGTTATACTGTATAGACAAACCAAAGCATTTTTACACGTAACGTTCATTTTATAAAGGTAATTATTATGGAAAAAGAGATATTTGATCAGGAACAAAATCATTTGAGCAAAACCTATGACAAGCTTCTGGAAATGAAGAAAGACCTGGAAAGTCAGATTTCAGATCTTGATGCCAAGGCCCTGGATGATAAAAATGATATTCGAGACAATATCCGCTTCGACTATGCAGATATTGAAACGACCATGGAAACTCTCGCAGAGATTGAGGTTTGGAACAGGTATATTGATACATATAATGTCGAGAGCAGTTCACTTGGTAAGAGACTAAAGACTGTCAACAAGCTTCTCGAATCACCCTATTTTGCCAAGATCAGTTTGCAATTTGACCCATCTGAAGAGCCCGAAAGCTATTATATAGGAAGGGCTCCTATTTCCGAAAATGGTTATGACCAGATGGTTGTTGACTGGAGATCTCCAATTGCTGAAGTGTACTACAATCAGGAAAGCGGTCACACCAGCTACACAGTTGAGGACAGAGTTATTCCTGTAGATCTTAAATTAAGACGTCAGTTTGATATCAATAAAGACAAGCTGATTTCTTATTTTGATACACAAATTGCTATTGAAGACCCAATGCTCCTGCAGTCCCTGTCTCAAATGCGCTCAGACAAGATGCAGGCGATCACTGCAACCATTCAGAAGGAGCAGAACACAGTTATCCGCTATCCCGATGTACCCGTACTTCTTGTAAACGGAATCGCAGGAAGCGGCAAGACCTCTGTTCTTCTTCAGAGGATCGCATATCTCTTTTACCAGAAAAGAAAGACTCTGCGTCCGGATCAGGTGTGCCTCATGACACTTAATCCGGTATTTCGTGACTATATTGATAATGTACTTCCTGACCTTGGGGAGACTAATCCACTGACCATTACCTGGAACGAATTTCTCGATATGGTCCATGTTCCATTTACGGAAAATGGTTCAGATCACACCCTATCAGAAAGCCTTCTCAAGATTCACGAGTGTTTACCAACACTCACTCCTGAAGCGGATGATTTCTATGATATCAGACAAAAAGAGACCCTTGTCATGAACAAAAACGAAGTTCTCTCTGTTGTTAAGATGTTCAAACAGTTTCCTATGGGAGTACGTCTCATCCAGACAGTTGCAGATGAGCTTGAGCACAGAGCCAAGAACGCTCTTCACAATCTTGATAAAGAAACAGAGGAAGAGTCAGAAGGATCACCAAAGTCTGATTCTGCCGAGAATAACAGAATTGAAAATGATTACGGCGGAGCACTTCGCAGCATCAGACACTGCGGTTTTGTGAATGTCATGCACATAGCCAAAAGAATTCTTGGTACCGATCACATTACTGCTGCTGAATGGCTCTACACCAAGATGGAGCTCACAGGTCTGTGTGACCGCAACATGAAGTACATGATGATTGATGAGGTACAGGATTATACCAAAGCTCAGCTTATGGTATTTAGAAAATTCTTCCCCAATGCTAAATTTATGCTCCTTGGTGATGAGAATCAGGCCATCAGGGAAGGTACTATTTCTTTTTCTGAGATAAAAGAGCTTGCCGAAGCCGATGATAAGAAATTTGTCGAATTGCCACTAATGACAAGTTACAGAAGCTCACCGGAGATTACAGAGATGTTCGCTTCTCTCCTGCCTTCAGAGAAAAAAATGCTGGTTTCCTCAGTGCAAAGGCCGGGAGAAAAAGTAGCTATGTTCTCTTTGGATTCAGATGATGAGTATTACGCAAAACTCACATCTCTCATTTCAGAATATAGCGAAAAATCAGGACTTACTGCTGTTATTTTCAGAAACCAGTTTAGTCTTGATAAAGCACTTACCAAACTCGGAGATAAAGCCCCTGTTGTGATAGAAGAAAATGACTCTCTTCCATCTTCCGGAGCTTTTCTCATAGAGCTTTCTCTTGCTAAGGGACTTGAATTTGATAATGTTATAATCGCTGATGCAGACAACGACAATTATCCTGCAGACGAGCTTGGAAAGCACTGCCTCTACACAGCCATGTCACGTGCAACACAGCACCTGTCAATTCTAGCAAAGGGTAAACTATCAGAAAATATTTAATTTCTCAGCCAGTTCTTTGAGTTCCTGCTTTCTGTCATTTAAAAGAAGCATTTTGTTGTATTTATAATAGGATTCGTTTCCGGTCTCTCTCACAAACTTAAGGCTGTGATAAGCTTTGGACAACTCAGTCAGGAATATTACCATTTCCTGACTGCCCGAGAGGGCCTCACTATCGCCAAAAGTTTCCTCCATAAATTCAAAGCTGTTTGTAAGATGAGAATTAGTCATCTTTATTTTTTCCTGTCTGGCCGCTTCTCTTTGATTAAACCAGGCTTTCGCTATAGCTATGGCTTTCTCATCATCTGCTATTGTCGCAGCACCAGAGCTCTGCCTTAGTATTTCATCCTGGCACTCATGTAAAAGAGCTATGACAAGTCTCTTTATCTTCTCATCTTCTCTGCTGATCAGGCCTGCATCCACGTTATCTGCAAGTTCTCTTTCAAGGTCAGAAGCTTTTTGCGCAAGGTAATCTTTTCCCTCATCAGAAAGGTTTTCCTTCCCGGCATACTCTTTGATAATTTCAAACAGCCCCTTCTGTATCGCCTGCTGCCTTGCGTATTCTTTAAACTCCTCCATAAGTTTATCTGTAAGAAGTCCTATAATACTGAGTTTCTCATCAAAAGAGCCCTCTCTGATAGCCTTTTTATCCTCAGGAAATCTTCCGTCCAGAATATCAGGAATCTTATAAAGCTCATTGTATCTTCGATATAGCTCATAATAGGTAGCAAAATCTCTGGAAATATCCTTGTTCTGAAGGTATGAAGAAGTAAGGTCCTCATCCACTTCTATTCCAAGTTTCTCATGAACCTTAATTACTCTTGATAAATCCTCCCAGCCTCTGGCAGTAACAAAACTTCTGCCATCAGCATTTGTCTGGATCTTATAGAAATTATCTTTCTTAATTTCGAGATATGCCAAAATAGAGCCATGTACACCGGCCTTGTAAGCATAAGTCTTCCAGGCCTCAAAGTCCTCTTCGATATTGATCTGTCTCACTCTATCAAGAGTAACAATATCAAAGTCCCTGACGGACTTGTTGTACTGTGGAGGGTTACCAGCTGTAACAATAATGAATCCTTCCGGAAGTTTATGGCTTCCAAAAGTCTTATACTGCAAAAACTGTAGCATTGTTGGCGCCAAAGTTTCCGATACACAGTTTATTTCATCAAGGAAAAGAATTCCCTCATGAATTCCGGATTTTTCAATCTGTTCATATACAGCGCCTATTATTTCGCTCATGGTATATTCGGTAACAGAATACTTTTTACCGTCAAATTCTTTCTCCGAGATCATCGGAAGTCCGATCGCACTCTGTCTGGTATGATGCGTGATTGTGTATGAAACCAGATTAATGCCAAGTTCATGGGCTATCTGTTCCATTACCGCAGTTTTTCCTATTCCGGGAGGTCCCATCAGCAGGATTGGTCGCTGTCTCTCAATCGGTATCTCGTACTGCCCGGCCTCGTCCTTTTCAAGATAAGCTCTTATCGCATTTTTAACTTCTTCTTTTGCCCTGTCAATATTCATGTCTAATCCTCGATCTATATGCTCTTGCATTTTTATCTTAACTGTTCAATATCAATGTCAGTATTACACACTTCACCATTTCAAATGTACAATTTCATGGCCCAATCCGGAACTTTTTCATCGTCATAATCTTCCTCGCTTGCAAAAACAAAGGCGGTGTCATAGGTGGTCGGTTTATCAGGATACTCTCCAAAACCATCCGTAAAATAAATAAGGCCCTTAAGATTTTCGAACTTACCCTGATTTTTAAGTTCTTCCACATACTCAAAAACAGGTCTAAAGTCCGTTCCATACCCTCCCTCAACATGAATTTCGGAAGAATATTTATTCATTTCATCACTATTTTCTATAAAATCTGTTCTCTGCACCTGGTTGTCACACTGGATCACACAGATTTTTATTTTTTGAAAAAAGCTCTCTCTGTCCAAAAGAATCGCTGCCGTTTCATTAAGAAAACGCTGTACCAGAGAGTCTTTGCAGGAAGCTGAAGTGTCTATCGCTATTACAAGCTCCTGAATTTTCTTGACTTCACGGAATTCATTTTCTTCTATAAGTGGCATGTTTCCGTAGGTATCAAGGCCGAAGGCATACATTCCGTAGTCGAAACTGTCAAGATCAACTCCGCCCTCTTCTCTAAGTACCTTGAACTGATTTAAGAACTCGCGGTAATCCGTCCTGGTGGTATTCTGCACTTTTAAAAGCCATGTCAGTTTGCCAAGCCTGTCACTGTGCTCTTTTCCGATAGTTTCAATTTCAGTTTGTATCCGCTTTCCTTCCTTATCCCAGTTCTTCCGGGTATCTTTTATCTTCTGAAGACGACGGGGCGATATATATTTGGTTTTCTTTCTGCCATTATCGTCATTTTTATTATCATCATTATTATCAAATTTATGACTGTCATCATCTTCGTTATTACTATTTCCGTTAGGCTGCTTAGGATCATCCTTAGGATTTGTCTTATCTTTCCCTGCAGGATTCTGATAATCATCATCAAGTGGGGGCATTTCTTTGGGATTTTTATTGTCCTCGTCATCTTTTTTATCAGAGGTATCATCGCTTGGCTCATCAATCAGCCTCGACCAAAAGCCGTGATCATCAAGCGCAAACTCCCTCTCTAATTTCTCAATCTCGAAGATGTCCAGTTTATGCTCATCAGAAAAATATCTGTAGAGTTTTTCCACAGTAAGAACCTTAACTTCTTTATCTAATAAGTCATACCACCTGTCGCGATAATCAGATGAAACTCTGTAGATGCACTGATAGTCCATTCCATCAAGGATTGACTCAACAACTATATCAGCACAGATATCAAAAAGTCTTTCATCCTGATACTCTGCAGAGGTATACATATGCATAAATATGCAATGAAGAAGCATGTGAAGATAAGTTCTGTTAAGTTTCCCCGGTTCTTCCACAAAAAGTCTCAGAACATGGGAGGGATTAAACCTGATGTTTACTGCATCTGTGCCAACAGTCGTGGTACTAAGGTCCATCTCATATCCAAGCGAATTAAGCGCTGAACCAAAGAAGCGCATATCTATATAGAGTTCAGTTCTGGAAGCATTTAGAACCTGCTTTCCCGCTTCGTCAAGCTGCTGCCTCCTGCTCAAATTATCATTGCTTATCATACGTAGCTCCAACCATTCTTGTTATTACCACATCTTGAAGTATAGCACCTTTACACTAAAAGAAGCCATATATTTCTGTCACGACAGCACCCGGTTCCAGTGCATAACACCGGATGTTGCCTCAAGAAATATATGGCTTCTATTATTTTTCTTTGACTATTCAGCTGCGAAATTCCGCATCCAGGCTGAATTATTTAATACTGTATGAATAATCTGCAAAATCAGCATCAAGTGAAATACTATGTTCACCGTTTGTCCAGGTAAATGTCATAACACTTCCATTTGTCTTGATATCAAGATTTGAATCAAATCCAAATGCAGGATTTGTGTTACGAAGTCTAAGAAGTTCAAGCTGTTTCTGAACAACCTCTTTACCCATTGCTGCTTCAATCTGTTCAAGAGATAGATTAGTTCTGTTAATCTCCTTATGTCCGCCGGCACCTGCACGTTTAACAGCCTCATGGTCGTTCTTGCCTGCAAAAAGATCAAGATACCAAACCTGTGGTTTACCTGGCATGAACATCTGAATAGCTCTGGCAAAGAGCATCTTCTTATCATCATCGCCAAGCGCGCTGTAATAGGTTGCATTAACCTGATAGTACATGTTCTTGGCACCGTGAAGATCCTTGACATATCCGCCTCTTCCCACGATTGTCTGGATCATTTCTTCAATCTCTTCATCAGAAAGGATCCCCTTCAGATCAAGAAGCGGAATACCATCATGACATCCAAGCATATTTACAACACGGATTTTCTTATCCTGGATCTCTTTTGCCCACTTAGCAAGCACTTCTCCGTTCTTATGCTCAATAGCATAGATCAGAAGTCCCGGAAGGAAGAAATCATAGGTCATATAGCCCTTATTTGCTACAGTCTCATATATCTTTTCTTTGTAGCTTGCATGAATCTCAGGTAAAAGAGATACATTAAACTCATCAGCCAGTTTTTTAACCTTTTCAAGTACATCCCAGGTATCAGGTTCATTCAGGAAATTCTTCTTGCCTGGTTCCTTAGGCGCATAAGCAAAGGCATCAAGTCTGACAATCCTTGCTCCGTATCCTGAAAGAGCCTTAAGTGTATTTCTATAGTGCTCCCAAACCAGATCTGATTTAATATTAAGATCCATCTGTCCAAGATAGCGTCTGCCTGATTCCAAAAGATCAACAACCGCATCTTTATATTCTTCATAACCGGTAAAATCAATTTCTGCCGGCTTCTTACCCTCATCAAGTCCCTCGCAGACTCTTGCAGAAAGTCTCTGAGCCGCCAGATACTGTATGTCGATCTTGTCCATAAGATCCTGAGCATCCGGTCTCTTGTACTGAACTTCCTGATAAAATGTGTTCCAATAAGGCACATCCTTGCCATCAGGCATCCTTACCATCAAAATTGGAAGCCCGGGTTTTCTAAAGAACATGTCCTTGATATATTTCTCATCAGGCTGAATATAGCCCTCAGCTGTCATCTCTCCGCAGCCTTCCCAGAATTTGTTCCAGTTGATAAAGAAATCAGCATACTTGGATTTCTCACCGTTTTTAACAAGATCCTGAAACTGTGGAGAAAGAACTGACGCATGATTTAAGATAAAATCAAGCTTTAAGTTGATCCCAAGCTTATCAAGAGCCTCTAAGTCCTTTGCATCAGCAAGTTCTCTGTTAATGCCATAGTCAATAACTGAAAAGCCTCTGTCCAGATCAGTGTTGAAAATACTCGGAAGGATGTAAAAAGACTGAAATACATCCTCAAATTCTTTCTTTTCAAGAACTGAAACAATGTCAGAGAGCTTACCGCCCATGCTATCAGGGTAGGCATTAAGCATTGGTCCGTTATCTACAAAATTCTTACTCATCTATTCTCCTCATAAAACAACAATAATTATCAGATTCCCATAAGCTTTTTGAACTCATCATAGCTTATGATCTCGCCAGCTTTAGTGATGATGATCTTGGCCTTGTGTGCCTGTGCTACAAGCTTATTCTGCTCAAGTTCGAGAACCATCATAGTAAATGGGCTGTCAAGCTTACCGTCTCTGTTTCTTGATCTTCTGTGTTCAAGTGTTTCCTGAGGTGTACTGTTAAGAAGAACAGGAATATCAACCTGTGTCATATAATCTGAATTGCCATGTGTCCACTCAACGATCAGAACCTGCTTACTGCTCATATCTACTTCATCATACCAAAGAGAAGCTTCATCCCTTCCCATTCTCTTAAGGAAAAGTTTGTCTGCTCCGTCCTTGAATGCTCTCATGATCTGATCTACTTCTTCAAAATCTGTCTCATTAGGAGTACCAAGATAGTTGTCAAGACCTCTTGCGCCGCCTTCAAGATATGATCTGAACCATGTGTCATTTTCTTCGTGTGCTTTATTTGCATCATCCTCTGCGAGCTGCCATTTCTTGAGAACTTCCATATTCTCAGGAGACATGACACCTTCGTCAACCATTGCTCTGATACCGCTTTCTCTAAATACATGAAGTCTTTCAGCATCATTGTACATAGGAATTCGATGTGGATAATTATCTCCGGACATTGTATAGCTGCCTATTCCAGCCTCTTCCAGCAAATATGACAGACATGACGCAATTTCTGATTTGCCTACACCAGATCCGCCACATACAGCTACAACTGCACGTCCGTACTTGTTACCACTCATTGTTTTCTTTAATTCTTCTACAAGCTTTGGGAAAATAGTCTTAGCCTTAGCTACATGACTCTCTCCAATCTCAATTTTGTCCCCAGGCATATCACCGTGAGGGATATCAGCCGGAATCTCAATATCAGCAACCTTGGAAGGTGCAACATCCAGCTTGGTAATAACAGTATCTGCTGTTTCAGATATTCTGTTGTAATTTGTATTCATAATTCTCCTCTTTCTGATCATCAGTAAAAAAATGTTTGTGACACCAAAGACAGTTTTGTATAATTATGCATAGAATAAATCCCGTCTTTTTGACAACTTATGTTCCGCCATGTTATTTTGAACACAAGATACAATAACTTTTTTTCTTTGTAAAGACCAAAATAAAATTATGATAACGATTAAAGAGATAGCAAAACAACTAAATATGAGCACTACAACGGTTTCAAATGTTATTCATGGAAAAACCAGCGAAGTGTCTGACGATACCAAAAAGAAGGTCCAGGATTTTCTTGATAAAGTTGATTATGTGCCGAATATAAATGCACGTAACCTGGCCCAAAATGAATCAAAGATCATAGGACTGGCCCTCAAGGCAAGAGCTGATAAGTATGAAAACCTGATAATGGATCCATTCGTTTCCGAGCTGATCGGTGGTGTGGAAGAAACCATCAGAAATGCCGGCTATTTCATGATGCTTTATATTTCAAGCGATACTACAGAAATCATGCGCCATGTATCAACCTGGAATGTGGACGGTCTCATACTATTTGGTATGATTGGAAATGATGGTATACGTGTCAGTGAGAAATACAAAAAGCCCATTGTGTGCATTGATACTTACAGTATTGAGGGGCTCAAGCATTTCACCAACGTTGGTCTTGATGATGAGCAGGGAACATACGATATTACCAATTACCTGATAACACAGGGGCACAGGAAAATCGCTTTTCTGTCAGATAACATGAACGGTGTCGATCTTGCAAGACTTACAGGCTACAAAAAAGCTCTTAAGGATGCCGGGATCAAATATAAGTCAGATAATTTCCTCAAAATCCGTCCTCGTTCAGGCGAAATCGAAGAAAGCTTAGATGAGATATGCAAGCGTTCGAAAGATTTTACTGCTATTGTCTGCGTTTCAGATCTTTACGCGGTAACATTGATGGCAGCACTTGAGGACAGGGGCATTTCTGTACCAAATGACATTTCAATTGTCGGTTTCGATGACAACATGCTTGGCAAATATCACAGGCCGGCACTCACTACAGTCCATCAGGATATTAAGGCAAAAGGTGTTACTGCTGCAGACACTCTTCTCAAACAGCTTGCAGGACACAAGACGCCAAATCAGATTCAACTGCCAACCAAGTTAGTTATCAGAGACACAGTCAGAAACATTCAAAAGTAATCATAAACGATCATTCAGAGCAGATAGGCACTGCATTTGTGCTTATCTGCTTTTTTCTTTACCCACAAATAAATCCTTGCAATTATGTTAACTTAGATACTCTTAAACAATCTTTTATATACAAATTGTACAAAACTAGCTTTTGCGCATAAGTTGCACAAATACGCTTTATACCGTCAATTTGTTTATTATTATTTTATAATTTTATAAAAAAATAATAATGTGTCTAGCCCAGTATTTATCTGCTATTCCAACATTTTCATTTTACGTAGTCCGCGTATTTTCTCGCTACCTACTTGTTTTTTGTGCAAATATGTGATATTTTGAATTTAGCGTACAACTTATGCGCAAAAGGAACCGCCAAAAAGTAAACATGTTATGGCAAAATGCACAAAAGGAGGATTACAAAATGAAAAAGAAACTCATGTCAGTTCTTTTAGCCGGTGCTATGGTAGCATCACTTGTTGCCTGCGGCTCAACTACAACTGACACAACAACAACATCTGACAACACTCAGACTCAGACAGAAACAACAACTGAGACTCCTGCAGCTGAGACTACAGATTCTGCTTCAACTGTAGCTCCTGTTCGTCTTCTCAATGGTAAGCCGGAGATCAACGATCAGATGCAGGCACTTGCAGCTAAGTACCAGGAAGAGACAGGTAACGTTCTTACAGTAGAGACTATCGGTGGTGATACAAACGCATCTGACGAGCTTAAGAAAATGTATCAGGCTGATAACATGCCAGACATCTTCGTTATCGAAGCTAACCAGGCAGCTACTTGGGACGGCATGCTTGCTGATCTTTCAGGTGAAGAATGGACAAACAAGACAGGATTCGAACTTGTAGATCCTAGCATGGGAACAATCGGATTCCCTTACACAGTAGAAGCTACAGCACTTGGTTACAATGCTGATCTTCTTGCTAAGGCTGGTGTAGATCCTGCTTCTCTTACAAGCCCAGATGCTTGGAAGGCTGCATGTGAGACACTTGATTCCAAGAAAGATGAACTTGGAATTACAGCTGTATTCGGATGGTGCGCTGAGCCTACAAACCTTGGCTGGTCATCAGGTACACACGTATTTGGTCAGTACCTTGACGCAGGTCTTAAGGCTGACGACACAACATACATCGATCTTCTTAACGATGGTGGTAAGATTGACGAAGCAAGAATGAAGAATTTTGCTGAGTTTATCGGAATGATGAACCAGTATTCAGATCCTGCTCTTCTTATCGATGGCACATACGACAATCAGGTAGCCGGATTCAAGGAAGGCAAGTATGTATTTATCACACAGGGTAACTGGTGTGTAACTTCTCCAGAAGATGTATCTTTTGAGTGCGGATTTGCTCCATATGCATTTGAAGATGGCATCAACACTATCATTGCCGGACCACCTTCATACTGGGTTGCTTATTCAGCAGGTAATGTTGATGGTGCAAAAGCATTCTTCAACTGGTGCGCAGGCGATTCAGCTCAGAACATTCTTGTAAACGATGCTGGTCTTGTATCTCCATTTGATGATTGCCAGTACGAAGCTGTTAACCCATTCTACAAGAGCATGAACAGCTACATCACAGCTGGTAACTACTCAGGATGGCACACAATGCTCAAGAAGGACGGACTTCAGAACTCAACTTGTAACGTATTTGCTGATTATGCGAAGGGCAAGCTTGATGCTGACGGATTCGTTTCTACAATGGCTCAGGTAATCGCAGATTACTACGCTCAGTAATTAAAATATGATTTTTGGGGGCGGGGCATACGTGCCCTGCCCCATTATGTTACTGTTCAGTCCCTGACCGGTAACCCGATGACAAGGCAATATTACTATTTCTAATTTCCACACCCACGAAAGGGGGATTACACATGAGTACATTTTCTATAGGGAGAAAGGCTGTTTCATTTATCAGCCTTATAGCAGGAATTGTGCTTGCGATAGCCGGTTTGGGATTGTCAATTGCTAAAACTGGTAATGCGCTAAGGGGAGCAATGCTGATAGTTGGCATAGTTTTATTCTTTATCGGATTATATCTTTTCCCAACACTTAAGCATCATCGTTCTATTATTAATTTCATTTTCCTGTTTCCACTTCTGTTTGCTTTTATGGTAACTGTTATTATTCCTCTTATTCTTGGTATCGGATATTCCTTTACCGACTGGGATGGTATCAGAATGAAAGGTATCGTTGGTATTTCCAACTATACCAGAATGTTCAAACAGCCCGCATTCTTGTGGTCAATTCTTTTAACATTTTTATTTGTTGTGTTCAATATGATCCTTGTTAACCTTGTTGCCTTTTTACTTGCGCTTCTGTGCACTTCAAAGATCAAGGGTCTTGGATTTTTCAGAGCTGCTTATTTCCTTCCAAACCTTATCGGAGGAATTGTTCTTGGTTATATCTGGCAGTTCATTTTCAGTAATGTAGTAACTAAGTTCACTGGAACTTACTCAATGCTTTCGGACACTAATACGGCTTTCCTTGCCATAATTATCGTATATATCTGGCAGTACGCTGGTTATATCATGCTCATCTACATCACCGGACTTAACACTATTCCCGGAGATGTTCTGGAAGCGTCTGCCATAGACGGTGCTAACAAAACTCAGACTCTCTTTAACATCAAGCTTCCTATGATAGCACCTACTATTACAATTTGTACTTTCCTCACACTTACATCTGCTTTCAAACAGTTCGATGTAAACCTTGCATTAACAAATGGTAAGGGCTCTGTACAGTTCCTTGGCTCATACATCGCAAACGGAACCGAGATGCTCGCCCTTAACATTTATACAACTGCAGTTATCAACAATGATTACGCACTTGGTCAGGCCAAGGCTGTTCTCTTCTTTGTTATCCTCGCTGTAGTCTCAATTTTACAGGTTCGTATTTCTAATAAGAAGGAGGTTGAATTATAATGCATACCAAGGAAAAAACTTCCAGCGTAGTGATCAGATTCATTATAGCTATCGTAATTGCAATATATGTATTATTCCCATTTTTCCTGCTTCTTATTAACTCAGGAAAAGCAACATCAGATATTACCGCTAATCCTGTAAGTTTTGCCGGAGCAAGCTTCGGTCAGTTTGCCGAAAACATTCAGGCAGTAGTAAATGATCCTAACTTCATGTTCTTTACATCATTTGGTTCTTCTGCACTTATTACTGTTCTGTCTCTTGTTCTGCTCTCACTTTTTGGAGCTATGGCAGCATGGGTTATTTGTCGAAACAAGACAATTTGGTCAACAGTTATCTACTTTACCTTCATCGCATCCATGATAATACCTTTCCAGGTAGTAATGCTTCCACTCATTTCTACTTTCCGTGATGTTGGTAAGTTTATTGGTATTCCAATGCTTCAGTCAGTTCCAGGTATTGTGTTCGCCTACCTGGGATTTGGCGGGGCAATGACAGTATTTATCTTAAACGGATTTATTAAGGGAGTTCCTTATGACCTTGAAGAGGCAGCATCAATCGATGGATGCTCACCCGAGCAGACTTTCTTCCAGATCATCTTCCCTCTTTTGACTCCTGTAATCACCACCGTTACAATTCTTAACGGTATGTGGATCTGGAACGACTACCTTCTTCCATCCATGATGCTTGGACAGAACGGTAAAGTAATGACTATTCCTATCGCAATTCAGAAATTCGTAGGATCTTACGTTAAGAGCTGGGATAGAATTCTTCCCGCAGCACTTCTTGCTATCATTCCTATGATCATCATTTTCCTGATCGCACAGAAGCAGATCATGGAAGGTATGATCGAAGGCGCAGTCAAAGGGTAACGAGTATGCATAAATGCTTGTTTTCGTCTGCGTCGTAATTCATTAGAACTCATCAAAAAGAACCATCTGACTTTCAGCGTTGTTCAAAGCAGTCAGATGGTTCTTTTTTCTTCATTCTATGAATTATCTTCCTCGTCCGAGAACTGCGCATTTATGCATAGCTCTTCTGGTCTTTTATTCTAGCAATAAACTTCCTTGTCTGAGAACTGAACATTTATGCATAGCTCTTTTGGTCTTTTATTCTAGCAATATACTTCATTATTCTAGGATCGAGCATTTATGTATAGCTCTTCTGGTTTTCTTATTTCCTATATTATAAAAGCCTACTGATACGTAGGAGTTTATATTCTAAGTAACAGTAGGCTTTTTATTCTTATAATTCAAATATCACAGTTTATATTTGGTCTTGTCCTCTACGCTGATCTCACTTCCAACCTGAACTTCGATGAGTTTGAGTTCTGTTTCAGCGCTGACAGTATGCTTACAACCGGCTTTCATAGTGATGACATCACCAGGTTTAACTGATGTCTCTACGCCATCAATAACTGTCTGCCCTACTCCTGAGATAACAACCCATACCTCATCTCTGTGATGATGACTGTGGTAGTTCATAGCATGACCGGCATTAAGAGTAACCTTGATTGTCATACTGCCCGGCTCGACATCTATAACCTTAAAGCTTCCCCAGCTCTTCTCAGCAAACATGATCTGCTGTTCAATACCATCAACAAAAGGCTTGATATAAGAGCTCTGCTCTTTGTCAGATACAAGAATACCCTCGGGAGAAGCTGAAATAACAACATCTGTTAATCCCATCGCAAGAACAGGCACATCCATCTCATTTACTATGTGAACGCCCTTGCAGGTCTCGTTCATGATACCCTTACCAACAACGCTCTCTTCCATAGCCTCTGTCAATGTGTTCCAGGTTCCAAGGTCCTTCCATTGCCCAGAGAAACGCATTACCTGGATCTTATCTTCTTTTTCTACTACAGCATAGTCAAAAGAAATCTTGGTAAGTGTATCGTACTTGCCATATAAATCATGGTAGTCTGTAAAATCAATAAGTTCATGGGCCTTATCAAGAACGTATTTGAGCTTATATGCAAATACACCGCCGTTCCAAAGAGCGCCCTGACTAATATAATCCTTGGCAACATCTATAGTTGGTTTCTCTTTAAATGTTGATACAAGGCTCACATCTTCCTTGGAAGAAGGAATGATATAGCCATATTTCTCTGAAGGATATGTAGGCTCAATGCCCATGAGAACAAGGTTAGCCTCTCCCTTATCTGCCTGGTCTGAAAGAGCCTTAAGAGCCTCAAAATACTCATCCTCAACATATGGGTCTACAGGGCATACAACAACAGATTCATCTGCACTGATGCCAAGAACATCAACAAGATAGCTGGTTGCAAGAGCAATTGCTGGAAAAGTATCTCTTCTGCAAGGCTCAATTGATATTCCAACGTCTGATCCAAGCTGATTGTGAATAGCTGATACCTGTGTCTTACTGGTTGCTATAGTAACAGAAGCATCCTTGTCTACCTTCTTGATCTGACGATAAACTCTCTGAACCATTGACTCATATGAGCCATCCTCTGTCTTAAATATTTTAATAAACTGTTTGGACCTGATATCATTGGAAAGTGGCCACAAACGTTTTCCTGATCCACCTGATAATAATACTATATTCATAATAACCTCCATAACCTATGTACATAATTTGCTTGCCGGTCTTGTGCAATCGAGTAGGCTGATTCCTACTCGATTCTGCACACAGACATTCCGCACTTTGTGCTCCATGTCCTTACGACCGGCAAATGAATTTGTATGCAAGCATCCATTCGCTTGCCGGTCTTGTGCAGCAAAAAGCCCTGAAAGGCACAAACCTTTCAGGGCCGGTACACTGCGAATTATTATATCACAAATCGCCAATTCGTACAGTTAAATTTGCTGTCCAATTACTGACATATAATAGGAATATAAATTCTTGTAAGTTTCCTTATTATAATGAAGTCCATCATTGGTACTATAACCTGTCTGCATAAGGTATGAATAGCTGTCTATCCAATGGACTCTCTCATCAAGACCGTTTTGAAGTGCAGCATTAAAACTCTCTATCTGCGCATTTGATACGCTACAAGAACCTACCGGAGTAACTGAAGAATAATAAACATTAATTCCTGCGTTCTCCCAGGCATCTATGTTGCTGTTGACAAGCTTGATATATTTGGATGCATTGGAAAGATCGTTGACACCAAAATTGATGATCATAACCGTTCCCTGACCTGCATATTTAGGAATCTGGCCAATTGCTGTATTCTTGAAATAGCTATAGCCTTCTCCGATCTTGGCAATATATGCCTTATCTGTTGAGCCTACTGCCAACTCCATCTGTACAGTTCTGGAATCGCCGACAAATAAATAAGGGATTCCCGGCATCTCATCAACCATATAGTCGCCTCTGATATACCCGATCAGATCCTTATATAACACCTCAAACCAGCCATTATCTGTAACGCCTGTAACATCCATCTCTGTTCCCCAGGCGACCTTGCCAATCCTGTCATAATCTGTTCCTGCGCCGGCTCTGACATTAACTGTATCGCTGGCAAACATCTTGGCTACATTCTCATATTCAGTTACAGTAAAAGCTGTAAGCGTAAGCTCTGCAGCATTTTCTTCCTTGGCTACAAGGGTAGTATCAAGATATTCCTCATACTCATCTGCTGTCTCAGCAACTGCATTGCTAGTATAGTCAGTAATAGTTCTGACAACAGTCTCAGAAGAAAAGTCTGTAGCTGACAATGTCTCTATTTCTGGTTTGTTACTCACAGCCATGCCAAATCCTAGCGCAGTGCAAAAGACTGCAGAAAAGGCTATGAGAATAATCAGGTTTTTCTTTTTTTCTTTATACATTTTCATAATCCTATTACTCTGCCGCATAAATAAAAAGTATTCCCCAACCAGTGAAATTTTACAATGGTCTTAATAATATGTCAAATTTGACTAAAAACTATCAAGCTAATATAATATAGCATGTCTTTTTATGGGCAAAATTTGACACTATAATATAAGGAATAAACTAATACGCGATAGGAGATTATATGTGCGGAATAATTGGTTACATAGGAAAAAGAAGCACCAAGGAAATCCTTCTTGATTCTCTCGAGCTTCTTGAGTACAGAGGATATGACAGTGCAGGAATAGCTCTTTTCCCAAATGGTTCAGATGAACCTACTATCAGGAAAATTGCCGGCCGAGTTTCCAACTTAAGAGAAGTATGCAGTGATATTACTGATGAGTCTTGTGCCGGAATCGGCCATACACGCTGGGCTACACATGGTGGTGTCAGTGATGCAAACGCTCACCCTCATCATCACGGCAGAGTTACCCTCGTTCATAATGGTATCATTGAGAACTACAAGGAACTTATCAAAGAGTATAACCTCAAGGATCAGCTTCTTTCAGAGACAGATACAGAAGTCGCTGCTTCTGTATTAGATCATTTCTATGATGGTGATCCCGAGACTGCAATCAGAGAGACTGTCAAGGTTTTAAAGGGCACTTTTGCTTTTGCTATTCTCTTTTCTGATCAGCCAGGCAAGATTTTTGCTGTACGCAATGTCAGCCCAATTGTTGTTGCAATGACAGACCACGGCGCTCTTCTTGCATCTGATGTTGCTGCTCTTGGTGTACACGCCAAGGAATACGCATTCCTTCCTGAATACCACGTAGCATGCCTTTCTTCTAAAGGCATCATCGTGCATGATGAGAAGAGACATGAGGTTCCTCTCCAGCTCATGACTATTGACTGGGATACAAGCCGTGGAGGCAAGGGCGGATATCCTTTCTATATGGAAAAAGAAATCCATGAACAGCCTGATGCTATCAAGGATACTGTTTCTCCTCACATTGTAAACGGCAAGACCTCTTTTGCAGAGGAAGGTATTCCTGATTCACTCTTTAGAGAAAATCAGAACATCGTGGTAATTGCCTGCGGAACAGCTATGCATGCCGGCCTTATCGGACAGCAGCTCTTCCACACTCTTGCTAACATCCATACTGACGTAGCTATCGCTTCTGAATTTACATATACTAACCCTGTTATCAAGCCAGGAACTCTTGTTATCGCAGTTTCACAGTCAGGTGAGACAATCGATACACTTGAAGCTATCAAGTTTGCCAAGAAGAAGGGCGCCAAGGTTCTCTCTATTGTCAACGTTAAGGGTTCAACTATAGCAGATAACAGTGACTACTGCATTTATACACATGCAGGCCCGGAAATTGCTGTAGCAAGCACTAAGGCTTTTACCAGCCAGGCCTCTGTTTTCTATCTTCTTGCTATACATGCAGCAAGACTTAACGGACTTCTCTCAACTGAGGAAGTTGCACATTATTTAGACGAGCTTAACAGAATTCCTGAGATCATCACTCAGATTCTTGATAAGAAGTCATTTATCCAGAAGATGACTAACAAGTTCCTTTCACACGATCAGGCATTTATGATTGGTCGAGGTCTTGACTATTCACTCCTTTTGGAGGGATCACTTAAGCTCAAGGAAATTTCATACATTCATTCAGAGGCTTATGCATCCGGAGAACTCAAGCATGGTACCATTGCCCTTATTACGGATGGTATTCCTGTTGTAGCTCTTGTAACACAGTCAGCGCTTGCTTCCAAAGAGTATTCGAACATCAGAGAGGTTCAGTCTCGTGGCGCCAGCGTTCTTCTGATCACAAGACAGTCTCTTTACAAAGATATGAATATTCCTGAGGAAGACACTTTCATTCTTCCCGAAATGGATGACCTGTTCATGACATTCCCAGCAGCAGTGGTAATGCAGCTTATTGCTTATTACACATCATCTGCCAAGGGATACGACGTGGATAAGCCACGTAACCTTGCTAAGGTTGTTACCGTTGAATAAACAAAAAGCCCAGCCAGTTCAAACTGGTTGGGCTTTCTTATTATTCTTTTCTTCTTTTTCTTTTTGAAGCTCTTTTTCATGAGCTTTTTTCCTCTCAAGGACGAAGGCAAGTCCACGAGGATCTATATGTTCGATAGCACACCCTACTGCAGGATTTCCATCCATAAAGAAGTTTCTGACTATAACTCCACGAATTACAATCTTAATACTCTTGAAATCCTTGAAGAACTCAATTCTGATCTTGTCTCCTACATTTAATTCGTAGAAATACCCAGACATCAGAGAAAAGCCTCTCATAGAAATATCGGTAAGTACAGCACTGATCCTGATAGTGTCATTTATCACTGCGCTGCACATAATCTCCGTTCCATACCTTTCTGCTCTTCTCCTGTTGCCTGATGAAATGACCTCTTTACCGTTTACTACATGAAACACTGATCCGGCAAAATCAACCTTGGAAATATTATCAACCTGGAAAATATGCTTGATATTTGTGTATTGCTCTACGTATTCAAAATGAGCCCTGTCACAAAAATCAATCAACTGACCATCAACTTGTACAGGTGTTATCAGTACTCCTTCTCCATACCTTGTAATTGCAGTTGTCTCAACGGTTTTAGCTTCATTATTATGTAGCATATTAATTATTATTTTACTAGTCTGTGGAATATCGTATATTTTCATGTTGAAAATAATACAAAATTTTTGTGAACTAAATGTGAAGAAATTATGAAAAACGTCCTCAAAAAGCCTTATTTCACAACTTAATTTCATCCACAAAAGCTTTATTCGTAAAATAATTATCAACCAACCTCGAGACCTTCCATCTGAGCAGTATAAAGGTGATAATAATCTCCTTTTTTGGCCATAAGCTCGTCATGGCTTCCGCACTCAGTTATACCACCGTCATTGATATACATGATCTTATCGCATTTAGTAATAGTAGAAAGTCTGTGTGCTATGATGAAGCTTGTTCTTCCTGTAAGCATAGCGTCAAGGCCCTGCTGAAGCGCTTTCTCTGTCTGTACATCAATACTTGAAGTTGCTTCATCAAGAACAAGAATTGATGGATCTGATAAAAGAGTTCTGGCAAAAGAAATCAGCTGCTTCTGTCCCTGTGACAAAAGAGCACCTCGCTCTTTTACCTCAGTCCTGTAGCCATCCTGCATACCCTTGATAAAGCTATGTGCACAGACTGTCTTACTTGCCCGCCTTATCTCAGCTTCAGTAGCGTCGAGCTTACCATATCTGATATTGTCTTCAATCGTACCTGAGAAAATAAAGCTATCCTGAAGCATGATTCCCATTTGAGAACGAAGTGACTGAAGCGTAACCTTAGAGATGTCCTGTCCGTCAATAAGGATCCTTCCACTATCCACATTGTAAAATCTCGATATCAGGCTGACTATCGTACTCTTTCCTGCTCCGGTTGGTCCTACAAGAGCAACGCTCTCTCCAGGCTTAACGCTAAATGAAACGTTATGAAGTATCTCTTTTCCCTTCTCATAGGAAAAAGAAACATTCTCAAAGGTAACTTCTCCGACAACCTTCGGCATCTCGATAGCATCCGGCTCATCATCTACAGTTACAGGCTCATCCATAGTTTCAAAAATTCTCTCAAGATAGGCCATATTGTTGATAAAGCCGTTAAAGATATTACCAAGATTCATGATTGGCTGCCAGAATCTGGAGGCATAGCTTGAAATAGCCACAATTGTACCAAGTGTCTCGCTTCCTTGTGAAAAGATAAATAGGCCAAACAGGAAAATTGCTGCCCTTACCAGAACAGAAATAGTGTCAATTCCGGGCCATACCAGGGTACTGTAGCCGACAGCTGTCATCCAGGTCTTTCTGCAGTTACCTGAAAGAGTCTTGAAGATCTCAGCATTTTCATCCTCTCTGGCAAATATCTGTGTAATCCTTGCTCCAACTATGTTCTCCTGTAAATAGGCATTGAGGTTTGAGTTCTTGTTGGATACTGCCTGCCAGGCTTTTCTCTGTTTATTCTTGATCCAGAACATGAAAGCCATGAGGAAAGGAACGCCTGCGAGTACTACAAGGCTAAGGCTCACATCAACTGCGAACATAAACACAACAATAAATACAAGGTTGATGATTTCCAAAACTACGTTTATAAGTCCGTTACTGAGCATATCAGAAACTGAGTTTACATAGTTAACTACTCGCACAAGGATCTTACCCTGTGGCCTGTCATCATAGTACTGGAAAGGTAGCTTCTGTAGATGCTTAAAAAGATCCGATCTGATCTGATAAATTATATCCTGGCTGACATTTACCATTATGTGTGAACGAATTGTTGTAAAGATAACGCTCACTATATAAAAGCAGGAAACTGCTACAACAAGTCCATACAACATATGAACATTGCCACTTGGTATAGCTTCATCAAGTGCCTTCTGCACGATCATCGGGCTGGCCAGTGCTGCCGCACCACCAAGAGCTGACAGAACGAGTGCAAGCACCATTTTCCCCGCATGTTTCTTGATATAAACCCATGCCCTCAACAGGTGGCGCAGGTCAAAAGGCTCTTCAAGAATTTCATCTTCTTTATATGTATTTCTTCTTGCCATGATTATTCTCCTTTCTCACGCACCTGCCTGCAATTTAACGAGTTCAGCATAGTAACCGCCAAGCTTTATAAGCTCTTCATGCGTTCCGCGCTCTTTGATCTCACCATGCTGCATGATGAGGATCTGGTCCGCATCCTTAGTTGTGGAAATTCGCTGAGCAATAATGATCTTGGTACATGGGAAATCAAGATGACGCAGGCTATCCTGAATCTCTTTTTCCGTCTCGAGATCCACAGCGGAGGTCGTATCATCAAGTATCAAAATAGATGGTCTTACCGCCAGAGCTCTAGCAAGAGATATTCTCTGTTTCTGTCCTCCTGACAGGCCGACACCTCTTTCTCCGACTATCGTATCGTAACCTTCAGGCATCTTGGCAATAAAGTCAGAAGCTGCAGAGTACTTGGCAAATCGAACTACTTCTTCCTTGCTGATATTGCTGTCACCGTAAGCTATGTTTCCATCTATAGTATCCGAATAAAGAAGTACATCCTGGGTTGCAAGTCCTATATTCTTACGAAGCTGGTTTAATTTGAGCTTATTCACATTTATTCCATCTATCAGGATTTCTCCCTCTGTAGGTTCATAGAACCTTGGAATCAGATGAATAAGGGATGTTTTACCACATCCGGTCTCTCCCATGATTGCGATAGTCTGTCCGGGTTTGGCGGTAAAAGAGATATGCTCAAGGACAGGGAGTTTGGCATCTGCATACTGGAATGATACATTCCTAAACTCAACCTCTCCTTTGAATCTGTCTGGAACATCCACTGCATCAGGAGCATCCACAATTTCAGGCTCTGAATAGTAAATCTCCATAACCTTGGCAGAAGCAGCAGAGAATCTCTGGAATTCGTTCATAACGTTACCAAGCTGCCTCATAGGGTTTGCAATCGCCCAGATAAGGCCCGAAAATGATACGTACTCACCCATTGTCATCTCACCACCTATGAGGAACAAGCCACCTGCCAAAAGCAGAATAACTCCCAAAAGGTTTGCAAGTGTTTCTACAAAGGGATAGAAACGAAGCCAAATGCGAGCAGTCTTTTTGTTGGTATCCCTATAATCTGTATTACAGTCATCAAATTTGCTGATCTCATAGTCTTCTCTTGCAAAAGCTTTGACAACTCTGTTACCTGCTATATTCTCCTGGGCAACCGTATTCATATATGCAAGCTTCTCACGAAGAAGTGCATGCATAGGTGCAACCAGAAGTTTGAAAACATAAATAATAAAGAAAATAAGCGGAGCTACGATAAGAAGGTTAAACGCAAGCTTCCAATCCATGATGATAAAATAGATTGCAGTTGCAGAAACCAGAGAAAAAGCCTCCACTACCATTCTCACAACCCAGGCAACCATGTGTCTTACAGCATCAAGGTCACCTGTAACCCTTGTCATAAGGTCACCTGTCCTATAGGTACTGTAGAACTTCATGTCCTGTCTCTGTATTTTGTTATACAGGAAATTTCTGACTCTAAAGAGCACTCCCTGAGATACATGCTCATAAGCCATGCAGTCCAGATATACGATGATACATCTGACCACAGTAAGCCCTACCATGAGCGCAAGGAGTTTAAAGAACTGATCCGAATGCTCAGCCATGTTCTGTCTGGCGCCCTCTCCGGTCAGGAATTCATCTACAATTTTGCCAGAAAAAAAAGGCACTGTAAGCTGCAACATATTGTAAACAACCGTGCCTAATACTGCGCAGATATAAATGAATCTGTTCCCTTCCATATTGTCCCATAGCCATTGCAATCTGGTTCTGGGATACTTCCACTTTCTGTCTTTCCTTTTCATAATGATCACCCCGTATGTAGCATATAATATAGTTTGCTATAGATTTGATTCTATTACCACAAAAATAGGATTGCAATAAGATTTTGCGCAATATTCTTATCATTTTCAAGCATTTACTAATCATAAATTGTTATGCCCAAATTACCGACATTAAAACAACTCTAAACATGTTATCTGAATATGCTTTTGGGATTGACAAAGCTAACAGGTGGTTGTTATAATATCGTTTGTGACTCCAAGGAGTTCAAGCTGTTGTAGCACAGTCGGTAGTGCGTCGCATTGGTAGTGCGGAGGTCACGGGTTCGATTCCCGTCAGCAGCTGTAAAAAAATGAGCCTTCAAATCCAGTTTTTAACTGAGTTTGAAGGCTTTTTGATTATAAATAATTGCTATGACAATAAAATGAATGTCGCGAGTGTGCATTCACAGCGGAGCGTTTAGTCCATCATAAGCTGGTTGATAAGATACTGATAAATATTTGCGTTCTTCTCCTGCCACTTATCGCATATACTCTGGGCTATCTCCTCAGTAGGAACAGGAAGACTTATATCCACAAGGTTCTGGCCATTCTCCTTGGCCACGAGTCTGACAGTGTACTCATTTTCTGCGGTCTTGTGATAATCACCCTGAATAGCAGTCTCATTTCTCAACTTCATGCTATTATCACGAAGATATTCATCGATCTGCTGTCTGATAGAAGGATTGATCCTGTTACCAAAATAATTAAGAGTTTCATCGCCCTCCTTGGTAATTTCAAGGAAAGTCCTGTTGGCTACAGTCTTCTCAATAACAAGCTCAGACGAAGCAAGTTCACTGAATACCTCCTGAAGTGTCAGGAAGGTCGTATATTCTTTTTCCAGTATAAAATCATAAATCTGCGACTTGCTAAGAGGTACCTCACAGCGTCTTAACATGTACAGAACAATCATTTTGTATAAGGTTAGGTATTGGGAACTCAAAAGCTTTCCCTCCTTCACAATTCAAGTAATTCTATAGTTAATATATTATTTACAGCTATCTAAAAAGCATTTTTTAACTGCTGCAGATACAGCATCTGCACATCTTGGATCAAATGCAGCAGGAAGAATATTCACATCGCTAAGCTCATCCTCAGGAACAAGGGCTGCAAGAGCATTAGCTGCAGCGAGCTTCATTTCCTCTGTTATCTGTGTTGCTCCGCATTCAAGAGCTCCTCTGAATATTCCGGGGAATACCAGAACATTATTGACCTGATTAGGAAAATCACTTCTGCCTGTACCGATAACGCGAATTCCAGCTTCTTTGGCAAGATCAGGCATGATCTCAGGAACAGGATTTGCCATCGCAAACATTATAGCATCCTTGTTCATCTCCTGTGCCATTTCTTTGGTCACAATTCCCGGAGCTGAAACACCAACAAAGATATCTGCCCCCTTGAGAGCATCTGCAAGCTTGCCTGTCTTGCCTTCCTTGTTGGTAACATCCATCATCTTCTCCTGCATCCAGTTAAGATCAGGTGATGACTTACTGAGGATTCCGGATTTATCACACATTGTAACATTTTCAAAACCATATCTGAGAAGAAGCTTGGTTATAGCAATACCGGCACTTCCTGCGCCATTAACTACAACCTTGCAGTCCTCTTTTTTCTTGCCAACAACTTTAAGTGCATTGATAACACCTGCAAGAACTACAATAGCTGTGCCATGCTGATCATCATGAAAAACCGGAATATCAAGTTTCTCTTTGAGTCTTTCTTCTATTTCAAAACATCTTGGAGCAGAAATGTCTTCAAGGTTAATACCTCCAAAGCCCGGTGCCAGGTAGGTTACAGCCTTGATGATTTCCTCTGTATCCTGAGTATCAAGACAGATAGGAACAGCATTGACTCCGCCAAATTCCTTGAAGAGAACAGCTTTACCTTCCATAACAGGCATAGCCGCATAAGGGCCAATATTACCCAGTCCCAGAACTGCGCTTCCATCAGAGACAACAGCTATTGTATTTGACTTGATCGTATATTTGTATGCAAGGTTCTTATCTTCAGCTATCAGTTTACAAGGCTCTGCAACCCCCGGTGTATAAGCTATAGCTAAATCTTCCTTGGATTTAACCTCTGCTTTGGATCTGATCTCAAGTTTTCCCTGCCACTCTTCATGCATCTGTAAGGCTTTCTCAGCGTTTGTCATATCATTCTCCTCTTGAACATTTATTTCGATATAGATGATAGGTATGTATCATCGCATATATCCTTCAACGTCAAAACTTAGTACCGACTATATCATACGCAAATGATACTACCTCATTTCGCTTGTCCGTATCAATATATTTAAATACATTATAAATATATTTATGATGACCACCGGTAGTCTGAAGGCCAAGAGCAAGTCCAAGAGCTGCTATCTCATCACTTGCATCCGTCTGCCTTGAGAGCATCAATGCGTCAATATAGCCATTTTTTTCCATCTTGGTATAAGCATAGGCAAAGGCCGCTGCCTGCATAGTTTCACCGGAAGTTGAAGAATAACCGATCTCACTTAAGATAATAGATCTGACATTGCCGGAAGTATCTCTCATCTCATCCCTCTGCATATAGTTAGTGAGAACTTCCAGGTTATCCATTGAAATAACCGGTGTAGAAACCGTGTGATTAGTATACTTGGTAGGTTTCCAGAAAGGTGTGTTCTCATTAGGGAATGAATATGGATGCGCTGCAAGTCCCCAGTCAATATTGCCATATTCTGAAATAGTTGCAGTAAAGATGTCAAGAACATCCTTAGCGTCATAATCCCCAGTCTTCTGTGTATTGTAAGTCCATCTCTGATCAATTGACCAATATACCTTGGCCGCAGAGTTCTGGCTCTTTATAGCGTTATAAAAAACTCTGAAGGCATCTGCAAAGGCATTTGAATATGTATTAACATCCACAAATGGCATGTAGTTATACTCTCGTCTTGCATTAACCTCATTGGCAATGATCCACATGCTGACATTGCCGTGTCCTGATCCTGAATATCTGTTGGCAAGAAAGCTTCCAATTGCAGCGCAGGCCTTCACTCCGCCATCATTGACTGCATTAAACATATAATATGGAGCTGTTGAGCCATGTCTTGCATCCGGATGAGTGATCTCCGGGAAAGCTGCTGTGCTTGCATCATTTAAAACAATGGCGGCTACATCTATCCCCATTCCGTTAAGTCTTTTGAAAAGATAATCGTAAGTCTCTATTGCTCCCTGCTTGAAGTGATAGGTTACTCCACCATAGGTATAAGCTATTCCTCCAGATGTAGATAAAATATGTGAAAGAGGAATATTATAGGTACAGTAACTGACTCCCAGATCAGGCAGTTCTCCAATCCTGAGCGGGTCAGGAAGGATTCCCTTAATTGATTTATGGCTCATACCGCCATAGCTGTATCCCGCACATGCCTCAGGGTTTGTAATAAACTTGGGATGAGCTATTGAAACATACTCTCCATCAAGCTTTACAGCAACTGTAAACTTGGAAAAGAGCTTGGATGAAGAATCTCCCTTGTTGAGATTTATGGTAAAAGATGTATCATCTCCCTTATAAATCTTGGAAAGAGGCTCGGCATCTTCACCTATTGAATCTTCAAATATTTTTTCCTCAAACAGGTAATAGTATTTGTCATCACTCTTAGGGATGCCATCAGATGTGACAGCTACTGTAACCTTAGAAGAATTCTCGATAAGGCAGCTATCAATAGAAGCAAATGTGCTTCTGTTCTCATCTGTCATCTCAACTGTGGCAGGACGACCAGAAAGTGCCTTGGAAACAGACTTACCACCTGAAACAATAGCATCCACAATATCCTGATTTATATATTCAGACTCCTGACTTTCTGTATCTATTTTTTCTACCGAAGCGGCTGTAATAGCCATACCTGTGAACGGGTCCATAACACTGCTATCCTGAGATGAATCAAGTACAGCAAGTCCCTCCTCTGACATTCCAGTCTGAGCAATTTCTCCAGCAGAACCATCATCCATTCCGAATATCACATAGATTATTGTTCCTATCACAAAAACAGTGGCAAGTCCTGCCACTATGCTGCTGAGAATTACAAGTCTTCTATTCTTACGGGCTTTTGCCCCGGTATGCATCTTTTTCTTTTTAGCCATTACCCCTCACAAAAGAGCACTATGCTTATACAGATCATTCATTCGCACGCGCTCTTGCGCTTATCATATATTATTTCTGACCTTTGAGCTTTTTCATATGCTCTTTGATCTTAACTTCATATCCGTTTCCAGATGGATTATAAAACTCTTTGCCATTTAGTTCATATGGAAGATACTGTTGTTCCACATAATTGTTAGGATAATCGTGAGCGTACTTATACCCTATTCCATGTCCAAGCTTACCCGCTGATTTATAATGTGCATCCTGAAGATGAGACGGAATTGGAAGATTTCCTGTTTCCCTGACAGTAGCCATAGCATCATCAATAGCGCAGATAGCTGCATTAGACTTGGGCGCAGTAGCTATATAACTGGCAGCCTGTGCAAGTGTGATCCTGGCTTCCGGCATTCCCAGCCTCTCAACTGCAAGAGAAGCAGAAACTGCAACCTGAAGTGCCTGTGGATCAGCATTTCCCACATCTTCAGAAGCACAGACCATCATCCTGCGAACAATAAACTTGGGATCCTCACCTGCGTTTAACATTCGCGCAAGATAATATACGGCCGCATCAGGATCAGAGCCTCTCATGCTCTTGATAAATGCGGAGATTGTGTCGTAATGGTTATCCCCATCTTTGTCATATCTGGCAACCTTCTTCTGGATGCATTCCTCGGCGACTTCCTTGGTGATGTGGATAAGTCCATCCTCACTTCTGGGAGTAGTCAAAATACCCAGTTCTATTGCATTAAGAGCATGTCTTGCATCTCCATCAGCAAGATCTGCAAGAAAATCCGCTGCATCTGTCTCAAGAACAGCCTTGTATGCTCCCATTCCTCTCTCATTATCTGTAACAGCCCTATTGAGCAGAACCTTGATATCATCTGCTGTCAAAGGCTTGAGTTCAAAGATGATTGACCTGGAAATAAGAGCCCCGTTAACTTCAAAATATGGATTCTCAGTAGTTGCACCAATCAGGATAACTGTTCCGTCCTCAACAAACGGAAGGAGATAGTCCTGCTGCCCCTTATTAAATCTGTGTATCTCATCTATGAAAAGAATGGTCTTTTTACCATACATTCCAAGGTTATCCTTGGCCTTATTAACCACATCTTCCATATCTTTTTTGCCGGCTATTGTGGCATTTATCTGCATGAACTCCGCCTTGGTAGTTCCTGCAATGACCTTTGCAAGTGTAGTCTTACCTGTCCCAGGAGGCCCATATAAGATTATGGAACTCAGCTTATCTGCTGAAATTGCACGATAAAGAAGCTTGTCTCTTGCAATGATATGCTGTTGTCCGACGACCTCATCAAGAGTTCTCGGACGCATCCTTGCGGCAAGCGGAGATTCCTTTTCTTTATTGTTTTGTCTCATATAATCAAATAAGTCCATAACATTAAAATTTTACACTAAACGGGCCGGATTATACAAGTGCCGTTCGTGCCATATCCTTGTAAAATCCGCCTAATAACAGTTTATTTCCAAATAATTAATTCATCATCTGATAAAAATATCATTTTTCGGTCTTAACAATATTTCGAACCCATACACCACTTCTGACCAGTATAAATCCAATAACACATTTGAGAAACTCAAGCAGAGAAACTACTGTAAATACTGTAAGCGCAGGAAGTGCTGTATATCTGCTCAAAATATATGCGCATGGTACAGGAACAAGCCATGCAAAACAGCTGTCAAAGAGGAATGTAACAGCAGTCTTGCCGCCTGATCTCATTGTAAAATAAGATACATTCGCATATGAATTTATAGGCATACAAAGAGCTACGATCCAGATATATCTTGTTGCAAGTCTTCTGATCTCAGGCTCTGTATTATAAACCTGTGGGATAAAAGGGGCAGCAAGTGCCAGAAGCGATCCCATAACCAGAGTAGACGCAACGCTAAGCGCCGCCATTCTCCAAGCTGTACGCCTTGCAGACACAAGCCTGTCTGCCCCCAGTTCCTGTCCAACAATGATACCCGTGGAATTACCCAGTGACAAAAAGACTTCATTGAATATCTGAGAGATAGTTCCGCTGATATTCATAGCTGCTATAACCGCAATTCCTCTAACTGAATAAGCCTGTAAGAGGGTTGCCTGAGACAGGCTCCACAAAAACTCGTTCATCAAAAGAGGCAGTGATCTTATCAGCATCTGCCCTGCTAAGTATCCGGGAATAACAAATTTACTGTACAGTCCCTTAAAGAACTCATATCTGCTATTCTTCCTGTGAGCGCCATAAACCACAATAAAGAGCTCAACAAATCTTGAAAGCACAGTAGCTACCGCTGCTCCCAAAACTCCCATCTTAGGAAAGCCAAAAAGTCCAAAAATAAGCAGTGCATTGAACACAAAGTTAACACCCATGGCAACCATACTGGCTATCATAGGAAGCGTAGTCTTACCCGACTCTCTCATTGCACTTGCATAAACCTGCGTCAAGCTAAAAGGAATAAGTCCAACTATCATGATGCGAAGATAGCCTGATGCATATCCCAAGGTCTCAGCAGCATCTGCAGCCGGAGTATCAGCTGCAATATACAGATTAATAAGGGTACTTCCAAATGTTAAAAGAATAGCTCCTGCAATCAGCAATATCGTAATGGCTGTAATAAACTTAAATCTGATAGCAGCCCTTACACCCTCCATATCTCCTTTTCCAAAGAACTGAGTACTGAAAATACCTGCCCCTGCAAGCGATCCCCATATACACAGATAAAAGATAAAGAGAATCTGATTGACGATGGCAACAGCCGACATTGACAGTGTTCCCACCTGGCCAACCATGATGTTATCAAGAAGTCCGACAACGTTTGAAAGAGTATTCTGGACGATCATCGGAACAACGACCATCGCTACTCTCCGGTAGAAGGACTCATCTCCTATAAGAGCCTCTCTTAGTGTAAATTTATATTTAATTGCTTCCTGTCTGTTTCCTGTTTCAAAACTCATATTTTATTCCTAAACCAACCTACTATTTATTTCTTAACTATATGCCTAGTACATCCCCGGTCTTGGCTGTCAGCATATTGAGAACCCTCTTTTTATCAAGACTCCAGAGAGGCTCTACCAATAGCTTTCTCGGTCCATCTCCCTGCATGCGATGGATCACAGTTGTTTCCGGTAAAAGAGCTATTGCCTCAGCCACAAGATCAGTGTATTCCTCCATTGACATTATATGGAATCTTCCTTCACCGCGCTCTTTATCCTCAAGATACTGCTGATACATTACTGTCCCTTTCAGTATCTGAAGGTTCTGAATCTTTATTCCGTCAAGCTCCGGCCTGAGATCAGCCAAAAAGCGCACTGATTCCAGCATGTCCTCACGGCTCTCTCCCGGAAGCCCCATTATCAGATGAACAATCACAGATAATCCGGCTTCTTTAAGGCGTCGGTATGCATCTATAAAGCATTTAAGATCATATCCTCTGTTAAAAGCCCTTGCGGTATCGTCATGGATAGTCTGAAGTCCCAGTTCCACCCACACTGGTTTGATATTATTAAGCTCTTTTAACATGGCCACTATATCAGGGCCAACACAGTCCGGCCTGGTCCCGATCGACAGTATGACGACTTCATCTCGCGATATCGCAGCAGTATAGAGCTTTCTCAGATATTCCGCATCTCCATAGGTATTGGTAAAAGACTGAAAATAGGCTATAAACTTTCTGGCATCGCTCTTTTTCATGACCTTGGATTTGGCTTTACTTATCTGCTTATCAAGTATCGTAATAATGTCTTCATCACTAAGATCAGAAGTCCTTCTAAATCCATTACCGGCTCCCGCGGCAAACTCGCCGGAACCGCCTTCAGAGCAAAATGTGCAGCCTCCTGTTCCAACTGTTCCATCCCTGTTAGGGCATCCGCAGCCTGAGGATAGGGATAACCTGTAAACTTTTTCACCATATGTATTCTTAAGATATGTTGATAACTTAATTGCCATAAAATCTTTTTCTGATCAAAACTCAAATGTAAACTCGCTACCTGCGCTTGCCTTCCTTGTCTTTTCCATAAAAAGAGAAGTAACAGCCGGACTGTCCTTGGTTGCAGCATATTCAACGGCTTTTTCTATGTCCTTATCTGAAAAAAGAGCATGAGTCTTATCCTCTTTTTCCAGAAGTCTTCCCAAAAAGGCAAGCTGCTCAGTATTTCCGGCAGCCAGATCTATAAACCTCTTTAAAATATCAGTCCCATTGTCCCTTACATACTCTTCATATGCTGCCTTGAACCTCTCTTCAAGTTCAAGAGGATATAAGAGCCTTCCTATGGCTATGTCCTGGCAGATAGTTCCTCCGTCGATCATAGCCTTGGCAAAAAGACTGTCATACTGGCGAAAGTCTATTTTCCTCCTATCCACGCATTCTCTGTAGGCGTAACCTGCTCCTGCTATAGAAAACTGGATAGTTCTCGCCATAGTATTCTCATTAAAATCATAAACATATCCGGGAAAAGACAACATAGCTTCGATACTGCTTCCCTCAGCTTTTCCCATGTCATGATCATTTCCGGCTGCAAACTTATCATGTATTACAAAGCGTATCGCCCTATCACTGTCAGATAAGAAGTTTCTCATAACTTCAAACCAGTTGCGGTCAATTGTTATATCAACTTCCTCAAGACTATCGCACTGCCTGACAACTCCGTCATAATAATCATCTATACTGTCATGAAGTGATATTTTCTTAAGGTTTCTACTATTGTGAAAAACATAGCTTCTAAGTATCCTTACAGTTTCAGGAATCTGAACTGACTTAAGATCATCGCGGGATGAAAAAGCATGACTTCCTATAGACTCCACTTTCACTCCGTCAATTTCATCAGGGATCACGAGATCTGTTACACTTCCTTCGTAGCCTGTAATTTCTATATATTCATGATTATCTTTTTTATCATTAACTAATTCATATAAAAACATAGATATTTCCAGTCATAGATATCTTCACGCAAAAGCCGTCTGCATATGTAAGCTAATTGCATCTGCGCCATTATACGTGGTTTATACGGTTTGCAAGCTTGCCAAGTATATTATAGTGTACCTTCATAGCTCCCTTAGGACAGAATTCCTGACAACAGAAGCATTTGATGCACTTGCTCCTGTCAATCTGCGGAATCTTGTTCTTGCCGGAATCCACCATGGTAATTGCCTTGGCGGGGCAGGTTTCATAGCACTTTTTGCAGCCAATGCACTCAGAAGCCTTGACCATTGGCTTGGTATTGTACACAAGTTTGATACCAACAGATGCAATTGCGCCCTTAATTCCTTTGCCTTCAAAGGTTATGCTCTGATGTATCGTAGCTCGCTTAAAATCACTTACCTTGACATCAGAAGCTGCGCATCCTGTAATTTCTACTTCACTTACATTTTTGGGGCCAAGGCCTCTTTCTCCGGCAGCAACCAGAGTAGGCACATCGGAATATCCCATTCCTATGAGGTCTGCGCATACCATATCAAGGGCATAGGGCTTACGGGATGTAAGTACTGCCCCTATGTGTCTCTTTTCCCCTGCTGTAGGTCCGTTTCCTTCCATGCCATCTATCGCATCAACCACATATAATACCGGTTTAAAAAACTCATTTAAATCCACCATTACATTGGCAAATGCCTGCTCATTAGGAAATCTCATGTGGTATTCAGGCTTGGTAGCTCCGGGTATTGTGCCAAACATGTTCTTTACTGCACAGCTCATCCCCATCATCGCATGAGTCTTGAGCTTGGATACATTAATGATCGCATCCACCTTGTTGAGCCATCCGGTAAAGATGAAAGTCTTAAGAGATACCGCATTAAGAAACTCTCCGGAACATATGGAGTAGTCATCGTTAAGCCTGACTTTTTCTCCGCTTGGATCAAGCTCTTTGACCATATCTTCAAGGCCGCAGGTTCTATATACATTCTTGAGAAAAGGAGGAGTATAAAGACCTCCGGGGCTATCACCTATAACTACACTTGCACCAAGTTCAAGCAATCTCTCACACAGCCTTCTCAGAATCATCGGATGAGTTGTAGCCGATTTCTCAGGCGCCATGGCAGAAACAAGATTGGCCTTAATGCCAATTGTCATACCACTCTTCACAAAATAAAGCCCTCCAATATCATCAAGGGCTTTGTCCACTGCTGTCTTAATCTCTGCATAATCGTAAGAGCTGCACTTTTCAATAGCAACTCTTTCATAATTACTGTTTCCCAACTATTTTTCCATATCCTTTACTTAGTCATTATTTTCATGGCATTACTTATTACTTCTATTCTGGTCTCGCGGTAGCTTCCGCCAAATTCTCCATCAAGCGTCCACTCAACTTCCTCGTCAGCCAGAAGATTTGCATATGTCACCTGCTTGTATGTGATATATGGATTATCGGGTTCTCTGGTAGCAAGTGCCGCAATAACAGCATTGAACTCTGCGAGATTCCTGGGCGCCCTAATGAGAAGGAGCTCCATTTGCCCGTCATCCTGTTTGATATCTGTATCAGCAAAAAGAGTCATTCCGGCAACTGAGGCTGAGTTGCTGACAGCACCAAAAATATAATCCCCCTCCTCAGATATGTCATCGGCCTCTATCTTCATATGACAGCTATAGCCGATGTTCTGCGGAAGTTCAGCTATGGCGCTTATAACGTAAGCAGCGTAGCCAAGAACATTTTTAAGTTCCTGATCTGTTGCATAGCTCACCTTGGAAAAGGCGCCAAATGCAGCCACATAGTTAAAAAATCTGTCATTCATCCTTCCAACATCATAACTTATAGGCTTGCCATTAACCGCAACCTCCAGGGCTTTGGATCTTACGCTTGGAATTCCCAGCCCCTTGGCAAAATCATTAGTACTTCCGGATGGAATGTATGACAAAAGCGGTCTCTTATCAAGGCTCATCATGCAATTCATCACATGATTGAGTGTGCCATCACCGCCACTACATAAAATCATATCTACCTGCTCCCCATACTCTTTTATAAGAGTTTCAGAAGTCAGGTCTGTTCCCGGGATAATAGGATAGACAATAGGCTCATAGCCTTTAGCTGCAAGTTTTGTTGCAATCTCTATAGTGTCATTTCCTGCCTTACCCGTACCTGATGTTTTATTTATAAGAACTAATGCTTTTTTTCTCTTGTCCATGCTCACTTTTATCACGTCCATAAGTCTGTAGGTGTCACCGGATCACTTGGAAATTCTCTTATAAGTTCTGTAAGTGTAGGTCAGATCAAAATAAACCTGTTCATCGCTCTCATCTGTCATCTCCCAGTCAGGATCCTTGTCCAGATTAGGAAAATAGGTATCAGCCTCAAACTCTTTGTCTATAAATGTAACAATTGCTGTATCACACAAATCTATAAACTCTCTGTAAACGCTCTCGCCGCCAATGATATAAACCTCATCTGTATCAAGATCAGACACCAGATCAAGAAGCTCCTGTCTTGAGTGGACCACAGCTGCATCTTTTACCCTATAATCCTTTTTGGTGGAAAGAATAATATTGTTACGCTTTGGAAGAACCACTCTCTGTGGAAAAGTCTCAAGAGTCTTCCTTCCATATACTATTGTCTTATTTATCGTTTCATTTCTAAAATTCTTCTGGTCAGCCGGAATACTGACAAGGAGCTGTCCCTTGTTTCCAATTGCCCAGTTGGAATCTACTGCTACGATTGCTTTCATACATTCTCCTCTTAATATGTTGATATTACTGGCAATATACTCATTTATGCGCAAATGTCAGATAGCTATCGGAATATCTTTAAGCTGCTCACCTGCCACTTCATATCCTTCAAGTGATACGTCATTTCTGGTAAACTCATAGAAATCCTTGACATCAGGATTCAGATGGAACTTAGGTGCAGGAAGAGGCTTACGCTCTATAAGCTCTTTGATAAGCGGAACATGTCTGTCATAAATATGCGCATCTGCAATTACATGCACAAGCTCACCTACATTCATGTCGCATACCTGAGCAAGCATATGTACCAAAACCGCATACTGAACAACATTCCAGTTATTGGCAGCCAGAACATCCTGTGATCTCTGGTTGAGAATAGCGTTAAGAGTCAGCTTATCCTCGCCCTTTTTCTGTGTGACATTATATGTTACTGAATACGCGCATGGATAAAGATTCATCTCGTGAAGATCAGAAAAGACATAGGTATTGGTCATGATCCTGCGGCTAAATGGGTTATTCTTAAGATCGTAGATAACTCTGTCAATCTGATCAAACTCGCCTTCCTTATAAATGCTCTTTTGCCCAATCTGATAACCGTAGGCTTTACCAATAGAGCCGGTCTCATCTGCCCATTCATCCCAAATATGGCTATTGAGATCATGAATATTATTACTCTTTTTCTGATAAATCCACAATATCTCATCTGTAGCACTCTTAAGCGCAGTTTTTCTAAGAGTCATTATGGGAAACTCTTTGGAAAGGTCATATCTGTTGACGACACCGAACTTCTTGATAGTATAGGCAGGTGTACCATCAGGCCAATGGGGTCTGACTTTTTCTCCTTCTGTTGATGTCCCATTCTCAAGGATATCCTTACACATATTTATAAAAATCTCATCTGCTCTGCTCATATTTTCCCCTATTCAAACTTTTATTTATAATTCCCTGCGATTCCGGCTATCATTTACTCCACTTATCACAAAGTGCGATTATCTGATCTGCAAACTTAGCCTTATCCTTATTGGTCATTCCTTCGCTCTTTGCTATGATGCCCATAAGTCTTGCGCCTGCTGCCTTAAGTCTGGCATAAACATCAGAAACAAGCGTTGCTTCCTTCTTTTTAACAGGAATAGGAATGCCTTCCTTGAGGATCTGTCCTGAAATAATATCAAATTCTGTTCCGCTATAAGGTGCGTATGTATTGTACCCATACTCCTCTCGTAAGCACTGGGCAAAAGAAGTACATACACTGTCTTCTCCATGAACAATAAATACTCTATCCGGTCTTTTAACATCGAAGCCCTTAAGCCAGTCAATAAGGCCGTTCTTGTCAGCATGTCCTGACAGTCCTTCAAGTTTACAAATCTGAGCTTTTATATCAATAGTTTCGCCAAACAACTTGATCTGGTCAGCGCCGTCTATTATAGCTCTTCCGGTTGTGCCAATCGACTGATATCCCACAAACAAAATAGTACATTCTTCGCGCCACAGATTATGTTTGAGGTGGTGTCTTATTCTGCCTGCCTCGCACATTCCGGAAGCTGAAATAATAACCTTGGGCTCAGGATCTTCGTTGATTGCTCTTGACTCCTCGGTAGTAATGGCAAGGTTAAGTCTAGGAAACGTCACCGGATTAACTCTCTTTTTGACAAGCTCCATGGCCTCTTCGTCATAGCACTCATACTGATGATCCTCAAAGATCTCAGTAGCTTCTACGGCAAGAGGACTATCTACAAACACAGGGAAATTCGGATTAGATTTAACCAGTCCCTCAAGCTTTATCTTTCTGATAAAATACAGCATTTCCTGAGTTCTGCCAACTGCAAAGGAAGGAATAACTACATTGCCTCCCCGCTGGAATGTTGCATCCAGTATTCTGGCCAGGTCTCTTACATAATCAGGTTTCTCCGTCGCATGAAGTCTGTCTCCATAGGTCGATTCCATAACAACATAATCCGCATCATGCGTAGGCTGTGGATCTCTGATAAGAGGCTGTTGTTTGTTACCTATATCACCTGAAAAAACAAGCTTTTTGGTGACGTTTTTCTCTGTAAGCCAGATTTCAATACTGGAAGAACCAAGGAGATGTCCAATATCCGTAAATCTGATCTTAACACCCTCACAGACTTCAATTTCCTGATTATATCCACATGGAATGAAAGCCTTAATAGTTTTCTCAGCGTCTTCCATTGTGTAGGCCGGTTCAATCTGAGCAATATCTCTGCTTCGCTTAGCCTTACGATTACGCCACTCCGCTTCCTGCATCTGGATGTGCGCACAGTCGCGGAGCATAATATTGCACAGATCAGCTGTGGCATCAGTCGAATATATCTTGCCTCTAAAACCTTTGGAATATAGAAGCGGAAGATTACCCGAATGATCAACATGTGCATGTGTCAGAAAAACATAATCAATTTCCGGAGCAGACACAGGAAGAGAAACATTTTCAAAGTAGTCTTTTCCCTGCTCCATTCCGTAATCCACAAGGATATTTTTCCCGCAGGCCTCAATAAAATGACAGCTTCCCGTCACCTCATGATCTGCGCCGATAAAGGTCAGTTTCATACGCAGCACCTTGCCTTTATGTTTATTTTTATATCTTTGATATACGAATTACTCGCGCCATAAGTCAATTAGTATGACATGCAGGCATGTACAATTTTGACTTTTGACACCTATATCATACCATGACGATCATCTTATTATCAAAAGAGCTACCAGTCTTACAGCAAATGCAACGATCCATGCCACAGCACACTGCCACAGCACAACTGCAATAGCCCATTTCTTGCCAAGCTCTCTTTTGATAGCCGCGATAGCTGCTACACATGGTGTGTACAATAAACTAAATACCAGAAGAGTAATGGCAGTAACAGATGACAAAGAGTTTTCAACTCCATCCACAAAAAGGACTCCCAAAACAGATACAACACTCTCTTTAGCAATAAATCCGCTGATAAGGGATGTACATATTCTCCAGTCTCCAAGTCCAAGCGGCGCAAATACCGGTGAAATTATTCCTGCTATAAACGCAAGTATACTCTCTTTTGAATCAGCTACCAGATTAAAATGAAGGTCAAAGTTACTAAGCAGCCATACAATAATTGTTGCTATAAAGATTACCGAAAAAGCTCTCTGTATAAAGTCCTTGGACTTCTCCCACAATAGCTGCATTACGCTTCTGGGGCTCGGCAGTCTGTAATTTGGTAGTTCCATGACAAATGGCACCGGCTCTCCCTTGAATACAGTTTTCTTGGATATATAAGCATTGATGATTCCAATAACAATTCCCCAAACATATAATGCAGTGATAATCAGTCCGCCTTTTCCAGGGAAGAAGGCATTTACAAAAAATGCATATATCGGAAGCTTGGCTGTACAACTCATGAACGGAGTAAGTACAATTGTCATCTTCCTGTCTCTCTCACTAGGAAGCGTTCTCGTTGACATTACAGCAGGAACTGTGCATCCAAAACCTATTAGTAGCGGCACAATGCTTCGGCCGGAGAGACCTATTTTTCTAAGGAGCTTATCCATAACAAAAGCCACACGGGCAATATATCCACTATCTTCCATAAGTGACAGGAAAAAGAAAAGAACTACTATTATAGGAAGGAAGCTAAGAACACTGCCGACGCCTTCAAATATTCCCTTTACTACAAGGCCTTGCAAAACTGCGTTGACACCTGCCTCCTGCATGGCATTCCCGACAATACCCTGGAGTGCTCCAATAGCCTCCTCGAGTATTCCCTGAAGCCAGGCTCCTATAACGTTAAATGTCAGCACAAAGACAAGTCCCATTATCAAGATGAACATAGGAATTGCAGTATATTTTCCTGTAAGGATCCTGTCTATTTTATTGCTGCGGATCTGTTCTTTGCTCTCTTTTGGCTTGGTCACACAACTCTGGCATACCTTGCGAATATACTTAAAGCGCATATCTGCAATGGCAGCGCTTCTATCAAGTCCTGTCTCTTTTTCCATGTGAGAGACGATATGTTCAATTGCTTCTTTTTCATTATCATCAAGAGCAAGTTTATCTATTATTAGTGCATCACCCTCCACAACCTTGCTGGCTGTAAATCTAAGCGGAAGGCCTGCCTTGTCGGCATTATCTGCAATAAGATTCATTACTGTGTGCAGGCATTTATGAACAATTCCGCCATTATCATCCTTGGAACAAAAATCCTGCTCAAGAGGTTTTTCCTGATACTTGGCAATGTGGAGTGCATGCGTTATAAGCTCATCTACGCCTTCATTTTTGGCTGCAGCAATAGGAACTACAGGAGTTCCAAGCATTTCTTCCATCCTGTTGATGTCAATAACTCCGCCATTTCCCTTAAGCTCATCCATCATGTTAAGGGCAACTACTGTCGGCACATCCATCTCCAAAAGCTGCATGGTAAGGTAGAGATTTCGCTCAACATTTGTAGCATCTACAATATTAATAATAGCTGTAGGCTTCTCATTGAGGACATGATTACGGGATACTATCTCTTCACTTGTATAGGGAGACATGGAATAAATTCCCGGAAGATCTGTAATAAGCGTATTCTTGTAGCCTCTGATCTCGCCATCCTTGCGGTCTACTGTAACCCCAGGGAAGTTTCCAACATGCTGCTTGGATCCAGTAAGCTGGTTAAAAAGAGTAGTCTTACCACTATTCTGGTTACCTACAAGCGCAAATGTAAGAGTTGTCCTGTCAGGAAGAGGATTTCCGCTTCCTTTGGGATGATAAATACCGGTTTCACCAAGGCCCGGATGGACTGTTTTCTTTTTAACAGGGTCGTTTTTATCTAATTCACTTTTATTAGTTGTTTCCTTACTAAGTTCTGCAATTTCTTCAATTTCTATCTGCTCTGCCTCAGCAAGACGAAGGGTCAGTCTATAGCCATGGATCTCAATTTCAAGCGGATCTCCCATGGGTGCATACTTGATCACAGTAAGTTCTGCTCCGGGGATCACGCCCATATCCAAAAAGTGCTGACGTAGAGCTCCCTCTCCTCCAACACTTATGATTTTTGCCGATTTGCCAATTTTTAATTCTCTTAAAGTCACAAAAAACTCCTCACTACTACACTATAGATTATTGTTTTCTCTCAGAAAAAACAGGAATCTATATATTTAACACACATCATTATACATTACATTTTATCTTTCCTTAACTATATCACTTTTACTTCACTTTTTCGCCTCCGGATTACAGGGTTGCTCAAATATTATATATTTGATAAAATAAAGGTTACCTATGATTTAAAATTGCTTCACTATGCGATTTCGTAGGTAAATTATGTTTTAACTTTTTTTATAAGGAGATTACAAGTAATGCATATTAGAACATATGGCAAAAAAGTTGTAGCTTCCCTGCTATGCTCAGCTATGGTACTTTCCATGGCAGCCTGCGGTGCGGAAGATGCTGAAGATGGAACATCTTCCGGTGTTTCATTTGAACCTATCAATTCAGAAACAACAAATACTGATACAGCTTCAGAAGCGGCTACAGAGGAAGTAGCAAGTGGTGAACCTTACGTGCTTCCTGAGGGAATGTATTTCAGCGAACTTACAGGTGAACCAATCAGCGAATCCATCAAGGATCAGCGTCCTATAGCTGCTATGGTTGACAATGAACTTACAGCTCTTCCTCACTATGGAACATCTGAGGCTGATGTTGTATATGAACTTATGAACAGCACCAAGAATGACAGAATCACTCGTCTGATGTGCGTAGTTAAGGATTGGGGCAGCATTGAGCAGCTCGGAAGTATCAGAAGTACTCGTCCTACCAACATCCTTCTCGCTTCAGAGTGGAACGCAATTCTTTGTCATGACGGTGGTCCTTACCACAATGACGCTTACTTTGCTAATCCTTGGGCTGCTGATCATCTCTCCGGTTATTTCTCAAGAGTTAACAATGGTAAGGCCAGAGAATTTACAGAGTATATCTTACCCGGAGATATGGAATCAGACATTGAGAAATTCAATATTTCTGCTACATATAACGAGTACGCTAACCCAGGAAGCCACTTCAACTTTATTGAATATGGCAAGGAGCTTGTTCTCTCAGAGAAATATTCCAATACATATCCTGGAACAGTAGTTACTCTTCCATTCAAACACAACTCATCACAGCTTGTTTACAATGCTGATACCAAAGAGTATGAGTACTATGAATATGGTGAGAGACATGAAGATGCTGAGGATGGAGCACCACTTAGTTTCAAGAACGTAATTCTTCAGAACTGCAGCTTCACTCAGCTCGATGAGAACGGCTACCTCATCTACAACTGCATCAGTGAAGGTCAGCTTGGATGGTATCTCACTAATGGCGAAGCCAAGATCATTGCATGGTCCAAGACAAGTGAGACAGGTGTTACCAAGTATTATGATGACAACGGTGATGAGCTCCAGATCAACACAGGTAAAACATATATTTCACTCATCCCTTCTGATTCATGGGATAGCATAACACTTCAGTAATTAGTTTTAACCAAACAAATAACATCAGATTATAGTGTGAGAATAAAATGCAGGTATTAGACAGATTCAAGAAAATCAACGGAAACACTCTTAAGATTATAGCTTGTATAACTATGTTGATCGATCATTTAACAGCAGGCATTATGCTTCCTGTTGTTCGTAAAGGTTTGTATTCCGGAGATCTTACTGCCAATGAACTCAACACTATATATATTATTCTCAGAGGAATCGGCAGAATAGCTTTTCCAATATTCTGTTTTCTTCTCGTAGAAGGCTTCATACATACCAGAAGCAGGCTAAGATATGCTCTTAGTCTGCTTCTTTTTGGTATAATCTCTGAAATACCTTTCGACCTCATATTCTATGCCGAGGAAGAAATCTTTAACATAAATATCATAGAGGCTCTTGAAGCCAACAGCTATCTCTTAAATTATCAGTGTAATGTATTCTTCACTTTGCTTATTGGTCTTTTGGTCATTTGGGCAATTGATGCTACTGTCCGCTTGATAAAAGAAAAAAGTATTCCACCGCTATTATCATTTCTTGCAGCAGCTGTTATAACCCTAATAGGGTGCGTTATTGCTTACAGGATCAACTCCGATTATGACTTTTACGGTGTTCTACTGATCACCATTTTCTATGTTTTGCAGAGATATGAATATTTGCGTATTTTGGCCGGATATGTCTTTATTTCACAGTTAGGAATAGAATACCTGGCATTTCCCGGTTTTATCCTTATGGCTCTATACAATCATAAGAGAGGCAGGAAACTCGGCTGGCTTAAGTATTTCTTTTACCTCTTCTATCCTGTACATCTGACACTGATATACATTATAAGGTGCATCATATGGGGCAAATATCAGATGGTTCTGTGAATACAAATTCATTTACCGATACTATGAAAAAAAAGCGGACTTTCAATGTTAAGTCCGCTCTTTTTTCATAGTATTCTTATTCAATTCGCCATCACACTGGCCATAGCAGCCTGTGCACTAATAATATCCGTCTTGGATATTGTATAATCCTGAATAACACTGGTATCAAATGCTACACAGTTATCTTCATCAGCTGTAACCACTTCTACCTGTGTATATCCCTTATCCTTGTCTCCGGTTAAAATATATACCTGATCATCCTTGGCAACATCAATTCTGACCTTAACTGTAGCTTCAGAAGTCAAAATTGCCTTATTGCTGAATCTTACTACATATGTCCCCGGATAAAAAGCATCCTGCATCTTAGTAACTGTACCGCTTATTGGAAGAACATTTCCATCACTTACTATAGTAACTCTCTGAGTAAGCCTGCCAACGCCATCATCTATATTATGTTCGGCAACACTTGCCTCTCTTCCACCTGCACTACTGTTATCTTCCATGCCGAGATAACCATTAAGCGTGTATACAGCATCTGAACGAACCTCGTCGTCCATATCCATACCATTGCCACTATAGTTACGAGAGTAGGCTGTTATGCCAAACGCAACACAGCATATAAAAAGTACAGAAACAAGGAATGCAAATAGCCACTTCCTCGTATTCTTCATAAAAATCACCTACTTATAAATTATCTTTTCACAAAACCTACTAAATATTATCACAGTTTAGACACAATTAGCAATAATAAATTTAACTTTTGTTTATAAAAATTTTAGATTTATTGCAGTCTGATTTTTACCAATATTTCGACTTATCTTCTCCAGGTCTTAGGCTTGAGTATTACAAAAATAGGCAATAGTTCCAATCTGCCTGCAAGCATGTCAAACATCAGAACCAGTTTAGACAGATATGAGAATTCAGAATAATTACCTGTCGGGCCTACCATACCAAGTCCGGGACCAATATTATTAAGAGTAGCAACTACTGAAGTCACAGTTGTCTGAAAATCAAAGTTGTCAAGCGCAACTATCAGCGTTGATGCTATGAATGTAATAACATATATTCCAAGATAAGCTGTAACTGACTTAACTGTTGTTCCTTCTACAGAATGTCCGTCCATGTAGACTCTTTTAACAGCCTTGGGATGCACAATGAAATTCAGCTCATTTCTGGCATTTCTGATAACTATAAGGGCTCTTGAAAACTTAAATCCACCGCCAGTAGACCCGGCGCAAGCTCCTACCAGAGAAAGAACCACCAATATAAGCTTGGATAACATAGGCCATGTATCAAAGTCCAGTGTACAAAAACCTGTCGTAGTCATAATAGAAGCTACAGAAAACAGCGAATGATGGAAGGCAAGTCCTGGATCAGTCACACACCCGCTTCTGTATACATTAAAGGCAATGATTCCTGCAGAAATCAGCATTGTTCCCAGATAGAATTTGACTTCATCAATAGCAAATGCCTCTTTGGGCTTTCTATTGAGAAGGAAATAATAAACAGTAAAGTTGATTCCGCAAAGGGCCATAAACAAAATGATAATCGCCTGACTCACCAGGGAGTATCCCATCATTCCGGTATCGCGAACTGCAAATCCGCCTGTTCCAACAGTAGAAAAAGAAATAGTTATAGCATCATATATTGGCATTCCGGAAATAATAAGACAAACTATCTCTGTAACTGTAATTCCAAAGTATATGATATATAAAATCTTAGCTGTGTCTTTTACCTTGGGAACAATCTTACCAACAACAGGTCCCGGAGACTCAGCTCTCATCAGATGCATACTATATCCATCTGCCATAGGCACAACCGCCAGAAGGAAGACCAAAACTCCCATTCCACCAATCCAGTGAGTAAATGTTCTCCAGAACTGAACACTCTTTTCAATGTTATCAACGGTAGTCAATATACTTCCTCCGGTAGTCGTAAAGCCGGAAACCGTCTCAAAAAGAGCGTCTATATAATTAGGAATTGTTCCTGTTATTACAAAAGGAACCGCTCCCATCATACTAACTGCAATCCACGCAACAGCGGTTATAGCGAATCCCTCTTTTGCATAAATAACTCTATTTGCAGGCTTTTTAATAGTAAAAATCGTTCCGACAACAAAACATACAGCCGCAAGGATCAAGAAAGAAATTGCACTGTCATATTCTTTGTAAACAAGAGCAACTATCAGAGGCAATGTAAAAAGAGTTCCCATGATCCTCAAAAGTCTAAACAGAATAAATCTGATCATTGAGTAATTCATTTATCAATTCTCCAAAATATCATTTATATCTTTTAATCCGGTTCTTGTAGTAACTACAATAACTGAATCTCTATCCCTGATAACACTGTCACCACTTGGAGAAATAATTTCGCCATAATGGTTTATGCACGCAATAAGGATACCTTTTTTGAGATGAAGCTGAGAAAGCGGAACTCCAACAACCGGGCTTCCTCCTCGTACAATAAATTCCAACGCCTCAACTCTCTCATCATTAAGCTTATACAAAGTCTCAATATTACTATCCTTGGACGCAGACATTCCTCTAACAAACTGAACAATTCTGTCAGCAGTAATATTCTTGGGATAAATGATACTTCCAATATTAAGTGAACCTATGATATCACCATAGTTAACTCTGTGTACCTTGGTAATAAGCTTTGCCTTGGGATTAATGCTCTTCACATACATTGAGAGCATAATATTCTCTTCATCAAGGTTAGTCAGTGAAACAAATGATTCCACACTTGTTACACCCTCTTCAAGGAGCATATCCTTGTCAGTTCCGTCACCACATATGATCAGAGCCTGCGGTAAAAGATCTGACAATTCCTTACATCTTGCAGGATCTTTTTCAAAAATAGTAACCTTAATTCCAAGAGAAAGAAGATTCTGAGCCAGATAAAATCCCGTCTCTCCTCCACCAATTATCATTGTCGAATGTACCTTGGCAGTAGGAAGTCCAAGCTTTCTAAAGAAATTAATTGTATTTCTGCTGGACGCAAAAACTGTAGCCTCATCTCCCGCATGAAGAACAGTATTTCCATCAGGGATAAATACTTCATTTCCTCTGCTGACAATAGAAATAAGTACCTGCTTACGAAGATCTGCAGGAATATCTTTAAGAGCCTTATTACAGAGTCTGGAATTCTCATCGATGATAAATTTAACCATCTCTGCCCTTCCTCTGGCAAAAGTCTCTATCTTAGTTGCTGAAGGGAATTTCAAAAGACGCTCAGCCTCGTTGGCTGCAGCCTCCTCAGGATTGATTACCATGGAAAGTCCCAATTCTTCCTTAATAAAATTGATTTCCTTTTTATATATAGGATTACGTACTCTCGCTATAGTATGGCAGTTACCTGCTTTCTTGGCAATCAGACAGCACAAAAGGTTAAGCTCGTCAGAATCAGTAACCGCAATCATAAGATCTGCAGTTTCTATACCTGCGTCCTTCATGATAGAATAGCTGGCACCATTGCCAACAATTCCCATAACATCGTAGTTATTAACTACATTCTGAAGAACACTGCTCTTTTCCTCTATAACTGTTATATTATGTCCTTCTTTGCTAAGCTGCCTTGTCAGTGTCTGTCCTACATTTCCGCAGCCCACAATCAGAATATGCATATTCATCCTCCATTATAAACACATAAATCCACATTACATTATATCATCCCCACCCTTTAAATCAACTCACTGCGCAATGTTTCTATTCATTGACAATCCCGCGCCACGAGCCGCCTGAAGGGCCTTTCGCTCACGCAAGAGGCATTTTCTTGCCACTCCTGCCGGGATTTCAAGGCCTTACAAGTTCAGCCTTCTATTCTATGGCTCAAAGTACTCACATCCTCGGCCCGATTTCAAGCAGATGTTGTTGCATGCGAGTCTGAGATGGCAAATGCCATTTCTAATGTTCGAAAAGCGCCCTTTCCTGCGCCCTCGGAGGACTTGTTTGAAGCAGGGCAGAACGTA
>JAEEGL016629396.1_pt1 | contig 57365 bp, 57 predicted proteins | sample 9134231 | NCBI WGS metagenome assembly JAEEGL01 (sample SAMN16246548, study PRJNA631951) | gut metagenome | biome: gut microbiome; feature: rumen; material: fiber-attached | host: Bos | place: Iran: Karaj | collected 2018-10
CGTTAGGGAAAGGAGTACAGAATAATGGAAATACTTAAATCGATATTCTACATCCTGGTATTCCCGGGCGCACTGTTCACCTGCGTATGCGGCCTCTGGCTTGCAGGTGTTGACCGCAAGGTCATCGCAAAAATGCAGAAAAGAATAGGACCTCCCATCCTCCAGCCCACTTATGACTTTTTCAAGCTGATGGGCAAGGAGACCATAGTACCGAGAGTTGCAAACCGCCTGGTATTCCTGGGCGCGCCGGTCATAGGCTTCATCAGCCTGGCCATAATAATGCTCTTCATCCCAATCTTCGGATTTACCGCCTTCTCTGGCAGCGCGGACCTGATCGTTATCCTTTATCTGATAACCATCTCCGGCGTAGCCCTGATCGTAGGCGGCAGCTCCTCCGGCTCCCCCTATGCGGGAATCGGTATCTCCAGAGAGATGGTCACCATGATGAGCTACGAACTGCCCTTTGTCATCATTCTTCTGACTGTGGCAAAGAAGGTAGGCGGCGCTGATCTGGTGTTCTCCATGGATGCCATCAGCAAGTGGCAGCAGGCTAACGGTTCTCTGCTTTTCCAGTGGAGCATGATACCCGCTGCTCTGGCCATGCTGCTGGTCATCCCCGCGGAGGTAGGCGTTCAGCCCTTCGACGTAGCAGAAGCTGAGACCGAGATCTGCGAAGGACCTCTTATCGAATACAGCGGCGCTGCGCTGGGCGTTTTCAAGCTCAATACCGCAATGAAGATGATCATCATGACAGGTCTTTTCACATCCCTGTTCCTCGGGGGTTTTACCACCGGCATCGTGGCTGTGGATGTACTGATCTTCGTGGTCATCTGCACTATCCTGACTCTGCTCTGCATGACCACCATTCATGCGGTCACAGCAAGACTCAAGATAGAACATCTCTTCAAATTCTACTGGACCTTTGTGGCAGGACTTGCCATGGCAAGCCTGATCCTGGTATGGTGCGGACTTTAGGAGGGGAGACGAGATATGTTTAAGAAATTGATCAATAACAGTGCGGCAAAATCCCCCTGGATCTACCACATCAACACAGGTTCCTGCAACGGCTGCGACATCGAGCTGGTAGCCTGCCTTACTCCCCGCTATGACGCGGAGCGTTTCGGCTTCAAGCTTGCGGGTACTCCCAGACATGCAGACATCGTTGTGGTATCTGGCCCCATCACCAGCCAGTCCAAGGACAGACTTGTCAGAACCCTGGCGCAGGTCCCGGAACCCAAGTGCGTGGTCTCCATCGGTTCCTGCCCACAATCCGGCAATGTGTTCAAGGGGAGCTATTCCATTGAAGGCCCTCTTGAAAAGTACTGCCATGTGGATGTGGCTGTAGCCGGCTGCACACCCAAGCCCGAGGCCATTATGGAAGGTCTCTACAAGGCAGCTCTGCTGCTGAAAGAAAAGAGGGAGGCGATGAGTAAATGATGTTCCCGTTCCTTAAAAGAGCAGTTGGAAATCTTTTCAGCGCTCCCAGCACCGAGCAGTTCCCCAATCCCGAGGCCAGAGGCCTCGGCAAGTACCGCGGACGCATAGCCTTTGATCCCTCAAAGTGCACCAACTGCGGCAACTGCATCAGAGTCTGCTCCCCTATAGCTATAACAACTAAAGAAGAGGCTGTGGAGGGCGGAAGAAATATCACCCGCTACTTTGACCTCACATCCTGCACCTTCTGTCAGACCTGCGTCGACTTCTGCGACGAGGGTGCCATCACCATGACCAACGACTACCACATGGTAGCCGAGGATCCCAAGGATCTGATCGTGTCCGGTACCGCCTTCATCAAGGACATCGAGGGTCACATCACCATCGACCAGAGCGGCTGTATCTACTGCGGTCTCTGCGCGAGAAACTGCCCGCAGCAGACCATCAAGGTGGACAGAGCATCTAAGAGCTGGAAGATCGATCTGGAGCAGTGCGTAAAGTGCGGAATCTGTATCGGAAGATGCCCCAGAAAGGTGCTCAGCTTCCAGGACAAGGATCTGGAGCCCCAGCAGGTATGGGACCGCAAGGCCGACGAGGAAGCGGCCGCCGCTGCTGCAAAGAAGCCGCAGCAGGCTGAAAATGCCATCGGCAGCGCCGAGGGCGGCAGCGGACTTCTCACCTGCAGGCAGGATGGCTGCATCTACTGCGGTCTCTGCGCTAGAAACTGCCCGCAGGGCGCTATCACCGTGGACAGAGCATCCAAGAGCTGGTCTGTGGATCACGATCAGTGCATCGAATGCGGTATCTGCATCAGCAAGTGTCCTAAGAAGGTCTTAAGCTTCGGTGAAGAGGTTGCTGTATCAGCGCCGGCACCTAAAGCTGAAGAAAAGAAGGAAGAGGCTAAACCCGCAGCACCCGCTGCAAAGTCTGCCGATACCTCCGATGTGGAGGAGTTCGGACTCCCCAAGGGCATGTCTCCGGCTGAATCAGGCCAGATCCAGTGCAATCTGGACGCCTGCATCTACTGCGGAATCTGCGCAAAGAACTGCCCCGTAGGAGCTCTCACCGTTGACAGAGCCACCAAGAGCTGGTCCATCGATCAGGACAGCTGCGTACAGTGCGGTCTCTGCACCGAAAAGTGCCCGAAGAAGGCGCTTAGCTTTAAGGATTAGTCCCTGAAGCACAATAAAAGCAATAAAAGACGACCCGGAAGCGATTCCGGGTCGTTTGCTTTTGAAACAGGTAGGATATAGGAAATCCGAGAGATCAGTTGTCCAGGAATTCGCGCATCGGATCCACGTATTCCAGATTCACATTGTATTCGTTCCAGTGCTGCATCATTACATAGCAGAGCAGAAGAATTACCACCGAAACCAGTATCGCCGCGTAGCCTGCTTCCTTGGAAACTATGGCTCCTATGCCTCCGCCAAGTCCGAATACAAAAATGATCCCGAAATAGAAGCGGGCGGCCTTCAGGCGCTTTGGATCCCTGTCCAGAAAGTAATTCGTTAGAGCATCCATGCCGCTGCGAAGGTTGCCTATGCACATGGTGCTGGCATATGCAAACCCGTGTATCTTTCTGAAGCCCTGGACCTGCATGGCGCAGGAGAAGCTGACCAGAAGGTTTGCCAGCATGTTCAGCTTTTCGGGAAGGAATGCAACTATCACAAGAATTGCTATCTCAAAGCCCAGCACCATCTGCCTCCAGTGTATGTTGTTGGACTCTTTCATCCTTCTATGTATCAGTTCGGCGGCGCAGATACCAAAAGCATATGCAAGAACCGGGAGCAGGTAGCGCAGTCCCAGCCTCCACTGTCCTTCCATAAGGTACATGCTGGTCTGAACTATGTTTCCTGTCTGTGCGTTGGCGAATACCCTGTCCCTGGTTATAAAGGTATAAGCGTCCTGAAATCCTCCGCTGAAGGCCAGAAAAGCATTTAATATGAAGCTGTCAGACATCTGGTTTTCATTCATAGCAAGTCCATATTATATCAAAAAAAGATAGATGTGCAAGCCACATCTATCTTTTTCTCTTAGCAATTATTTATCGCAGTGATTTCGACTCGCGATATCGCAATCGCGCTATCTTGCGGGAGCTTTCAGGGCTTCCTGATAGATAGCATTAAGATCCTGCATCATCTGCGGGATATCGATCATCTGGGGGCAGGCCTGTGCGCATGCGCCGCAGCCTATGCAGTCCTCAGGTCTGTGGCCTTCGGGCTCGTGATCCAGAACTCTCTTTGCAGCAAATCCTGAGCCATTGTATACGCATTCGTTGTATACGGCGATCATCTTCGGAATGTTGATCTGCATCGGGCAGTAGGTGGTGCAGTAGCGGCAGACGGTGCAGGGCAGGGTCTTCTCCTTGAGCATCTCATCGGCGATGCCCAGCAGCACTTCCTTCTCGTTTTCGTTTAAGGGCTTGCACTCCTCGTATATCTTTACGTTTTCGATCAGCTGCTCCATATTGGACATTCCGGAGAGTGTCATGCATACAGAGGGGATACCCTGCAGGAAGCGGAAGCACCATTCAGGCATGCTTGCTTCGGGCTTCAGTTCCTTCAGCTTCGCTTCGTACTTGTCATCAAGCTTTGCAAGCTTTCCGCCTCTTACGGGTTCCATTACCCATACAGGCAGACCATAGCTTTCGATCATCTCCACCTTGGCCTTGGCATTCTGCAGCTTCCAGTCCAGCCAGTTCAGCTGGATCTGGCAGAATTCGAGGATGTCTCCGTACTTGTCCAGGACCTTTTTCAGAAGGTCGTGCTGGCCGTGGCAGGAGAAGCCGAGGTGGCGGATGCGTCCGGCCTTTACTTCGGATGCGAAATACTCCCAGACCTCCTTATCCTTCAGGTAGAAGTCCTGGTTGTTTTCGTTGATGTTGTGCATCAGATAGAAATCGAAATATTCAACGCCGCACTTTTCCAGCTGCTTTTCGAAAATTTCCTTAGCGCTGCTCATGTTGGCAGAATCATAGCCGGGGAACTTGCTGGAAAGATAGAAGCTATCTCTGGGGTGCTTGGCCAGCGCTTTGCCGACAGCGATCTCGGAATTGCCCTTGTGATACATCCAGGCGGTATCAAAGTAGTTGATCCCGTGCTCCAGGGCGTATGTCACCATCTTATCTACGGTATCCTGGTCGATCTGGCCCGGGTCCTCATTCAGAACGGGCAGTCTCATGCAGCCCAGTCCCAGCGCAGAGAGCTTCAGCTCCTTAAAATCCTTGTAATACATAACTACCTCCTTGCAGTTTCATACGGCCTTCAGGCCGTCAGCATCGGTTTTCACAGTTATGATAACACAAAAATAATCCAATTGCATTGAAAAAAGAATTCACAAAAGGACCACTTAATTAACTGCACTGTTAGTGCTATACTTTAGTAAAGAAAACTGACTGACAGAGGGATCTATGAAAAGAAAAAACATTGTAAGGGCTGTTGTCATCGGCGCGGCGGCGATAGGTGCCGCAGGCGCTGCGCTAAGCGAATACGCATATAAAAAGGCTTTTTACTGCAAGCCGCGCAAGGAGGGGAGCGACCCCGACTACTACCTGCTGACCGGCGAACAGTACGATAAATACAGGGAACTGAACATAGAGCAGGTGACAAGGCTCAAAGCCAGGCCATTCAAAGAGGTATGGATAACAAGCTTTGACGGACTTAAGCTCTACGGAAGGTGGTATCATCAGAGCGATGACGCGCCGACAGCCATACTAATGCACGGCTGGCACGGCACTGCCATAAGGGACTTCATGGGCGGAGCTAACGAACTGCTGGACATGGGCTTCAACATACTGCTTCCGGACCAGAGGGGTCACATGAACAGCGAAGGCGAAAGCCTCACCTTCGGCATCTACGAGCGCTACGACTGCCGCGACTGGGCCTGGTACGTTTACGAAAAGCTTCAGGCTGCAGTGCTCGGAGCTGACGGACGCTTCGAAAAGCCGGGGCTGTACCTTTATGGCATTTCAATGGGGGCTTCAACAGTGCTTATGGCCAGCAGCCTTAAGCTGCCTCCCAATACCAGAGGAATAGTGGCAGACTGCCCGTATTCGTCTCCGTCGGAGATAATCAAAAAGGTGGCAACCGATATGAATATCCCGGGTGAGGCAGCAGTGCCCATCGCAAAAGCCGGAGCAAAGCTAAGAGCCGGCTTCGATCTGGAGGAGACGACGGCTGCTGCGGAGGTAGCTAAGACCGATCTGCCAATACTGATAGTCCACGGGGATGATGACCGTTTCGTCCCCTGCGAGATGAGCGAAGAGATAGCGAAGGCTGCTAAAAACTGCCGCAGGGAAGTCTTCCCCGGCGCCGGTCACGGCATCTGCTACAGAGTGGACCGGGACCGATATGTGAAGCTTATTAAGGAATTTACTGAGGCTACGCTGTAAGACCAAGGGAGGTTAACATGAAACAAGAACATTATCAGGAACTGCTTAAGATCCTCAAGTCGGAGCTTAAGCCTGCTCTCGGATGCACCGGACCCATAGGTGTATGCTACAGCGCAGCTCAGGCATATGATGCGGTACGGGGAGGAAAAATTGAAAGGATCGTGGCAAAGCTGGACTGGGGCTTCGGCACCAAGATAGACGATGTGGCTTTCCCCGGGACCCAGATGCTTGGAGCCGAAATGGCCATCGCCATGGGCGCCGTCTGCGGAGATCCTTCTCTTGGACTTGAGCTTCTTCGCAATGTCACTCCCGAAAAGGAGCTGGAGGCCCGCAAGGTAGCAGAGCTGGTGGAGCTCCAGCCGGACTGGAATGCAGATAAGCTGGGCTTCAGCGCGGATGTGACAGTTTATACCGATATCGGCGTAGGCCACGCAGTGGTGCTTGAGCGCAGCGATGGTCTTGTGCTTAAGGAGCGGGACGGAAAGGTGTTGGAGAAGTACGAAGCGGATCCAAGCGCTCAGGAAGCCAAATCTCCCATGCTCAAGTACAGCGTAAAAGATATGTTTGAATTTGCCCTAGAGGCGGATATCGCGGATCTTGAGATCATAAAAACTGCCATCGCATATAATATGCTGCTGGCTGAGACTACAATAAAGAATAATCTCGGCGCAGGCATCGGTACTGCCCTGTTCAATCAGGCAGATGCAGGCAGGATCACTCGTGCCAAAGCCTATGCAGCCGCCGGCTGCGAAGCGCGCATGTCGGGTATCAATTCACCGGCCATGTCCTGCGGCAACAAGGGCAATGTGGGCATAGCGGCATCCCTGCCTCTGGTCAGCCTGGCAAGAGATCTTAAGCTGCCTGAAGAGAAGCTGCTCCGTGCCATTGCCTGCAGCTATCTGACTGCGATTGCCATGATACACCGCATCGGCAAGTCTCCTGCAGTATGCGCCTGCGAGATCGCTGCATGCCTGGGCGTTGCTTCCGGTGCAGTGCTGCTTCAGGACGGCACGGCGGATCAGGCGGACAATGCCATTCAGATCGTAATTCCCAGCATGTTCGGGGTGGTCTGCGACGGAGCCAAGCTGGCCTGCGCGCTGCGCATTTCCTCCGGCACCGGTGTGGCTCTGGAAGCTGCGGACCTGGCGCTGGCAGGGGTAAGGATAGCCAGCAATCAGGGCGTTTTGGGCCACAACGCGGACGAATCCATAGATCTTATCGGCCATTCTGCACTGTTTGGCATGGTGGACAGCGACCGGGAGCTGGGCAGACAGCTTTATGCAAAGCGTAAGATCTTCCCCCTTGAGAGCTTTGAAGAAAGGCAGAAACACTAGAAATAACAGGCTGCATAATGCATGGTCACGGGCAGCCAGATGTTTTGTGAGGACTTTTTTCTACGAATCGGAGGCGTAATATGGCAGAACAGTTTTTGACATTGATGGCGGATCTGGACGATGGTTCACAAGAAATCATGTCAGCATGGTATAAAAGCCTGCAGGCTGCGGGATTCAGGGGCACCCAGACCCCGAATCTGCCGTTTCATATAAGCCTGGGATCTTTCCCCTTAGATAAGGAACAGGAGGCTGCAGAGCTTACTGAGAAAATAGCCGGTGAGTTTTCACCGATCCCGGTGCATATCAGCCATATCGGTATTTTTGCTCCGGGAAAGGTACTGTTCGGAAGTCCGGAAAGAAACGCTGAATTGGATCTGCTTCACAGCGCCTGCGATATCTACCCGGATCAGCAGCGCACTTGGACTCCACATGTAACAATGCTGATCGATGAACCTGAAACGATCTGCAAAGCGCTGCCGGTATTTTTAAGATCCTTTCATCCGTTTGTCGGACAGGTGACCAGGCTCCATTTATGCGCTTTCTGGCCAACAAGGGAAATACTGTCTGTCGGGTTGAATAGAGACAGATAAGTTCCGGGATACTGCAAGGTGGAGTGCAGCCGCTCAAGCTTCGCCTCCGGCTTGCTTTCGCGGGCACTCCTCGCACGGGACCTTCCGCTGCTCCGGCTTTGCTGGCGCTCGCCGGTCGCAGGGATAGGTCTCCGTCGAACCTGAAGGTTCTCGTCCACCACATACAAAATAAAAACCAGACAGCTGTAGCCGTCTGGTTTTTTATGGTGCAGGTAAAAGGACTCGAACCTTCATGAAATTGCTTTCATACGGACCTGAACCGTACGCGTCTGCCAATTCCGCCATACCTGCATGAACAAGCAAGAAATATAATACAGCAAGGCCCTTTTATTTGCAAGTACTTTTTGTGGCTTTTTTCGAAAAAATACTGGCATTATTTTCTCTTTATGCTATACTAAATGCTGCGACCGCAAAGTCCGGTCAATTCCGAAAAAAGGAGTATCATCATGGCAGATTATCAGAGCACAAGCATCAATTCTGAGATTATAGAAACCGTCATCGGCGCTCAGACAAAGTTCAAGGGCAATGTCAAGACCGATAAACCCATCAGGATCGACGGCTATTTCGAGGGCGAGATCGAGTCCACGGATCTGGTCATCATCACTAAGACCGGAAGCTTCATCGGCAACATCTCCTGCAGAGAAATGCAGCTTTACGGAAACTGCAAGGGCACCGCAGTGTGCAGCCAGCTCACCAACATCCGCGCTGAGGCTGTATTCGAAGGCGATCTCACCACAAAGAATCTGATCACTGTGGAAACTTCAGTACTGGACGGCACCTGCAAGATGCTTTGTCTCAGAGGCTAGTAAGCATTCTGAAATCCATTCCGGCAGCTTTTGGCTGCCGGTTTTTTTATTTCTTCATCATCAGCGATTCAGCGCGCTGAATCGGTCTTGAAAATCCTTCCGTTTGGGGTAAAATAATAAGTGAATCACAGAACCCTTGTTTTTGCAGAAAGGAAGTATCTATCATGGCAAAAATGGAAGTTGGAATGAAATTCATAGATTTCGATTTTCTTACACCCTGGAACGGCGTTAAGAAATTCAGCGAACTCGCCGAGGGAAGCAAGACTGTTGTAAAGTTCCTGCGCTATTATGGCTGCAGAAACTGCCAGATCGACATCATGGAAACTGAAGAAGAATGCTGGAAGCTGATCAACGAGGGCGTAAAGCTCTTCATAGTGCTGCAGAGCGCTCCTGAGACCATCCACGAAGCTTACGGCGATAACCGTCCTCCCTTTGTATACATTCTCGATCCCGAGATGAAGCTCTACAAGGAGCTGGAGATCGGCGACAAGCAGGAAGTCACCGATGAGAAGCTGCTGGCCAAGGGTGCAGCAAGAAAGCAGAAGATGGCAGATCTGAATCTGGTACACGGCAAGTACGAGGGCAACGAGCAGCAGGCTCCCGCCACATTCGTTCTTGATAAGGACATGACAGTCAAGTATGCAAAATACGGCCTTGTAAGCTACGACACGCCCACAACTGATGAACTCGTAGAAATTGTCAAGAGCTTCTAGAAAACGCGTCAGAGAGGCTGCCAGAGGCCTTAGAATCGATTTTGTGAAGGACCCGGGATTTCCCCGGGTCTTTTTTATGTGTAAGAAGCGCATTGTGTTTTTCGCAGTTGAAGAGTTCTCTCAAAAGATATAAAATATCTATATTTAGGAGGAATTCATGCAGTATTCTCAGGCAGAAAGAAGAGAAATACTCCAGTGCATACTGGATTTCGGGGAGCTTTACCTTACCACTGGCGCAGAGATAAGCAGGGTGGAGGATACGCTGTCCCGGCTTGGCGCTGCCTATGGAGCGGAACGCATGAATGTTTTCGTCATAACCTCCAGCATAGTGGTCACCATGGAGTTTCCGGGGCAGGATGCTGAGACCGGAACCCGCCGCATAGAAAGCGCAGGCTCCACCAATTTCACAAGATTTGAATATCTGAACGAGCTTTCCAGGCGCTGCTGCAGGGAACCTATGGACCCGAAGGATCTCAGAAAGGAACTGGAAGAAGCGGCTAAAGCAGGCCAGCCCTTCTGGCTGATACTTGCGGGCAGTATGCTGGCAGGGGGCTCTCTGGCGGTATTTTTCGGCAGCAGCCTGTGGGAAGGGTTCGTGGCGGCCGTTTTCGGTGGCCTCATCTGCATCCTCCAGAAGCTTATAGGAGGCACAAGGCTCAATACCGCGGCGTCAAATCTGGTAATATCCTTTGTGATAGCCCTGTCCGTTGGGCTGCTGTGCAAGCTGGTTCCCGTACTCAATGCGGACCGAATACTTATAGGCGACATAATGCTGCTCATCCCCGGAATAGCCATGACCAACGCCATTCAGAATCTGCTGGTTGGCAATCCTCTGTCGGGAAGCGTCAGGCTGGTGGAGACACTGGTCTGGGCAGGCGCTCTGGCAGGAGGCACTATGATAGCCATGCTGCTGCTTTCATTTATTTAGGGTCTGACAAACATGAAAACTGCGATAATACAGCTCATAACTTCATATCTCGGATCCACGGCCTTTGGCGCGATCTTCGGGCTCAGGAGGCGCTACCTTCTGATCTCAGGCCTTGGCGGCCTGTTCGCCTGGGCGATCTATCTGGGGAGCTATCATTTCCTTGGGAACGTGTTTTTCTGCTGCCTTCTGGCATCGGCTTTCTGCGCTGTCTGGTCGGAGCTGCTGGCTCACATCGGCAAAGCTCCCTCCACGCTGTTCCTGCTGCCTTCCCTGATACCTCTCATTCCGGGCAGCTTTCTCTATTACACAATGAGCGCCACGGTGCGCTCAGACATGGAAGGAGCGCGCTTTTACGGTAAAGCGACTCTGACCTGGGCTCTCGCCATTGCTGCAGGCATATCCCTTGTGATAGCCTTCCGAGAACTACGGACCAAAAGAGATGAATAATAAAAAACACTGCCTGATGCAGTGTTTTTTCTATTCTGTTTATTCCGCTCTCAGCCTTTCCAGCTCTGCCTGTATCAGTCCCTGAACATGCTCTGCGAGCTGTTTGGTATTCTCGAACTGATCCGAATCCACCGGAGGCAGTATGGATACCTTTATGGTTCCGGCTTTTATTTTGTGCTGCGCTTCGTAAAGCTTATAGCCACCTTCGAGTGCTACTGGTATAACCTTCTTGTGGGCTTTGACGGCGCATCTGAAGGATCCGTGCTTGAATTCGCCCATCTCAGGACCTTTGCTTCTGGTTCCTTCAGGATATATGCACACGCTGCGTCCTGCTTCCAGCTCCTCCTGAGCCATTTTAAGACATTTTAGTGACTGCTTTACATCCTCCCTGTCCATGAAAATGCATCCCATGAATTTCATGACATAGTTGGCGACAGGTACCTTCAGTGTCTGCTTCTTAGCCAGTGTGGCGGGTACGACTCCAAGATGGATCACCGGAACGGCTACGTCGAAGTTTCCCTGATGGTTGAGGGCAAACAAGACCGGCTCTTCATCCGCAGCGGGCAGATTCTCTTTTCCCCGCACATCGTATTTTGCTCCTGACATCCACAGGACGAAGCCCAGCAGAGTTCTTACTATGGCCGTAGTTGCTGCCGGAGGATACTTGCCCGGCGCGTTGCGGTAGAAGAGACTGGAGACGAGCATTATCGGGATTCCCAGGATGAGCACAAAGGTTGCTGATAATAGAAATAGTATTGTTCTGAGCATTTCGGGTCCTTTCAGAAAAAACTTGAAAAATATTGTATCATACTTCAACAAAAAGTGGTCAAAAATATTAGCTTGTGGTAAACTATTTCGGTTAAAACACTAATACAGGAGTCTGCTTCGCAGGTAAAGAATTATGGCAAAAGAAAAAATCATCAATATAGCGGTCATCGCTCACGTAGACGCAGGCAAATCCACGCTTGTGGACGCCTTTCTTGCTCAGTCCGGCGTGTTCCGCGAAAACGAGGAGATGCTGGCTCAGACCATGGACTCGGACGACATCGAAAGGGAGAGAGGCATCACAATCTACTCCAAAAACTGCTCCGTCATGCACGGCGATTACAAGATCAACATCGTGGACACCCCGGGCCACGCGGATTTCTCTTCCGAGGTGGAGCGCATCATCAAGACCGTGGATACCGTTATCCTGCTGGTAGACAGCTCTGAGGGCCCCATGCCCCAGACCCGTTTTGTGCTTTCCAAGGCGCTGGAGCAGAATCTGAATCCCATACTGCTGATCAATAAGATCGACAAGAAGGACGCCCGCATAGACGAGGTGGTGGATGAGGTCTATGAGCTCTTCATGGATCTGGATGCCAATGACAGGCAGCTGGATTTCCCCATACTTTACGGCATCGCCCGCCAGGGCATCGTGGTCAGGGATCCTGCTGAAGCTGCAAATGTCACCGTGGAATCCGATGGCTCCAAGGTGCGCAAGCGCGCAGGGGGGCAGGATGGTCTGGACATTACCCCGCTTTTCGAGACTATAATAGAGCAGTGCGGCGCCTACCCCGACAGGGACGAGGAGCCTCTGCAGTTCCAGATCTCTTCCCTTGCATATGATGATTACATCGGCCGCCTTGGCATAGGCCGCATTGACAGAGGCGTCATAAGAGAAGGCCAGCAGATAGCCGTAGCCAAGCCCGACGGAAGCTCTGCGCTCCGCAAGGTGAACCAGTGCTTCGTGTACCGCGGGCTCAAGAGAGTCCCCGTCTCCGAGGTCCGCAGCGGTGATATCTGCGTCATTTCCGGCGTTTCAGACATCACCATAGGCGACACGGTCTGCGACCCCGAGCATGTAGAGGCTCTGCCCTCCATAAGCATCGAGGATCCGACCCTGTCCATGAATTTCATAGTCAACAAGAGCCCCTTTGCAGGCAAGGAGGGCAAGTTCGTAACAACACGCCACATCAAGGAGCGTCTGGAAAAGGAACTGGAGGTAAATGTGGGTCTGAAGGTGGAGGAGACCGATTCCACCGACAGCTTCAAGGTATCCGGAAGAGGCGAGCTGCATCTTTCCATTCTGATCGAGAACATGCGCCGCGAGGGCTACGAGCTGGCAGTCTCCAAGCCGGAGGTAATCTGGCACAAGGGCGATAAGGGCCAGCGCCAGGAGCCTGTGGAGGAGGTAGTGATCGAGGTGCCTGATGAGTACAGCGGCACCATCATCAACGACCTGAATCTCCGCAAGGGCATGATGGTTGGCATGGACGGAAGAAACGGCAGGTCCCGCATCACTTACACCGCTCCCACCCGTGGACTTATGGGCTACAGAAGCCAGTTCATCAACGAGACCAGAGGCGAGGGCACCATGGTCCGCCGCTTCATCGGTTACGAGGACTACAAGGGCGAGATCCCTCAGAGAGCGGCCGGCGCCATTATCGCGCAGGAAGCCGGAACCACCACGCCTTATGCTCTTAACAATATCCAGGAGCGCGCTCAGCTTTTCGTAGGACCGGGCACCAAGGTATATGAAGGCATGATCGTGGGCCAGAACAGCAGAAATGACGACATGATAGTCAATCCCTGCAAGGCCAAGCACGTTTCCAACATGCGCGCCGCAGGCTCCGACGACGCCGTAAAGCTCAGCCCCTACAGAGTGTTCACCCTGGAAGAGGCTCTTGAGTGGATCAACGACGATGAACTCGTGGAGATCACTCCTGTGGACATACGTCTGCGCAAGAAGATACTGGGTGAGCTGGAACGCAAGAGAAGCGGCCGGGTTTACAATCAGAATTAGTATATATCCAAATTTTCAGATAGCTTATATCAAAAATTATTATGCAAATATCCTCCTTTGTGATAATATAAACAAAGGAGGGTTTTTTTATGGGTATCTGCAATCTCATCCTCGGCGCTGGTCTGATAGTTCTTATCTTTTATATCAGAGAAAAAATCAGAGGCTATTCGCTTAAAGCGGTTTATCTGAAAGCGGCAGTCTCGGTACTGTTCATTGCTCTTGCTGTCTTTGGATGGCATGGATCCGGGCTTTCCGGGCAGGCGTTTATTCTTGCGCCTTTCGTTATTCTAGGGCTGGTTTTTGGCCTGATGGGGGACATCTGGCTGGATCTGAAATATACGTATCCTGCGGATGACAGGCCTTTGACACTGGCCGGTTTTGCGGTCTTCGGGGTCGGACATATTCTTTTTGTTTCCGGGCTGCTGCTGCAGTTTATGGGTGAGGGCGCTCTTCCCTATGTGTGTGGAGGGCTTGTATTAGCCATTATTGCCGGGATACTCGTGATCGTTCTGGAAAAGCCGATGAAGCTCGATTACACCGGCATGCGGACTGTGGTTCTTGCTTACGGCATTATACTTTTCTCTACAGTATTTGTATCCGGTGCGCTGGCACTTTATCATCATTTCAGCATAGCAGCGCTTGATCTGTTCTTCATCGGAGCAGTGTTCTTTGCCTTGTCGGACCTTGTGCTCAGCGGCACCTTTTTCGGCGAAGGAAAAGAACGTCCGGTGGATTTCATCGCTAATTATGTATTTTATTACGGCGGTCAGTTTATGATAGCCTATTCGCTGGGTCTGTTTACAGCCGGACCCTGGCGTTGATAAGTCTGGTCCTGTTTACAGCCGGACCCTGGCAGTGATAAGTCTAGCCATGTTTACAGCTGGACTCTGACAGTGATAAGGCCGGCCCTGTTTACAGCCGGACTCTGGCGGTAATAAGGCTTGCCTGCTGTGTGGCGAAACATGGAACGAATAAAAATAGATCATCCAATAGCTCCTACCTATAATGAAAACAGCCGGGTCCTTGTACTCGGCAGTTTTCCTTCTGTGAAGTCCAGGGAGATGGCATATTTCTACGGTCATCCGCAGAACAGGTTCTGGAAGCTGATGGCTGCGCTTTTTGATGAGCCTTTCCCTGAGACTGTGGAGGAGCGGAAAGCTTTTCTCCTGCGAAATCACATAGCGGCCTGGGATGTGATTGCCAGCTGCAGCATTGAAGGATCCTCTGACAGCTCTATAAGAGATGTGGTGCCCAATGATCTTCGCCAAATTCTTGATAATTCAGAAGTAGCCCGAATTTTCGTCAATGGGAAGACCGCTGAACGCCTGTACCGCAAGCACATAGAGCCTATGCTTCTGGCTGCTGGATACCCTGAATCCCTGGCTCACGCAGTCTGCCTCCCTTCCACCAGCCCTGCCAACGCCGCCTGGAGCCTGGAAAAACTAAAGGAAGCCTGGAAAGAGATACTGCAGTATTAATGACTGAAGCATTTCATGGCCAAATAAGCTATTTTGCTAAAACGGCCATGAATTCTTATATGGATCAAGCTGAATAATCATGGCCAAAACGACTAAAAGGGCCAAACGGCCATGAATGCAGGCCTTCATTGGATTAGAAATTCATGGCCAAATAGATAAAAAGTGCTGAATGGCCATGAATTTGACTCTGGTTTTGATTAGATAATCATGGCCAAATAAGTTATTTTGCTAAAACGGCCATGAATTTTCATATGGACTAAGCTGAATAATCATGGCCAAATCGCCCAAAAAGGTCAAATGGCCAGGAATGAAAGCCTTCAGTGGATCTGGAATTCATGGCCAAATAGATAAAAAGTGCTGAATGGCCATGAATTTGACCCTGGTTTTGATTAGAAATTCATGGCCACATCATGTATTAAGCTAAACTGGCCATGAATATTTATATGGATCAAGCTGAGAATTCCTGGCCAAAGCGACTAAAAGGACTAAACGGCCAGGAATCAAAGACTTGATTGTGTCTTGGTTTCTTGGCCAGTCTGCCAATTTTATTGAAATAGCCAAGCAAAGCCACTTCATCACCATATGATTCATATAACCATATGTTTTTATCACCATATGTTTTCATCACCATATGATTTGATATCATTGTTTAATCTTTACATCACCATATAATCTTATTGAAAAAAGCATCAATGGTCTGCTCGGCCTGTCTTGCGACAAAGGGCACGGCCTTTGTTTCCATAGTAATGATAAGGTTCTTGCCCTGAATGATGCCATTTTCGCTGTATAGCTGCAGCTTTCGGCATTGCTTGGCTGCATAATCGGCCTTGTCCATCTGACCAAAATGCTCCCAGTATATCTCCTCAAGCGTGAAAGGATGAAGAATGGAAAAGTCGGGATAGCAGGTGATGATCTCATGGGTCTTTGAGTCTTCAAGCTCCAGTGGGCATTCCGGTTTATACAGCAGTCCCGCGTGCAGAAGAGAATCTGCAATCGTGCTTTCAGACTTCGAACGTACATATTCGCCTCTCAGGGTTGGAAACTGCGGCGCATCATAATCATCGAGCCTGTGATAGGGCGTATTCAGCCATACTTCGGGATCGAAACAGTGAACATTCTGCGCGGCTCTTGAATGTGCCAGTATCCGTTTGTCCATATTGCCAATGAGTTCGCGGAGTTCCTTCCCCGAATGCTTTTTCAAAAAAGCCTGCGCGGCTTCATGGTTTTTTATCACAGACGGCAGCAGCGCCTTCGCAAAATACTTGTCAGCATATGCAGGCAGCATGCGGTCTCCAGTGGAAATCACCTTTTTTAGCCTCTTCTTATCAACAGTTTCCCTTTTTACAAAGCTTATGTACGGTCCTTTCTTCTGGGAGCAGATGTCCCCCGGAAGCGTATTCGAAAGGATCTCTGTGAGGAGCTTTTCCCTATTTGCAAGCAGTTGTTCATAGGCGGCCACGTAGTCGCATATAATATCAAAGTTATACATTAATGTTTTCTCCAGTCAATAATGTAATAATTATACAATATTTTCCAGTAGAATCAAGTTCTTTCTGAATGTGAGGCGGGGGAGTTTAATTGCAGTTATGGACGGCATTTGTTACAATACTGAAAAACAGAGGTTTTGATATTGAAATCAGAGGACTATAGACAGTATGCAGATTAGAATTACAGACCTGAGTACAGACGGAAGAGGCATTGGAAGGACTGAAGACGGGCAGGTGGTGTTCGTTGAGGAAGCGCTCATCGGCGATCTGGCTGAAGTGGAGATCTACGATGATAATGACTCCAGAAGCAGGGGGGCAAAGCGCAGTTCGTCCCTTCTGAAGGGCCGGGCGGTGCGCATTATCGAGCCGTCTAAGGACCGCATGGAGAGCGACTGTCCCTACTTCAGGGACTGCGGCGGATGCACGCTGCGGGAGCTGAAATATGAAGCCCAGCTGGCCTGGAAAGAAAGTTATGTGCGCTCGGTGCTTACCCGCATCGCAGGGCTGAAAGACCCTGTAGTCCGACCTGTACAGGGCATGGAAGACCCTTACCGCTACCGCAATAAGGCCGAATTTGCCGTGGAAGGCGGCATCCCCGGCTTTTACGGCGAAAAGAGCCATAAGCTGGTCCCCATAGATAATTGTCTTCTTCAGGACGAGGCAATAATACGGCAGCTGAAGCTGGAGGCTGAAGATCTGAGCCGTCACTGCATACGCATGACCATACGCTGCAGCGATCCTGAGGGCAGCGGAGTGCCGGACAACGCCGAGGTCATGGTCATTAAGGAATACGATGACGGAAACATCACGGCAAGCTGCCGCGTTCTTCACGACCTTCTGAAGACCGAAATGGCTGATATAAAGACAGAGATATCCCCCATGTCCTTCTATCAGGTGAACCCGGTTCAGACCACAAAGCTTTACAGCATTGCGCAGCGCTACGCAGCGCTTACTGGTACCGAGCGCGTGCTGGACCTCTACTGCGGCGCAGGTACCATAGGTCTTTCCATGGCCTCCAAAGCTGCACGCGTTATAGGCGTTGAAGTGAACAAACAGGCCATTCTCGATGCCAACAGAAATGCTGTTATAAATGGCATAGTAAATGCAACCTTTGTGCAGGGGAAAGCCGAAGATGCAGTGAACACAAAGCTTCAGGGCGTTCAGGCCGATGTGGTCATACTGGATCCCCCGAGGGCCGGCTGCAAGGAAAGCCTGCTACGGACCGTAGCCGACATTGGCCCCGAGCGCATAGTCTACGTTTCCTGCAACCCTTCGACCCTGGCCAGAGACATCAAGATCCTGACCAGCCTCGGCTACAGCTTCATCGAATGCACCCCGGTTGACATGTTCCCCTTCAGCAGTCATATAGAATCAGTCGTGAAACTCATCCATATCGGGTGTTGACTATAGAAATACTGTAATTGGATCGACAAATCGGGATCCTGAGAGGGGAAATAATCGAATGAAGCCAAAGATGATTATTTTTGATGCCGGAAGAACGTTATTGGACTATAAGAAAATCAATATTCTTAAAGGGAAAGAAGCTTTGATGTCATATATTACAAAGAATCCCAAGAGACTTACAGCTAAGGATTTAGAGAAATATGACAAAGAGCTATTTGAGTTTGTGAATGAAAACCATGCAAAAGGCTTTGAGACCCAGGCTCGATCAACATTAAAACTATTGTATGAAATGCATCAGATCGAGTTTTCCATCCCGATTGATGAAGTGGAACGAATAGAGTGGAACGAGGAAGCTGTTATCGAAACCATTCCGCATGCATCTGAGCTTCTGGAATAAATGAATCAACTGGGGATCCGTACAGCAGTTATTTCAAACATTGATTTTAGTGCGAGTCTGCTAAAGGAGCGTCTTGATTTGCTGTATCCGAACAATAAGTTTGAATTTGTGATTGGCTCCAGTGATTACGGTGTTCGAAAACCAACAAAAAATATTTTTGATTTGGGAATCAGTAAAAGCGGTCTTAAAGCTGAGGATATATGGTATGTGGGCGATAAAGTTCAGGTTGATGTTGAAGGCAGTAAAGCTGTAGGTATGACGCCGGTTCTGTACATGAATGAGCGAAATACCTATGATGAGATTCCTGAAAGTACGATAGTAATTGATGATTTATTAAAACTCATGGATTATATATCTGAGAATATGAATTCTTGTTAGTCAGTATACGAACAGTTGCTGCAAGAGCTTCTTAAAGCGTTTGAAAGCGAAAAGACCGATGTAGGCCTTTTCGCTTTTTATATAATCTTCTTGATGCAGGTGTAAATAAGCTTGATTTTTATGCTTCATTGCAGGTATAATCATATGAATAAGTTAGCATATGCTAACTAAATCCATGCCTATATGTATTAAAGCATATTTATCAGGCATCTCATTTTGCAGCGTTTTGTGGGTTTTAGGAGTATTGCCTGGTACGCTCCGGCCGTATCAAAGTCTTAACCACTGGTTTCAGACTTCGGCAGGGTGACAGAGAAATAGGGAGGCAGATGTGAAACACCATATTGAAAAAAACACCGTTCGGGAGACGCTGGTTATACCACTATTCGGCCGTCTGGTCTGCTCAGAACATTTTCCGGAGCTGTTTTCAGATCCTGAAGCCGCGCGGATATGCGATTCTCTGGACTATGATTTCGCTGATAAACGAAAGAAGATGGAGTCGCCAGCCGGGCTCTTCGGCGCGCTGGAGGTGGCTCAGCGGCAGTTCGATCTCCGATGCGAGGTCGAGGCTTACCTTAAGGACCACCCAAACGCAGCTGTTGTCAATCTTGGCTGCGGGCTGGACGACACCTTCAGCAAGTGCGATAACGGCTTGTGCCGCGGCTATAATATCGACCTGCCGGATGTTATAAAGCTCAGGGACGAACTGCTGCCTGCGGGACTGCGGGAGCAGAACATAGCCTGCGACCTGAACGATCACTCGTGGATGGATCAGATCGATGACTCAGGCGGAGCGGTATTCTTTGCTGCAGGCGTTTTCTATTACTTCAGGACCGCAGATGTGAAGTGTCTTTTTTCGGCAATGGCGGAGCGCTTCCCGGGAGCAGTGCTGGCTTTCGATTCCTGCAATGAACGCGGCGCAAAGCTGATGCGGAAGACCTGGCTTAAGGAGGCCGGAATCACTGATGTCAGCGCATTTTTCTCCCTCGAGGATGAGTCTGAACTGAAGGCATGGAGTGACAAGTTTCTTTCTGTCACGGCCAGAAGCTACATGCGCGGATATCGGGATATCTACGGGAGCGTCGGCCTGTTCCATAGGCTTATGATACACTTCTGCGACAGCCTTGTGCGGATGAAGATCGTAAGAATCGAATTCGCTTAGCGCGATGATCAGTGCATCCTGATGCACAAAAATGAAATACAGTTATAAAGAAAGCGGGGATCATTAAATGAACAAGATAACGATCGGGATCGATGGTATGATGTGCGGTATGTGCGAGGCTCATGTCTGCGATGCTATACGCAAGGCTGTCCCTTCTGCAAAGAAGGTGTCGGCTTCCAGAGCCAAAAAGGAGGCATCGTTCCTGACAGAAGAGACTGTGGATGCTGCTGCTCTGAAGGCTGCAATAGATGAGACCGGCTATGACTGGCTGGGCATTGAAACGGTCCCATATAAAAAGAAAGGTCTGTTCGGACTGTTATGAAGACCGTGATCTGTGGACTTCTGATCCCCTTTATTGGCACAGCAGCCGGCGCCGCCTGCGTATTCTTCCTGAAAAAGGAGCTTAAGTCCGGAGTACAGCGCGCTCTGACCGGTTTTGCTGCAGGGGTAATGGTTGCGGCATCCATCTGGAGCCTTATAGTGCCTGCCATTGAACAGTCTGCGGACAAGGGCAGATTTGCCTTTCTGCCGGCGTTCACCGGTTTCTGGCTGGGCATTCTGTTTCTGCTTCTGCTTGACCACGTAATACCGCATCTTCACAGAGGCATAGATCAGGCGGACCAGACCGAAGGCCCTAAGAGCAGCCTGAACAGAACTGTCATGATGGTACTTGCCGTAACACTGCACAATATCCCCGAGGGTATGGCCGTGGGCGTGGTCTATGCGGGATTGCTATCAGGTTCAGTCAATATCACGGCAGGGGGAGCACTTGCACTGGCGCTTGGCATCGCCATACAGAACTTTCCGGAAGGAGCCATCATTTCCATGCCTCTGTTTGCAGAAGGAAAAAGCAAGCTCAGATCCTTCTGGCTTGGGGTCATGTCCGGCGCTGTTGAACCGCTCTTCGGAGGGCTTACGGTACTGGCTGCAAGTCTGATAGTCCCGGCCATGCCTTACTTTCTGTCTTTTGCTGCAGGAGCAATGCTTTATGTTGTGGTAGAGGAACTGATTCCGGAAATGTCTGCGGGAGAGCATTCAAATATCGGTGTCGTCTTTTTTGCCTTCGGCTTCAGTCTCATGATGGCGCTGGATGTGGCGCTGGGCTAGAAGCCTCTGTCCGACATGCATTCTGTTGAACAATCCCGATTCCTGGTGTATGATGAAAATATCGGGAGTGAATTCAGTAAAGCGATGAAGATCCAAACTGTCAGACAAGCATTTTACAGATCCATACCTGTATTGGCAGGATATGTTGTTTTAGGCATAGGCTTTGGGATCCTTATGCGGAACGCAGGATACGGTGTTTTATGGACTGCCCCCATGAGCATTTTCATTTTTGCCGGATCGCTTCAGTATGTAGGCGTGGGGCTTCTTGCGGGCGGCGCATCTGTTCTGACTACAGCTCTCACATCGTTTATGGTCAATGCCAGACATCTGTTCTACAGCATTTCCATGGTGGATGCGTATAAAAATGCAGGCAAGTATAAACCGTATATGGTTTTTGCCCTTACAGACGAAACCTATTCCATCCTCTGCGATGGAAAAACTCCGGAAGGCACCGATCCGGATCAGTACAGATTTTTCCTGTCCTTATTTAATCAGAGCTATTGGGTCGCGGGAAGCATTATAGGCAGTCTGCTTGGAGCAGTACTGCCATTTTCGACTGCTGGTGTAGAGTTTTCCATGACGGCTCTGTTTGTTGCATCCTTTACAGAGCAATGGCTTACATCGAGGGATCATTTACCTGCCCTTACCGGGCTGTTATGTACGCTTTTATGTCTGGCAGTATTCGGACCGGGCAGTTTTCTTATACCTTCGATGCTGTTGATCACGCTGGTGCTGACGCTCTTCAGAAGTCGTGAGGAGGCTGAGCTGTGAGAACTGCTGTTTTAATTGCTACGATGTCCATCGTGACCATCCTCATACGTTTCCTCCCGTTTATCGCCTTCAGAAATCGGACTCCGGAATACATTTCCTATCTTGGAAGAGTGCTGCCGCCTGCCATCATCGGGATGCTCGTGGTATATTGCCTCAAGGACATTTCTTTTAAAGCGAGTCCGTTCGGGCTTCCGGAGCTTATATCGGCTGCTTGTGTGATCGGCCTGCAGGCATGGAAGCGCAATTCGCTGCTCAGTATACTGGCCGGAACTATGATCTATATGCTTCTTATTCGGATGCTTTTCTGATGCTCAATAACAGTTCAGATCAGAGTGAAAAGATCCGGAACAGACACTCCGAAGTGTAAGGAACAGTCCGATCTGATTTGAGATTTAACTAAATTGAGGTGTGATAGATGATAATTGCAATAGAAAGTACTGTTTTATGCCTGCTTTTTACACTTATGGTCTATATAATGTCCAGAGAACCGATAAAAACTCTTTACAATTATCCTCCGGCCATCCAGGAGAGGGTGAAATCCCTGGAGGAATATAAGGACAAGATCCCTACTCAGAAGACCAAGATCAGCGCCAAGCTCGGGGCTTCGGTGCTCTTTGTGGTGATCCTAAGTCTTATACTTCGCTATGTGAACGGCTGCACCAGCTTCGGAAAGGCCTTCTGGTGTGGGTTCCTGCTCTGGACCATAGTCAATCTGTGGGACGCGGTGGTGCTCGATATTATCTGGTTCTGCCACGATCCGTACTTTGTTTTCAGGGGAACCGAGGACATGGTGAGCGATTACCACGATTACTGGTTCCACATCAAAGGCTTTTTTATAGGGGAAGCTCTGGCGCTTGCGGTCTGCGCATTATCCGGCCTTGTGGTGCAGTTTATTCTGCCTTAGTGATGCGGGGCATGCAATGATGCAGATGATAAGACTGAGATACGGTAATACCAATACTTTTTTCATTCGGGGCAGCGGAGGATCTTTGCTGGTGGATACTGACTATGCCGGGACGCTGCCTGCGTTTTACCGCGCCATAAAGCAGCAGGGGATAAGGGTCCAGGACATTGAATATGTACTGGCTACCCATTATCACCCGGATCATATGGGTCTGATAGGAGCTCTGATGAGGCAGGGCGTAAAGCTTCTGCTGGTGGATGTTCAGAAGGATAAGGTCCACTTTTCCGATGGCATTTTTGAAAGAGACCGGCTTCCTTTTGTGAAAATAGACGAATCAGAGGCAACGGTGATCTCGTGCCGGGAGAGCCGGAGCTTTCTTGCGGGTCTTGGGATCTGCGGGGAGATGATCCATACTCCGAGCCACAGTCCCGACAGCATTTCGCTGGTCCTGGACAGCGGCGACTGCCTGACAGGGGATCTGGAGCCCTTCGAGTATATCGGGGCATATGACAATAACGAAGCCCTGGAAAAAGACTGGGAGCTGCTGCATTCCTTCCATCCTCAAAGGATCTTTTACGCTCATGCTCCTGAGAAAATACTGAAATCATAAAGTTCCAGAAAGATAAAAAAGCGGCTTCCCTTTCGGGAGCCGCTCTTTGCTTAACAGATCATGCTTTGCAGAAAGCTTTGAAGAAATCGCATTCGTCCTTGTTGGCTTTCGCGCCGTCTTCAAGACGCATATTGCAGTGGAACACATGGCCCAGCTTGTTTTCGTTACTTCCGTATAACCTGTAGAGGCAGGACACATTAAGAGATGCAAGCCTTTGAGTCATCTCAAGAGCATCCTCCTTCAGGAAATCTCCGGTGCCTGTCATCACGAATGCCGGCGGGAAGTCCGATGTCACATGGGGCAGCACCTGCATAAGCTCCGCTTCCTCGGCAGTGGGAGTCTTCCCGAAAACATCAGCTATCAGCGTGTCCGGTGCAAATTCCTCCTGCGCGAAGCTGTATTTGCCGCAGTTCAGAGCCACCGCAGTAGGACAGAAGCCCTCCTCCGGCTTGAAGCTGTAGCGCTCCGCATACTCTTTATTTGTGCAGAGGCAGCAGTAAAGCGCAAGCAGATGTCCTCCTGCGGAATCGCCCACGCCGAATACCCTTTCTGTATCAAAAGCATAGCGCCCCGCGTTGTCCAGCACCCAGTCGAATACAGTGCAGGTATCCTCAAGCATGGCGGGATAGCTGAACTCCGGCGCCAGCCTGTAGGTGAAATTTACCACCGCAAAACCGTGCTGCGCAAGGCTCATGCAGTAGTACTGGTAGCGCTCCTTATCTCCATATGCCCAGCCGCCGCCGTGAACGCTGACAATGACCGGCAGCCTCAGGTCCTCAGTTCCTTTCGGCCTGTATACATCAAGCTTCTGCCACTCTTCAAATGGCCCGTAAACTATATCGTCAATTCTCAGGATATCTTCCGGCGTGGTCAGCCCGGCATCGCGTATATCGTCCGAAGCCTTGAATCCGCTTCTCATCTCATCGGTTCTTACAGACATTTTTATCCTCCCGGCATTTAAGCCTTTTTTATATAATATCACAACAGACGCATCTGCGCTTCTGATTTATGCAGAGGTCCTATCAAAAAGCCTGATGACTAATGCGCCGAATTGGTGTATTATTGAACTGTAAACCGCATCAACCGGCCGCTTGCACGGCTGTTAATCTGAACTCAGAAAGGGATAGATATTATGGCAAGAAAAGTTATATTCGATTCAGATATGGCATATTTAAACGATGACGCAATTGCGATGTTCATGCTTGCTCAGGCTGATACTCTCGGAAAGCTGGAGCTGCTCGGTGTAACCATCGTAGGCGGCAACGTATTCGTGCCCGAAGGCACCACTTCTGCCCTTCGCCAGCTGGAGCTTATCGGCCGTCCTGACATCAAGGTCTACATGGGAAGCGACGAACCCACCGATGGCTTCCGCGACATGCGGGAAGAGGAGAAGGAATTCGGCACTCCCTACTACTGCGGCGCTTACTGGGATTTCGAGACCAACGATTACTTCGATCTTTCCAAGCGTTCCAAGGATTATCTGCATCTGACCAAGGAGCCTCTTTACGGCTATCCCCAGACCCGCGCTCAGGAGCAGACCGCCTGGGATTTCATGATCGAACAGGTCCACAAGTATCCCGGAGAAGTAACCATCATGGCAGTGGGCGCTGCCATAAATGTGTATAAGGCGCTTGAGAAAGATCCCACTATAGTTGATGATGCAGCAGGCATAATCTACATGGGCGGCGACATCGACATCCCCGGAAATGCCACTCCTGCAGCGGAGATCAACTGGTTCTACGACACCATCGCCATCAAGAAATGTCTGGCCGCCAACTGGAAGAGCCAGATCGTGGTTCCCGACGACCTCGCCCACAAGATAATTCTGACCCAGAAGATATACGACAGGCTGGCTGAGAAGAGAGGCAACAAGGTCTCCGAGTTCATGCTTACAGCTGAGCGCACCTTCAACGATGAAGGCGCCAACTATGTATGGGACGTGGTGGTTCCCGCCATCTTCATGAAGCCGGAGCTGGCAACCCGCGTTGAGACCCGCTACATAACTGTCGACGACCGCAAGGGCCTCAATTCTGGCCGTGTTGTAAGCTGGGGACAGCATCAGCACAACGACATGGAGACAGGAAAGGGCATGCCTGTAGGTCTTAAGAAGGCTCAGATCGTCCTTGATATCGATGCAGACGCATTCTGGGATTTCTATGTAGATATTCTTACAAAGTAATTCAGGAGAAAGAAAATGTTCAGGGAAGTTGCAAGGATAAAGCAGGTAATGCCAAAAGAGGAGTGCATTGAGCTTCTTAAAAGCGAAAAGAGGGGCGTTCTGTCCGTTCTCGGAGACGATGGCTACCCCTACGGCATGCCTATGAATCACTTCTATAATGAGGAAGATGGGAAGCTCTATTTCCACGGAGGAAAGAAGGGCCACAAGATCGATGCCATGAAGGCCTGCGACAAGGCAAGCTTCTGCGTCTTCGCCGGACATCAGGAGGAGGGCGAGTGGTACCTGCGCTTTAAGAGCGTGGTGGTCTTCGGCCGCATAGAATTCATAGAGGACAGGGAGACAACCTACGAGATCTCAAGAAAGCTCAGCTATAAATTCACCAAGGACGAAGAATATATCGCCCACGAGCTGGAACATTCCGGCCCCGGGACTCTGCTTTTTGCTCTGGTGCCCGAGCACATAACAGGTAAAAACGTAACCGAACGATAGCATGGAATGCTGTCAGAAAACTCTCTGAAGGAGGATAATATGGAAAAAGCAAAGGTATATTTCATTAAGGAGATCACTCCTGAGAACATCGTGAAGATCTATGATGTCCTGGGCAAGGAGCTGCCCGGCAAGGTGGCTGTTAAGCTGCATTCCGGCGAGGACGGAAACCAGAACTATCTGGGACCGGAGTGGGTGAAGCCTCTGGTGGAGCACGTAAAGGGCACCGTTGTGGAATGCAACACCGCATATGAAGGCGCCAGAAACTACACCTACAAGCACATTGAGCTCATCAAAAAGCACGGCTGGGAAAGGTATTTCACCTTCGATCTGATGGATGCGGAAGGACCGGATCTGGAGATCGAGATCCCCTACGGCAAGCGCATCAAGAGGGATCTGCTTGGCAAGAACATCGCAAATTATGATTCAATGCTGGTGTTCTCGCACTTCAAGGGCCATCCCATGGGCGGTTTCGGAGGAGCTCTTAAGCAGCTTTCCATAGGCTGTGCCAGCTCCGCAGGGAAATCCATCATCCATTCTGCAGGCTTTACAGACGATCAGAAGATACTCTGGAGCAATCTGGCAGAGCAGGATGGCTTCCTGGAATCCATGGCAGATGCGGCAACCGCTGTTACCAGATACTTTAATGGCAACATAGCCTTCATCAACGTAATGAAGAACCTTTCTGTGGACTGCGACTGCGTTTCCAAGGCTGCGGATCCCTGCATGGCTGATGTGGGCATACTGGCATCCCTGGATCCTGTGGCCATCGATCAGGCCTGCGTGGATCTGGTATACAAGTCCGATGATCCGGGCAAGTCGGCTCTGATAGAGCGCATCGAGACCCGCCACGGCATACACACCGTTGAGGCTGCTGCAGAGCTGGGCCTCGGCAGCAGAGAGTACGAGCTGATCACCATAGAATAGCTTGGTTTTGTATTTTACGGCGTTTTGATACTGGGAATATTGAGAGTTCCGGAACCTTTCCGGGGCTCTCTTTTTGTGAAGATAATATCGGTCTTTTGTTGATAACGGCTCTGGTATACGATAAAATAAATTTTTAGGAAAACAACTGTAATGTCAACGGAAAGGGTTGAAATTATGGACATCGTAGAATTCATGAAAAATAAAGGAATGTACGCGGAAAAGGATGTTATCCCGCATTTCGGAGCGCTGTTTTCGGAGGATCTGACGGCAGCTCTTACCGGGAAAGCTTCCATGCTGCAGCCCCTGCGCTCCAGACTGGGCGTTCCTGAGATCCCCAGGGATACGAAGGAGGTTCTTGCGGTGGATTTCGGCGGCACAAATATAAGGCTGGCTGTGGTCCGCTTCGATGAGAACTGCGAGCCGGTCATAAGCTCCTTCAGTCAGGAGAAGATCGAAAGCGGCAGACTGGAAAAGGATTACTTCTTCGGCTGGCTTGCAGACCGCATCGCAGGCTACGACATAGAAGATGTTGGCTTTGTGTTCTCCTATCAGGCGGAAATTCTTCCGGGCGGCGACGCTAAGATCGTGAGCCTTTCCAAGGGGCTTTCCGTGCCCGATGCCACAGGCCTGGTGCTGGGAGAGGAGATCAACAAGGTCCTCGTATCAAGAGGGCTTAAGCCCCGCCGCTTTACGATAATCAACGATACAACTGCAGTCTTCCTGTCCGCAGCTGCCAGGCTTGAAGACCCCGAGAGCCTTGCTGCGGCTGTTATCGCGGGCACCGGATCCAACTGCTGCTGCGTATGGGATGGGGAGATAATCAACATAGAATGGGAGCTCTTCCGTGCTTTTGAAAGAGGCGTTTTCGATATAACCCTCGATGAAGAAAGCGACAACAGGGGAGAGCACCTTACCGGAAAGCAGGTGGGCGGAAAGTATCTGGCCATGCTGGTCGATATGTGCACTGAGGCGGCGCTGAAGGAAGGAGTTACTGCAGACGGAAAGGCGGATGGTCAGTCTGTGAGGGATGCAGTCTACAAAATCATCTACGACAGGGCTGCGATATTTATCGTTTCCATGCTGAGGGGCGTCGTCAACATGTCTCCTGCAGCTGAACTGGCTGCCGAAAAGGGCGGCCCGGTCTGGATCTGCATAGAAGGCGGGACTTATGATCACGCTCCGGGATATAAGGAAAGCATCAACGGGCTGATAGGCGATTATATCAGCGGGGATCTAGGCATAGACTGCCGCATAATGCAGGTGGATCAGGCCGGAATAACCGGAGCCGCTATCGCGGCGCTGGCTTAAACACCGGAAAACTGTTAATCACCGGATAATCGTTAACAGCAGGGAATTATACGGGCTTATTTTGCACTTACAGCCCGTTTTAAGAAGGAGGATAAAATGATAAAGTTTAACTATGAAGGCGCAGGCAAGCCTGAAGAAAAGACCATGGCAGAAGCTCTTGAAGCACTTAAGATTCTTAAGACCAAGAGCGGCGCAGGCTCCGAGTTCACAGGCTGGATGGAGCTGCCCGCAGAATACACTAAGACCGAAGAATACAAAGCAGTAAAGGCTGTCGCTTCCGAAATAAGAGAGAACGCCCAGGTGCTGATAGTCATCGGCATCGGCGGTTCCTATCTCGGCGCCAGAGCTGCCATCGAAATGCTCAAGAGCTCCCGCCACAATCAGGAGCCTGGCAATCCCGAGATCTATTTCCTGGGCAACGGCCTGGATGCCTTCGATATCTATCAGGTGCTCCGCCTCTGCGAGGGCAAAAGCGTCTACGTGAACGTCATCTCCAAGTCCGGAACCACTCTGGAACCGGCTCTGGGCTTCCGCATCGTACGCGAATACATGTACGGCCGCTACAGCGCAGAGGAATGCAAAAAGCGCATCATCGCAACTACCGACAAGGCCAAAGGCGTGCTTAAGGGATTGGCAGATGAAGTCGGCTACCGCACATTCGTCGTTCCCGACGAGATAGGCGGCCGCTACAGCGTGCTGACTCCCGTGGGACTGCTTCCCATGGCCGCAGCAGGCATAGATATCGACAAGGTAATGGAAGCCGCAGCTAAGGCTCAGGCTGAATACAGCAAAGAGACACCCGATAATCCGGCTCTGCTTTATGCAGCGGTAAGAGAAACGAGCTACCGCAAGGGCAAGACCGTAGAGATACAGTCCTATCCCGGAGAATCCATGCGCTTTATGGCCGAGTGGTGGAAGCAGCTCTATGGCGAGAGCGAGGGCAAGGAAAGAAAAGGCATCTTCCCCGCCAGCTGCCAGATCACCGCAGATCTCCACTCCCTGGGTCAGTTCATTCAGGACGGAGAGCCCATAATACAGGAGAGCATGGTCCGCTTTGAGGAGCCCGCTGCAAAGATGGAAGTGAAGGCTACCGAAGCCAATGAGGACGGCCTCAACTATGTTGCAGGCAAGGATATGAACGAGGTCCTGCTGGCAGCTCAGAAGGGTACTATGGAAGCTCACATCAGCGGCGGCGTGCCTGTGATGGAGATCGTTCTCGACCGTCCGGACGAGGCCACCTTCGGCGAAATGGTTCTCTTCTATGAGATCGCCTGCGGCATCTCCTGCTACATGCAGGGCGTAAATCCCTTCAACCAGCCCGGCGTTGAGGATTACAAGAAAAACATGTTCAGACTGCTGGGCAAGAAGTAAAAGTAAAAAATACAAGGAGTATTGAGGGATCGAAATGTTAACTGTAAGTCACGTAACGAAGCGCTACGGCAAGAATCTCGCGGTGAATGACCTGAGCTTTTCTCTGGATCCCGGCAGTGTCACTGTGCTTCTGGGCCCCAACGGCGCAGGCAAGAGCACTATAATGAAATCCATCATAGGATTTCTGAAGTATGACGGCGACATAACGGTCGAGAGTCTCCCTAACAAGACCAGCGAAGCAAGACGACTGCTGGGCTACATACCGGAAATGCCGTCGCTCTATCCGAACCTGACGGTCTCGGAGCACATGGAATTCCTGGCAAGAGCATATAAGCTAAGCGACTACAAGCCCCGCATCGATGCGCTGCTTGACCGCTTTGAGCTTTCGGACAAAAGAAAGAAATTCGGCGACGAGCTCTCCAAGGGTATGAAGCAGAAGCTCAACATATGCTTGGGACTGCTTCCCGAGCCTAAGTACCTGCTGCTGGATGAGCCCATGATAGGCCTGGATCCCCACGCCATCAAGGAACTGAAGGGCGTGTTTGAGGAGATGCGCAGCGAAGGCCGCTGCCTCCTGGTGAGCACCCACATCATAGACAGCGTGGACATGCTCTGGGACAGGACCATAATCATGCAAAACGGCCGCATCATGTGCAACATAACCAAGCCCGAGCTGGATGCCGACGGCAGGACTCTGGAGCAGCTCTTCTTCGACGTGACCGAAGGACTGCAAAAGGACGATATGAGTCACAGCGAGGAGGCAGAAAGCTCTGATGAAGCAGCCGAGGCGCCCAAAAAGAGGGGCTTCAGCTTCGGGAGGCTGTCAAAATGAGGCTCTTTCTCTATTACGGAACTCACAGCCTGATAAATCAGATCCGTAAGCTCTTCAAGACTTGGGTCCTTATATTCATCGTCGCCTGCATGGCCATCGGAGGCCTGATAGGCTTTTTCGCTGCGACCATGGCGGATATCGACGATGAAAGGCACCCGGACGAGGTGGTCGATACCCCTGCGGAGATGCAGATCCCCGAGGAGGCGCAGGAGCAGCTTCCTCCGGAGCTGCAGGAATATCTGGAGGGTGAACAGCACTATCCATTTAAGGATCTGGGCATAGAGCTTTCCCAGCTCTTTGAGGTGGGCACGGCGATCATCGTTCTTGGCATAATGGTCTTTCAGGCTGTCAGCGCGGATAAAAACGGAAGCAGGATATTCCTGCCTGCAGATGTGCCGCTGCTTTTTGCATCGCCCATGAAGCCTCAGTCCGTGCTGCTTTTCAGGCTCATGACCCAGATGGGCACTGCCATTTTCATGACCATATACATGTTCATCCAGATACCGAATCTGACCCTGAACATGGGCATGAGCGTGCCCGGCGCCATCGGCGTTATCGTGGGCTTTGGACTTAGCTTTATCGCTGGCAAGCTTATACAGCTCCTGCTCTATCTTGTGGCATCGACCCATTCGGGCTTTAAAAACAAGCTCCGTTTTGCAATCTATGCATTCCTCGGGCTCCTTGGCGCAGGGCTTTTCGCCTACTGGAAGCTAAGCGGACTGGCCCACATCCAGGCTGCGGTTAAAGTATTCAGCTCCTTCTGGTTTAAGCTTATTCCCTTCTGGGGCTGGATAACCGGTTTTATAGGATCCATGATAGCCGGAAAATACGGCTGGACGCTTCTTTACACTGCGCTCTTTATTGGCGGCACGATCCTTCTCATATACATCGTTTACCACATCCATGCGGACTTCTACGAGGACGCAATGGCCAGGTCGGAAGAAACAGCTGCGCTGCTGGAGCAGGTCAGCGACCAGAAGACCACTTCTCTCTTCGTGACCCGCAAGAGGGAAAAGGACAGAAGCGAGAAGCTGAAGAGGGACGGTCTCAACAGCGGCTTTGGAGCCAGCGTGTTCTTCACAAAAGCGATATACAACCGCTTCCGTTTCGGAACCCTCGGATATTTCACCAAGACCTGCTTCACTTATCTTGCTGCCGCTGCAGCACCGGTGCTGTTCATGATCTTCGTTGCTGACAGCAGATCTATAGAACCGGTTGCCATGGTTCTTGGCGGCCTGGCGTTCTTCAGAGCGATGGGCAACCCGCTTGAAGAGGATACCAGCATGGATTATTTCCTGCTTATCCCTGAAAGCAGCTGGGCCAAGCTTTTCTGGTCCCTTGCGGGCAGCGTCGTTAACTGCCTTCTGGATCTGCTCCCCGGCATGCTGCTGGCCTGCATAGTCCTTAAAGCATCGCCTCTTAAAGCAGGCGCATGGCTGCTCTTTATACTTACGCTTAATATCTACGCTACCGTTGTAGGCGCTTTCATCAACCTGTCGGTCCCCGTATCCGCGGGCAAGACCATAAAACAGGTAGTCCAGATAATGTTCATCTATTTCGGACTGCTTCCTGATGTAGTCATCATAATCATGGGCTTCGTCTTCGACAACCCGGGTATGGGTCTGGCCGGGGCATCTGCAGTCAATCTGCTGCTGGGACTGATCTTCTTCAGTCTGACGCCTCTGTTTATAGAACCGGGCAACGGCAAGACCTTCAGGACGGAAAGCGGGGTGTGCACGGATCTGAAGCTGGCAGGAAAAGACTTCTCCAGCATCGGTCTTGGTCTTCTTTGCTTCATGATAGTATCCTCCATCGGAAGCCTGGCGCTTTCAATATATGTGGCGTCGAAATCGCAGGCTCTGGCTACAAAGCCCTGGATGATCTATATAATGAACTTCCTGCCCATGTACGGCATAGGACTGCCGGCCTGCCTTGCGGTTGTAAAGCGCGTGCCTTCAAGACGCTACAACGACAGACCATTCGGAGCATTTAATCTATTTAAGGCGTTCTGCGTCTCCATTTTCCTGATGTACAGCCTGAATATACTCAGCACCATGCTGGTGGATGCTCTGCATGATCTTATCGGAACCTCCGAGACCAATCCTTTGGAGACTCTGCTGGAGGCGGACTCCACGCTGATGCAGATACTGATCGTCGTGATAATCGGACCGCTGGTGGAGGAATATATCTTCCGCAGGCAGCTCATAGACAGGCTGAATGTCTACGGCGAAAAGAATGCTGTGATAGTTTCGGCTGTCTGCTTCGGACTGTTCCACGGCAACCTTAATCAGTGCTTCTATGCGGCAGCGCTGGGCCTGGTCTTCGGCTACATCTATGTGAGGACAGGCAGACTGCGCTATTCTGCAGTGATGCACATGATCATCAACTTTATGGGCTCCGTGCTTACGCTAAAGCTGGCGGAGGGGCTGGATGAGAGCCTGCTTGAGGGAGAGCTGACTGATGTCATAGCCGCTGTGCCGACTAACCCCGGAGCCATTGGCTTTGTCATATTCAATCTGGCTATAGTGGTACTTGGGATTCTCGGACTGATATTCCTTCTGATGAGCTTTCGCAAGCTTCACTTCGAAGGCACTCCACTGGAGCTGCCGAAGGGCAGACGTTTCAGCGTATCCTGGATAAACGCAGGAATGATAATATTCACATTGTTCTGCCTGGGTGAGATGGCAATATACCTCTTCCTGCTGTAGAGCTATGCTGATTTTGAAAGAAATAGAACAATTTGTGCTGATTTTCTTTACTTATTGTGCTCATTTGTAGTAAAATTGGTACATCAAATAAACTATGCACCTGATCAGGAGGTAATAACATGGGCAAATTTGTTATCAAACCGTCTAAAAATGGCGAATTTACTTTTAATCTGAAGGCTGGAAACGGAGAAGTCATACTTCAGGCTTCCGAGACCTATACTACTCTGGATGCATGCAAGAACGGCATTGCAAGCGTTGCTAAGAATGCTCCTATTGCACCGATCGAAGACCAGACAGTAGAAGGATATGAGACTCAGAAGAACCCCAAGTTCGAAGTATATGCTGACAAGGCAGGCGAGATCCGCTATCGTCTTAAGGCAGGCAACGGCGAGATCATCGGCAGAGGCGAAGGCTACAAGGCTAAGGCAAGCTGCCTGAAGGGCATCGAGTCCATCAAAAAGAACGCAGTAGATTCCGAGACTGTCGTTCTTGATGAGTAATCATAGTTGAATTTGAGTAAGACCCGGTTCCTTGCTGGAGCCGGGTCTTATTATGTTTTGCTTTTATTCCTTTTCCTCCTGTGGTAAAATAAATTGTTATGTATAAAGGAGGCTCTTATATGGGCAATGTATTTTATTTCAGCTGGGAGGTGGCTCTGCAGGAGTGGCTGCAGCAGGCCTTGGGCGGTTCCGCTACAGCGGTCCTGTCCTTCTTCTCGGCTTTCGGCGAAGAGGTAATACTGATCGCCATACTCGGATTTCTTTACTGGTGCTGGGACAAGGAGTTCGGCAAGTTCGTGGGGACCAGCGTCGCCATGGGCGTGGTCTTCAACCCCATGGTCAAGAATATCTTCCTCCGCAGGCGCCCTTACTTCGATAACCCCAACATAAAGTGCCTTCGTCCAGTGGACGGGGATGCGGACATCTACGATATTGCAGCCCAGGGGTTTTCTTTCCCCAGCGGCCATTCGACCAACGGAACTGCGGTGTACGGATCCCTTGCAGTATATAAGAAGCAGAAAAAGTTCTGGATACTGGCCTGCGTGCTGCTCTTTTTGATAGGCTTTTCAAGAGTCTATGTAGGCGTTCACTTTGTAACAGACGTGCTCTGCGGCTGGGTACTGGGCTCCCTGATCATAGGGCTGAACGTATTGCTTCTTCGGAAACTGGGTGAGGCTAAGACTTACGGCCTGCTTCTTCTTGTAAGCATACCCGGAATCTTTTATTGCAGCAGCAACGACTATTTTACCGGTCTGGGTCTGATGATAGGCATCTTCGGAGGCTTCCTCTTCGAAAAGAAGTATGTGAACTTCAAGAGCACCAGAAGACCTGTGATGTGCGTCATACGCCTGGTCTGCGGACTTGCCATTTTCGTAGGGCTCAACGCTGTCCTGAAGCTGCCCTTCTCAAGCGAGTTCCTTTCAAACGGCAGCATGGCAGCCATGCTGGTGCGTACTGCGCGCTATGCAGTGGTATCCTTCGTTGACATAGCAATCTATCCCATGGCATTCAGATTTTTCGACAAAACACAGGCAGATAAATTTTAGGTCATTATTCAACCGGCTGCATGGCTGTGTAGCTGAAGCAAAAGGAGGCAACATGAAAAACTTCACTATAGAAATGGAAAATGGTGACATACTCAAGGGCGAACTCTACGAAGATATTGCTCCCATCACCGTTGAAAACTTTGAAAAGCTTGCAAACAAGGGCTTCTATGACGGACTCAAATTCCACAGAGTCATCCCGGGCTTCATGATCCAGGGTGGCTGCCCTCTGGGCAATGGCACAGGCGGCCCCGGATATCAGATCAAGGGTGAATTCAGCGCCAACGGCGTAAAGAACGATCTTAAGCACACCCGCGGCGTCATCTCCATGGCAAGAGCCATGCATCCGGATTCCGCCGGCTCACAGTTCTTCATCATGGTCGCCGATGCTCCTCATCTGGATGGACAGTATGCTGCTTTCGGCAAGGTTACAGAGGGAATTGAAGCTGCGGACCGTATCGTAGGTGTTCCCACAGACTTCAGGGACTGCCCCAGAGAAGATCAGATCATCAAAAGCATCAGAGTAGAATAGATCATGGAATTGACTACTAAAAAACTGAGACTTGTATCTCCGGCCGAGGATGAGCTTTGGACTCAGCCCTGGGAGGTCTATAAAAAGAACGGAGAGGAGCTGGAGGGCAGATTCTGCTTCTACGGCGATATAAAATACGGCGAAACGGAGCTCCAGCATGATTTTCCAAAGGAAAACCTGGAGAACGGCATAGCCAAGGAGGCTCTGCAGGGCTTTCTCAGCTGGGCCTACAGCAAGAGAAAGGACCTCTATTTTCTGCATACCACAGTAATAAACGAAGCCGAAGAGAAGTTCTTCAAGCAGTTCGGCTGGGCAGATGACGGCGAAAACTCCGAAGGTAAGCAGCTCCTTAAGTGGAAGGCCCTTACTCCATGGCGTTGGATCTATGGCGTGACGGGCTTTGCTGTGGGCATCTTCTGGGAGCAGCTGATGAACAGGCACTGGGTATTCAGCATCGCAGGCGCCGTGCTCGGCTTTGCCATTGGTATCTTTCTGGAATTCACGGAGCAGAAAAAACTGAGCAAAGCCCTGGAGGCAAGAAGACGCTATCTTGATTCAATAAAAGACAATGGCAAGTAAGAAACAGAGCCGAAGGCTGAGACAAAACCTGAGGCAGTTCAGCCGCAAAAGGGTAGACGTAAGCAAGTACATAAAGGACTTCTATGTGGAGAACGGACTTGCATACATCTCATGCAATGTCAGCGGGTACTACGATATAATCGACCGTTATTCCGTTGACGGCTACGAGTGGCTGAGTGAACCCTTTACAAGATTTGTGGAGAGCAATGCTATCTACGTTCCCACAGAGTATCCCATCGTTCTGGAGATCTGCGGTCACCACTTTTCCAAAAGGGAGAAGCAGAAAATAGAGGAGACGGTGGCGGATTATTATGCTCTGAAAATGGGTGACACTCAGCTGGATCTGGAGCGGAATACCAGCAAATCCATGGTCCTTCTGATCTGCGGCATTCTGTTCACCATTATACTGTTTCTTATTGGCAACAAGCTTACGACCACTCTTTACGAAGCCCTGGCGGTGTTCTTCTGGTTCTTCCTGTGGGAGTTTCTCGACTGTGCCTGGTTTGCTCGCAATGACTTGAGGGAAGCTAAAACCGATGCAGCCCAGATGGCAAGCATAAAGGTCATCTTCAAGGAGGTCTTTACTGACGTTCCGGTTCCGGACGAAGATGAGATCCTGGACGAGATTTTTGAAGAAGAGGTGCTGGAGCCCTAGAAGTGTGATTCTCTGGTCCCTGGGATTCCTTCTCCACTTGGATTCCCTGGCCCCTGGGATTCCTTCTTCACTTGGATTCTCTTGCCTCTGGGATTCCCTGGCTCCTGGGATTCCTTCTCCACTTGGATTCCTTATCCCCGGCGATTCTCTTGCCCTGTTATTGGCAGGTGATATGCAGTTTGGGATCCCATAATGCGGCGAATTCCACCATTCCATAGGTTTTTGGTAAAATGGTGATACGGCAGACGCTGCTTGGAATTCGTAAATATCACCGGATGCTTAATTGACCCTTAATTGGTGGTATTTATTTGGGATACTGATGGTATCTCAGGTGTCTAAATGGGTATTAGATCCACACAGGAGCATCCTGATCCCTGTAGTGGAGCTGAAATATGTATAAAAAATCTCACCAAAAGTGCTGGTTAAGCGCTTTTGGTGAGATTTTTGCTTTTTGTTTTTATATTTGTGTCTCACCAATACTTTAGAACCCTTGTTTTGGTGAGATTTCGTCTAAATTTACACTTAATTTCAGTCCCGAAAGTCTGGCCCCAGCATCTTATGGGCATTTTTCAGCATTGGAGGACTGTATGCAGCCCGATGGATCTGCCCATTGGCACAACTTTTTTCTCCTATACGCAACTAGGCTATCATAGGCAGCGCCACAGACTGTGCCATGCGAGGAATACTTCAACCGGGCTATCAGAAGCTACGCCGCAGACTGTGTCATGCGAGGAATACTTCAAATCAGGCTATCATAGGCAGCACCACAGACCGAGCCACCCAAAGCATCACCTCAAACTGGGCTACATAGGCGACACCACAGACTGTGCCATGCGATGAATACTTCAAACCAGGCTACAAAGGCAGCATCGCAGACTGTGCCATGCGATGAATACTTCAAACCAGGCTACAAAGGCAGCATCGCAGACTGTGCCATGCGAGGAATACTTCAAATCAGGCTATCATAGGCGGCGCTGTGGATAGAATGAATATCGCCGAAATCCACGTTTCAATGGGAAAGGACATTCACGAAGGCCGTGCTTTAAAGAGAGGGGTTTTGCCGTATTCCGCTTTCTTTAAGAGGTGTCTTTATTTTTGCTACTTGTCAGCTACTTATCGCTGCTCCAGAATCTGGGGGTGAAGAGCAGAAATATGGTAAAGAGCTCAAGACGGCCTGCTATCATAAGCACCGACAGCAGTATCTTTGAGAAGTCCGAGAAAAAGGCAAAGTTCTGTGTTGCTCCTACTGCATCAAAGCCCGGTCCTATATTGCTTACGCAGGCTATTACTGAGCTGACTGCAGTCATGAAGCTTACATCCTCGAAGCTTATTATGAAGATGCTTATGCCAAGAGTCAGCATGTAGAGGGTGATGAATGCCATGACCGCGCTGATGGTGCTTTCGGGTATGGGCTTTTTCCCAATGCGTACAGGCATTACCGCTTTTGGGTGCAGTCTCTGGGCGAAGGCTCTCTTTACAGCCTTCAGTCCTATCATGACGCGGATCACCTTCATGCCGCCGCCGGTGGAGCCTGCACAGCCGCCCATAAGCATCAGAAGGAGCAGCAGCATCTTGACGCTCAGAGGCCACAGATCCGAATCCGCCGTGCCATAGCCTGTAGTCGTGATGATGGAGCTGACTTCAAAAAAGCTGAGGCGGAAGGCCTCCTCCACGCTGGAGGTGAAGTGCTTTGCCAGAAGCATCACGGTGATAAAAATCGTGGAGACGCCTATGGTCCCTACATAGAAACGCAGCTCGGAGTCCTTGAGCATGGCCTTAAAGCCGGTCTTCCCTCCGGTGACTGCGGTATAGTGCAGGGAGAAATTGATGCCCGCAAGCATCATGAAGATGCCTATAACGTATTCGGCGTAGGGGCTGTGGAAGGCGCCGATGCTGTCCGCGTAACTGGAGAAGCCGCCGGTGCCCACGGTCCCGAAGGTATGGACCAGAGAATCGTAGATATTCATGCCGCCAAGGCAGAGCAGCAGAACTTCGAGTATGGTCATGCCGGAATAGGTGATGTATAGCCTTCTGGCGGAATCGTTGATGGTGAAGGATATCTTGTCCATGGTCGGACCGGTGGTCTCGGCTCTCATGATGCGCTGGCCTCCGATGCCCAGGACCGGCAGCAGAGCTATGGTCAGCACCAGTATGCCCATGCCGCCCAGCCAGTGGGTGAAGGAACGCCAGAAGAGCATGCCCTTTGAAAGGGCTTCGATATCCGTAAGTATGGTGGATCCGGTGGTGGTAAAGCCGGAGGCCATCTCAAAGTAAGCGTCCACGATGCTTGGGATCTCCCCTGCGATAACAAAGGGGAGGGCTCCAAGCAGGGACATCAAAAGCCAGGAAACGCCTACTATAAAGAAGCCTTCCCTGATGCGTATCTCGTTGGAATTGATCTTGGGAATGAGTCTCTCCCCAAGTATGCCGACTGCCATCATAGGGATGGCACACCAGGCGAAAGCTTTCGCTGCTTCGGTCTCCTTATACAGCAGGGATACTATAAGAGGTATCAGCATGGTGCCGCCGATGAGGGCTGTTACTACGAATAAAACCTTAAGTATCGGTTTTCTGTTCAGTGCCATATTGCTACCTCTTCAGCAGACCTTCAAAGGCTGCTGCGCTGGAGAGCATGGCAAGGATAATGACTCTGTCTCCTGCCTGTATGCGCGTGTCGCCTCTCGGAGTGATGATTTCGCCCTTGCGGTGTACAGCTGCGATCAGCACGCCCTGTGGGATATCCAGCTCCGCCAGGGAACGCTCAGTAAGAGGCATGCCCTTATCCGCGGAGATCTCCAGGAACTCCGCTTGGCCATTGATCACCTGGCTGAAGAGCACTATGTTGTCCTTTTCCACGTAGCGCAGTATGGAAGCGGCGCACATGTCCATGGGGTTGATTATCATATCCACGCCCAGCGTTTCCGTGAGGGGAGTGTAGCTGGTGCGGCTTATCTTGGTGACTACTTCGTCCACTCCGTGCTGCTTTGCTATAAGGGAGAGCAGCAGGTTTTCTTCATCGAAGCCCGTGAGCGCAATAAAGGCGTCCATGCCGTCCAGGTTTTCCTCCCTCAGCAGATTGGTATCCGTGGCATCGCCGTTGAGCACCAGGGTGTTCTCCAGCTGCTGGGACAGATATTCACAGCGCTCCCTGTCGTTTTCTATGATCTTGATGCTGGCGCCGAAATCTTCCAGCATGCGGGCCAGATAGAAACCGGTCTTTCCGCCGCCGGCTATCATGACTTTTTTGATAGTGGTGGTGTTGTCGGCCATGCGTATCCTGATGCCGAGCTGATTGATCTTGCGCTCAGCGCCTATAAGATACAGCGTGTCGCCCTCAGCCAGCATGGTGCTGCCGTTGGGGATGATGACCTTGCCGTTTCTTGAAACTGCAGCGATCAGCACCTCCGGGAGCTTGGGACCGACCTCTTTAAGTGTCTTGCCCACAAGACCCGGGATCTTTTCGATCTCGCATTCCAGAATGGCTACCTGACCGGACACATGGCGGCCACCGCTGAGCCTGTACTTCTGGGTCAGATAGCGGAATATTTCCTCTGCGCATATCTGGTCCGGGTTGATGGCGTAGTCGATCTGCATATTGCTCTTTATAAAGTCCATCTGCTCCATGTGCTTAGGAGCTCTGACTCTTGCAATGGTCTGGGGGCAGCCCAGCTCCTTGGCAAATTTGCAGACTATCATGTTTACCTCGTCGCTTTCAGTTGCGGCCACGAGATAATCGTATTTATCTATTCCTATCGCTTTCAGAATATCGATGTCCAGCGCATCGTCCTGAACGGTAAAAACATCATAGCGGTCGCTGATCCTCTGTATCAGCTCCGGGTCCTTATCTATGACAGTGACTTCGTTTTTCCCGCCCAACATGGCGTTGACTATAGCGGTGCCGAACTTTCCGGCACCCACCAGCGCGATCTTCATAAAGATACCTCCTGATTGAATAAATTATTATATCACATAAAGATAGGGCTTGAAAGCTTGAATTCACAAAGAAAATATAGCATAATATATTGTTACTGAAAGATGCCTTTCGGGATTTTGAATTGTCTCTGAAGGCTTAACCGAAAACAAGGAGAAAAGACATGCGTAAACCCATCGTGGCTGTTGTAGGCCGCCCTAATGTGGGAAAATCCAGCTTTTTCAATAAAATAATAGGCCGGAATGTGGCCATAGTAGAGGACACGCCGGGTGTGACCCGGGACAGGATAATGGCAGAGGCCGAGTGGTCGGGAAAGTACTTCTTCCTGATCGATACAGGCGGAATAGAGCCGGACTCCGAAGAGGTGATTCCTGCCCAGATGAGGGCTCAGGCGGAGATCGCCATGGACATGGCGGACGTCACCCTCTTTATGGTGGACGGAAAGGACGGTCTGACCAGCGCGGACATAGACGTGGCTGATCTGCTGCGTTCCCGCGGCAAGGACGTCATCCTTGTGGTCAACAAGATGGACAACCCAAGGATCAAGGACAATCTCTACGATTTCTACGAGCTCGGGCTTGGCGAGCCCTATGCCATTTCATCCATAAACCAGCTGGGACTGGGCGATCTTCTGGACGTGATAGTGTCTCATTTCCCCAAGGATCTGGAGGCGGAGGACGATGAAGACAGCATTAAGATCGCCATCATTGGCAAGCCCAATGTGGGCAAGTCTTCTATAGTCAATGCTTTTGTGGGCGAGGACAGGGTTATCGTAAGCGATATCGCAGGCACCACTCGCGACTCCATCGATACTCCCTTTGAGTTCGAAGGAGACAAGTACGTCCTGATAGATACCGCAGGCATACGCCGCAGAAGCAAGGTGACCGATGACATAGAAAGATACAGCGTCATCAGGGCGATAGCCGCCATAGAGCGCTGCGATGTGGCGCTGATGGTGATAGATGCCGCCGAAGGCCTGTCCGAGCAGGATAAGAAGATAGTCGGTATGGCTCACGAGGCCGGCAAGGGCATAATCATCGTGGTCAACAAGTGGGATCTGGTGGTGAAGGAGACCAACACCATGCGCGATATGGAGCGGAAGATCAAGGGCGAGCTGCAGTTCATGAGCTACGCGCCTGTGATGTTCACCTCCGCTGTAAAGGGACAGAGACTGCTGCCCGTAATCCGCACGGCGAAGGCTGTGGCTGAAAACCGCGCCATGAGGATAGGTACCGGCCAGCTGAATGCTCTGATCCAGGATGCCATGCTGATGAACAATCCGCCGTCGGACAAGGGCAAGAGGCTGAAGATCTACTTTGCCTCTCAGATAGGCGTAAAGCCGCCTCTGATCTCCTTCTCCATAAACGACAGAAAGATAATGCATTTTTCCTATGCGCGCTACCTGGAGAACAAGATCCGGGAGGCCTACGGTTTTGAAGGCACATCCATAAAGTTCGTCTTCAGAGAAAAGAGCGACAAGGAGGATATATGATCAGACTTATTCTCAGCGCTGTTATTGCCTATCTTCTTGGAGATATTTCTCCGGCCATACTTATAAGCAAGGCTCTGGGCGGCGATATACGCGAAAAGGGCAGCGGCAATGCAGGCTCTACTAATATGCTCAGAAATTACGGCAAGAAGGCTGCAGTGGCGACCCTTGCTATAGATGTGCTGAAGGGATTTGTCGCGGTCAAGCTCGGTTTCCTTCTGGCCGGAGCCACTGGGGCTTATCTTGCAGCTGTATTCGTAATGATGGGGCATATCTGGCCTGTATTCTTCGGATTTAAGGGCGGAAAGGGTGTGGCGGCGGCTCTTGGCACGCTGCTTGCAGTGGACTGGAAGCTGGCTCTGGTGATGCTTGTTTTTGCACTTGCGATAATGGCGATCTCCAGAATGGTCAGCCTCGGCTCAGTGCTCGGCGCAGCGGCGCTTCCGGTGCTCTGCATCTTCATGCACAGAGGCTTTACGCTCTATGCCCTTGTGATGGCTGCTATAGTCATCTTCAAGCACAGAAGCAATATAAAGCGCATAATGGATGGCACCGAGTCCAAGCTGGACTTCAGTAAATACAAGTAGCCCGGAAGGGTGCCCGGTGAGGGGCTATGTGCCTTAAAACATGCATCTGCATAAATCAAGTCTGCAGCAGAAAGAATATTTATAATGCCTGAAAACAGTATTTTAAGCAATTTAATAGAGCCTCAGACTGCTGAGGAACGGCCTGTTTCAAGAACCGTGGCCGTCATCGGCGCAGGAAGCTGGGGTACTGCCGTCGCAAAGCTGCTCGTGGAGAATGGCCACGACGTGGCGATCTGGGACCGCAATATGGACCGCCTGGTGGAGATGGCAGAAAAGCACGAAAACAGCAAGTATCTGCCCGGCGTCGTGCTCCCTGACTTTTCCTACTGTCCGGACCTTTCCATGGCGCTCGAGGGCGCCGATGCAGCGGTCTTCGGAATCCCTGCTCAGCACTTCAGAGAAGTGCTTAAAAATGCGGCGCCGTACCTGAGCCCCGGGATCATACTTATAAACCTGGCCAAAGGTATAGAAAGAACAAGTCTTAAGACCATGTCCGAGGTGGCGGCTGAGATCGCGCCCCATGTGCCTTATGTGGCGCTTTCCGGGCCCTCCCACGCGGAGGAGATAGCCAGAAGGCTGCCGGCTTCAGTCACGGCTTCATCCGATGATCCCGAAGCCGCAAAGGAAGTTCAGGACATATTTATGAACGACCTTTTCAGGGTCTATACCAATCCGGACCTCACCGGAATAGAGCTGGGCGGCGCACTTAAGAACATCATCGCCCTTGGCGCCGGGATATCCGACGGCCTGGGCTACGGCGACAGCGCAAAGGCTGCCATGATCACCAGAGGCCTGACTGAGATCTCAAGGCTAGGAATAAGCCTCGGAGCGGATCCTGCAAGCTTTGCAGGACTTTCCGGCATGGGGGACCTTATAGTCACCTGCTGCAGCCAACATTCGAGAAACAGGCGCTGCGGCCTGCTGATAGGGCAGGGCATGAAGCCCGAAGAGGCCGTAAAGGCTGTGGGCATGGTGGTCGAGGGCTTTTATACCGCTGACGCAGCCTGGGAGCTGGCTAAAAGGCAGGGCGTGGAGATGCCCATAACAGAGGCTATCTGCCGCCTGATACACGGCGAACTCAGCGCGGAGGAAGCCGTTAAGAGTCTTATGACAAGAAGCAGAAAATCGGAGAGCATCAACGGCTGATACCGGCTGGAGCGGAGAAGATAAATGGCTAAAAGCTATCACATAATTACATTTGGCTGCCAGATGAACGAAAGAGACTCTGAGACTCTGGCAGGCATGCTGGAGGCTCAGGGCTATGTTTTCGAGGAGGAGCCGAAAAAGGCAGACGTGGTGCTGCTTAACACCTGCAGTGTGCGGGAGAACGCAGACAAGCGCTTCTTCGGCGTGCTTGGGCAGCTCAAGAATCCTCATGAAAAGAACCCGGAGATGATAGTAGGCGTCTGCGGCTGCATGATGCAGCAGCAGCGCATCATCGACATGCTCAAGTCCAAGTACCCCTGGGTTGATCTGGTCTTCGGCACCTATAACATCGGCGAGTTCCCCAAGCTCTTTGCCAATATCTCCAGAGAAAAGAAGATGCTGGTGGAGGTCTGGGAGAGCGGAAAGCCCATGGAGGAAGGCCTGCCCCAGAGCCGCGCCTTCAGATTCAAATCCTATGTTAACATAATGGAGGGCTGCAACAATTTCTGCAGCTACTGCATAGTTCCTTATACCAGAGGCAGGGAGCGCAGCAGAAGGCCGGAGGACATACTGGCCGAGATCAGAGCGCTTGCCGCCGACGGCTGCAAAGAGGTGACTCTGCTGGGGCAGAATGTCAACTCCTACGGTAAAGCAAAGAGCGTTGAGGGTTCATACAACTGCGTCAGCGATGAGCCCCACCTGGACTTTGCGGGTCTTCTAAGGGAAGTGGATAAGATACCCGGAATAGAGCGCATACGCTTTATGAGCTCCCATCCCAAGGATCTGTCGGACGAGATGATTGCCTGCTTTGGCAGTCTTAAGCACCTCTGCCGCCAGATACACCTGCCCGTCCAGTCCGGCAGCACAGAAATTTTACAGAAAATGAACAGGCGCTACACAAAGGAGCAGTATATTGCTCTTGTGGAGAAGCTTCGGGCAGCCTGCCCGGAGATAGCCATATCGACGGATATAATCGTGGGCTTCCCGGGGGAAACGGAAAGCGATTTCGAGGAGACGGTGGACCTCTGTGAGAAGGTCCGCTACGATTCCGCCTTTACCTTCCTGTACTCCGTAAGAGAGGGCACTCCTGCGGCTAAGGATCCGGAGCAGATACCGGAGGCAGTAAAGCATCAGCGCTTTGACAGGCTTCTTGACGTGATGCACCGCATACAGGAGGAAAAGAGCGCGGCCGATCAGGACAAGGTCTATGATGTCCTGGTGGAAGGAAAGAGCAAGACGGACCCGGACATGCTCACCGGAAAGAACGAGTTTGGAAAGACTGTTGATTTCAAAGGCGGCGACAGGCTGATAGGGCAGATAGTGCCCGTCCGCATAGTCAAAGCCCAGACCTTCAGCCTTTATGGAGAGCTTTTATGAAGAATTATTTCAAGGAAATGTGGTACAGGCTCAGGCAGAACCCCACAATGCTGATGTTCCTGTTTATAATGCTGTTCAACGGACCCATCAGGGCTCTGATGTACGGCGGCGTAGGCAGCTTCTTCGACTGGTTTGTGGATACCATTCTGATGCTTCCTGCCATAATCATAGGCCTGAGCTTTCACGAGTTTGCCCACGCAAAGGTGGCTGTGCTCTGCGGAGACAACACCCCTCTGTATCAGGGCAGGGTCACACTGGATCCTAAGGCTCACATAGACCCGCTGGGACTTATGTGTCTGCTTCTGATCCATTTCGGCTGGGGGCAGCCGGTGCGCATAGACCCGAGAAATTTCAAAAACCGCAGGACCGACATGATACTTGTGGGCCTTGCCGGCATCACCATGAATCTGCTGCTGGCAGTTGCTTCGGGTCTTATTCTTGGCGTTCTCAGCAAAATGGCGCCGGGCTTCCTCAGGAGCAGCGTTATCGGAAGCGCAATAGGAAGAGTGGTCATGCAGATAGCAGTCGTGAATGTGTCGCTGGCGCTGTTCAACCTGCTGCCGGTACCGCCGCTGGACGGCTTCGGAGTGGTCTGTGACCTCTTCAATCTCAGGGGATCCCGCTTTTATAACTTTGTTTATTTCAACAGCCGCTGGATACTGATGGCCATGATATTCTTCGGCATTCCCAGCATGCTGCTGAGCCGCCCGCTGAGCTATATCATCAACCTGATAATGAATGTCTGTGGCGTAAGCGGATGGTGGCTTCTGCTGTAAAGCCCGCTTCGGACACAGAGAAAGGACTAAATGCTTCAGAATCTCAGTCAGATGATGCCAAGCATTGAGGGAATTGTTTCGTTTATATACCTTGTCAATTTCCTTATCTCGCTGGCCATAATCTTCCGGGAGCACAAGAATCCGTCTGCGACTCTTGCCTGGCTTATGGTGCTCTACACTCTTCCCGGTGTAGGGCTGTTTCTGTATCTGGTCCTTTCCCAGAACATCGCCCGCCGGAAGATCTTCAGGCTCACGCGCAACGAAGAAAAGCGCATCAGAAAGACTTTGGGCTCCCAGATCCGGGAGATGGACGAGTCCAAATACAGATTTGCCAACGACATACAGAGGAAATGGCAGTCTCTGATAAAGCTTAACCAGCAGTACGCCAATGCCTATCTCAGCCAGGAGAACGATGTCAGGGTCTACACCGGAGGACGTGACTATTTCAGAGATCTTTTCTACGCCCTGGAGGATGCAAAAGAATCCATAAATGTGGATATGTTCATAATGAAGCCTGATGAAGTAGGCATCAAGTTTATGAACATACTGACCAAAAAGGCCCGGGAGGGTGTGGAGGTAAGGCTCCTTCTGGATTCCTTCGGAAGCAGGCAGATGAGCCGAAACTACTTTAAAACGCTGGAAGCTGCTGGAGGAAAGGTGGCTTTCTTCTTCCCCATCAGGCTTTTCAGGATCAATCCCAATATCAACTATCGGAATCACAGAAAGATAATCGTGGTGGATCACAGTCTGTGCTTTACCGGAGGCAGCAATCTGGCTATCGAATATACCGGCCAGAGCGAGCGCTTCGGAGGCTGGAGAGATACTAATCTGCGGCTTCAGGGCCCTTGCGTAGAGGATATGGAGGCCCGCTTCCTTCTGGACTGGCGCTATGTGGCTAAAGAGGATTACGAGCTGGCCAGTAAGATATACTACAGAAACGAAAAGCAGGGCAATGTGGGGGTGCAGATTCTTTCCTGCGGTCCGGATTCTCCGTCTACAGAGATCAAGCAGGCTTATCTTAAGATGATCAACGATGCAAAGAAGAGCATCAGGATACAGACCCCATATTTCATTCCTGACGACAGCATTTTCGAGGCGCTGAAGTCCGCAGCCTTGTCGGGCGTTGATGTCCGCATGATGATACCGAATCAGCCGGACCATCCGTTCGTATACTGGGTGACCTATTACAACTGCGGCGCTCTGCTGAATTCCGGAGTTAAGATATATATCTACAATAAAGGCTTCCTCCACGCCAAGACTATTGTGGCAGACAGCGAGGTAAGCTCTGTGGGCTCGGCAAATTTCGACAAGCGGAGCTTCAGCCTGAACTTCGAATGCAATGCCGTAATTTACGACAGTAAGGTGGCAGGGGATCTGGAAACAGCCTTTGGCAAGGACATAAAAGATTCCGTGGAGCTGAGCATCGACGGCTACAATAACCGTTCCATGCTGATACGCTTTAAGGAATCCATAAGCAGGCTGGTATCTGATATACTCTAAGCTTCAGAAAATATTGTGTGGCGTACCCGGCTTTTATGGAGCCGGGTCTTTTATTGCAATAATTCGTTATTAAATTTATATAAATCACTTGACGAGTTTTATGTATTTTGCTACAATTATCTCAAATATAAAAGGAGAGGAGGCTGTTTTATGGAAAAGAGTTTATACAGTCTTATGCTGATGGATGAGGTAGTGGCTGAGATCGACAAGCTGGCAGCCAGACAGGGCACCAACCGTTCAAATCTCGTGAACCGCATTCTGGCAGATTATGTATCTGTAAGCACGCCTGAAAAGGAGATCGAGGATATTTTCAGGAAGCTGGAGAGCCTGATCAGCGAGACGACGGAGCTGGTTCCGTTTTTCAGCCCGCATCAGCTGTCCATGTCCATGAAAAGCAGTCTGCAGTACAAATACAGGCCGACGGTGCGCTATCAGGTCCAGCTTTACAGGAATCCGGACAAGGCTTTCGGCGAGTTGACGGTCAATTTCCGCACCCAGTCCCAGTCGCTTCTGACAGGCATGGCGCAGTTTTTCATGATGTGGAAGAGGCTGGAGGATGCATACATCTCAGATCATTATCCCGCAGGCGCTCTGCAGTACCAGATGGGGGATGGCAAGTTCATCCGGACCCTGGCGCTTCCCGAGGGCAGGAACTATAAGGAAATAGATCTGGGCAGAGAGATATCGTCGTACATAGCTATGTTCGACAAACTCATGAAGGGCTGGCTCGGCGGAACCTACACCGAGCGGGATCTGGAAAGAAGCTATGTGGATTATCTGAACAGCGGTGTGGGACTCATTTAGGAGCATATCAGCGGGCTGAGCGGATGCTGCGTCTGTGTCAGAGCCCGAAAAATACAGAGAAGGGGATTTAAGAGATGAACGGAATGAATGGAATGTATCCGGAGCAGGAGGACAACAGAAAGCCGCTTGAAAAATACGGCTTCGATCTGGTCCAGAGGGCCAGGGAGCAGAAGCTGGATCCTGTTATCGGAAGAGATGACGAGATAAGAAATGTCATCAGAATACTGTCGAGAAAGACGAAAAACAACCCGGTGCTGATAGGCGAACCGGGCGTGGGCAAGACCGCTATTGCAGAGGGCCTGGCCCAGAGAATACTGAGAGGCGATGTGCCCGAAGGCCTTAAAAACAAGACCATATACAGCCTCGACATGGGCAGCCTTATAGCTGGCGCCATGTTCAGAGGCGAGTTCGAGGAGAGGCTCAAGTCCGTACTGAATGAAGTAAAGGAGTCCGATGGAAAGATAATACTTTTCATCGACGAGCTCCACACCATAGTGGGCGCGGGCAAGGCTGACGGAGCCATGGATGCGGGTAACATACTCAAGCCCATGCTGGCAAGAGGCGAGCTTCACTGCATAGGCGCCACCACTCTGAACGAGTACAGAGAGTACATAGAAAAGGACAAGGCGCTGGAGAGACGTTTCCAGCCTGTGATGGTCGATGAGCCGACTGTGGAGGATACCATTTCCATACTCAGAGGCCTTAAGGAGCGCTACGAGATCTATCACGGAGTCACAATACACGATTCGGCGCTGGTGGCTGCGGCCACGCTTTCGGACCGCTACATAAGCGACCGTTTCCTGCCGGACAAGGCTATAGACCTGGTGGATGAGGCCTGTGCTTCCATCCGAACGGAAATGGATTCCATGCCGGCGGAAATGGACGGGCTGCAGAGAAAGATTATGCAGCTGCAGATAGAGGAGATGGCTCTGAAGAAGGAAAAGGACAGCCTTTCGCAGGAGAGGCTGGAAAAGCTCAGGGAGGAGCTGGAGGCTCTGAGGAGCCAGTTCGATGCCATGAGGGCCCGCTGGGATGCCGAGAAGGGCTCTGCGGACAATATCAAGGATATAAAGGCTGATATAGAGCGGGTCAACGGTCAGATAGAAGATGCCCAGAGGCGCTACGACTACGAAACAGCATCCAAGCTGCGCTATTCCACACTGCCGGCGCTGGAAAAGAAGCTGGCGGACGCTCAGTCTGCGGCGGAGCACATGCAGGGCGCTGACAGGCTGCTGAGGGATACTGTGGACGAGGAGGAGATAACCGAGATCGTTTCCAAGTGGACGGGCATACCTGTATCCAAGCTGATGGAAAGCGAAAGGGAGAAGCTGCTGCATCTTGATGATCTGCTGCACAAGCGGGTCATCGGCCAGGATGAGGCTGTAAAGAAGGTGGCGGAGGCCATACTCAGGAGCCGCGCAGGGATCTCGGATCCGGGCAGACCCATAGGCTCCTTCCTGTTCCTCGGACCCACCGGCGTGGGCAAGACAGAGCTGGCAAAGGCTCTGGCTGCGGAGCTTTTCGATGATGAAAAGAATATGGTCAGGATAGATATGTCTGAGTACATGGAGAAGTTCTCGGTATCCAGGCTCATCGGAGCACCTCCGGGCTATGTGGGCTACGACGAAGGAGGTCAGCTGACGGAAGCCGTAAGGCGTCACCCCTACAGCGTGGTGCTGTTCGATGAGGTGGAAAAGGCTCATCCTGAGGTCTTCAACGTGCTGCTTCAGGTGCTGGATGACGGCAGAATAACCGATTCCCAGGGCCGCACTGTGGATTTTAAGAATACTATTATCATACTCACCTCCAATCTGGGCAGCGGCGTGCTGCTGGAAGGAATAGACGAGCAGGGCAATATCAGGGAGGATGCCAGAAGGGCTGTGATGGGCATGCTTCAGCAGGCCTTCAGACCGGAGTTTCTGAACCGTCTCGACGAGATGATAATGTTCAAGCCTCTTACCAAGGACAACATCAGCAGGATAGCGGATCTTCAGATCGAGGCTCTTGCAAAGCGTCTTGCGGAGAAGTCCCTGAAGATGGACGTGACAGAGGCAGCAAAGCAGTTTATAATAGACCGCAGTTACGATCCTCTCTACGGCGCCCGTCCCATGAAGCGTTACATTCAGGACAGTGTCCAGACGCTGCTGGCCAGGACCATACTGTCCGAGAATCTGAACATAGGCGACCGGCTGATAGTGGACAGGGGCGATGAGGATCTTAAGGTTACAGTTGAAAGAGCGGTAAAAGCGCTGCAGTAATAGAGATCACGGAGCATTTATGACCACTATAGCATTTACAGGAGACATAGCATTTTCCAAGTATTTCAGGGATTCCTGGCAGGATAAGGACCTTATGTCCCCTGAAATAGTAAGCTTCCTTTCGGGGAGCGATCACTGCATAGCCAATGTGGAGGGGCCTCTGTTTGACGGAGGCACCTCCGCCGCCAAGCTTTTAAACCATGCCAGCAACCCGGGGGCTGCCGGCTGGCTCAAAAGGATAGGGGCGGATATATGGAATATGTGCAACAACCATGTGGCAGACTGCGGCATCGATGGCCTTCTGCAGACTCAGCAGATAGCATCAGAGCACGGCGCGGTATGCATAGGAGCCGAGGCAGACAAAAACCGCTATCCTCAGCCCCTTTATCTGCCCGAGGAGGGCGGTATAGGCATAGTGAACTGCTGCTATGTGAGCGAGCTGACCAAAAAGATGCCCGCAACTGTTGGCATACTGCTCTGGGACGATGAGGAGGAAGTAAAAAGACAGATACGCGAGGTCAAGTCAAAGGTCCGCTGGTGCATAGTGATGCCCCACGGAGGCGACGAATTCACGGATATGCCGGAGCCCTGGAACAGGCAGCGCTACTTAAGATACCTGCAATACGGCGCGGACATTGTGGTCTCCCATCATCCTCATGTGGTGCAGAACTACGAGACAGTGGGGGATAAGATGATCTTCTATTCCCTTGGGAACTTTGTGTTCGATACCGATTATCAGCGGCAGCACATGTATACCGATCAGGGCCAGCTGGTGAAGCTGTCAATAGACGGAGACAGATTCAGCTGGGAGGGCATGTCGGTCAAGATAGACAGGGAAAAGCACCGCGTAGTTCCCTGCGATACCCATGCCATTTTTTCAGATATAAACGGCGAGAGTTATAAAAAGCTGTGGCCTTCGGCGGCTGCAGGAGCGCTCAGAGCCCAGGAAAAGATAAAGATATACGAGGATCCGGAGCGCTTTGCTCCTTTTAGCGGAGCGGATTGGCTGCGCTACGATATGAAGGAGGAGGTATTCCGCAAGCTTCTGGAAGATTCTCTTAAACCCTGCACTGAACCCCTCAGCGAAGAGGAGGCTGCTCTGGATGACTACCTCAGAAAAAGATAGGATGGGTTGTGATTTAGCATAATATCTTTTTACAAATTTATCACACTAAACTGACATAAAACTGAATAACAGCTCACTTATGGCAACGGTAATGTCCACAATGCCATAAAAACGTGACAAATGGAGCCATTTTCATTGGCAAAAGGTCCGGATTTACGCCCGTTTTCTAAGCCTGAAGTTATTTGTGACAAAAGGATGTAAATACAGGGATTTGTCAACATTGAGGGGAAGAGGTTTTAAAGGATGCTGTGGGGACACACCGCATAAAGGGCTCTGATATCATAAACAGTGATAACATACTCGACTGAATTCAAACTCTGTGATAACTTGGTGTAATAATAAGCGTTTCAGGCACACTATACTCAAAGAGCCTTCCCTCAAGTGTGCCAAAACTGCTTTATTATTAGTGATTTGTCACAAAATGAGTTGAGCTTTCTTTTTTTGCTGACAGAGAGGCCCCTTTGGACCGGTGTTGTCAGAATAACAGTGAATAGGCCATTTTTCATGCCAGACACTTAAGCCCATATATGCCTTTTGGGCTTTAAACGGATATTTATATAGGAATATACAGCACAGTACGTTCATACTGTGTCTTCCTTCCAAATGAAAAAACCGCTGTAAACATTGAGATCTCAATGCCTGCAGCGGTTTATATAATTATATTTTGTCCAATAAGCCTATTTTTACCTGCTCAGTTCCTCAGCCAGCTGGGCGTCGGAGACTATCTCCACATACTCGTTGCCCCGGTGCTGATAGAGCTCCCGGCCTTTCGCTGCAAGTATCAGAACGGTCTTGTCCTGCGCCTTTGCTGCAGCTTCACGTATGCACTGTTCGCGGTCCACGATTATTTCGCCGCTTCCGCCGAATCGCTTAAGATTGGCCAGGACTTCTTTGGATATCTCCATCGGGTCGTCCATAAAGGGGTCCTCCTCCGTTATCCAGGCATAGTCTGCGTATTTAGCAGTGACTCTTGGAAGAGTGACTCTTCTGTCCAGGCCTTTGCCGCCGGGGCAGCCGAAGACTATCTCCACCCTGTACCCGGGGAATTCTTCTCTTATGGATTCGAAGAGCTTCTGATAGCTGAGCTCGTTGTGGGCATAGTCGACGATTATCTTTACGTCTTTTTCGCCCTTCATCTGGAACATCTCCATGCGGCCAGCGGCTTTTGCATCCCTGAGAGCTTCTGCAATGTCTTCAAAGGGTATGCCAAGTTCAAGGCAGATGACTGCTGCGGCCAGAGCGTTCTCTATGTTGAAGAAGCCGGGCATTGAAAGCTGTATGGTTCCGAGGATGCGGTCTTTTTTCGCTATTTCAAAGCAGATCAGGCCGTTTTCCTTGCGGCCGTTGATGGCTGTGTAGTCAGCCTCCTGCCCGTATGCGCTCTTCTGCCCGGAGGGGGAATAGCATATAAGCTTCTGAACCAGTCTGCCTTTTTTCGCGGCGGCCAGTATCTCTTCGCCTCTTGCGCTGTCCAGGTTGATGCAAAGTGTCCTGCATTGATCGACAAAGCGCAGCTTGGACTGGAAATAGTCCTCTTCGGTTGGGTGTTCTGTGCTTCCTATGTGGTCCACGCCGTAGTTCAGGAAGGCTCCGATGGTGAATTCAAGGCCATAGCTGCGGTCGTATTTGAGCGCCTGGGAGCTGACCTCCATGCCTAAAGCCCAGAGTCCAGCCTTTGCGCCGTTTTCCAGGCGTTTGCCAAGCTCCAGTGCCTCCGGGGTGGTAAGGTGGGATTCGAAGAATTCTATGCCGTCGAAGGTGTCGATGGTGGAAAGGAAGCCAAAGCCGCCCAGACTGTTTTTCTTTGTGTAGGCTTCGATGACGGCCTTTATGTAGTAAAGCGTGGTGCTCTTGCCCTTTGTGCCTGTCAGTCCTATCAGATTGTAATTCTGCCATGCGTGGCTGTTGAATTCGTTGGCCAGCACTGCCATGGCGCGGCGTATATCACTCACCAGTATGCAGGGCAGGGGGCTATCGTATTTCGTTTCGGAGACATAGCAGAAGGCGCCTGCTTCTGCGGCTCTGTCCAGATATTCTGGTCTGAAGTTTGCGCCTTTGCAGACGAAGAGGCTGCCGGGCTGAACCTCCCTTGAGTCGAATGTTATGTATTCCACAGGCTTATCCTGCAGGTCTGCTGCTTCTGAGGCAGTCAAAAGCTGCTCCTTTTTAAGAGCAGCTGTATAATCGGACAGTTTTTTGATCTTTCTTTCGTAACTCATGATATCGGTCGTTATTTCATATTGTGCGGGGCATTTGCTCTTCAGCGGTTTAATAATATATGTCCCGCGAGGGATCCTGCTGTACGTAGAGGTTGCCGCTGACGAGGTCGTAGAAGGCGGCGTGTCCTGCGGAAACATAGACTGTCACAAAAACGGTGCACAGTCCGGCGATGGTCACCAGCGGATTGCTGGCTATGGCAGCGGCTGTATTGTAGAACTCCTGGAGATCGTACATGGTGATGTCCGGCATGTAGCGCATGCTGATGGCGCTCTGCGGCATATTGGCCAGAATGTACCATCCTATGTAGCTCAGATTGAACCACATATACTTGGCCTTGTTTCCTTCCATCATCACGGCGCTTTCGTACATGCACTGGCCTGCGGGCTTGTTTGGGTCGTCAGCCAGAATGTAGAAGGCCTGGCTGTAGCGTATGGAGGCTATGATGCCGGGGATAATGAAAAGCAGTGTCATCAGGAATACCCTGATCATGATGCTCAGGTACAGAGTGGTTGCATTTCTGAAGAAATCAAAGCCGGAGGCCAGGTCGTTGATCTGCGGTCCCTGCTGGCGGAACATCTTCAGGAAGAAGATGGCCAGTCCAAGATTCACGGGGCCTGTCACGAGCAGGCTGTAGATCTCTATAAGCATGCTCAGAAGGCTGGAATCCGTGAGTCTTCCAAGTATGAAACCCGGCAGAGATGTGATGGCGGAGCCCAGCAGCACCACTATGAGCGCTGTGCCCCAGTTGCCCTGAAGAGTCTGTCTTCCAAGAGCTCTGATGGTCTTGCTTGGTTCTGTTACGATGTGGTTGTTCATTTAATTGTCCTCCGAGTAACTTACTCTTCCGAGATTCATGCTGAGTTCATCCAGCTGATAATCCAGAGCTTCGTCGAAGTTGTAGCGGTGCTTTTCTCCGCCCAGTTTCTCCTCGCGGCGCAGGGTGACGGCTTCGAATACCGAATAGTATTCGTTGTCCACCAGTACCTTGATCTGATCCGTGTACCAGTCCTTGAATTTCCAGAGCTCCTCCGCAAAATCTCTGCGGAAGCCGCTGTCATCCATGCCGTCAGCCAGCAGCATGAGCCTCTGCTGTATGGAATCCACCAGGGAGAAAAGCTCCTGAGATTCGTCAGGCAGGTGCGCGGTAAGCTCGTTGAAGTAATTCTCCACAAGCTCTGTCATGGTCTGACTGTCCGCCTGGGAGAGCACGTCCATGAACTGCTCCTCGCTTATTTCCTGACTGGTCTCCAGCAGCTCTGCCAGCTGCTCAAAGTACTGAAAATCTGCCGGATTGTCGATCTCAAGCAGATCATATAATTCTTTTGTGGTCATTTTGTAATCCTTCAGTAAGAAATGTGTGTTTTTGGCGGAGCTGATCAGAATTTCTTGAGGGAAATGTTGATCTGGTCCTCTGTATCTATGCGGTTGATCATGTTTACAAAGTTCTCGGAGAGGTCGCTGGCGTAGAATGTGCTCTGTTTGGGGCTGTCATCTGCCAGCAGTCCTTCCTCGGCCAGGGTCTGCTCCACGGCGTTGGCCAGGCATTCGGAGGGATTGATTATCCTCAGCTGGGGGTAGAGCCGCTCTATGTTGTCCCTGATCAGCGGGTAGTGGGTGCAGCCCAGCACCAGGGTGTTGAGGCTGTGGTACTTTACGAAATTGTCCAGATAATACCTGATGGTCAGGTCCATGATCTCGTTTTCTATTATGCCTTCCTCTATGAGGGACACGAAGGCGGGACAGGCCATCTGGTACAGGGAAAGGCCTGAGGACATGGATTCTACGGCCTTTTTGTATGCCTTGCTCTTGATGGTCGCCTTGGTTGCGATTATTCCTATGTTGTCCTTCTCTCCGCAGCTTTTAGCTATCTCCTCCGCAGCGGAATCCACGATGCCTATGACAGGGATACTTGGGAAGGCGGCTTCGAGATCGGGTATGGCAAGAGACGAAATGGTGTTGCAGGCAATGACCAGGGCTTTGACATCGTTTTTCACCAGAAAATCCGCTATCTGCAGTGAAAATTCCTTTATGGTAGCGGGGCTTTTGGAGCCGTAGGGGGTCCTGGCGGTGTCTCCGAAGTATATGATGCTCTCTTTCGGAAGCTTTTTCTTGATGGGACTTACGCAGGTGAGCCCGCCGAGTCCGGAATCGAATATTCCTATAGGTCTGTTGTCCATAAAAGTCTCCTGTACTTTGGTATCCATATATTATATGACTTTAAGCCCGCTTTGTCCACAGGCTGTTTGGAACAGCAGGCGCACATGGTCTGCCGTTTGTTGTATTAGACATTGTGATAGATCTGTGGTATAGTAAATTCGAGTTTTTGTAACTTGTTTAGGTTTTTCTGAAACAAGGAGGAAATAGTATGTGGAACGATAAAAACGTATTCGACTACTCCGGAATGATTGCAGAAACAGTGCGGATCAAGGGCCATGAGGGCAAGTATATCCGCGCTTACTGGTCCAGACCTATAGGCGACGGACCCTTCCCGGGTATAGTGCTTATTCCCCACATGCCCGGCTGGGACGAGTGGTGCAGGGAGACTGCCCGCAGGTTCACCGAACATGGCTACAGTGTGGTCTGCCCCAACATCTACGAGGATGCAGGCGAAGGCCCTGCGGCAGAGGTGGCGCAGAAGGCCAGAGAGATGGGTACCAAGGACAAGGACGTTATGGAGGATGTGGATGGTTCTCTGTCCTTCCTTAAGAACCAGGTGAACGCCAGCGGTAAGGCCGGAGTTATCGGCATGTGCTCCGGAGGACGTCACACCTTCCTTGCAGCCTGCACGGTTGAGGGCATCGATGCAGCCGTAGACTGCTGGGGCGGCGGAGTAATAGCTCCTCCCGAGCAGCTGAGTCCTGCAAGACCTGTAGCTCCCGTGGATTTCGCAAAGAATCTGTCCTGCCCGCTGCTTGGAATCTTCGGAAACGATGACAAGAACCCCACCGCGGAGGATGTGAACAAGCTGGAGGAGATCCTCAAGGATCTCGGAAAGAACTATGAATTCCACCGCTACGACGGCGCGGGGCATGGCATCTGGTATTACGATAAACCCATGTACCGCCAGGAGCAGGCCATGGATTCATGGAACAAGACCCTGGCATTTTTCGAAAAATATCTGAAATAGAAAATGACAAAGCAGAGTAATATGCAAGCGGAGGCTGCTCCTGAGGGGAGAAAAGAGCCTTTTGTGGTGATGGCAAAGCCTGTAGGGTCCCGCTGCAACATGCGCTGCAGCTACTGCTATTACCTGGAGAAGGGAAAATTCTCACAGCACGAGAAGCAGTCACGCATGAGCTTTGAGCTTCTTGAACGCATGCTCCGCCAGACCATAAACGCTGCCTGTCCGCCTGATTCGAGCGGCGGACAGACGGTGTCTTTCGTGTGGCACGGAGGCGAACCGACCCTGGCTGGGCTGGACTTCTATAAGAAGGTCGTCGCACTGGAAAAGAAATACCTGCCTAAGGGTGCAGCGGCCTGGAACAACATCCAGACCAACGGCATACTTATAAACGACGAGTGGTGCAGATTTCTTAAGGAGAACCATTTTGACGTGGGCCTGAGCATAGACGGCAGCGAAGCCGTTCACGATGCGAACCGCCGGGATCTGGGCGGCAAGGGCACATGGAAGCGGGTCAGAGGGAATCTCGACAGGCTGCGCAGAAGCGGCATAGAGCCGGATCTGCTGTGCACGGTCAATTCATCATCGGCTGCGGATCCTCTTGGTGTATACAGGGCACTTCGGGAGACCGGAGCCGGCTGGGTGCAGTTCATTCCCATAGTCGTTCGGGAGGGCGAGGGCTTTTCAAAGGAATCCGTGAGCCCGGAGGGCTACGGTGAATTCCTGAAGGCCGTATTCAGAGAGTGGTCCGAAAACGATCTGGGCCGCATGGACGTACAGCTTTTCGC
>JAEEGL013542498.1_pt1 | contig 57352 bp, 40 predicted proteins | sample 9134231 | NCBI WGS metagenome assembly JAEEGL01 (sample SAMN16246548, study PRJNA631951) | gut metagenome | biome: gut microbiome; feature: rumen; material: fiber-attached | host: Bos | place: Iran: Karaj | collected 2018-10
CACCTGGAGCATATCCCATCAAGGACCGTTATGTGAACAACGACCAGACAAAAGGTAACCTTTGGGCAAAGATCGGTTGTGCCGACGATTACTATAGCGACTGGATTGTCTGTATTACAGATGCAAAGAAAAAAGGAACCACACCGCCTCCTGGTGCCAACGTACGTATCATCGCAGAAGACTTAACTGTCGATGAGAGAGGTGACTTCGACTTTAACGACGTTGTTTTCGACGTATATTATAACACGCCGGCCTCTGGTAAAACCACAATCAAGTTGTTGGCTGCCGGTGGTACACTGCCATTGACCGTTGCAGGTTTCGAGGTACATGAGAAGTTTGCAGAAGCCAATCCTGGCAGAAGTATCACCACCTCAACGATGATCAACACTCATGCCAATGGTGGTATCGATGGCCTGACCCCTGTAACCATTGTTGTCGACAACAGCTACAGCGGTAACGCTATCAATATTCCTATCATCGTGACCAAGCAAAGCGGGACCCTGACCCTTCAAGCCAATAAGGGACGTGCACCTCATAAGATTGCCGTGAAACCCACCTTCGTATGGTGTGATGAACGACAAGATATTGAAAGGGTATATCCAAACTTCCGCGATTGGGTGAGGAATCCGTCTGTATCATGGTACTAACTCACATCAAAACATCTGAATTTATCATGGGACATCAGCCAAGAACGATGTCCCATCTTTATTGATACTTTCATTTGGAAAAGCCCAAATAAATTTGGTTATTCGCTCACTTAATCGTACCTTTGCACGCAATATGGTATTGAATTATATCTGGATCGCTTTTTTTATCATCGCATTTTTTATTGCGGTGATTAAATTTGTATTCCTGGGAGACTTTGAGGTGTTCCCTGCTATGATGGATTCAACATTTTCTTCGTCGAAGACTGCATTCGAGATTTCACTCGGGCTGACGGGTGTTCTCTCACTTTGGCTCGGTATCATGAAGATTGGCGAGAAAGGTGGTGTCGTGAATATTCTCGCCAGAGCACTCAGTCCGATTTTCGTCAGACTGTTTCCCGGTATCCCGAAAGGCCATCCCGTTACCGGTTCTATCTTCATGAATATCGCAGCTAACATGCTCGGTCTTGACAATGCAGCTACTCCCCTCGGCCTGAAAGCCATGGAGCAGTTGAAAGAAGTGAACAATGAGGAAATACAAGCGAGAAGAAAAGCAGGAGAGATCAGTGATACAAAAGCGGAGGAGTTAAAAGAATCAGCATCAGATCCGATGATTATGTTCCTCGTACTTAACACCAGCGGTCTGACACTCATCCCCATTTCCATTTTAGTATACCGAGCTCAGTTAGGAGCCACCCAACCAACGGACATCTTTATACCCATCTTGTTGGCCACATTCTTCTCAACTCTGGCCGGAATCATCATTACTAGCCTTTACCAACGCATCAACTTGCTGAATCGGACGATGCTGGCAACACTCGGCACCATCGCTGTAGCTATTGCAGTTGTCATCTGGGGTTTGGGAAAAATGGACTCACTACTCCTGAACAAGGTCAGCACCTCCACTGCGAACATCCTACTGATGTTTATCATCATCGCTTTTATCATTGCAGGACTATGGAAGAATGTGAATGTCTACGAGGCATTTATCGAAGGAGCAAAAGACGGATTTACTACAGCCATTCGCATCATTCCATATCTTGTTGCTATCCTTGTAGGCATCGGAGTGTTCCGTGCCTCAGGAGCCATGGATATGCTCATCGGCGGCATTGAACGAATAGTGGCCGTCTGTGGTGGCAATACCGACTTTGTTGGAGCCCTTCCAACTGCTCTGATGAAGCCTCTCTCGGGTAGCGGTGCCCGAGGTATGATGATCGACGCGATGACCACCTATGGTGCAGACTCTTTCGTAGGACGACTAAGTTGTATCTTCCAAGGCTCTACTGATACCACTTTCTATATCCTCGCAGTCTATTTTGGCAGTATTGGCATCCGGAAGACACGTCATGCCGTAGCCTGCGGCCTCTTGGCCGATCTAGCTGGAATTATTGCGGCCATAGCGATAGCATACCTATTCTTCGGGTAAATATTATATTATATTTGATAGATGGGAAATCTGAAATCACTTGCAAAAGACACTGCGATTTATGGACTGAGCAGCATCGTTGCTCGATTCATCAACTATCTGTTAGTACCTATCCAAACGGCTCGCTTTGCGGCTTCTGGGGGTGAATATGGCATCATTACCAACGTCTATGCCTACGTATCGCTGCTCATCATTCTGCTAACCTTCGGCATGGAAACTACTTTCTTCCGCTTTATGAGCAAAGAGGGTGAAGACCCTAAAAAGGTCTATTCGACGACACTGACGATGGTGATGATGACATCACTGATATCATTACTTCTGGTACTGACATTCCTGCACCCAATAGCAGCGGTAGCAGGCTATGCCGACCATCCGGAATATGTGGCTGTGATGTACGTTACAGTAGCCATAGACGCCTTCATGGCTATTCCTTTCGCCTACCTGCGCTTTCTGCACAAACCCATAAAGTTTGCCATGCTGAAGATCATCAATATTCTGATGAACATTGCACTGAACATCGTATACCTGATTGTTTTACCTTTACTGAAACTAAACCTGTTTGGTATCTACGACAAGCAGTTCACGCTCGATGTTGCCTTCGTCTTCTATATCAATCTCTTCTGTACGTGTGCCACATTGCTGATGCTCTGGAAAGAATGGGGTACAATACCATTTAAGCTCGACAAGGTTACCTGTAAACGAATGCTAAGTTATACCTGGCCGTTGCTTGTGATGGGACTAGCCGGACAATTAAATCAGGCTGCATCGCAGATACTGTTCCCCTATCTCTTCGATGGATCACAAGAAGCTGCTCGTGCCCAACTTGGTATCTATGGTGCCTGTATCAAGATTGCCATGATTATGGTTATGATCACTCAGGCTTTCCGCTTCGCCTATGAGCCGTTTGTCTTTGGCAAATCCAAGGAAAAGGACAGCCGTGAGACGTACGCCCAAGCGATGAAGTATTATCTGATCTTCACCCTTTTGGCTTTTCTCGTGGTGATGGGTTATCTTGATATCCTAAAGTTCTTGATCGGAGAAAGCTACTGGGAAGGACTGCGTGTGGTACCTATCGTCATGGCAGCAGAGATTATGTTCGGAGTCTTCTTCAATCTGTCGTTCTGGTACAAGCTAACCGATAGAACCATCTGGGGAGCCTATTTCTCTGGTATTGGAGCCGCAGTACTTATTACAATCGACATCCTATTGATTCCTAAATTCAGCTATATGGCCTGTGCTTGGGCCGGATTCGCAGCCTATGCCACTTCGATGATTCTCTCATACATGATCGGACAGCGATACTATCCCATTACCTATCCTATCAAAGATATGGCTCTTTACCTCATACTCACCATCATCCTCTTTGTGGGTATTCAGTTCGCCAACAGCGCACTTCCTATCTGGGGCGCACTTACAACTAACACCCTATTGATAGCAGTTTTCACAGCGTATCTAGTGAAGAAAGATTTCCCTCTCAGCAGTCTTCCTGTGATTGGCAAAAGATTTCGGAAATCATAAACAGATATTATTTATTTTACTTAATATGAAAAAACTACTTCTTGCGTTATTAGCAACACTATCAATGAGCACTGCTCATGCAGACGAAGGCATGTGGACTCTGTACAACCTACCGAACGCCGTTTATGAGACTATGAAACTGGAGAACTATGAACTGCCTTATGGAGCACTCTACGAAAGTGAAGATGCCGTCAAGAACTGCGTCGTGAACTTCGGAGGTTTCTGTTCCGGTGTCGTCGTTTCTCCCGACGGTCTTATCTTCACGAACCATCACTGCGGCTTCGATGCCATCCGTTCGCATTCCACCGTGGAGCACGACTACATGCTCAACGGCTTTGTCTCGAACAGTTATGAAGAAGAACTGCCCAATGAGAACCTCTTCGTGAGTTTTATGATTGAGCAGAAAGATATCACCGCCCTTATCGACTCCTTAGGGCTCGACAAAGTAGCAGAAGGGAAGCGCGAGCATTTCGTCGATTCGATAGAGAATGTGATGCAGAAAGAGGTTGCCAAGCAGGACTCCACCCTACGCGTGGAGATCAAGCCCTTCTACGAGGGTAACCAGTTTTTTCTGACAACTTATCGCGATTATTACGACGTCCGCTTGGTATTCGCCCTGCCCAAGTCGATGGGTAAATTCGGTGGTGAGACAGACAACTGGATGTGGCCACGTCAGACATGCGACTTCTCCGTGTTCCGTATCTACGTGGACCCGGAAACAGGTGGTCCGGCAAAATACTCAAAAGACAATGTGCCTTATCATCCGAAAAAGTGGGCTCCAGTCTCCCTGCAAGGTTACGTACCGGGCTCATTTTCGATGACCATAGGCTATCCCGGCTCAACTAGTCGTTATCTCTCCAGCTACGGCATACGTGAGCGTCGCGATGCGCTCAACGAGCCCCGTTATCAGACCCGTGAGGTGAAACAGGATATCATGATCCGTCATATGCGCGCCGACGAGGCCGTTCGTATCAAGTATGACTCAAAATATGCGCGTAGTTCAAACTATTGGAAGAACTCCATCGGCATGAACAAGTGCATCGACAGTATCGGACTCATCCGGCAGAAGGCAGAATTTGAGCAGAAGATTCGGCAGTGGCAGGACTCCACTGGCTTTCTGCTTGATAAGCTTGACTTCAACAAACTACAACAGCTCTACGACAAACGTTTCAAGGCTGTTCGCGCCTTGACCTTCTTCAATGAAACCTTCGGTGGTAGCAATACTGACGAGATGACCCGTAGAGCCACACGTTCACAGAACGGTGCTATCGTCAAGGGAAAGGACGATAAACCCAAGAAACACTATATCGAGTTCAAGGACAACAGTGACGAATGGGACTTCGATACCGATCGTGAGATTCTTGCTGCTCTGCTGAAGCATTACCGCGGACAGGTAGAAGACAAATACCTGCCCGACTTCTTCAAGACCATCGATAAAGACTGGCAAGGCGACTATCAGAAGTTCGTTGACAATCTCTATAAAAAGACACTGTTGATGGCAAACGACAAGAAGATCTATGTGAACAAAAAGAACTTCCAACGCGATCCTGCCGTGGTCTATGGACAAAGCCTCCTCTCTACAGTAGCAGATATCCGTGCCGACATCATAGAGACCCTAGATTCCATCGATGTTATGGAGCGTTATCTCTGTGCTGCTAAGTTGCGTATGGAGGAAGATCTGCCCAATTACAGTGATGCCAACTTCACCATGCGCCTCTCTTACGGACAAGTCGGAGAATACCTATTGGCAGGTCAGCCTTCGGGATACTACACCACAGCTGAAAGCATTGTTGAGAAGATGAACAAAGCCGACCGAATTATCGATTATAATGCCGAGCCTATCATGAAGGAACTACTTAGCGTCAAGGACTTCGGCCGTTATACCGACAAGACGACAAACAAGATGCACCTCTGTTTCCTGTCAAACAACGACATCACCGGTGGTAACAGCGGATCACCGATGTTCAATGGTAAAGGTGAGCTCATCGGTCTGGCCTTTGACGGCAACTGGGACAGTCTGTCGAGCGACATTTTCTTCGATAAGCAACTCGCCCGATGTATTGGTGTCGACATCCGTTATGTGCTCTACATGATGGAGAGTTGGGGCAAAGCCGATCGTCTGATCAAAGAGATTGGAGTCAAATAAACATAGACTCCCTTTGGCTGACTTCTGTAACGGAAGTCAGCCGTTTTTTATCAGAATAGGTAAAGCCTCGCAAAGTGCGAGGCTTTACCTATTTCTTTTTACGGGGACGGCGCATGGCCCATCCCTCTTCTGAGAAGTCCAGTTCCGGTCCTTTCAGATCCCAGGATTTCCTTCTACCTTTTGAATGACCATCGTCCAAAGGCATCAAACTGCGCCAGTCGGCTTTCTTCTGACGCCTAGGATTATCGCCTGCGCCACGTCCTCTAGAGCCCTTACCATCTGACCCTTTACTATCCGGCACATCTTGGTCGGCATCGTTACAGCGCACAATGCGCCCTTTATAGCGGATGCCCGTCAGTTGAGTCATCACCTTCTTCGCATCCTTCTCTGGCACTTCAAAGTAGGAGATAGTGTCAAGCAGGTCAATATGTCCCACCTCCTGCCGCCCACCCACAAAGCGATTAAGCGTCTGCATCAACTCACCAGGATAGAACCCGTCACGCTTGCCAAGGTTGATAAACAATCGCTTATAACCCTTTGCGGCTTTGTTCTGCAGTTTCTGTTTGTCGCTCTGTGGCTTTTTCTCCTTTTTATCGGGAACAACCTTCTCTATCTCCGGTGCCTCAGCATAGTAAGCCAAAAATTTCCCGAACTCCAATGAGACAATCTTCTTTATCAGATCTTCTTTGTCGATAAACTCAAAGAAGCGATTAATGTCCTGCATGAAAGGAGCAATCTCCTCGTCATCAACATCCGTCTTCACAATCTGATCCATCACTTTATAGAGCTGTTTTTTACAAATCTCTTCTGCCGAAGGAATTTCGGCCTGCACGAAAGCCTTGCCGATAACCTTCTCGATATTACGGATCTTGAACTTTTCACGTGAGTGAACGATAGATATCGACGTTCCCTTCTTCCCCGCACGCCCCGTACGTCCTGAACGATGGGTGTAGTTCTCAATATCGTCAGGTAGTCCGAAATTGATGACATGCGTTAGGTCATCAACGTCGAGACCACGAGCAGCCACATCGGTTGCTACGAGCAACTGTGTCAAGTGGCTACGGAACTTCTGCATCGTCAGATCACGTTGCGGTTGGGCGAGGTCGCCATGCAACGATTCAGCATTATAACCATCACGAATCAGTTTGTCAGCAATCTCTTGTGTCTCAGCTTTTGTTCGACAAAAAATGATAGCGAAGATACGCGGATAGTAATCCACAATACGCTTCAATACAAGATATTTATCTTTGGCATTTACCATATAGTAGATATGGTTCACGTTCTCTGCGCCCTCATTACGGCTTCCCACCACAATCTCTTGATAATCGTGTAGATAGGTCTTTGCCACTCGCTCCACCTCCTTACTCATAGTGGCTGAGAACATCAAGGTATTATGTTCCTCATGGAGTGATTCGAATATTTCGTTGATGCTGTCGGCAAATCCCATGTTCAGCATCTCGTCGGCCTCGTCGAGCACGATGTTCGTCACCTGCTCCAAACGAGCCTTGCCACGGTGCATTAAGTCGACAAGTCGACCCGGTGTAGCCACAATGATCTCCACACCCTTCTGTAAAGCACGCATCTGTGGTTCTATGGCTGCACCGCCATAAACGGCCTCCACATGCAGACCATCTATATACTTGGCAAAGTCACGGATATCATCGGCTATCTGAAGGCACAACTCTCGTGTCGGCGAGAGCACTAGCGCTTGTGTTTCCCGTCTTGACAGATCAATGCGTTCTAACAGCGGAATACCGAATGCCGCCGTCTTACCCGTTCCCGTCTGCGCCAAAGCAATCACATCGTTTCTGTTTCCCAACAGATAGGGAATTACAGCCTCCTGTACTGGCATCGGCTGAACGAATCCCAATTCCTCTATGGCCTTACGAATGACCTCGCTGACTCCTAACTCCTCAAATGTTCTCATCAATCATTATACATTATTACCTTAGCGAACCACTTCCGTAAATTCTGGCTTGGCTCCCTCTTCCTTCCCGACTGTTACATAGACCGTCGAGGTGGACTCCTCACCATTCATTCCGAGGCTCTTGACAACAAACTGATAATCAATTCCATCGCCTGTCACACGCTTACCCACCGTCTGTGGTGTGCCAAGCGGAAACTGGTAACTAGAACAGGCTGCATTAAAGATCGCTTCCTCCGCAGCTGTCACGGGCAGTTGGGCGGAATAATCGGGCAACTTGGCAACCACACCTCTCTTGTATCCGTTTGCTTTCAGAAAACGGTCAATTTCTTTCTCAACCACCAGTATTCTAGCGGAACGAACACCATAGCCGGGCATTATCTTTGCCTTTGGCAGTGCAACTTTCAGAGCTTCTGTCGATGTGTTCAGTCCACCGCTACCAAACGTACAGAAGGGCACAATCGTCTTATCTGCAAAATCATTCTCCTTGACAAGTGTGGCTATCGGCATAGCGTAGGTGCCAAACCAAATAGGATAACCAAGGAAAATCACATCATAGTCGGCAATATTCACAGTAAGCGGCTTGAGTGCCGGTGTTTCACCGTTCTGCATCTCACGTTGACCACGTTGGATGGTTGCCTGAAAATCCCCAGAATAAGGTTCTACGGCCACAATACTATCAATATCGGCACCTAACTGTTTTTGCAATTCTTCGGCCACCACTTGGGTTGTGCCGTTCTGAGAGTAATAAAGCACCAGATTTTTCTGTGCAAGGCCTGTTGTGATAGAAGCCATCAATACCATTGATAATAAGAGTTTTTTCATACGATGATTTTGTTTGGATTTGTTGTTATCTCGTTATCTTTTCTTTATCGCTGCAAACTTACATAAAAAAAACGAAAGTTCCAAGTCTTTTCGGTAGAAACCCCTTTCATTTCGTCCATACAGATGATTTATTCTCTCATACACACGCTGTTGTACCTCAGGCTTCGCTGATGGTATTTACGTCCTAAAAAAAAAGAAAAGGTATTTCTTTGTATTTCGCTCACTTAGTCGTACCTTTGTACTCATGATGAAGATTTGTATATTCTGTTCTGCTAACCAGCAGATAGACCCCGACTTCTTCAACATGACAGAAGAGTTGGGAAAGTGGGCCGCCAAGAACGGCCATAACATCGTCTTTGGTGGGGTGAACCAAGGACTGATGGAATGTGTGGCCAAGGCAGCCAGAGAGCACGGCTGTCGGACTATCGGGGTCGTGCCGATGATTGTAGAGAAAAGCGGCAGAACGAGCGACCATGTGGACGTGGAGATTCCCTGCGACAATCTGAGCGACCGCAAACAACTGATGATGGACCAGAGTGATGTGTTTATCGCTCTGCCTGGAGGCATTGGCACGCTCGACGAGGTGTTTACCATTGCCGCCTCAGCCACCATTGGTTATCACCAAAAAAAGGTCATCCTTTACAATATGAAAGGATTCTGGGATACCCTTATCAGCCTCCTTGATGACCTACAAGCAAAGGGTATGATCCGTGGCGACTGGCGACAATATATCAAAATCGCCAACTCCTTGGAGGAACTGGCGGATCTTATCTAGAATCTTTCTGAATATACCCTTACACTACTTTCAGACTCTCAGCCATCGCACGACCAAGAGCCTCGCATTGAGTTCTTGTCTCAGGAGTAAGGGCCTGTCTGATTTCCACTGGTTCACCGACGGCCTCGAAATGCAGACGTTCTTCATTCCATTTCCGGATCTCCGTCACAGCCTTCGACGCCCAACCATAGGAACCAAACCAACCAAGCAAATGATTCTTGATATCCCTACCCGCAAGTTCGGAGAGTAGCACATCCATCTCATGATAGAGTCCTGTGTTATAGGTCGGTGCACCGACGATGAGTCCACGATAGCGGAATACGTCGCGGATGATATACGAGTGATGTGTCTTCGAAACATTATACATCACAATATTCTTGACGCCGGCCTCCGAGGCGGCACGGGCGATGACTTCAGCCGCACGCTCCGTATTGCCATACATCGTTCCATAGCAAATCACCAGACCAGGCTCTGTCTCATACTTACTCAAGGTATCGTAGATGCCAATCACCTTCTTCACATGCTCATGCCATACCGGTCCATGGGTAGCACAGAGATAGTCGAGCCGGATGCCCGCCAGTTTCTTCAGAGCATTCTGCACAGGCGTTCCATATTTTCCCACTATATTTGAGTAGTAGCGCACCATCTCCAGCCAGAACGTGTCAGTATTGATCTGTGAGTCGACCACGCCGCCATTCAGGGCACCAAAACAACCGAAGGCATCGCCCGAGAAGAGCACGTGGTTCACACTCTCCAAGGTTACCATCGTCTCGGGCCAGTGCACCATCGGGGTCATCACGAAGTTAAGCGTATGACTGCCCAACTCTATGACATCGCCATTCTTCACCTCTAACAAACCGTCGATCACACCATAGAAGCCCTCAGCCATCTGGAAGGTCTTCTTATTACCGATAATCTGAATCTCTGGGTAGTATTTCCTGATCAGTGCCAGACTGCCGCTATGATCGGGTTCCATATGGTTGACCACCAGATAGTCGATCTTCCTGTCGCCGATCACCTCCCGGATGTTCTCCAGGAACTGCACAAAGAAGTCTACCTCCACCGTGTCGATCAGGCAGACTTTCTCATCGTCGATTAGATAAGAGTTGTATGACACACCATTGGGCAAAGGCCATAAACCTTCAAAAAGGTTCTTATTACGATCGTTGACACCGACGTAATAGATTTTGTTTACTATTTCTTTCATATCATGTATTATTTTAGGCTGTTTATTGAACAGAATCCTTTTTCTCTGACGAGGCAGCAAGAGCAGCCTCCATCTCCACACGCTTACGCTCGGCGAACGCCTGGTCCACACTGTTCTGGACGCTCTGACACACATTCGCAGAGAACTGCTGTGCCTGATCGATTATCTCGTCCCACTGCTGTTCGGACAGGCCTTTCTCCAGCATCTCCCGACTGATCCCGTCCTTCAGCAGGCCATACACGAAGCCGGCATTGAAATTATCACCGGCACCGATAGTGCTCACAGTACTCTTCTGCTCCACAGGATAACGCTTCTCCATACCGCCGACGGCACGCAGTTCCAACGGCTCAGCGCCACGGGTGTAGATAAAGTTCTTACAATAGAAGGATATCTGTGAGCGATACACCTTCTCACCATCCTCCAAGCCAAACATCACCTCAAAGTCCTCCTTGCTGCCACGCACGATGTCGGCCAGCTCGAAGTTCTCCAGGATATTCGCCCTCAGTTTCATCACCTCATCACGATGAGAGGCGCGGAAGTTCACATCGTAGTAGAGGATGGCTCCCTGAGCACGGGCATGCTCCTGAAAAGCCCTCACCTGATCGCGTATGACCGGATTCACGGCATAGTAAGATCCGAACATTACCACATCATCGGGCTGAATGTCGGGATAGGAGAACTCAAGATGATCATGGGGATGGTCCTTATAGAAGATATACTCCGCATCGTTCCTGTCATCGAGGAAGGCTAGTGATATCGGTGACTTTGTCTCCTGCCAAATACTGACCTTACTAGCATCCACATGATTATCCTCCAAGAAGCGAATAATGTTCCTACCCACCCGATCATCACCTGTCTCACTAATCAGGGTGGTGTTCAGCCCCGAACGCCCTAGGGATATCAGACCGTTAAACATCGAACCGCCGGGCACAGCTCCTATCGGTTGCTCGTCCTTAAATATAATATCGAGAATGGTCTCGCCTATTCCTATAACTTTTCGCATGATTCCTCTTAATATATTACAGATGCAAAAGTACAAAATAAATATGTAATTTACGATTGGTGATACTGCTTTTCTTCAAAAAAGCAAGATGAATTATGATTTATTTTGTACTTTTGCAAACAGTATGACGAAATACAACACACATACACTCGGGAACGGTCTGCGCATCATCCATCTGCCATCTGCATCGCAGGTGGTTTACTGTGGTTATGGAATTGCTGCTGGCACTCGTGATGAACGAATGAACAGTCAGGAAAGACCGCTGGGCGAGGAGGGGTTGGCTCATTTTTGCGAGCATATGACGTTCAAAGGTACGGTACGACGTAACGCTCTGCAGATCATCAATGCCTTAGAAGGTGTGGGCGGAGAACTGAATGCCTTCACCAACAAAGAAGACACCGTTTTCTATGCCGCAATCTCGAAGGAGCACTTCACTCAAGCGGTCGATGTGCTCACCGATATCGTCTTCCATAGTCAATATCCACAACACGAAATCGAAAAAGAGGTGGAAGTGATATGCGACGAGATCGAGAGTTATAACGACACACCTGCAGAACTGATCTACGACGAGTTCGAGAATCTCCTCTTCGAGGGGCATCCCTTAGGACATAACATCCTGGGCAACGCAGAACATCTGCGAACCTACAATACTGAGGATTTCCTCCGTTTCGTGCGCCGTCACTATCTGCCAGCCAAGGCCGTGTTCTTCGTCTATGGGGATATCCATTTCGAAAGACTGGTCAAGAAGATGGAAAGTATGGACATCCCAGAGAACTATGCACTTACGCCCCCCTCGCATCATCCTGTGATGTCTGAGATTCCTGGAGCCGGACAAACAATCACCCTCGACAAAGGGACCCACCAAGCCCACGTGATGCTCGGCACCCGTTCCTATGCCTTCGACGACCCGCGCCGCATGACGCTCTACCTTCTTAACAACATCCTAGGAGGACCCAGCATGAATGCCCGCCTGAACCTCTCGCTCCGTGAGCGCCACGGGCTGGTCTACACCGTCGAGAGCATCATGACCAGTTATTCCGACACGGGCATCTGGAGCGTCTACTTCGGCTGCGATCACGCCGATATTCAGCGCTGTCTACGACTAGTTCGCCATGAACTCGACCGTATGATGCAACACCCGCTCTCTGAGCGCCAGTTCACCGCAGCCAAACGCCAGTTAAAAGGACAGATCGCCATCGCTTGTGACAATCGTGAGCAATATGCTCTTGATTTCGGCAAGAGCTACCTGCATCTTGGTCAAGAGCGCGATCTGGATCGTCTGTTCCAATGCATTGACGCTATCCAGGCAGAGGAACTCCAGCAAGTTGCCTGCGACTTGTTCGCCCCCGACCGCCTCACCACCCTAATCTTCCGATAGTCTGGGACTTTGATTCTATTCCTTTGATAAATTATTGAAATCCGGAATTTCTCTAAAAATTCCGGATTTCAATTTATGGTCGGAATAGAATTGCCGGATAGAAAGTGCCAATTACTTCATCGTAGCTACATTTCTTTCCGCTTTTTACAAACATGGGTGAAGGAGACTATAGAGTAGTCGTTGAGACAAAGGGTAACATCATATACAATAGTACTTTTGAATATACAGACTGATTATTACAAATCATATAGGGTCTAGGGTTGAGGGAGTACATCACAAATGATGCACTCCCTCTTTATATGTACCGTTTATTAAGGACAACAAAATAATGAGAAGAAATTGATAAATAAGTAATACCCCAATCGTTATTTCGGCACCTCAATGATGACACGGCACCCTTCCTGATAAGCGGTGTCGAAGATGAGTTGCCCCCCAAGACCAATGACATGACGCTTAGCCAAGGGCAGACCAAGACCAAGACCCTCTGACAGATCATCGACTTTTGTAAACGGCTTAAAGATTAAATCCTGAGACTCTTCTGGCAATCCTGGTCCTATGTCCACGACGGTAAATCGAATGACCGTGTCTGTCTGTGAGACACACAGTTGAATATGAAGACCGTCGGAGAATTTCGCAGAGTTATAAAGCAACTCACGGAGTGAACGTGCTAGATACAGATGATTGGTCAGGATACAGACATCGTCACTCAGATCGGACATAAAAGAGATGTCTAATCCAGGGAAATGGGTCTTTGTATAGTCTATACACTCACGCGCCACTTCGTTACACGACACCTCATCGCTCCTATGGCTCAGCAGTTCCTCGGAGGCGCCCGTCTCTGAACTATCGAAAAGCATCAACACCATACGCTTCAAATGAATCGCATTGTGCTTCATCATACCTGTAATATCACGTATCTCCTTGGCGTGTAGTGCATTCGCTTCGGTACCATGCGACGGAAGACTGTCGCGCAGCACATGTGCAAAACCCAGAATGATATTCAACGGCGTTCGTATCTGATGCGATACGTTCTGAATAAACAAGCTCTTCTGTTTGACAGCCTCCTCTGCCATCTTCATGGCATAAACCAGTTCCTCGTTTCGTTTCTTTGTCTCTTCAGTGGTCTGATGAATATTATGCATGTACTCACGAAGCGACCGCTGCATCACTGCGAAACTGTTCTGTAATCGACCCAGTACATCTTCACGCTGAGAGGTCGGAATCATCTCGTCATAATTCCCATCAGCGATCTTCGTCGAGAAATACATCAACTGGTTGATAGGACGGATGGCGCGCCGCACAGCACGTCCGGAGAGCCATAGAATAGCCAATAGACCGATAAAGATGAGTGCGATGATAACATAAGTCAGCCGATGATAGCTCCTTAAGATATCACCGTCCGGACACACCAGTGCGAGACTCCAGTTTGTACCGGGTACAGGGCGGTAGCAAACATGACAGAGCTGATCACCGACGGTGATGTGCATACTTCCCTGCTTTCCGGCCGTCATCTCATGTCCCAAAGCAAACCTGTCAGAATGCAGGGTCGGATCGGCATCGGTGAAGATGGTCTTTTTGAAGAGACGCATACTATCGGGATGGACGAGGTAACGTCCATCACCGTCGAGGAGCACAAAATAGACGTGAGGGTAAACCAAATCGGAGGTCATAAGGATTTCTGCAATCTGACTGAATGGGATGTTCAATGAGACGACACCCGCAATATGATCCCCTTCAGGTCGAAGGGGTTTACAGAAAGTGGCAAACATCTCGTTCTGAGTGGCCGTACTATCTGTTCGCCCATCGAAAGTCTCTACCCAACAAGCTTCCCCAGACTCTATCGGTGCCTTATAGCTCATCCTATCCAGATAGTCGAAGCCGGATTCGCTCACAGTGACAATCGAATCACCATCATTGACAGTAGAGATGGAGAAATCATGGGCATTACGAGGAAATGCGTCAGGCACGACACTGATCGTGCAACTATATACATGCCTATTGAGACTCACAATACGCTGGGAGGTGAGTCGTAACGTGTCTGGAGTAAAATGTTCCTCAAGATACCACGTGTTGGCATCAGCCGAGGTCTCTATCGTACTCATGTAATTCCTAACACGCTGCGTCATCGTGTTAAGCAGGCTATTAACACACTCCGAAGCCTCTTGATGGATGAAATATCGCGACTGAAGGTATAATGCTCCTAAGGCTAGAATGAAGATGGGAACGACGATTAGCAGAATGCTGAGACACAGTTTCGTCGAGAGACTCCGTCCTGGCGAACGCATCTCAGCAATCAGGTCACGGATGATTTTAATCATAAGCATCCTCCTTCTCTTTTTTATCCATACGTTGCCCCATGGCCTTTCCCGTATCGTCACCCGCCGCATGAAGCAGGTGACTAAGCTGATCGACGATCTTCTCCGTCTGCTTCTGGATGTTTCCAACCTCACGGTCAACGACTTGTGCATTGATATCCTGATAGTTGTTGCAGAGAGTGGTGACGCTTCGATCAATGGCATCCGAAGGGCCAGTCATCTGGTTTGTCATATAGTGAAGGAAGGTGGTCTTCGCACGATCAGCCTCCTGTGCCCTCCGATAAGCCTTCCGTAGCACTTTACTGCGCTCCCGCAATGTCGACGACAATTTCTTCAACTCGCTGATATGGGTCACCAACGACAACTGCATCTGCTTGAAGTGCCCTTGCAGTTGACCGACCTCATCCTCTCTCGTCGTATCAGGAATCACCTCGTCATAGTTGCCGTCGGCAATACGCTGTGCAGAGTGTGTAAGCATGATCAGCGGCAACAACTGACGGTGGATTATCATACGGCAGAACACGAAGAAGAGTAACAAACCGACAACGGCGATAGCCCACACATAATAAAGTAGCTTGTTGTATTCACCGAAGATATCATCTTCAGGATAGACCACGCCGACACTCCAGTGGAGATTCTCCATAGAGCGACCCGGCACCTCCGAACCCTTGAAAGGCTTGAAGGACACATACCACGTCTGACCGCCCCTGCGGAACGACATAAAGCCAGAATTGCCTGCCACCATCGCCTCAGCGACCTCACGTACAGAGGCATCAGAGTCATCATCTACCTGGGAGAACACCGTCTGATGCGACAACTTCTCCGAATCAGGATGTACGATATATGAGCCATTACTCGCCAACAAGACACTATAACCGTTTTCTGAGGGTTTATCCGACAAGATAACCTGCGAGAGTTGGCTGATCGCCAAATCGACAGCAACGACCCCCACACACGTTGCGCTTTGATCATAGATAGGCAGACAGAAGGTCATAATTGCCTCATTCTCAGTACTATCATTCTTCAGCGGATTCGTCCAACAAGTGCGACCTGTCTTCATAGGCTCAGTAAACCATACCTGCTCTGTATAGGGGCGGTTAGCAAACGTCTCTTGCGTCACCAGTTCCAAGTTTCCACTAGCAGACGCCATGTTATTCTTACGATGGACATAGGCCATGAACAACTCACGGTCTGGGTAATAGTTCGGTTTGAAGGCAATGGCACAGCCCACGACATATGGATTACACTCCACGATCTTACGGCTATAAGCGAACATACGGTCAGGCCGATCGAGATGATTCAGCAATTCCCAATAAAAATTTCCTGCCGACTGCTCCACGCTTATCAGGATATTGTCGATATGCTGCGCTGTTCCCTCCAGCGTCTGCTCAACATCATGCATTGCCTCGTCTCTTAAGGCCCGTCGCGAGAAATAGAACATCACTGCCAAGGATAGCGAGAGCAACAAGGCTATCTCCAAACAAACCATCAGGCTTAGTTTGAGTGACAGGGTCTTTGGCATGATTCTAGACAGTCTCAACATGCTTGAATTTCTGTTTCACGGACTTACTTATAGGTTTATGGCTTTTTGTAATGCAAAAGTATTGTTTTTTTTCCTGATTACCAACATATCTCTCCTTTTTTTTTTGTAACTCTCCACCAATAAAAGACATATCAAGCAAGATGGCCATATAACAACAATCTGGGCAGCCACAGAAGTGACTACCCAGAGGAATGATATTCTATTTATTCACTTATGCGTATCTACGCATGTACTGACGCATAACCTTACGGGCCGTACCCAGACGATGCTCGACCGACTTATAACCTTCACCAAGACGGAGGGAGATCTCGCTGACCTTCATACCACCATAGACATGGAGGCGGTAAACCTCGCGGCAGTTCTCCGGCAGACGGGCCAATCCGCGCTCCAACCCCTCCATGACCTCACGGATAGAGAAGATTGAGTCTGTGGATGTCTCCGTACTACATACGCCTTTGATATAGTGCTCATACTCCTCAAAGGTGGCATGTCGACGATAATAGTCACTGATCAGGTTACGTGCCACAGTATAGACCAGACACGGCAGGGTTACCTCAGAGATCATCTTATCAGTGGTCAACAACCTGAGGAAGACATTCTGTACGATGTCCTCCGCCAGGTCACTACCGCCGAGACGGCTACTAACAAACGCCAGCAGCTCGTCACGGTGAGCAATATAATAATCGGTTATTAGCTGATGATTCTTCATGGTTAAACGTTCTTACTCGTTCTCCACCTTACGGATGGTTCCATCCTCATTGTAGAACAGACGCTGTACCTTCAACGAGCGCAGATGTGTGACATCGTTGGAAGGAACACAGTCGTGGTAGAACAGGAACCACTCGCCCTTGTACTCTACAATGCTGTGATGGGTGGTCCAACCAACAACCGGATCGAGCAGCACTCCCTGATAGGTAAACGGTCCATAGGGGTTGTCACCGATGGCGTAGCAAAGGAAATGACTGTCACCAGTAGAATAACTGAAGTAATACTTTCCGTTATACTTATGCATCCATGATGCCTCGAAGAAACGATGAGGATCACCAGCTTTCAACGGCTTACCTTCCTTATCGAGAATGACCACCTCATGCGTAGCCTCAGCGAACTGCAGCATATCATCGCTCATGCGGACAACAGAACTCGACAGAGCAGGCACATCGGCTGGTGCATAGAGCTGTGTCTTCTTATCGGGGGCAGGACCTAGATCGACACCTTCTTTAAGAAGCTTCTCCGGCGATTTATACCACTGAAGTTGTCCACCCCAAAGACCACCGAAATAACAGTATATCTGACCGTCATCATCCTTAAACAGGCAGGGGTCAATGCTGAAAGAGCCACGGATGGGATGCTCCTGAGGAACAAACGGTCCCTCGGGCTTGTCGGCCACGGCCACACCAAGATGGAACACACCATTATAGTCTTTTGCAGAGAATACCAGATAGTACTTGCCTTCTTTCTCTATCACATCATTATCCCACATCTGCTTCTCTGCCCAGGGCACCTGATCTACATGAAGAATCATACCGTGATCGGTCACCTCGCCATTTTCCACGTCGTCCATGGAGATAACGTGGTAGTCCTTCATCTGGAAGTGTCCGCCATCGTCATCGAAGGCAGCACCTGCCTCCCAATCATGAGAAGGATAGACGTACAGGCGTCCGTTGAAAACATTTGCAGATGGATCTGCATAATAATCTTTTGGAAAAAGATAACGTGGAAGTTTTGCCATATTTCTAGTTTTTTTGTTACTTATCATCCTTTATTGGTCATACAGTCCATAGCAGTATGTTTCCAGCCAGAACATCGTCCGGAATACTGCCGGACGATGGCGGATGCCGCCGCATCCTGACCGCCCGACTTTTTCTGTTTCAAGGACATACCTGTCTGGCTTCTCTCGCCAAGGCCATCCTTGGGTTCTCTCTGTGCATTCGCATGCTGAGTGAACAAACAAACTACTAATATAACTACTAACCTATAAAAATATCTCTTTGTCATTTATCTTTCTTGTCTCAATTGTTGTCAGTCACCTGACTGGCTGCATTCCGGCGTCGCGCAGCCAACTCTGCCTGCATATTTTCGTTGTATTCCTTTGTTATCGGATAGAAATGAAGTGACAGGACACCTATGCTAAAGAGGATGGCTGGCACGATACTTGATACCAGACGAATACCCTCCATCGCACTCTCATTCTGTATGGATACATTCCCAGAGACATAACCGAACATCGAGATGATGATGCCGGCAATGGCACCTCCAAGCCCCAGACCCAACTTCAGTGCCAAGACGATGCCGGAGAAGCAAAAGCCTGTGGCCCGGCGATGATTCTCATATTCAATATGGTCGGCCACATCACCAATCATCGCCCATAACAGAGGTACCGTTGGGGCGTATGCTAAGGAACGCAGGAAATTCAGGACAAACAGGAGACTCACATCCGTCGGTGAAGGAATGTAGAACATCGCCGTAAAGAAGGCCGTCATAGACAGACATACCATGAATACCTTCTTCTTGCCGTATTTATTTGCTAAATACTGTGACAGACAGATCACACCTATGAACTGCACGATAGCACCCATCATATTAAAGGCAGAGAATCCAAGCGAATAAGATTCCTGCATATCTGCTACCACTCCGAAAACGCCGAGGAAGTCCTGAAGGGATTTCTGGTCGACATTATACTGGAAATAAAAACTCATAGCCGATCCCCACATGGCCAGTGTGATAAAGAGCACAAAAGTCAGCAGTGACATAGAGTTCCATGAAATGTCGGAGACCGTTCCCCTGATATCCTCCTTAATGTCCACCTTCTGCATTGGTGGCGGCTGAATACGCTCCTTGGAAACAGCGAAGGTAACAATAAAGAACAGCAGGGCTATCACGGCAAACAGACAAATCGTCCAAGACCATCCCCGCTGCAGATTCCCTTGTCCAAAATGTTCAACCAAGGGAAGTGTCAGTCCTTGCACCACAAACTGGGCGATGGTCACCACGACAAAACGGATTGTCGTGATACTGGTCCTCTCCCGAATATTACTGGTCATCACACCGCCCAAAGAGGTGTAAGGCACGTTATTCGAGGAATAGACCGTCATGAGCAGGATGTACGACACCGTCGCATAGGCAGCCACCATCGCTTTCTCATGGATACCAGGATTGTAGAATGCCAGGATATAGAAGACACAGAACGGGATGGCCGTCCAGATGATCCACGGACGGAATTTCCCCCATCTGGTTTGCGTACGGTCTGCAAGGATACCCATAACCGGATCGACGATTACCGCCGAGAAACTACCAAGCATCAGAATCGTTCCTGCCACAGCACCATCCAAGCCGAACACATCCGTGTAGAACTTCAGCTGGAATATCATCATCATCTGGAACACAAGATTGGCGGCTGCGTCTCCCAACGAGTAGCCGATCTTCTCTCCAAATGAAACTTTCTGCGACAGACTATCCTGCATCTTTTCGTTTTATGATTATGAAATAACACCCCTGCTCACAACGCGCGTACGGGTTTTGGTTGCAAAGATAAAAATAATCGGCCACTTTCATATTCTAATATGTTACAGATGCTTTTCTAAATGTTTCATTTGACGAGAAAAACATGATTACGCACCATTTCAACGGAGTTTTTTAGTATATTTGCAACATCAAAAATGCATTTTATGAAGAAAATTCTGTTTTTATGTACGGTACTACTATGCTCTTTTCCGAGCAACGCAAAGGTCACTCTTCCGCAATTGTTCCAGTCGGGCATGGTACTTCAGCGTAATAAGACTATACCTGTCTGGGGCAAGGCTGATTCAGGAGAGATTATCACTCTTCTGTTCAACAAAAAACAGTATACGACGACGGCAGGTGCAGACGGACGCTGGCATATCGATCTGCCGAAGATGAAAGCGGGCGGTCCCTATCGGATGACCATCAACGAACTAATGCTTGACGATATACTTATTGGTGACGTATGGCTTCTCTCAGGGCAGTCGAATATCGACGTACATATTGAGCGTGTCTATCCCCAGTACACTCAGGAAATCGACTCCTATGAGAATTCTCATATCCGTCTATTCCGGGTACAGAACGACACGGACCCCCACGGTGTCAGAGACGATATCAGGCCGACCCCTACCAACTGGAAGCCACTCAACAAACAGAATGCATGGCCTTTTTCTGCTATAGGCTACTTCCTCGGCAAGCGTATGTTCGAGAAGAACAAAGTGGCTCAGGGTATTATCGTGAACAGTTGGGGCGGCACTCCCATCGAGGCATGGATATCGAAAGACTCTCTTGAGCACGACTACCCCATGCTTGTGAAACGTGCACAGTTCTTTCAGAGCGACAACTATGTAAAAGCACAGTCGCAGGCTAACATGGAGGCAGAGCGCCAGTGGCAGAAGATCCTGCAAGATACCGACCTCGGCATTCAGCAGAACTGGACGGCAGCCGACTACGACGACTCTGACTGGCAGACCATCGACCAGTGGAAATGGGGATGGCGAAACACCGGTACCGTATGGCTGCGACAGCATATCCATATCGACAAAGCGCATGCAGGGAAGCCTGCCCGTCTGCTGCTCGGCACCCTTTTCGATTGTGACGTGACATACCTTAATGGTCAGCAGATCGGACAGACAGGGTATCAGTATCCCCCACGTCGCTATGATATCCCCGAGGGATTGCTCCGTGAAGGCGACAACGTGATTAGCGTGCGTTTTATCAATAAGTATGGTGTGGCCCATTTTCTTCCTGAAAAACCTTATCTGATCGCTTTTGGCGACGACCGTTGTTCGCAGAACCCCATGCCAAAGGACATCATTCCCCTCGGTGAGACATGGAAGATGCGCGTAGGTACAGAGATGCCTAGCTGTCCCAGTGGTGACGTGTCGCTGCAGAATATCCCCACCACACTTTATAATGCTGTCCTTCATCCCTTGGCACCCTACGGCCTCAGTGGTATTGTCTGGTATCAGGGCGAGTCGAATACAGGCGACCCCGCTCCTTATGCCGACTATCTGAAGAAACTGATGGGCTGCTGGCGCGACTGTTGGCAGGACCAGCAGATGCCGTTCGTGATTGTACAGTTAGCCAACCACGATGGTCGTATGCAGTCGGCATTCCCAAGACCCATCACCTCTCAGACAGAACCCATGAACAGCAGATGGGCTCAGCTCCGTGAGGCTCAGCGCACCGTTGCCAAGGCAGATACCTGGGCAGAACTCGCTGTTATCAATGATCTGGGTGAGACCGTCGACATCCATCCTCTCCGCAAGAAGGAGGTTGCGGCACGTATCGGGCTCTGCTTCGACCGTCTCTTATATAATAATAAGGTGGAACTCTCGCCTGAGGTCATCGCTGGGGAGGTGACAGATAAGGCCATCGTCCTTACGCTCAACCAACCCGTTCAGTCCGGAGAGGTCTTCGAGTTCGAGGTGGGAGACAAAGCCGGCTTCTTTCATAATGCCGAGGCCAGAGCCGAGAAAAACAAGATATACATTCAACTGGGCGGCACCGCCCCCTCTGCCATCCGTTATGCTTGGAAGGACAATCCTCTCAAGGCGAATGTCCGCTCACTGAACGGACTGCCCATGAGTTCCTTCGAATTAGAAATAACAAACAATAAATCTAAATAATCATTTAAAATTATGTCAACTACAAACGAAACCAAGGGTTTTTACAAACTCTCATGGCTACAGCGCATCGGCTTCGGAGCCGGTGACCTGGCACAGAATCTTATCTATCAGACCATTTGCATGTATCTGCTGTTCTTCTACACCGATGTCTACGTACTCGGTGGTGATGCAGCTAAATCAGCAGGATTGGCAGGAACCATGTTCCTCGTTGTCCGTCTTGTCGACGTTTTATGGGATCCTCTCGTAGGAACGTTTGTCGACAAGCACAATCCAAGTCTTGGCAAGTATCGCAGTTATCTGGTTACTGGCGGTATTCCCCTTACTATCCTTGCCATCCTCTGCTTCTGGGACGGTTTCGCACCTTCCATCATATATGCCTACCTGACCTATGTCGGCATGTCGATGCTCTACACATTGATCAATGTGCCTTACGGAGCTCTGAACTCATCACTGACACGCGACACCGATGAGATTACCGTACTTACTTCTGTCCGTATGTTTATGGCCAATGTCGGCGGTCTTGCCGTATCTGCAGGTGTGCCTATCCTGGTAGCCATCTTCGCATCCTCGGAGACCCTGCCTATTGAAATGGCACTCTTCATGGGTCTTGGCTCTCTGCCCTCGTTTATCTTCATGCCATTGGTACCGGCTATCAAGAAGAAGGTTGGAAAGAAGAACATGTTCTACATCTTCCTTTCTGTAGCCATTATCGGTATGGGTATGCTGTATGTCATCAGCAAGATGGGCACCGTAAAGGAGAATATCACGCTGGTTTACATCGCACAGTTTATTAAGTCGACTGGTGTCATCGTAGCCACCGGTTATATGTGGGCTCTTATCCCTGAGGTCATCTCGTATGCTGAATACACCACAGGCCGTCGTATCGCCGGTATCGTGAATGCCCTGACAGGTATCTTCTTCAAGGCCGGTATGGCTCTGGGTGGTGTCGTTCCGGGGCTCGTGCTGGCTATGACCAACTACGTTCCCGCCGAAGAGGCTACCACTCTGCCGAAGAACTCTGGTGCATGGTTCACCACAATGCTCATCTACTCTCTCGTTGGTCTCGCCCTACTTCTCTTCTGCTTCTCACAGACAAAGGAGCGTGTGGTAATGGATAAGTCAGAGTCTCAAAACGTGAAGGTCAGCGACCTGTGGATGGAGTTCCTACGTAACCGTCCCCTCCGCATCATTGCTCTGTTCTTCATCACAGCCTTCGCCATGATGTCTGTAGGTAACGCAGCAGGTGCTTACTTCATGAACGACCTCGAGCTTCAGTCACCATTGGCACAAGAGGGTATCCGCTGGCTGGTGTGTATCATCCCCGCCATCCTGCTCATCGTAGCCATGTTCATTATTTCTAAATACGAACTGACCGACGAAGTCATCGACGATATCAATAAGAAGATCGAGGCTCGCGGTTAACATCATTCTTTGATACAAATATTTAGAGACTGCCGAGACGGGATTCGTTTTTCTCCCGTTTCGGCATTCTTTATTTTATTTAAGGAATAAATAACAGAACAACAAGTCACAACTAACAAACTTTTTGTATATTTGCAGCACACAACTGAAGAAATATACTTTAAGTTATGAGAGAGAGAAAACAATTTAGTCGACTACTACCTGCTGTCCTGATGTGCATCACCCTTCTACTGTCGGCCTGTCATCTGACGACCAACAACAAGACAGAAGAGAAAGGAGCCAAGAATCTTACGAAACTCGACTCCCTGATGTATGCCATCTACGACGAACGGTACACCTATCCACAGCATGCCTTGCTGATGACCGACAGTCTGCAGGAAACAGGCGACCTGACGTCAAACATGGCCGACGAATGCAGAGCTGAAATCTACGATGCTCTGGGACAGTCGCGCACCGCCTCCTTTTATGCACAGAAGTCGTTGAAGGACGGACTCCTTTTCGAGGAGGATGCCCCAAGTTTCTATGCGGCCTACCGACTACTGGCACATATCAACATCAACAACATGAACTGGAAGAAGGCGCTCGATTACGCCACAAAAGGACTGAACCATGCCAAGAAAGACAATAGCCGTCTTGCACAGGATTACATCCCCAAGTTCCTGAGTCAGATCGGTTCTTGTCAGATCATGCTCGGCCGAAAGCAAGAGGGCAATGCTAACTTCCAACGCGTCTATGAGACAGTGGAGCAGGAGACAAAGAAACGAAATCGCTTCGACCTACACTACAATCTGTTCGCTATCGTCAGCAACTGCATAGAGTGCCATCTCATGGAAGAGAATATAGCAGAGGCAGAAAGCTGGTTGCCACGTATGGAAGAGGCCTATGAGAAGGCATTGGCTGCACCCGACATCAAGGAGGATTTCTCGGCTTATGCCAAGCAGTGCATGGAGATTAACAAAGCACTAGTACTGGCAAAGGCCGGACATACGGCCGAGGCGGCAAAGCACTACCGTTGTTACCTGGCTTCCACCAGTGAACAGGACAACGACTTCCTCGGTGCCCAAATCAGTTATCTCAAGACCACCGGTCAGTGGGCTGAGTTGGCAGAGCTCTCCGAGCAGATCAGTACCTTCCATCAGGGACAAGAGAAGACACCCTCTATGGACTACCTGCGCCTGGAACTAGCCCCTTTGTTCCAAGCCCAGTTGAAATCCAAACATACAGGAAAAGCACTTGCCACCGCAGAACGAATCACCAACCTGCTCGACTCTGCCTATATCCGTACACGCAACGATGATGCCGCAGAGTTGGCTGTCATCTACGAGATTCAGGAAAAAGAAGCGACGATTGCAAAACAACAGGCCGATATCATTGCGAAGAACGCCTCCATCACACGGATAGAGATGATGACGGTGGCAGGCATCCTGTTACTCTTGGTCGTGTTCCTTATTGTCTTCTCATTCCACCGCCAACAAGCGGCGGGGCGACTAAAGGCTGCCCACGCCGAACTGCAGGAGGCCTATAAGGAACTGGAACAGAAGAACGAACAACTGACAACTGCCAATGCACTTGCACAGGAGTCGTCGAGGATGAAGACAGACTTCATCCATCAGATCTCACATGAGATCCGCACCCCCTTAAACGTACTCAGCGGCTTCACGCAGATTGTGACATCTCCCGGCATGGAACTCGACGACGCGACGAAGCAGGACATCAACAACAAGATCACAGAGAATACCGACCGTATCACCAGTCTGGTAAACAAGATGCTGGAACTCAGTGAAGCCAGTAGTCTCACCGTCATCGAACGTAACGACGAGGTGCCGGCAGTACAGGTTGCATCGCAGGCCGTCGAGGAAAGCGGTATCACCCATCTGCCACATCTCAAGTTCGACATACAAGTATCGGAAGATGTGGAGAACACCATGATCAAGACCCATCTGAAGCAGGCAACCCGTGCGCTCGTGCTCCTACTTGACAATGCCCAGAAGTTCACCATACAAAACGAGAAATCCCAGGACCAGGAGGATACAAAAAAGCCGTCGGTTCTGCTAAAGGTTGTCAGAACCGACGGCTTCGTACAGTTTATCGTCGAAGATACAGGCATTGGTGTTCCTGCAGAGGAAGCCGAGCATATCTTTGGCGAGTTCGTTCAACTCGATGAATACTACGAGGGCACCGGTATCGGTCTCACTATTGCCAGAAGCATCGCCCGCCGGTTAGGAGGCGATATCATCCTTGACACCAGCTACACTGGCGGTGCCCGTTTCGTCTACACGATTCGTGTCTGTTAGAGTTTCCAGGTTCTGATCGGATTACCTGCATTATCATTCAGGACAATCCCCATCGTGGGAGCAACCTCCATCTTGAAGTTGTAAGCCCCTACATGGTCGAGATCTGTGCGACGAGAAGGACCGCCCATGATGGCGTTCAACTCGTTCTTGCTAAGATTCTTCATAATGATAAGTTCTTAAAATTTGGTTATTAATTTAGTTAACTGTAATATGTTCATCTACAGTGAGTACTGTAGCATGACCATCGAATAAGGGGCGAGATCGAGACTGAATTTCTTGGCGGCCTTGACCGTCTCTTTCTGAGGAGCGATAGGCTGTGCCTCGTAGTTGTTCTCGTCGTCGGCATTGCCCGAGAGCGTCGTTTTCGTGGCAGTCTTCTTCAGACTCTTAAAGCGGCTGAGGTCGATGTTAACCTTCTTGGCTTCAGCTCCGGCATTGCAGAGTTTCACAAAGAGCTGACGTGTCTTGACGTTGAGCACAACACTCTGACCGTAGTGTACACCCTCCTGTGGCTGACAGACACCGGACTCGTCGCCCTCGAATGTGACACAGTCGCCATAGTAGTACTGACCAGCGCTCTGTCCGAACATCTGCTGCACATAGTAACTGCAGGTCAGGAACGGACGCTCATTGTCGAAGTAGATCAGGTCGGGGTTCCAGTTTGTATTGGTCTTTTTGGCAAAGAGCGGTGCATAAGAGGTCATGGCCACCACGTCACCGTTACGCTCCACATGAAGCAGATAGAGTCCTTCGGCCAGGGCATCAATCAGCTTCTTGTCCTTGGCGGCATATTCGCCCAGATAGACCTTCGTCTTCCGATCACGCGGATAGCTGTCATACTGACGTTTGTTCAGAAAATAGTCGCGGGGTTCATAGTAGTGCTCGTCGATGATGGGCATACCCAACTCGTCGGCCAACTTCCAACCGTTCTCCAAATCAGGATTACCCGCATGTGAACCAGGGCCAGCGGTACCCACGATCACGATCTCAGGATGAACCTTCTTCACACGCTCGTAGATATATTTGAAACGCTCGCAGAACTCTGGACTGATCTTCTCCTCATTGCCCAAACCTAAGTATTTCAGATTGAAGGGAGCGGGATGACCGGCCTCGGCACGCATCTTCGCCCATTTATTGGTGGCTGGATCGCCATTGGCCCACTCGATGAGGTCGATAGCCTCGTCGACCCACTCATCCATCTCATTCATAGGAACCACATCCTGAGCCTGTCCTCTCATCATCCATCCGCCATTGGCACCTTGACAACTCACGCCGCAAGGCAGGATTGGGAGGGGCTGCATACCCATATCCTCACAGAACTGGAAATACTCAAAGTAGCCCAGTCCCATCGACTGATGATAGCCCCATGTGTTCTTCAGGCCACGGCGCTGCTCCTTCGGACCGATGGTGGTCTTCCAGCGGTAGGTATCCCAGAAACCATCGCCACCGCCATGCACCACACAACCGCCAGGGAAGCGCATGAACTTCGGCTGCAGGTCGGCCAGTGCCTGAGCCAGGTCCTTACGCAGACCATGCCCCTTATAAGTATCCTGCGGCATCAGCGATACCATGTCGACATCCAGGTCGCCCGTGTTGAGCACCAAAATCTGAAGAACTGCCTTCTGAGAGGTGGTGTCGGGTGTCAGCACTGCACTATATTTCTTCCAGTTCTGCTCTGTCACATTAATCACGACATCGGCCAGGAGCTTCGGCTCCTTGGGCATCCAGCCCTGCTGAGTCTGGGGCTCTAACAGTGCCACGCGCACCTGCTTGGCATCACCGAAGTTACGCATGAATACCGAGAAGTCATACTTCTCGCCGCCCTTGACAGAGATGCCGTCGAAACCGCCATTCTCGATACCAAAGCCTTTCCAGCCTTTATAATCATAATACTCCTTCGCCCGTTCTGTGTGCAGACGCATATAAGTGGGGTTGTTGCCGTTAAGACCGTCCGCCATACGTACCTCGAGCAGACCCAGGGAATGACCAGGACGGACGACACGCCAGGCGGTGCCAGCTCCCCAACCGTCACGTTCAGAGGGGTTATACTCAAAAGAGCCGTTCTGTACTAGCTCAGCATAAAGACCGCCGTCGGCCGAACTGCTGATATCCTCGAAGAATATACCGATCAATTCGTCACTGATAGCCTTGCCGCCGGCAGGGGCGGTCATAGGCTTCTGGGCACTGGCACCTAGTGCCACTGCTGCGACAAAGGCAGCAATACTCATACGTTTATTCATTTAGCTTGTCGTGTTAATTAGAATTCCGTTGCAAAGATAATCATTTTTTCCAATTTCCTTGCGTATTTCAAACAAAAAGTGTAATTTTGCCACTAATGATCTGAAACAATATGAAAATGAGACGTTTTACTACCTCCGTTTGCTTTGCAGCACTCTTTGTGGGCACTTCTTTTGCACAAAGCGGGTATCCTTATACCCAGGTTCCATTTACCGCCGTGAAGATTACGCCCAACACGTTCTGGGGCGACCGCATCCGTGCCGCCCGTGAGGTGACCATCCCGCTGGCTTTCTCGAAATGCGAGAGCGAACATCGCTATAAGAATTTCGAGATGGCAGCCTATACACTGCAACATCCAGACCACCCTGGCCTACAGACCCCTGAGTGGGATGTCTCGAAGTTCATGGGCTTCTCGTTCGACGATACCGATGTATACAAGACCATCGAGGGCGCAAGCTATGTGCTCCAGACCTACCCTGACCAGAAACTGAAAGCTTATATCGACTCCGTGCTCGACGTGGTGGCGGCTGCCCAAGAGCCCGACGGCTACCTCTATACCGCCCGCACCATCAACCCTAAACATCCCCACCAGTGGAGTGGCAAGCAGCGCTGGGAGGTGGAAGAGATCCTGAGCCACGAGCTCTATAACCTCGGCCATATGGTCGACGCCGCCTGCGCCCACTATCAGGCCACAGGCTCCACCAGATTCCTCGACATCGCCAAGCGCTATGCCGACTGCGTCGTCAAGGAGGTAGGTCCCAATGCCGGACAGGCCTGCGTGGTGCCTGGTCACCAGATTGCGGAGATGGCACTGGCCCGCCTCTACGTTATCACAGGCGAAAAGAAGTACCTCGATGAGGCGAAGTTCCTGCTCGACTATCGTGGTAAGACAGGCCGCAAGGATCTCTACTCACAGAGCGACAAACCTGTGGTTGAGCAGGCCGAGGCCTGGGGACATGCCGTGCGTGCCGGCTATATGTATGCCAGCATGGCCGACGTGGCGGCCCTGACAGGCGACACAGCCTATATCCGCGCCATCGACACCATCTGCGAGAATATCATCTCACGTAAGTACTACCTCACGGGTGGTGTGGGAGCACGCCATTCTGGCGAGGCCTTCGGCGCCAACTACGAGCTGCCCAACCTGACGGCCTACAACGAGACCTGCGCCGCCATCTCGATGGTCTATCTCTTCGAACGTATGTTCCTACTACATGGCAACGCAAGATATATCGACTGCCTGGAGCGTACCTTATATAATGGTGTCATCAGCGGCATGAGCGTCGACGGTGGTAAGTTCTTCTACCCCAATCCCCTTTCCAGCGACGGTGAATACTGCTTCAATGCTGACCGTACGAAGACCCGCCAGCCGTGGTTCGGCTGTGCCTGTTGCCCGTCTAACCTCTGCCGCTTCATCCCCTCGATGCCTGGCTATATCTATGGCGTACGCGGCAACAGTCTCTACGTGAACCTCTTCGCCGCCAACACCGCCACCATCCAGGTGGGCGGTCGTGACGTCACTCTCGAACAGACCACACAGTATCCCTGGGACGGTGACATCAGCCTGCGGGTGGCCTCCAACAAGGCTGGCCTGTTCACCATGAAGGTGCGCATACCAGGATGGGTGCGCAACCAGACAGTGCCAACCGACCTCTACAACTATGCCGACGCACAGCAACCGTCATATAGTATCACGATCAATGGCCAGTGCATCGAAAAAGACGGCAAGCAGCCCCAGCCAGGCAGCGACGGCTATGTGTCTATGACACGTCGATGGAAGAAAGGCGATATCGTCCGCATCCATTTCGACATGCCTGTACGCACTGTCGAGGCCAACAAGCGAGTGGCCGACGACCGTGGGCGTGTCGCTATCGAGCGCGGACCACTGGTCTACTGCGCCGAGTGGGCCGACAATAAGGGTATCAACCCGCATCATCTGCTTATCAGTCAGCCGCAGTTCGAGGTACAGCCAACCTATACCATCCAAAACACAGAAAGCGCAACGGATAATGCGAAGACATTCAACGTGACAGCCATCACCGCCAAGGCCCAGGAGGCTTCGATTACCCCAGAAGGCAGACTGGCCACAAAAGATGTCACCGTTCGTCTCATCCCCTATTACGCCTGGAACCACCGCGGCGCTGGTCGCATGGATGTCTGGCTCGCCCGCAGCCTCAGTGGCCTGGAAGACTAATGCTCATCATGTAGAATAGATTGTCATAACCCCCTCTTACAGTCCCTGAGCCTGCGCTTGTAGGGCGGCCCCCGAGCCTGCGGTTGCTGAGCGGTCCCTGAGCCTATCGAAGGGACTAGGATTATCGACGGACCGCCATCTCTCCGTTTGTCCTAAAAAAGTGCCTAAAAAAGTGTTCGGAAGAAGTTGCGAACTAGAAAAACCAAGGGGGACTTTTATCTCCTTTTCCCCTGTTTGGCGTAGGGAAGGGGGATGCTCTGGGTGGGGGTGCCTTCTAACAGTCAAAGAGATAGTCTCCACGACGGTAAGGAATGGCACTTACGAGAGTAAGGGATAATCTCTATACCCCCTAAGGGATTATCTCTTTCGTTCGTAAACCCTATCTCCATGACTCATAGAGCCTATCTCTTTGAGGGAAAAGTCCTACCCCTTTCTTGTGTTTATATAATCGTCTGATAATAAGGTGATTACATAAGCAACTCATAACTCGCGTGTAGGAGGCGCACTCTGATGTTCCTGCCTGCCACGCGAGTTATGAGGGGGCGTTTGTCAAGATATATCGTTTTTGGCCCTTCTTGCGTCCCGTCGGTAGCAAGTGAGCAGAGCTCGAGCGCGACAGGCTCAGGGACCGCGGAGGCGGTGCGGAAGCCCTCTTGTCTATGGGCAACTCGAGGCATCTCTAACAATAAAACAAGTTATTTTACTGTTGAGGAGATATGTTATGATACAAAAAAGGCTCAAAACTCAAGTACCAAGCCCTACCCTCTGCGAGGGTGATGACCCATACACGAGCAATGAGCGTCGCTTAGTTGTGAAAGAAACAGAGTCGTTGTTCTGTTTACTTCGTTAGGATACCAGAAATGATAGGGAACAGAGTCTTCTTGTTCGGATTTACACTGTAATTCGGACATTTATCAGCATCCGTACGACGCGAAGGTCCACCCATAATGGCATTCAGTTCGCTCTTGCTAAGATTCTTCATCGTTGTAAGTTTTTTAAGTTTTTGAATAATCGTTGATGATCCCAATGCTATGATTGGGAGGGTAAAAGTACGAACAATATTTTAATAGTACATTATAAATACCATGACATTTAATATATTTTAACCTTTTGTGGATATTTATACCATAATCTTCTGTTTATTTCTTGCAATTGTCATACCAATGTTGAAAGTTTTCATTCATGAGAGGTGCCATAGACCTATGCCTTGCCCGAAGGTCCTTGCGTTCGAGAAAGACAAAAAGAAATTGGGGCATTCTTCTCACTTATTCGTACCTTTGAGAAACACTCGTAAGTAGGCGGCATCTCGGAAATACAAAGAAAAACACATTTTTCTTTTGCATTTCACTCGATTTGCACGACCTTTGGACCTTGCCCGAAGGTACTTACGCTCGAGAAAGCCAAAAAAATTTTTGGTTTTCTTCTCACTTATTCGTACCTTTGCACTCAAAATAGTAAATACGTATTTAGAGAATGGAAAACAAGACCTTTAAGCGTACGACGGTGACGTCGGCGCTACCCTATGCTAATGGCGGTGTACATATCGGTCATCTGGCTGGTGTATACGTGCCGGCAGACATCTATGTGCGCTACCTGCGCCTGAAGAAACGCGAGGTGCTCTTTATCGGCGGATCAGATGAGCACGGCGTGCCCATCACTGTTCGTGCCCGTAAAGAGGGTATCACACCGCAGGACGTGGTGGATCGTTACCATGAAATGATCAAGAAGAGCTTCGAGGAGTTCGGTATCTCTTTCGACATCTATAGTCGTACCACCTCGGAGACGCATCATAAGTTTGCCGCGGAGTGGTTCCGTAAGCTCTACGACGAGGGCAAGCTGACAGAGGAGACTACCGCACAACTCTACGACGAGGAGGCCAAGCAGTTCCTGGCCGATCGTTATGTGACGGGCGAGTGCCCCCACTGTCATAACGAGGGTGCCTATGGCGACCAGTGCGAGAAGTGCGGGCGCGACCTCTCACCCACAGAGCTCATCAACCCGAAGTCGACCATCAGCGGCTCTACGCCCGTGCTGAAGGAGACAAAGAACTGGTACCTGCCCCTGAACGAGTATCAGGAGTGGTTGAAGAAATGGATCCTCGAAGAGCACAAGGAGTGGCGACCAAACGTGTATGGTCAGTGTAAGAGCTGGCTCGACATGGACCTGCAGCCACGTGCCATGACACGCGACCTCGACTGGGGTATCCCTGTGCCCGTGGAGGGTGCCGACGGTAAAGTGCTCTACGTGTGGTTCGACGCACCCATCGGCTATGTGTCTAACACGAAGGAGCTCTGCGACCGCGAGCCTGAGAAATGGGGCAACTGGGAGAAATGGTGGCAGGATGATGACACCCGTCTGGTGCACTTCATCGGTAAGGACAACATCGTGTTCCACTGCATCATCTTCCCTGTGATGATGAAGGCTCACGGTAAGTATATCATGCCTGACAACGTGCCGGCCAACGAGTTCCTGAATCTCGAGAACGATAAGATCTCGACCTCACGCAACTGGGCCGTATGGCTTCATGAGTATCTGGTTGACATGCCGGGCAAGCAGGATGTGCTGCGCTATGTGCTCACAGCCAATGCGCCAGAGACGAAAGATAACAACTTCACCTGGAAAGATTTCCAGGATCGTAATAACAACGAGCTCGTAGCCGTCTATGGCAATTTCGTGAACCGCGCCCTCCAGTTGACGAAGAAGTACTGGAACGGTGTGGTGCCTGCCTGTGGCGAGTTGCTCGATGTTGACAAGGCTGCCCTCGAAGAGTTCAAGGATGTGAAGGAGAAGGTGGAGGCCCTGCTGGAGCAGTTCAAGTTCCGCGATGCACAGTTCGAGGCGATGAACCTGGCTCGTATCGGTAACCGCTATATCACCGAGTGCGAGCCTTGGAAGGTCTGGAAGACCGACCCCAAGCGCTGCGAGACAATCCTGAATATCTGTCTGCAGCTCACCGCTAACCTCGCCATCGCCTTCGAGCCGTTCCTGCCGTTCTCAAGCAAGAAGCTCCGCGAGATGCTTGCCATCGACAACTTCGAATGGGAGCAGTTGGGTAGCACAGACTTGCTGAAGGCTGGTCATCAGTTGGGCGAGCCTGCCCTACTGTTCGAAAAGATCGAGGATGAGGTCATCCAGAAACAGCTCGACAAACTTGAGGCCACCAAGAAGGCTAACGAGGCAGCAGCCTACAAGGCTGCTCCTGTCAAGGATACCGTCAGCTTCGAGGATTTCGAGAAGCTCGACATCCGTGTCGGTCTGGTGAAAGACTGCCAGAAGGTGAAGAAGTCGAAGAAACTCCTGCAGTTCACTATCGACGACGGCTCTGGTACCGACCGCACCATCTGCTCAGGCATCGCAGCCTTCTACGAGAACCCCGAAGAACTCATCGGCAAGCGTATCCTCTTCGTGGCCAACTTTGCCCCTCGTACGATGATGGGCATCGAGAGTCAGGGTATGATCCTCAGTGCCGTCGATGCCGACGAGAGTCTCAGTGTGGTAACCGCCACCAAGGACGTCAAGCCTGGCAGTCAGGTGGGATAAAGAACATTCCGACGTTAAAAGTAAGAACTTGAGTGAGAGTCTGAAGGAGAAAACAGCGAAGGGCCTCTTCTGGGGTGGGATGAACAATGGCATGCAGCAGTTGCTCGGCTTTGTCTTTGGCATCATCCTCGGACGACTGCTCTCGCCATCGGACTACGGTCTGATAGCGATGATCATGATCTTCTCGCTGATAGCGACCGCTCTGCAGAACAGCGGATTCTCTACGGCTCTTGTGAACCAGAAAGAACCAAAAGACAGTGACTATAATGCTGTCTTTTGGTTCAATATCTTGATGGGAGGAGGCATCTACCTGATCCTCTTCTTCTCGGCACCGCTGATTGCCGACTATTACCATGAGCCACGACTCGTTGCCCTTTGTCGCTATGCCTTCATCGGACTGCTCTTCAGCTGCTCGGGTGTGGCACAGGCGGCTTATCTCTTCAAGAACCTCCGCGCCAAGCAGTTGGCCAAGGCGAGCATCACGGCAACAGTGATCTCCAGTAGTGTGGCGGTCGTCATGGCGTGGCAGGGCTTCTCGTATTGGAGTCTGGCCACACAGACCAACCTCTTCATCCTCATCTCGACACTACTACGCTGGCACTATAGCGACTGGCGCCCTTCATGGACGGTCGACTTCTCATTCATCCGTCGCGCCTTCCCCTTCAGTGTGAAGATTCTCATCAGTGATATCCTCACCCATGTGAACAACAACGTGATGAATATCCTGTTGGGACGCTACTACAGTGCTCACGACACAGGCAACTACAACCAGGCCTACCAATGGAACAACAAGTGTACATCACTCATCCAAGGCATGGTGAAGCAGGTCGATCAGGCAGTACTGGTCAGCGTGCGCGATGACCAGGAGCGGCAGTTGGCCGTACTCCGTAAGCTCGTACGCTTCGCTGCTTTCATCTCTTTCCCCCTGCTCCTGGGGTTCGGTCTGGTGGCTAAGGAGTTTATCGTCCTGGCCATCGGCGAGAAATGGCTGGTCTCTGCTACTTATCTACAATGGCTCTGCGTCTGCGGTGCCGTCCTACCCCTCTCGACCCTATTGGCCGACCTGATCATCAGCAAAGGGAAGAGTGGCACATTCATGGGCTGTACACTGGCCTTAGGTATCTTGGAAATCCTGGCCATGCTCGTGCTCTATCCCTACGGTATCCGGACGATGATCCTCGCCTATGTGGCCTTGAACCTCGCATGGCTCTTCGTCTGGTTCTTCTTCGCCAACAGACTGACAGGCTATTCGTTCCTGCTGTTTCTGAAGGATATCATACCCTTCGCCCTCACCGCCACAACGGTTATGCTGTTCACTGGCTATCTCACAGACTATCTCGTCAATAGTCTGCTGACCGTCGACGACTACACCGCCCTCTGGCTATTGCTGGTGAGCCGCGCCGTCATCGCCGCACTGCTCTATCTGCTAGTCATGAAGGCTGCACGGGCCACGATCCTTGACGAGTGCATACAGTTCCTGTTCCATAGAAGACGATAACAAAAAGACCACATCATGACAGAAAGTAATCCCTATCTTCAGGATATTAAAAGAGGACTGGCCTCTCTCGACCTGACAGTCCTTGACGGCCACAGCATCCTTGTCACAGGAGCTACCGGACTGATTGGCGGTTGTCTGGTCGACGTGCTGATGCACTGTTCCGCCAGCACTTGTCAGGTCTATGCGTCAGGGCGTAACGAGGAACGAGCCAGAAGACGGTTCGCCGCCTACTGGGATGACAGCCGCTTCCATTTCGTCCAAGGCGACGTGACAACACCCCTGGACACGAACCAGACATTCGATTATATCATCCATGCCGCCAGCAATGCCAGTCCGAACTTCTTCAAGGAGAAGCCCGTGGAAGTGATCAAGTCGAACATCAAGGGGGTAGAGAACCTGATGGAGTATGGTCTCTCACACGGCATGAGACGTCTGCTATATGTCTCCTCAGGTGAGATCTATGGCGAGAGACAACAGACGGATGCGGATGCTGACAACACGGATGTGTTCACAGAGACCGATAGCGGTTATGTGGACTGCGCCACCCCACGCGCCTGCTACCCCTCGTCGAAACGGGCTGCCGAGACGCTCTGCGTGGCCTATGCCGCCGAATACGGCGCCGATGTGGTCATCGCCCGTCCATGTCATACCTACGGGCCTTATTTCACGGAGAGCGACAACCGGGTCTACGCCCAGTTTATCCGTAACCTGCTGGCAGGTGAAGACCTCGTACTGAAGAGTCGGGGAGAACAGTTCCGCTCCTGGCTCTACGTGGTTGACTGTGCCTTCGCCCTGCTCACCATCCTGTTGAGAGGCTGCAAGGGAGAGGCATACAATGTGGCCGACGAGCAGGCGAACATCACCATCCGCCAGTTGGCAGAGCTACTAGCCGAGGCAGAAGGCAGACAGGTGGTCTTCGACATCGACGAGACAAACGGCAATACGACACCTATCACCCGTGCAGTCTTCTCAACGGAGAAGCTCGCACGACTGGGATGGCAGTCCCGCACGCCGATAGCCGAAGGACTGGCTCATACGCTGGCAGCCCAGCGCCTACTTCGTTAACTCCGGGATGATGACTACCGAATGGAAATGCCGCTTCTCCACAGGCGGTATCTCCATATAGTTTCCATAGATATTTCGCAGATACTGATCGGGATCATGGGGAGCAGGGAACTCCGCATCCTCGAACCTGACCGCCGACAACGGCAAGACCGTCGCTTTGTCGTGCGTGATGCCATAGCCGTTCATCGTGGGGATATTCGCATAGCGTGTCGATCTGCAACAGAGACTAAGCATCTTCCATATAGACTGATAGACCAACAGTTGACCACCGAACCAGAAGAACTCTGCCACGGCACGCAACGAATAGGTATGGGGATGATGCAGGATAGAGTTGCTCTTCGTGATGCCCTTGGCCAGTCGTTTCGTCCACGATTTCGGGATGTCTGGATGCCGCTCAAAAGGGAAGATATCCACATAGATACCCTTTACATATTCGTTCACAAAACTGTCACCTTTCTCGATGTAAAGAGAGTTCAGATCACGGATCTTCACCATCTGCTCCTTCACATTCGGATCTGTTGTCGGTGTCTGCAGGAACAGACCATCGGGCAGCTCACCTTGTGCGATTCTCGCAAAGCGTTTCATGTCCTGATAGTCCATCGCAATATCGATGTCATCATCCCAAGGGATGAAACCGCCATGACGCACCGCACCCAACAGGGTACCGCCGTCGAGCCAGTAGCTGATACCATGCTTCCGACAGATACCATCGATCACCTTCAGAATCTCCAGCTGCCTCAGCTGACAGACCCGTAGGTTGGGCTGAGAAAAAGCCCGTAGTTGTTCCTGATAGTCCATAACTGTTGCAAAGATACAAATAATTGCGCAAATATATTTGTCTTTTCTCCTATTTATTCGTATCTTTGTGCTCAACTTCTTGTATTTCCCATCATGAAATATCCTGCTAAGACCGATATCGCTGTACTGCTACTCTTCTTCACCCGGAGTGATACCTTCGCTCAGGTCTTTGAGGCCGTGCGCCAGGCGCGTCCTTCAAAACTGTTCCTCTATCAGGACGGTCCTCGTGACGAACGGGACATGGCAGGCATCGAGGCCTGTCGTCAGATTGTCAGCGACGAGCATATCGACTGGGAGTGTGAGGTACACCGCCGCTATCTCGACCATAACGAGGGCTGCGACCCCTCCGGCTTCCGTTCTCATCAGTGGGCCTTCTCTTTGGCCGACAAGGTCATCGTGCTCGAGGACGACGTCGTTCCGGCACAGTCGTTCTTCCCCTTCTGCAAGGAGATGCTCGACCGCTACGAGCACGACGAGCGTATCTCGATGATTGCCGGATTCAACATTGACGAGACGACCGCCGACTGCGGCAACGACAGCTATTTCTTCACATCGGCTTTTAGCATCTGGGGGTGGGCCTCATGGCGACGGGTAGCCCTCCGATGGGATCCCACTTACAGTTTCATGCATAACCCTGAGACCTTACGGAGACTGGAGACCATTGCCAAGGAAAGGAAGCTACGTAGCGACATGCTCCAGATGTTCCGCGACCACAGTCAGAGCGGAAAGGAGTACTTCGAGACCATCTACTGGGCCGACATGCTCCTCCACGACTGCCTGGCCGTCATGCCCGCAAGAAACCAGATCAGTAATATCGGCCTGACCGCCAACTCCACCCATTTCTCGGCAGAGCTGAAGACCACGCCCCATCGCCTCCGTCGGATGTTCACGATGCAGCGCCATGAGCTGACGTTCCCTCTCACCCATCCACGACAGGTTGTAGAGCACATGGTCTATCTCGACCGTCTCTACCGTGCTAACGCCTGGAATCATCCGTGGATCAAGGTTCAGAACTCCCTTGAAGAACTGTGGCTGAACCTCCGTTACGGCAACCTCCGTAAGATCAGGCAATCTATCGGTCGCCGCCTCCGCAAATGGTGCGGCACCGACAGACATGTTTGATGATACTATCAGAAACAGAAACCTGCACCCACCGTGACTGATGATATCGTATACGCTGTGCTATAACGATTCTTACGATATTCATAATTAGCAAAGAGGCGTAGCGTATATTTCCGCAAATCGATATCGACACCGGCACCAGCATAATAACCGAACAAGCCACTATTAAGTTCAACATTATAATGCTCTTCCTTCCCACCAAACTCATAGCAGGTACACAGACCGCCACGAATGATGGGCGACACCTTGCTTCTTGATAAGAAACGATAGGCAGGTCCAATGGAAAACTCTCCCATGGTAAACTTCATTTTATAATATCCGGGAGTCGTCACATCCAATCTCGCACGAGACTCCTTCATATCCCAATGACTCAATAGGACAAGTGCCTGCAGAGAGATGTTCTTGTTAAAACGAGGAAAGAGGAAATCAACACCGACGCCTATCTGAGGGGCTGACGCCGAACTCTTTGGACGATAACCACCTTCATCTAATTTGAACTTTCCAGACAACATACCTGCTTCTATTCTGAAACGCGTCTTCACCAAAGCAGACTTCTTCTCGTTATACCAGTATTCTATGCACTCGCCAGATGATGGACAGAACTCTTCCACATACTCCTTGGTAAGCTTCATCAGACGACTTGGCTCACAGTTGCTCTCCCATAGCTTATCAACAGTCTTGGGACTTTTAGAAAAGAGCTGGACGCCCTCATTCATACCCTCACGCTTAATCCTATTGATCTCTACAAGTGTCCTGTACTTACTCCTATCATCATTCTCATGTGTATCCTTCACCACAGACACCTTGCCTTCCTCATCGACAAAGTAGAAATAGTCGATGCCCTCTTCCGTATGATGGAACAGACTGATGGCGCCTTCTAACAAAAACTCTGCAAAGAAGGTCTTATCCTCTCCGTTCACAGGGAAAGTACGGGTGATGTAATAGATACCGCCATCCGCCAGTCGATAGCCTTTGATCTCCTGTGGTGTGTACTTCTTAAAGGCTTGTTCCTCGTCAGCACGGAACATACAGATGTACGCATTCTTTGAATCTCCTCGGTAGTCGATAATACCAGGAATCGTATCATTATGGTTCGTAATGATGTATCCCTTCTGAGGATTCACTTTAGCCACAACAGCCGTTACTACAAAGAGCAACGACGATAGAATCATTGTTATTTTCATCTTGTCACTTATTGTTGATTAATTAGTTAATTAGAATCAGATGGTTGACTGGATGGGCGACAACAGGAAGTCGACCAACGGGATACCATTATATAATAAAAGGTAAAACGATAACAGCACGATGGTTGCCCGTAACAGGAAGTGACAAATGCCACAGGTATTCCTAAACAGATAGGCGATGGCAAACGGGATGGTGAAAAGCCAGTGTGGTGCCATGATGAAGATCTCGTTGAGACCAAAGCCCAACACCAGGTGAATGCTCATATCGAAAGCGAAGCACGACAGCACAAGCCATAGGAACCGCTGTCGCCTGCCAGCCCACAGTCCTACCAGGAACAACAACACGATGACGCCCTCTATCACATAGCAGACGCCCCAGTCGTAACTTACGAAGACAGGACGGAACACCAGCGTGTCGCCCAGGAAATGCTGCCGATGGAACTGGATGGCCTCACCAAAGAGATTCTCGTAGATCGACCTGATACGCGAGGTGGAGGTGTCAGTCCAACTTAAGAAGCCCACCTTCTTCATGGGCGTACCCGACTTGGCAGCCTGACGGGCAAGCACCTGCTTGCGCTTCTCCTGCTGCTCACGCACCATCCGTTGCTGCTCAGCCGACATCGAGGCGATCGCCTGCTCACGCTCCGCCGTCTTTTTCTGCTTCATAGCAGCACGAGCCTGTTCTTTCGGCCATACATAGGTACGGTATTCCCAACAACTGACTCCCCACATCAGGGCAGCGGGTATCAGCACGCCCAACAGCAGATAGCGCAGACGGAAGAAGTGCTTACCGTTGACGAAGAATCCTGCAAGGAATGTCTTAACACCATTGCTCAAGGTGACGCCAGCCGTGAAGAAGAACATCAGTGCACTCTGCCACCATGCGAGCTCCCTGTTTCGCACAAGACACTTGCCCGACACATAGAGAGTCAGCAGAAGCAGGAACATGGAGATGGTGAAATGATCTGGAACGATGACCGACAGCATGATATAAGCCATCGAGAAATAGAACACCGACATCAGCGTGGCATCAAAGCGAGTCAGCAACAGGATCTCCCGATGGATGCGATAGGTGAACAGATAGGAATAGAGTGAGCAGACTGTCAGAAGCAGCGCCACGATATACTGCACACAGTTAACCCCCAGCAGCGCCGACAGTCCGCTGTTCAGCAGAAAGAGCGGATAGATAAAGAACGCCAACAGCGGGTGACGATAGACATTATAGACCGTATCCCAGTCGGTCACGCCCAGATAGGTGAGCGGATCATAGCCCGAGAGATGAAGCTCACGTTCAAAAGTCTTCCAATAAGGGCCGAAGCCCTCCTGCATGAACAGGTCGTGCATCCGCCAGATGAACAAAGCGTTCAAGACGATGATGAGCACCAGCGCCACCAGGGCCTGTACACGTTCCTCTGGTTTTATCCCAAACAGTTTGAATGGTTTCATATCTGATATGTTTATCGTTTTCTCGCTATCACATAGATGATGACTGGCGCACCGATGAGCGGTGTCACCGCATTCAGGGGGATGACCCCATGCTCGCCAGGCAGGTAACAGAAGATATTACAGAGCAAAGCCACCACCGCCCCACAGAAGATGGTAGCCGGCAAGAGCTGACGGTGATTATCGGTGGTCAGCAGCAGACGGGCGATATGAGGCACCGCCAGACCGATGAAGGCCACAGGCCCACAGAAGGCCGTCGTGATGGCAGTCAGCAGACCAGTCACGACGAGCAGCCAGTTACGGACACGCAGGATGTTCACCCCAAGGTTCTCTGCATAGCGGTCACCGAGCAGAAGGGCATTGAGCGGCTTGATGAGCAGAAGGGCTCCGACAAGTCCAGCCAGCGTCACCGACACGAAGACAGGCATGTTCGCCATAGACACCCCACCAAAGGATCCCATGCCCCAAACCATGTACGACTTCACCCCCTCGTCAGTGGCGAAGAAGTTCAATAGTGAGATGGCCGAATTGGAGATATAACCGATCATGATGCCGATGATGAGCAGCATCACATTGTTCCGTACCAGGGTGGAGAAGAAGAAGATGACCGCCATCACCGCCATCGCGCCAATGAAGGCCGCAAGCAGGATAGCCGCAAAACCGCTGATGCTCACCGATCCGACGGAGAGACCGCCCCCAAGGAGGAGCATGACCAACGCCACTCCCAGTCCGGCACCACTGTTGACACCGAAGATGCTCGGTCCGGCCAACGGGTTACGGAAGGCCGTCTGTAACATCAGTCCGCTGACGGCAAGAGCCGCTCCGCAGAGCGTTGCCGTGATGGCCTGCGGCAGACGCGACTGCAGCACAATAAACTGCCACGACGCCTTCTCGGTCTCATCGCCCATCAGTATGCGCACAACATCACCTGCGGGAATCGACACCGATCCCACCATCAGGTTCAGGGCGAAAAGCACGACGATCATCAGCACCAGCCCCCAGCAATACAGGACGCCTTTATTCATCCTTCTATACTTATTGACGGCAAAGATACAAAATTATTTCTTAATATCCCTCTTTCTAACAGATTCTTCGAAGAAAAAATAGTATCTTTGCACCCTGATATAGTAATACAACAATTTGTGACAATGAAGAAAAACTTATTCATGACAGTCCTCGGACTGATCAGTATCGGTGCCTTGGCACAGAACACACGACCTGCCATCCCGCGAGATGCGGCGCTGGAGGCAAAGATTGAGAAAACCCTCGCGAAGATGACACTCGACGAGAAGATCGGACAGATGCTTGAACTGAACCTCGACGTGATGGGAAAGATGACCGTAGAGAATGCGAAGGTTGACCGTGAGAAGGTGCGGTCCGTACTCCAACAATATGGTGCCCCTCCTAAGGAGACAGAGGCACTGCTGAAGATGACAGACCAACAGATCATCGAACGTCTTGGCAGCTACCCTGTGGATATCTACCAAGGAGAGACCAGACGCGTGTGGCAACTCAACGAGACCATGCTCGACACACTGATCTCGAAATGGAAGGTAGGCTCCATCCTCAATGCCCCTGGCACCCGTGCCCCGAGTGTGGAACAGTGGCAGCAGTGGATCCGACTGATCCAGAAAAAGTCGATGAAGCATATCGGCATTCCTGATATCTACGGACTGGACCATAACCATGGTGTCACCTACACCCAAGGCGGCACCCTTTTCCCACAGCCCATCAACCTCGGCGCCTCGTTCAATACCGAACTGGCACAGCGGGGGGCTGAGATCACAGCCTATGAGAGTCGGGCTGCCAACTGTCCGTGGGTGTATAATCCTGTTGTCGACCTGAGCCGTGACCCCCGTTGGCCGCGCGTATGGGAGAGCTTCGGCGAGGATCCCATCGTGAACGCCAAGATGGTGGTGGCCGAGATCAAGGGCTATCAGGGCGACGACCCCAACCATATCGACCGTTTCCACGTTGGCACCAGCACGAAGCACTATTTCGCCTATGGTGCCCCCTGGACAGGTAAGGACCGTACACCAGCCTACCTCTCCCCGCAGATGATCCGTGAGAAATACTTCGAGCCTTTCAAGCAGGCCGCCCTCGCTGGCACGCTGACGATGATGGTCAACTCAGCCTCCGTCAACGGTGTACCCCTGCATGCCAGCTATGAATATCTGACGAAATGGCTGAAGGAAGACCTCCAGTGGGACGGTTTCCTCGTCACCGACTGGGCCGACATCAACAACCTCTTCACCCGCGAGAAGGTGGCGAAAGACAAGAAGGATGCCATCCGCATCGCCATCAATGCAGGTATCGATATGTCGATGGACCCCTATAGCGTAGAGTTCTGTATCCTGCTGAAAGAGCTTGTCAACGAAGGTCAGGTGAAGATGGAGCGTATCGACGACGCTGTGCGCCGCATCCTCCGTGCGAAATACCGCCTCGGCCTCTTCGACGAGCCGAACACTGGCGGCAAGGGCTACGAGAAGTTCGGTAGCGACGAGTTTGCCAAAGCCTCTCTCCAGACTGCCGAAGAGAGTGAGATACTGCTGAAGAACGAAGGTATCCTGCCGCTTGCCAAGGGCCAGAAAATCCTGCTGACAGGTCCTAACGCCAACCAGATGCGCTGTCTGCATGGCGGCTGGAGCTACACCTGGCAGGGCTCAAGAGCCGAAGACCTCTCCGAGAAATATAACACTATCTACGAAGCCCTCTGCAACAAGTATGGCGAAGAGAACATCATCCTCGAACAAGGTGTGACCTACAACGAGGATGGCGCCTACTACGCCGAGCATGCACCCGAGATCGAGAAGGCCGTGACAGCTGCCGACAAGGCCGATGTCATCATCGCCTGCATCGGCGAGAACAGCTACACCGAGACACCAGGCAACCTCACCGACCTCTGGCTCTCCGAGAACCAGCGCAACCTCGTGAAGGCTCTGTACAAGACGGGTAAGCCCATCATCCTTGTGCTCAACGAGGGACGCCCGCGCCTCATCGCCGATATCGAGCCCCTGGCCACAGCCGTGGTCGATATCCTGATCCCAGGCAACTATGGTGGTGATGCCCTCGCCAACCTGTTGGCTGGCGACGCCAACTTCTCTGGTAAGCTGCCCTATACCTATCCTCGAGAGATCAACTCACTCAACACCTACGACTATAAGGTCAGCGAGGAGGTTGGGACGATGGCAGGAGCCTATAACTACGATGCCAAGGTGTCACTGCAATGGCCCTTCGGCTATGGCCTCAGCTACACCACCTTCGAGTACTCGAACCTGAAGACGGATAAGACCCACTTCACGGCCGATGACATCATCACCGTGACGGTCGATGTGAAGAATACCGGCAAGACCGCCGGCAAGGAAGCCGTCCTGCTCTATTCGAGCGACCTCGTGGCCTCTATCGTGCCCGACAACAGACGGCTGCGCGACTTCACGAAGATCGAGCTACAGCCAGGTGAGACGAAGACCGTCACCTTCCTGCTCCCTGCCAAGGACCTCGCCTTCGTCGGTGCCGACGGGCGCTGGACACTGGAAGAGGGCGACTTCATCCTGAAGGTCGGCAGACGCACAACCAGTATCGTCTGCGACGCGACCAAGGTGTGGGACACCCCGATTATCTGACCCAAGACGTCAGCAAAAAAGAAAATGTTCCTGGACGCAGCTATCCAGGAACATTTTTTTGTGAAAAGACCTCAGTTGGCCGCCAACCTCTGGTAATAACGCAACGGTGCCAGTCCCTCGATCTCCGGATGAAGGATCCGGATGATATCATTCAGCAACCAGTCGGGGCGGAAGGGCGACTCCTCATAGAAAAGACTCTGTTCGACATTACAGCCATAGACCTCCTGTTCGCGGTAAGCCTTGAACTGGTCGTAGCCGTGATGCTCGGCCTTCAGCTCACCATAGGTGATCGGGTGGTCACTGCTATAACGGAACAGCCACGTGTCGGCATCGCCAGCCTTCTCGAGCACCGACTCGAAAGGCAGGGCCACCGAGCCACTGTGCGTGTCGTCGCCCCACGGATAACTGCCGTTGGCGTCAGCCATCAACTGTCCAAGTGTGCTCTTCCCACCTGGCACATACCACACGCTGCCCGTCACCTTGTCGACGAGCACCCGCTTACGGTCAGCAGCTTTCTGTGCCAGTGCCTTCAGGGCATGATAGCTACTGTCAGTCACCTGGAACAGACTGTCGGCACGCCGCTCACAACCAAAGAGCATACCGTAGAAACGGATCCACTCCGCCCGCGCGAGCGGCGAGGTCTCCATATACTCCGCGCACTCCACGATGGGGATGTCGATCTCCTCCAGTTTCCCATAGCCGCCACTGTTCTCAAACGGCGAGAGGAAAAGAGCATCAGGATGGCGGTCGATGATCTTCTCGATGACAGGGTTCATACCGTCACCCACATCCATCATCCTGCCCTCTCGCACCTGCTCCTGAATCCAAGGAATCTTGATATACTTCAGATCGGCCACCCCAGCGATCGCATTCTGCTTGTCGAATGCCATCAGCATCGCACAATGCACGGTCGAGAAGATGACCGAGCGCTCCAGCGGTGTGCGCACCACCGTACCCTTCGGCAGATGAGGCGGCAACGGCTCGTCCTTAGGCACGAGCACATACTGGTGGAGCACCATCCCCTCCTTCCACGGGTTCTTCAGCGTCGCTACGGTATAACCGTTGTAGCGCACCACCGTGAGTTGGGTGGCATACCTGAAGGTGACGGTATCACCCTCGCCTGTGGAGACCGTCGTCCGCCGACCCCCACAGGAAAGGAGCGATAAGAGAAAGAGCAGTCCTAATACCTGCTTCATTATTTCTCGTACTCAATCACGATATCATCGATACAGATATAGGTCGGTGTGGTAACACCATAATCGTTTTTCTTGGTACCCAAAAAGCCGAAGCCAAGAGACGTGATATTCTCGAAGGCCTCATAATCGCTCAGGTCGCAATACTGCCAGGTCTTTACATAGTCACCATCCTTAGCCAGATTGATCCCGAGGTGAGCACCACCCACGCCCTCAGCAGGTGTGGGATAAACCTCGCACATGAACCAGTCGTCAGCCTCAAACTTACCAGGTGTCATACCGTCACCATTAAGGATGGCGTTGACCGTATAAGAGCTGTTAGTGTACCAGAAGCCCTTCACCGTGACAGGACGGTCGAACTCAATCTTCTCACCGTAAGTCTGAACGATGGCGAAGTTCTTACCACCATGAGCCTTACCCGTGATATTGTTGAACTGATCAGGCATACCCTCTGGTGTGAAGTCACCAGCGGTGAAGCCCGTCTCTGTGCGGTTGGAAATCGCATAACCAGTCCAGTAAGAAACGCCGAAGGTCGTGTTGCACTTCACGATATCCTCCTGATAGGCGCACGGATAAGTCATGCCACCCCAGCCATTGTCAACACCCTGTTCGTTGACCTCTCCGCACCAGAAGCCCTTATCGTTGAGCGTCTGGTTCTCAAAGCCGATCGTAGCACTCACGATCTCCGGCTCCTCGGGAGGAAGGACGGGATTATCCACGTTATTACAAGAGGTGAACGACATGGCGAAGCCACAAGCGAGGGCAGCAAGCCCGAAGAATTTGTTTGTCTTCATAATTGTTTTGTTTTAAAGGTGAATAATATGTTTATTGAATCATTATCTTCTTCCGATTACTGATATAGAGCCCCTTCCGTCGCGGAACGACCTTACGCCCCTGCAGGTCGTAGACCACCTGCGGCCCGTCGGCATCAACACGGATGCCCCCGATGCCCGTTGCCTGACGGACGGCCTCCAGCGACGCCTCCAGATGGAGGTCCTCAGCGCCAGCAAACTCCGTCGAGGTCTCGCCCCACCACTCCGGCTGCGGACATTTCTGGTTAAGACCCGTGTAGACCCTCACGAAGTCGACGAAGTCGAGACTGACAGGCTGACGGTTCTCGTCGACAGCCCAGCCGATATCGATGCCACACCCCTCGTAGTTATACGACGTCGCATCCGCATTATCGGTGAAGTTGGGCAGGTTGTCGGCATAGCCATAGCGGAAGCCCACGAGCACATAATAGTAAGGACTCCAGTCGGCATCCACCTTCTCGGAGAGGTTCCACATATTATCCGGCAGACGAGTGCCACGAAAAGAGAGCCCGTCAGGCAACCATAGCGGATAGTATTCCTGAGTGTGGTAGTGATTGCGGTCGATCGTGCCGCTGCCCCCTTGGTTGTCAGTCCAGGGGATATGGCCCATCGGGTTACGCTGGTAGGTCACCTCATAGCCGTAGACCACCTTCCCCACACTGTCCACGTCGCAGCTGCCGCTGATCTCATACCACGGGTCGTCAGGCCTGCCGTTGCCGTTGACATCCTTCGACACCATCACCACCCCCGCCTCGTTCATACCGCCGAACACCAGGTTTCTCATCTCCTGATAGGCGTTACCCCAAACGGCGAAGTCGCGCTTGCCAGGGATATTGGCGATAGAGTGGTCGAAATGGAACGTGATATAGCCGCCCCAGCCCCCGAGAGCGATGAGATGAGCATCAGGATCGAGGATGCTCCGCCCTGCCACACTCTCGTTGCACTTACGGATCATGTCAGCCTCCGTGTCGCCCTCCTCATATTCCGGAATATCATTCACATACTGTCCAGGCGCCGGACGGTACTCGTCGACCGCCTGGATATACTTCGAGTGCGCCACCCCCTCGTCCATCCGCTGTGCCGAGGAAGAGACGAAAGCATGGAAGCACAACAGTCCGCCAACCACGTTTGTTATGATCTTTCTCAATCTCATTCTTTCATTGTTTTATCCTTATACAAAAAGACCGCATGCGCCGGGATATCCCCCGTCTTCACCTTCCAGTCGAAGGTGCCGTCTGGGAGGAAATGCAGCAGTTCGCCGCTCGACACATAGTTCTTCGCGTCCATCAGGTAGAAGTCGCGCTCCTGCGGGTTGACGATGATGCCGTATGGCATCCGGATCTGACGGATGGCGTCAGACTCCGACAGCCTGTTGCACACCACCTGATGGGTGCGCACGTTGATGATGCCATAAGTCACGGTATTCGTCATCGTGACCTCACTCCACTGACTGCCGTAGAAATACAGCGAGTCGCCTACGATACAGAGATCGCTCACGGGCTGGTCGATCTTTCCCCCCACCTGCATCTGTCCGTCAGCCCCCTTCTCCAGCCAGTAGATGCAGGCATCGAGGTCCATATAGTTGCCGCGCGAGGTCACCCACAACTGTCCGTGCCTGTCGGCCTTCAGGTGGTGCAGGTTCGGCGCCACCTCTATCCTGTCCGTCTCCCGCATGGTCGTGAGATCCACCACGCTCACCGTATGCTCGTAGCCCTGTCCCGTCATCCCCTGATAGCCGCCGCTGTTGGCCACATAGAGCCGTTTGTCGAGGATCGCCATCTCCTCCGGCTGATAGCCCACGCTGACGGAGTCGATCTTCTGCAGCGTGAGCGTGTCCACCTGATAGACGCTGCCCAACGGACTGTTGCTCGAGGCATACTGTGTGCCCACATACGAGCTGACATACGCATAGCGCCCATGGAAGGACACATAGCGGCAGTTGGGTATGTCCACCTTGCCGATGCGCACCGCGTCAGTGGCCCGTGCCACCTCCACCTTGTTCGAGCAGTTGACGACGAGCCACAGCCGCGACCCATAGATCTGGATATCATTCCCCACGTCGCCTAGCGCCATCACCGTCGTCGGGTTGCGCGAGGCATAGATGTTACGCAGGTAGTGCACCGTCTCGTCGTTGCCCGACAGATCCAGGTAGTCGAGAGTCGCCTTGTTCGATCCCATGTTCCCCTCGTTGAGCAGGTACATCCCCACGATCTCACCCTTGACAGCCTGTCCTCCCGTATCGATATCCTCGAACGGCACCACCATCACGTCGTCGCGACAGGCGACGAGCATCAGCAGCATACAACAGATATATGGTATCAGTCGTCTCATATCTCCACACTCAGGGTTATCGTATAGTTCCTGCCAGGCATGGGGTAGTTCACGATCACCTCATAATCCTGTCCCAGCACATTGTTCACATCCAGATGAGCCTTCCACAACACCTTCTGCCAATGGAATCGGCAGGCGATGCTCAGGTCGCTCGTGTACCACGGCTCCATATGGTTATAGAGAATATTCTCCTGACTGTCGTAGCGCTCCCCCGCATAGATGAACGAGTAGTTGATGTCCCAGTTACGGTAAGAGAGTCCCACGATGGCCGAGCCCGAATGCCAGGGGATATAAGGAATCTGGTCGCGGTAGTAAGACGTGGCAGGGTCCGTCACGTCACGAGCATCCTGGTAGGTGTACTGAGCCCGTGCCGTCGCCACCAGCTCCCGTCCCACCTGGAAGTCGGCCTCGGCCTCCACGTCGATACCCTTGATATGCACCCTTCCGAGGTTCAGCATCGTCCATCGGAACTGCTGCCCCTTGGGGTAGGCCACGATCTTGTCGTGCACCGTATTGTAATACACGTCGAAGTGCATCTGCGCATGACGCACGATGCCCTCCAGGAAATGCTTGTTGAGCACGAAGCCCGCATCATACTGCAGGGCACTCTCCGGCGTCAGACTGGCGTTGCCCATGTCGGTATAGTAGAGATCGTTGAATGTCGGCATACGGAAGCTCTTCTTCACATACGCCCGCATCGAGAAGAAGTTACCACGGAAAGGATAGACGTTGACGAAGACTGCCGGCGTGAGCTTCGACAGCGAGCGACTGGCGTCCATCCCTGCAAACACACCCCGTCGATGCGTCCTGTCGTTGACGAATGAAGCCAGCACCGAAGCCTGCGCCTTCAGATGCCTGTAGTCGATCGCCGTAGCCAGACTCACCAGATGAGACCTCCTGGTCGGATAGGCGAAGTTATAGATGTCGGCATTCAGCTTGTTCCACTTGAAGTCATAGCTCAGCGAGGCACTCCAGTTAGGCAACAGCTCCAGCACGTTCGCCGTCGAGAGATACAGCTCCTGCTGCCGATAGCGGTTGTCCACGGGCAACTGTGTGGTGTCCTTGTTCACATAATGCGTGTTGTAGTAGGCATACTTCGCCAGCCACCGAGTGCTGAACCCCTCGCCCACGTTCTTGTCGAAGGCCGCCTGCACGAACGTGTTCAGATCCTGCTGCCGCTCCCCGCGCCGCCACACGTTGTTCACGATGGCCCCAGGGATGCCTCGCGCCGAATGGTAGAGATAGCCCTTCACCTGCCAACCGCCCTGATAGAGGCGCCCGTAGAGGTTACCCTCGACCCGCTCGGCATGGATATCACCGTTCTGTCGGATGGCCGTGGTGTCCCATGCCGTCGACCCGTCGGGATAGCGGCGCTGGTAGCGGAACTTGTATTTCCCGCTGGCCGTCAGGAAGCCTGCGCTCACAGACGAGCTGACCCGCTCCGACAGCCGCTGTTCCCACAGTGTCGAGAAGCGGAACATATCACTCGACCCATACTGTGCCTTCATCCGCAGTCTGTAGTGGCGCGCGGCCCCTTGCTCATGATGCGAGGCGAAGTCGGGCGCCTTCGTACGGATATAGACAGAGCCCGCATGACCGAAGTCGCTGGCAGGCTGGAAGATCGCACTCTTCTGCCCGTTGTAGAGCGTCACCTCCTCCACATTGTCGAGCGAGAACTGCCCGAGGTCTATCTGTCCGTTCTGCGCATTCCCCAGTGCCACCCCGTCGTAGGAGATACCCAAGTGATGGGTACCCATCGAACGGATGTTCACCGTCTTGATGCCGCCCACACCCCCATAGTCCTTCAGTTGGATGCCCGAGAAATAGCGCAGCGCGTCGGCCACGGAATGGGTGTTCAGCTTCTCCAGCTGCTCACCCTTCAGCTTCTGACTGGGCACCACCTCACGCATGGCAGGACGGGACACGACGACGATCTCCCGTATGTGCTGTACGGAATCCAACTTGCCCTGTGCTGTCGTATGAAGACATAAGAAACAAGACAGTAGTAGTAGCGATGCCCTTTGCATCAGGCGACACGGTTCGCTCTTCACTTCCACTTTTTGTGTTCCCACCCCGCCTAACCCCAGAGGCGGAGCGAGAGGCTTTTCCATCGGCAGGTCTTCTGACTTCACCATCCGGCATCAGACGTCTTCCCAAAAATCTCAGTGACATTTGTCTGTGCCGATAAAGACGGTTTACAGCAGCGGGACTGTCCGGGATTCTCACCCGATTCCCTTTTCATCACCCAAAGGGTGAACCGATTCGTTTGCAAAAATAAATAAAAACCTTGAAAGTAGGAAATATATTGGGAAAAAAACGACCTATCGCAGCAGTCTGTGGCCGAGATCATGCTGATGACAGGCCGCCATGATCTGCTCCACGACCTCATCCATCACTGGCACCTCCACCTTGTAGTAGGTCGGATAGTCAGGACAGAGCACCACCAGGTTCATCCCCCCGACACGGATGCCGTAATCCCTCTGGAGCATATAGCGATACAGGTTCTGTTGGATGCAGTAGTGATAGAAAGGCGTGTCAGGCAGACTGATACCGTTGAAGCCCGTCTTACCGTTGAAGCCCTCCGTCAGCGGGACCCCCGCCGCGTCGACCACCTTCCCGCTCCGCTTCCAGTCGTAGATGGTGAACGAGCCGTCGTCCTCACGACAGATCATGTCAACCGTCCCCGCGATGTTCAGGTCCAGGTCGTAGATCGGCCACTCCTGGCGATAGGGACGGATACGATGCTCCTCGACGAAACGCAGGAAATGCACCTTCTCCCGCTCGATGCTGACAGGCACCGTCGCCTCCCCGTCGACAAAGGGGTAAACAGTGTCGAACACCCCGTCGCGGAAGTAACGCTCCGTCTGCAGGTGCATGAAGGTGCCCACCTCACTGGCCATCCGCCGACAGCGGTCCCACCTGTCGAGCATCTCCTCCACGTCCGCCCCGTAGCGCTGCCACTGCATCTCCGCCGTCTGCAGCGCGTCGAACGCCTCGAAGAAATAAGCGATCAGACTGCTCACGGGCAACAGCCGTTCTCGGCCGTCGTAAGTATAGACATGCTCCTCAGGTGTGAAGTCGATATAACGGTCCTGGTCGTAGCGCCCCGCCTCCGCGAAAGAAAGCATCTTCTCCTGCATCTCCGCCGTCCGCGGCAGCCGCGCCACCAGCTGACTAGCCTCACGCTCCTGACTGTTCTGAGGCACGACCGTCGGCACCAGTCGCGGCGGTTCACCATGCCCCTCCCCTCTGGCCGCCATCTTCAGCGCCTCGTTGTCCGTCCACCGCCTCACGGGCGACAGCCCCTCTGCGACCGCCCCCTCAACGGCCGCCCCCTCAGGCATCAGCGCCCTCACCAACTGCACCAGATAGGCGGCACACGCCTCAGGCTGTTCCGCCACCTGCCGCTCCGCCAGTCTGACGACCGTCCATCCATGACGGTTCAACACCCCGTCGCGGTAGTCGTCGCCACAGCCGATGTCATGTATCACCCTGCGCGTCTCCGCCGTATAAGGCTCGTCGATCTCGATGTCGATCCGCACGCCGCCGTCATCCGCCACCAAGGCGAGGTCCATCTCCACAGGCGGCTGCTGTGCCGAGATGTTCAGACACACATCCGCGAACACCCCGATCGCCTCAGGTAGCCAAGCCCGTAACCGTTTCAAGAGCCCCAGCGCAGCCTCGCCCGAAGCCGCCCGCCTACGTCGACGGAACGGATAGACGATCGCCCCCGTCTCAGCGAACCTCACGATCGGATAGCACCCCTCGGCCACCTTTGCAAACGCCTCCGGCACCGTGTAGCCCACACGCTGCTCCTGCCACCGCTCGGCATAGCCCGTCGTGCAGTACATCCCGTTCAGGTGCCGCTTCCTTTCGCCGAGCCACTGTGCCAGGGCCTGTCGCTGCGCCTCGGCACACGCCGCCTCAGCCAACACCACCCCCGCCTCAGCGAACAAACGCTGAGCCTGTTCTATCCGTGTCGCCTCCGCCATTTCCACGGCCTGCTCCACCAGCGCCCTGAAGCGCGCTTCCGTCATCAGTCTCTTACTCATTTGCCCACAAAGGTACGAAAACTTGTCGATTTTAGCAAGAAATGTTGATGGTTTAGCGGAAAAGTCGTACCTTTGCCCATGTTATGAATCATTTTATCTATCTGCTGCTTGCCATCGTCTTCGAGACAGGCGCAACCTCGCTGTTAAAGATGGCAGAAGGCTTCACCCGTCCTCTGCCCACCGTGGCCTCCCTGGCCTGTTACCTCGTGTCGTTATACTGTCTCAGCATGTGCCTGAAGACGATACCCATCGGCGTGGCATACGCCATCTGGTCAGCCTTAGGCATTGTCCTTGTCACCCTGATAGGCATCTTCGCCTTCAAGCAGACGCCCGACTGGGGAGCCATCGTTGGTCTCACCCTGATCATTGCCGGCGTCGTGGTGCTGAACCTCTTCTCAAAGATGACCGTCCACTAATCCCACATCATCAAGGTCTACCACCTCAGACCCTTCATCGAGATGCCGAGCGTTGCGGGTAGCTTTTTGGTCTTCTTTGTGTTCAGGTTCCTGATATAGCCGCTTCGAAGATAGGCGGGGAAATTGATGATGCCCTTTCCGTTGGAGTCAACCACCGCCACACCAATATAGTAGGTGTGTCCTTTCTTCAGGATGATCTCCTCCTTCACATCAACCGTTTGCTCGGTGAACTGTTGCTTGTCTGAGAAATTCAAGTATATGGGTTTGTGCTGAACGGGGACGAATTGCTTGCCTTTTACCTCATAGACGATGATTCGCAATACACACCGAGTATAGGTACATTCCTCAACCTTAAAGTTGAAGCTCTTAATCAGATAATCCCTCTTGTTCTTAATGATCGGGCCGATGTCGTAGTTGGCGTATTTGGTATTGCGAAACGACACGTCGCCTGGCATCTTTACGCCTTTGTGCGAGACGGCCTTCTCCTTGAGTTTCTTGTTGGAGACGACAACGTCCGACAGTTCGTAGACATCCTCTTCTAACTGGATATCCAACTGGCCTGTCTTATAGCTCTCAAAAGGAATCTGCTTGGTACGATAGCTGATATGATGGACGACCATCTGATCGGTATGCCCTTTCGGCACCTCCAACTCGAAGTTCCCCTCTGCATCAGATACCGCATACAGACTGTCCACCCGTATGCTCACATATTCGATACCCTGTCCGTAGCTGTTCGATACCTTACCCCTCACCTTTACCTGTGCCGAAGCCGTCAGCCCCCCGCACAGAATCAGCATTATAAAACAAATTCTTTTCATCATATCATCCTGCGATTGTTGTCTGCAAAATTAATACATGATACGATATAAACAGCATTTGTTTCGCATTATTTGCGAAGTTTTGCAGATGTTGTGTTTTTTTATCCAAACACAATGCCCTGGGACTTCACGTATTGTGCGACAAAGAACACTATACCAAAAGAACCAACCAATATAACAGCATTAGCCACGAACAGAAGCCATCCTTTGTCCCATCCTTTACTTTTAAAAACAGCTTTCATTAATGGGATAGCATCTTTACGAAGATAATAATATCGAATAAAGAGTAAGAATAGAATTATAAAATCGGAAAGAACGTATCTCGTCCTTGGATAATCATAGAGGTATTGAAGTCTCTCCGGAGAAACTATTAACAATATCATATCAACGACTGCAATAAAAAGAAATCCACAAACTACACTACTATTCAAGATAGCTGTGTATTTTGCATCCCAATCCGCATAATGAAACTTACGTAACATCATGTAGCAGCAGCACGTGATCCAATCTATCATGTACATCATATGATCTGCGTTTTAATCCCAATATTGTAAACTATCTTCCTTCCATCAAGGTCTATTCTGTCATATTACTGAATACATTGTCTTTCTCGAACATCTTTACCACTTGTTCTTCCATCGGCGTACGCTTGATGATGGTGTTGTCATTCCAGAACTTGGCATTGTAGTCAACAGAGGATATCTTGTTCTTAAGGATATAGGAAGCACCTAATTTCTTTTTCCCTTCATAGTATTTCAGACCCACATTAACGAGTGTTGAATTGATGTTGACAGAAATTCCTTTCTTTGAATACGCTCCTTTTGTAGATACACTCTGGACTTCCGTAAATCCGCGACGATACGTGTATGTCACAGAAAAAGATTCTTTCATGTCATAGTGCTTACCCTGTTTGTCAATAATATAGTAGTTCAAAATCTCCCCCTCATACTTCTGGATTCTGTATGTATCGGCATCCACATAGATCACTCCTCTCACTATCGGTGCTTTTACTTTTGCATGAGGAGTGAACACGATCTTATAAAGCACTTTGTCTTGGACTTTATCACTTAGGATGTCATAGTCCACCTGATACAGATTACCGCTATTTGCCATCATGGGAACGATGACCCACTTCTTCCTGATTTTCTTTGACGTATATGGTGATATACACGTCCCACTTAAGTAGTTGCCTACATATGAATATTTCTTGGTGTCAGTTTGTTTTAATTCACCATACCTACCATTAATGATCGAGGGCTGACGTAGTGCCACCTCCGAAAAGCCATTTAGGAATGCCTCAATATACTCAGAACACTCTCCGTTGTTTTGAGTCGTCTGACGATAGTAGAAATTTGATTCCTGTTTCTTATAGATAGCAGTCTCAGCTTTAAGTGTCGATACCACTTTCTCCAAAATCGTCTTCAGCGGCAGCACCTTCACCTCACTTAGCTCAATAGCATAAGGACTTAGTTGGATGACAGCACCAACCTGTTCTGCCTTTATACTCACAGGCTTATAGCCGACGTACGAGATCGTCAGCATCTCCTGAGGCTCTGCCTCTATGACAAACTCGCCATCAGCATTAGCGATGGTACTTTTCTCTGGAGATACACTAATGGTCGCATTCGGCAAAGCATGATGCGTCTCTACATCTATCACTTTTGCTTGAATGGTCACTTCCTGAGCAAATAGCGATATAGAGAATAGGCCGAGAAGAATAAAAGAAAGAATCATCTTTTTTATCATATCATCCTGCGATTGTTGTCTGCAAAATTAATACATGATACGGTATAAACAGCATTTGTTCCGCATTATTTGCGAAGTTTTGCAGATGTTGTGTTTTTTTATCCAAACACTTTTGCCGTCCTACTATCTTCCATCCATGATCTATCGGCAAGAAAAAAAACACGCTGCAAGACGATAGGTCAAAATGTATTATGAAAATATATATATACCATCTATATACTACCGCTGTAGAGGATCGGACCCCCGTCTCGCAACGTGCTTATATCAACCCATTATATTCTTGGGATTACTGTTTTCGTTTTTCGAGCGCAAAGATACAACTTATCTTGGAAGCATCCAAATTTTTTTAGGAAATTATATTTATTTCGGTGGTATACTTTTCGATTATTATTTACACCTTGCATGAAATGCCACATCAGCCTGTCTGTCAGAGTATATTTCATTGCTCTCTTTTGAACTGGTATCAGTTTCTCGCTTCTGGCTTCTGGATTCGGAAGTTGATGGTATAGTCGCCCTTCGTGGCAGTCTGAAGGTTTTCAAAGCCCGTATCTGAAAGGATACTGCTGATTTCATCTATCGGAAGGATATTCATCGCGTCTATCTGGTCAGCCCAGTAGCGCATGCTGGCATTGCTCTCCAGGCCGTAGGAGAACATAAACATGCCACCGGGCTTCAGTACGCGATACACCTCTGAGAATGACTTTTTTAGGTCTGGCCAGAAGTAAACGGTCTCAAAGGCCGTCACGAGATCGAACTTCCCCGTCTCGTAAGGCAGTTCCATCACGTTACCCTGCTCGATGAAGCAGCGAGACCCCAGCAGACCGCTATTCTTCTTACGCGACATGGCAACACTCTCTTCTGAATAGTCGATGCCATAGACCTGCCCCTGCGGACAGCGTTTCAGCATACGTGCGATGTTCTTTCCACCGCCGCACCCCACGTCGAGTATCGTCCAGTCGGGCTGGAAGTCGATAAACGAGAGGTTCCACCGTGCCATCGGCGTATGCGTCAGGTTCATCATCCGCAGAGCAAAACGCCCCAGCCATCCCTCTGGACGGGCGTTCGTGTTCCAGAACTTGCTGAACATTCCCATAGCCTAATCCTCCCTTACATATTTGATACTGTACCATGCCAGCACGATACCAACGATAATCATCATGGGCATGACGACATACTGGCCGGCATTGTCCGAAGGGAGTTCCATGAACGCATGGGCAATGTTGAACAAG
>JAEEGL012655398.1_pt1 | contig 57320 bp, 49 predicted proteins | sample 9134231 | NCBI WGS metagenome assembly JAEEGL01 (sample SAMN16246548, study PRJNA631951) | gut metagenome | biome: gut microbiome; feature: rumen; material: fiber-attached | host: Bos | place: Iran: Karaj | collected 2018-10
CTGGTACTTTACGAAAAGTATTCCAGAAAAGATGTGTGCCGAATTCTAAACTGGGAGAAGGATGACAGTTCCACAATGTACGGTTACCGAATTAAGCATGGCACTTGTCCAATCTTCGTTACTTATAAGAAGAAAGATGACATCGCCAGCAGTACCAAGTACGAAGACCAGTTCGTCAATCCTGGGCTGTTCAGTTGGATGACCAGAAGTAAAGTAAAGATGGACAGCGAGGAGAGCCAGAAGCTGATTCACTACTTGGAGAATGGATTAAAGATTTATCTCTTTGTAAAGAAGAGTGATGGTGAAGGTTCAGACTTTTATTATATGGGGCGTGTGACTCCGGAGAAGTGGCAGCAGACTACTATTGAAAATGATAAAGGGCAGGAATTGCCGATAATGAATTTTTTGATGCGATTGGATAATAGTGTCAGGGAAGACATATATGAGTACTTTACAAAATAATATGATGGGCGGTTTACATACTTGTAGTTAAGTGTTAATATAATAATATAAAAAGGTGCTACCGATGACGGTTCGCCTGATATTTGATTATTTATTAAAAAAATAACCGCTTAGTTGTCAGGCTAGGGCGGTTATTTTTTTGCTTTGGAATCATGCTGTCCATGCACGTAACCAAGACCATAAAAAGTTGCACAGCAACAAAGTACTGCTATTAAATCTATAATAGTTACCATAGACATATACCTCCTTTCCATCAGATTCCTTGACACCAGCGGGTACCGGTAAGACATATAATCAAAAATAAATAGATAATATATTATCCAAAATGCATAAAAACGTTGAAAAAGGATAATATATTATCTATAATTATATATAAAGATAATTGTTTTAGGAGGATCAGATGATGAGAAAATATACTTGGGAGACTCCGGAAGAAATTAATTTGATAGTAGCGAATAATGTTAAAAATATAAGGAAGCGCAGAGGAATTTCACAACAGAAATTAAGTGAATTAACAGGAGTGAGCTACGGTTCAATTAAGCGTTTTGAAATGACCGGTAATATTAGTCTTTTGTCATTGACCAAAATTGCAGTGGAACTTGACGCAGTTCATGATATTAAATCATTGTTTACTTCAGTTGCTTATCAATCTATCGAGGAGGTAATTAATGAGCAAAACTAATATAGCATTGGGTTTAAAATCATTAAAGGTAAAATATAATGGCCGATATGTGGGTACATTGGCGATGATGAAGAATGGAATGGTTGCTTTTTCATATGATGATAGTTGGCTTGAAGAAGGTTTTTCCATTAGTCCATTTTCGTTACCGTTGGAAAAAAAAGTGTTTGTTCCGTCTAAAACATATTTTGGAGGATTATTTGGAATCTTTGCAGATAGTCTTCCGGATGCGTGGGGAAGATTATTATTAGACAGATTGCTTTTAGAAAAAAATATGAATAGAGATATAACTGTACTGGGTAGACTTGCCCTGGTTGGACAATCAGGAATGGGCGCATTGGAATACGAACCGGATTATGAAGTGATAGGTACAGATACAATATTAGATTTGGATTATATTGCCGGAGAATGTAGCAAAATACTAAAAACAGAATATTCTAAAGATTTGGACAGCATATTCAAAATGGCTGGAAGTAGTGGTGGAGCGAGACCGAAAATATTAACAACAATTGATGATAAAAGCTGGATTATAAAATTTGCATCTCAATTTGATACAGATGATATAGGGCTTCAAGAATATAACTATTCCATATGCGCAAAAAGATGTGGAATAGAAATGACAGAAACGCGATTATTTCAATCAAATACTTGTGACGGATATTTTGGAACAGTACGATTTGATAGAGGTATGAGAAGCAGGAATATTCACATAGCTACAGTAGCGGCTTTGTTAGAAGCGGATTTTAGGTCGCCTTGCTTAGATTACAATGATCTGTTTAAACTCACGAGAATTCTTACTAGAGAAAATAAGAATGATATAGAAAATATGTTTAGAAGAATGTGCTTCAATGTCTTCGCCCATAATCGAGATGACCATGCGAAGAATTTTAGTTTTATGTATGATGAGAAGTCGGACAAATGGAAATTAAGTCCTGCATATGATTTGACATATAGTAATACTTATTGGGGCGAACATACTACATCGGTGGATGGAAATGGCAAAAATCCTGAAAGTAAAGAATTGCTAAGTGTTGGAGTGAGGGCAGGAATAAAAAAAGATAGATGTGAGAGTTTGATTGACGAAATACGCGGAAAAGTTGAAGAAGATTTGTATGAGTATCTATAAAAAAGTGTCACACCCTTGACACGAGCGGGTACCGGTAAAAGTATTGAAATAAAGGTTAGATAAAATTGAAAAAGGAGTTGATTTGGTGTCGCTAAAAAAAACTAGCAAGTTTATATCACTAATACTAAGACATAAGCCTGAGGTTATAGGCATCACTTTAGATGAACATGGCTGGGCTAATGTTGAAGAATTAATAAAAGGTGTTAGTAAAACACATAATCTGAATATGGATATTCTTGAGCAGATTGTAAGAGAAGATGAAAAGCAAAGGTATTCTTTTAATGAAGATAAGACTTTGATTAGAGCTAATCAGGGACATTCCATTCCGGTGGATGTGGAATTAGAAGAACTTGAGCCACCAAGGTATTTGTATCATGGAACGGGTGAAAAATATCGAGATAGTATTGATAAGGAAGGTATAAAATCGAAGTCAAGGTTGTATGTGCATTTGTCTTCAGATATGGACACTGCAGTAAAGGTCGGAAGTAGACATGGAAAACCGATTGTATATCGAGTTTGGGCTGAACGAATGTATGAAGAAGGCATAAAATTCTATAAATCTGCCAATGGCGTGTGGCTTACAAAATATGTTGCGCCAGATTATATAAAGAGAGAAACATTTGACGATGATGAGATTAATACAGTTGTAAATACAATAAATGAAATGCTTTTGCAAGACGAATCGGGTGATGAGGATATGTCCAGAGCCGAGAGGATTTTATCTTATCTTAAAAACAGCAACATTGGAAAAGAAGTTACTTACTAAATATGATACCTTTTCTGTATCATCAAGATATGAGAGGGAAGCCATATGGATAAAAAAATCATAACAGAAAGTCTTGTTTATATTGAGAATAATATTACAAACAAACTGAATATCGAGGAAATAGCCGATTATGTAGGGTACTCAAAATTTCATTTCGCCAGAAAATTCAAGGATGAAATGAAAATTTCCGTTATGGAGTATGTCAAAGAAAGAAAAATTATCCACGCCTCTGAATCAATGCTTCAGGGAAATAAAATACTCGATGTGGCAATCCAATATGGATGGGAATCCCACAGCGGATTTATCAAGGCATTCAAAAGTTATTATGGATTTTCGCCGTCCCTCCTGTATGCGATGAATTTAGAAATAATTCATTTAGGAGGTAGTACGATGAATAATAATGCTTTTTATGAAAAAACTGATGAACATGCGACAAAGGAAACTTTGTTGGAGTTGTTGGAAGCTAAGATGCTTGAAAATAAAATGGACATGGCAGAATTGGAAATTGTCTACAAGTTCTGTCAGAAACTGTATGGAAACAAGCAGAGATATTCGGGAGATGAGTACATTACTCATTTACTTCATGTATCATTGCTTCTTGTACAAATGGGGGCAGAATTCAAAGTAGCACTTGCGGGGATGTTTTGTGATACATTTCGAAAGACAGATGCTACTACTGAAGATATCCGGATGAATTTACCTGAGGATGTGGCGCAAATAGTTCTAAGATTAAAAGACTATGACATTGAAAAGCAAGGATTAGAAGACGAGGAATGTGCCATAATAAAGATTGCAGAACGACTTCACAACATGCGAACAGTGGAGTATATGGATGAAAGAGAAAAAAGTCGAAGAGCGCAGGAGACTATCTCGATATTTATGCCGGTTGCAAGGAAATTGAACAGCGATAAAATTGTAAGCGAACTTAGCAATTTGTCGGTGAAGTGTTTAGAGTTATGAGAAAAGAAGATGACTTGGATGAATTCTATGGAATTGGGTCATATTTGCAAGAAATGACCTAATTGAAATCTTTTATGACCTAATTAAAATGTGAAAGTAGAATCTGCAGTAACGAGAGTTGCTGCAGATTTTTTGAATTTTGGGGTGTGGATTTTGGAGAAGATGCTTGATAAAGAGGCAATACTTGTAAAACTCTCAGGCATTGCAAGTATCGGTCATGTGGCTAACAGCTGTCATACAGTTATTGGCGAATGCTACAGCGCAGGCAGACTCTACGACAAGATTGGCGATACAGATGACTATTCGAAGAATCTCTTTGAATGGGAAAGTAAAGGAAAAGATTTTCTGGGGATTAAGTTCGATAACGGGATAAATTGTAACGCTGGAAAATGGAGAAAACACGGTGGTATTGTAATGAGTAAAGATATGAGTCCGGGGGAGATGTACTGGATGATAAGAGTGGTGGCTGAGAGCATGAGGGTCGCATAAAAAATGAATAGTGTTGAAAAGTGGATATGTAATGTATAATTGAAGTTAAAGTACACACTGCTAATCCAAGCGCACCAAGGGGGTCAAATGCAAATAACGGATGGATTGTCCGAATACAAAGAGGAAGATTAAGGAGATTGGACTATGGAATTAACTAGAGAAAAAGTGGCAGATATTTTGGATGTTATTAGAAAATGTATTGGTGAGAATACTGAGGATATCAAAGTCGATTATGAAAACACAGGAAGTGATATTATTTGTGGTATAACAAATGAATATTTGTCAGATATGTTAAGTTTAATAGTTGATAATAATATTACAGTCACTGGGCAAGTTGAAGATTTATATAGATGTCCATGTTGTGGTTATAAGACATTAACGGAATTGTATAACAAAGATGAAGGGACGGGGTATTGTGTATGTAAGTATTGTAATTGGGAAGATGATGGAGCGACTGATGAAAAAGAATATAGACCAATTAATCGAGGTTCTATGATTGAATATCGAGATAACATTAATTACAAAAGAATAACTAAGTGGAAAAATGGATAATATATAGAGATAATGAATTAGATAGTGAAGAATATGATATGAACATAAACTTTTTCGAAGAAAATGGATAATAAACTATTAAGTATCTTACTTTCAATTACGATGTTAGCTTCTGTAATTATAAATGCAGAAACTATCTGTGCTAATGAAATGAGTAATAGTACTAAATTAAATAACTTATCTTTATGTTTTTTCTGAATTATTGCAGAGGGATGATTGCAGTCCTTTTGTAGTCAAATATAATGTCAGTATTCATCCTATGAAAAACTCACTTGTTTTCAAATTGCAAGTATCCTCAAAATTTGTATACAATATAATTAAATCAGACATGTTTGAAATATAAGCGAAAGAGGAGTATTTGATGAAATATTATACAATAAATCAGGTCGCAATGATGACCGGATTAACAACGAGAACTTTGCGCAATTATATAAATAGCAGTGTTTTGACTGGGGAGAAAATCGACGGAGTATGGCAATTTTCGGAAGAGGATTTGTCTGCTATGATTTCGAATCCGATGGTGAAGCCGAGCATTCAGGCAAAAAATAAAGGCGTTGTGTTTGATTTCCTGGCCGAAGAGAAAAAACAAGTAAACGAAATTTGCATGATACTGGATCTGCATGTCGGCAAGGAGGAGTCATAGGAAGTGTCAGAGTTCTTCTGTAGTGAAATAAATAGGATTGGAGATAATGTTGTATTCAAATATGAATATGACAATGGCAATGCGAGAGTTATATTGTCGGGGCCAGAGGATAATGTGGCTCAGATAATGAAAGAATATTATCGGTAGGAAAAGTAGATAGAAATGTAATAAGCATTATTTAAATAATATTTTGCAATAAAATATCCTCTTGGATTAATATTAATTCCAACATCAATCCAAGAGGATATATATACTTACATACATAGTTAACACAAAATAATTTGCAATCATATTTCAAGCTCGTCGACGGAAATACCCAGTTTTTCAGCACCAGTTTCAGGAGAAATGGTACCATCTTTGATCATTTCCATAATGATTTCTTTTTTGCCGCGCTTTTCACCAATCTCGATACACTCTTTTTTTACCATCTCGATATATTCTTCTTCATTAAATTCAGTAAGTACCATATCCGTCACCTCACTTCTGTGTGCAAGAAGAAGATCACTGAGAACACCTTCCTCGATACACTGCGTTACAGCCTTGTCTACTGCTACATCGATTGTATCATATATTTTTTTGTTGCGATATATCTTATCAATAAAATAAGAATACTCTAAAACGTCATTTTTATATCCTAAGTAAATGGCATCTTCAATTGTGGTGATGGTCAAATCATCAGGATTGGTATAATCCTTGTCGTTAAGAGTGTTATACACAAACTATTTGTGATGTCAAGGGGACTTTTGCTGGATTGTTGCAGGGTGGTATATTTGGAGCGTTAATAGTATAATTAATAAAACGAAGAAGGGGAAGAGATATATGTATCATGGATTAAAAGTTATAGTTTGGAGTATTGTGTTTATAAGTAATATTACAACTTTGAAAAAAACGTGGAATGCTTATAAAGAGAGTAAAGACAAAATGGATTTGATGGAACTTATAGCAAAAATAATTGTGATTCCATCGTCCTTAATCTTATTGATAGCCGAATTTGTATAGAAATGAAATTATTAGAGAATACAAAAGATGAGAGGAATATAGAAAGATGGTAAAGAAAATTGAATCACGAGAGACCATTATTATCAGAACAAGTATTATTGGAATTATTGCCAATGTTTTGTTGGCGACATTTAAGGCGGTTATTGGCTTGCTGACCAATTCCATTGCCATCGTTCTTGATGCTGTAAATAATATTTCCGACGCCGGAAGTTCGTTGATCACAATAATCGGTGCGAAGTTAGCAGCAAAGGAACCGGACAAGAAGCACCCCTTTGGTTATGGGCGTATTGAATATTTGAGTGCCATGGTTATAGCAATCATAGTCCTGTACGCAGGTATCACTTCATTGGTTGAATCTGTTAAAAAGATTATTAAACCGGAAGTGCCGGAGTATGGTACTGTATCGCTTATAATAATTGCTGTAGCGGTTTTAGTGAAAATTGTTTTGGGCAGATACGTTAAGAGCGTAGGTGAAAAAGTTAATTCAAATTCATTAATAAACTCCGGTGAAGATGCAACATTGGATTCTGTAATTTCTGCTTCAACATTAGTGGCAGCTATCATATTTATGGTGTGTAAAATTTCGCTGGAGGCATGGCTTGGTGCACTTATTTCAATCGTGATTATCAAGTCAGGCATTGAGATGCTGAAGGAAACTATTTCTAAATTACTTGGCGAGCAGAATGATATTGAGCTGGCGAAGGAAATCAAGAAGACTGTCATGAGCTTTAGCGATGTGGCAGGCGTGTATGACCTGGTTTTACACAATTACGGTCCGGATACATGGAATGGCTCAATTCATATCGAAGTTCCGGATACTTATTCTGCAGATAAATTGGATGAGTTGTTGAGAGAAATCATGATGAAGGTGTTCAGTGAGCATCATGTCACACTGACAGCTATTGGCGTATACTCAATAAATACTAAAGACGAGGAAGCTATAGCTGCGAAGAAAAAAGTGTTTGATATTGTGTTGCCGATTGAACACGTTAATCAAATTCATGGATTCTACTTCAGCAAAGAGAAGAAAAAAATTCGTTTTGATGTGGTAATCAGTTTCGACGCAGAATGCCGCAGACAGGTGTGCCGGAATATCGAGGAAAGTGTACAGAAAGCCTTCCCTGATTATGAATTGCAGATTGCAATGGACACAGATTTCTCAGAATGTGAGGAGTAACAGACATATTTTAATGCATAGAATATCTAAATATGGTAGAATTAATCATATACAAGTGTTTGCGGAGGAGACAATATATGAATATATTGATAGCGTGCTTTGGATTGATGATATCTGTGCTTGGAGTAATACATGTCGTTTTTATTAAGCAGCTGGATAAAGAGACAAGAATGTGGTTTTTTGCGATTTTTGTGACATTAGCCGCATACAACGGTAGTGTATTTATCGGAGAATGTTGGGATACAGGGGTTGGAAGAATTTGGCAAATTATTTCAATGATATTTATATTTTTAGAATCAGCTTTTGCCGGACTTTTGATGGTAATTATTATTGGATTTTTGCTGTATTCAGCAAAAGAAAAGGAACTTCTAAAGAATAGACTATTTATGATATCTTATATTCTTTTTGGAGTTTATTTGGGAATTCTCATCTATACACAGTTTTCTACATCTATTTACTATGTAGATTTACAGAATGTATATCATAGAGGACCTTTTTATCCTATTATTTTAATTCCACCTATTTTTCTTATGGTTTGGAATTTGGTTATTCTGTTTATCAAAAGAAACAAATTAAAAAGAAATGAGATAATCACGTTTGCAGTTTGTATGATTTTTCCTATTATTGGAATGGTATTGCAAATGATGTTTTACGGGATACTCTTAATTCTTCTGTTTACAAACATAGCTAATGTATATTTATATATAGAAATATTGAGAAATCAAATGGAAGAGTACTACAAAAGAGAGACAGAGAATGCACTGTTAAAAATAGATATTCTATTGGCGCAGATTCAGCCTCATTTTTTGTATAACACATTGACTACCATAAAATATATCTGTCGAAAAGATCCACAAAAAGCAGAGGAGGCAATTGAAAAATTTACGGTCTATCTGAGACATAATATGGATTCTCTCAATATGGAAAGACCTATCTCTTTTATGGAAGAAATAAAACATGTCAAGGCTTATGTTGAATTGCAGCAGTTGAGATTTGAAGAAGACTTAAATGTTGAATATAATCTTGAGTGTACAGATTTTAAAATACCAACTTTGACACTTCAGCCATTGGTTGAGAATGCAATCACGTATGGAATTAGAAAAAATGAACAGGGAAGTGGAATTATAAAAGTAAGTTCAAAAGAATATGAAGATTCTATTGTGATAAGTGTGACGGATAACGGAAGAGGATTTGACCCATCAAAAATCCACGATGGGGAAGATCGATCTCATATCGGAATAAAGAATGTAAAAGAGAGAATTAAACTGGTAGTTGGAGGCGAGTTAGAAGTAGAATCGGAAATAGGAAAGGGGACGGCAGTAAAAATAACATTACCAAAAAGTTGCTAATTAGTTTGATGACAAGTTAGATAAATGGCAAGTGGGAGGAATGAAAATGCTTATATTTGTAGTAGATGACGAAATTAGTGTTTTGGAGGATACAAAAGAAACTATATTAAAAGTAGTGAGTGATGCTAAGATTATTGCTTTTAAGCGGGCGGCAGATGCTCTTGAAATGATAGCTAAAGGTGATGTTCCGGATATTGTATTTAGTGATATTGAAATGCCCGGAATATCAGGACTTGAGTTTTCTCTGAAATTAAAGAAATTAGCTCCAAAAACAAGAATTATTTTTGTTACAGGATACGAGAAATACGCAGTTGAAGCTTTTAAGACCAGGGCACAGGGGTATCTTTTAAAACCACTGTTGGCAGAGGACGTAGAAGAAGAATTGAATTATGCCACAGAAAAGAGTGATGAGCACAGTACCAATAAGATTGTTGCCAGATGTTTTGGGCGTTTTGATGTGTATTGGAATGATGAACCATTGATTTTTACCAGACGTAAGAGCAAGGAATTATTGGCATACCTGATTTACAGGAATGGAGCAGCCTGTTCACCGGGTGAGATAGGAATAGCACTGTGGGAAGAAGCAGTAGATTCCAAGGCAGAAAAGAACCGTATACGAGTTCTTATAAATGATATAAAGAACACGCTTAAAACAATTGGAATGGAAGACCTGCTCATAAGAGAACACAGACAGTTAGCAATAAGAAAAGAAATGATTGAGTGCGATTATTTTAATATGCTGGATGGTGATATGAATACTGTTAATTCCTACGAAGGAAAGTTCATGGAAGATTACGGTTGGGCAGATTTGTCAGGTGTTCATTTCAATTTTGTAAAAAATAGCAATATATAATATAGAAAGAAATAATATTTATATAACGAAAAAACAGATTGATATTTCAACAAATTGTTGTTGTGCCAATCTGTTTTTTTATGTTATAAAAATATTTTTTCACTTTTTTTTCACATTTTCCCATTGAAAGGTTTTTCTGTAATGATTGTGTAATGCACTAAATGTTAAAATTTATGTATAGTTTGAAAGGAGGAAAATGCCTATGCAGATTGTGTGTGTGGACCATAGTCCTTGGGAACTGCGGAAATTGAAAAGTACTGTAAAGTCTATCATGCCGTCTGCAACAATTAATGGTTTTCGAGATCCTCTAGAAGCGGAAAAATATGCTGTACAAAATGGGTGTGACGTACTGTTGTGCGACATCGATTTTGATGGACCCAAATGGGAAGGACTTGATTTGGCAGAAAAAATTAAGAAACTGAATCCGAAAGTTAATATAATTTTCGTGACAAGTTTTTCGGAACGGGAATATGCCGAGTCGGTAGTACAACTACGAATCAGTGGGTATGTAAGAAAACCTTATGACAGACGGGAACTAGTTGAGGAATTTTCAAATCTGAGGTACAAGATGGAATGAAAAACAAAGGAAGCATTTAGAGTGCAACACCCAAAGAGGAGGGACGACTATGGAAAAGAAAAAACGAATACTAAGTATTATCTTGACAGTGTGTATGGTTGTAGGAGGATTGAATGTACCGTCTAAAGTTGAGGCAGCGGTATACCAAAATACAACTAATATTAATCTTGTAAATGAGGCTGATGGAAGCCAAGTTACAGGAAACAAATCTGGTTCAGGCTGGTACTGGAACAACAGTGAAAAAGTACTTACTTTAGAAGATGGATTTGAACTTAACATTGACAACACACTTAAACAGGCAGCTTTAAGCTTAAAAGCAGATACAACTATTTTGTTAAAGGGAACAGCTAAGATTTCCACTAACCATAAGGCAATCGAAGCGTTAGGTAGCCTTAACATCAAATCACAGGACGGAACAAAAGGCTATTTAAAGATTTTTGTTAGTCAGAAGGGTTCTAACGGATATTTTAATTATGGTATTGAAATTCGAAATCCAGAAGGCGCATCAAATAGAAAATTAACCGTTACCGATAATACAATTCTTGACATAAGCGGTGGAGATAAATCTATAATGTGTTCAGCCGGATATTTGGACGATAACAATAATGACGTGGCTTCAAACAATAAAGCATTACTGGAAATAACAAATCAGAGTGCAGTTCAGCTTCGTCATGAAACAGCAATTGCAGCTGGATTTCAGATAAAAAACGCTGAACGTATTCTTTGGCTCAATGGAAATGAGACACCTAAGTTTTTACAGGAGCAGGAAGTTCGCTCGCTTGACTCTCAGAAGAATCTTACTATGATGTCAATCAAACTTGAAGGTGTAGCAGATAATGACAAGAAGAATTACGATTTAACATATGATGGAACTGAACACCCTATTTTAGTAAATAAAAATGTGACAGTACTTCAGAGTTTAGGTATAGGAAAGATTCAGATTACACCTGAAAACTTTTTCTACTATGAAACAAGACATAGTGAGTTTTTGAATGATGAGAATTCAGATTTCAGAGATAAGGAAGTTGTTAAAACAATGACACAGTATGAAGCCTTTACCGCAGATTCAGCTTCTCCTAAGAACGCTGCTAAGTATCGACTTTATTACAATAATAACAACTTTGTAACATTAAACATCAACCAGAGAGAGGTTACTGTTACAGGGCTCACAGTTAAAGACAAAACCTATGATGGTTGGGAAGATGCAGAAATTGATTACACTGATATGGCAATCAGATGCATCAATGATAATAATAACGGAATTACAAATACAAACGGAATTGTAGATGGTGACGCAGCTAAGGTAGGACACGAAATAGTACCTTATGCAAAAGCTTACTTTGTTGAAGAAATAGGAGGCGGTGCATCTTATGTTAATCCGTTTGGAGATGGAAAGAATTATCAAAAGAGCGCAGATGTAGCATATACAGGAACAGGAACATCTGCACAAAAAAAGGTTACTTCAAAAGTAGTAGTAATCGACAACGGAACTGATGATAGTGGAATCACAACAGGAATCAGCTTGAGCGATCCAAACTACCGTATAGTAACTCCTTCGGCAGAAACTAATGCTACAAGTCAGATTAGATCAGAAGGAACTATTTATCCTAGAGCTCTTACAGACACTAATATTACCTGTACATTGACACCAAATCTCGTTAAGTGGCGTCCACAGGGTTATTCAGAAGAAACAGACATTATTAAGTCGGTTAAAGATATTTCACCTATCACACCAAATCAGCCGGGTTTGGTAAAGACTCTCGTAGCAGATAGAGATTTCATCGTAAATCCTAACACAAATACTATTACTGAAGTTGCAGAGTACGAGATTATCTTAACAGGTCAGGGAAACTATACAGGAACAAAGAGACTTAACTGGTCTATTGACCGTGCACAGAGACAAATCAACATTAAGAAAACTGAAAACAGAGCTTATAACGGAAATGCATATACTATCACTGCAAAAGCAAACAGCAGCGATTTCTGGTATGAAGTTAAAGATACAGACAATAACACAGATGTTACTGAAACATTAGAAGAAGGTTCAAATCTTAAGATTACTTACAAAGGTACTAAGGCTGACGGTAGCACATATCCGGAAAGTCTTACAGCACCAACAGATGCTGGTAACTATACTGTAATGATTTCAGTTGATCAGACAGCTAGATATACTGCAGCATCAGCACAGATGAATTACACAATTCTTCCAAAAACAGTTGATCTTGTATGGAACTGTACAGGCGGAACTGTTGAAGAGACTGAACAGAATCCTAGTTCATTAACATATAACGGAACTAAGAATATATTCTCTGCAACAGTTAGCAATACTGTTGAAGGAGACACAGTTAAGGTTACAAATATTGTATATGATGGAAACACAACAGGTGGAAAGAATTACAACGCATCTGCTACAGCGCCATTTGAAGCAGGTAGCTATACTGTTCGTGCAACAGAATTAGATAACAAAAACTATACACTTACTGGAACACTTGCACATTCAGCAGCAACACCTGGACATGCATATGTGGTTAATAAAGCACCTCTTTGGTTGACATGGGAAGAGGATAATACAGAGTTTACATATGATGCAACAGATCATACTCCAGTTTCAGAAATTCACGGACTTTGCGAAAATGAAGAAGGTGTAGAGGATACATGTAAGGTGACAACATGGAGTTTTACAGGAACAGACGTATTTGGAAATGCATATACACAAGCAGGAACAAAAGCAGTTAATGCCAGCAATGGAACTGTTAAGATTACAGCTACAGGAATAAGCAATCCGAACTATAAGCTTGTTCAGGGCGAAGGAAGCCTTTCTTCAAACTTTACAATTATTCCTCGTGATCTCTCTGCATTAGAAGTTGGAACAGCAGATGATCACAAAGAAATCTGGGCGGAAAAACTCTATTACAGCGGCAAAGTAGTAGAACCTACTATCGTTTGGAGCCTGAATGAAATAGGTGAGACTCTTACAAAAGATGTGGATTACACAGCCTCTCTTTCTACAAAATCATTGGAATACAACAAAAATGGCTTAAATATCAAAATTGTAGGTAAGGGAAATTATGTGGGTGAGACAATTATTCCTTGGAATGTTGATAAGCTTATGTGCCCAATCACAGTTGTTAACGCATCCGATTATTCGAATATTGTTTATGGCGATGCACTTCCTGAATTTGAAGTTGCATATGTAAATATGGCAATGCAGAATGAAGATATTGTTAAGAACTATGCAGATAGCATGGAAAACCATCTTTCATATTTATACACAGGAACTATGAAGAATGGTGAAACTTATGAAAGCGAATTTGCACCTACACAGGTAGGTACTTATGAAATTACAGTTACATTAGAAGAGACAGATCATTATCAGAAAGAGATAACAAAAATACCTCTCGTAATTAAACAGAAACCAGTAACTGTTACAGGTATCGTAGCTGTGGAAAAAGAATATGATGGATCAGATAGTGCAGTATTAGATTTCTCACATTCAGTATGGAATGGAATAGTACCTAGTGATTCAGCAACTATTTCAGCAGCACTTGCAAATGTGGCAGATCCTACTAATGGATTTATATCATATACAGCTACATTTGAAGGAAAAGATGTTGTTCGCAATTCAGATTATGCAAGAACAATAAAAGAACAGAATGTAACTATTAGTAATTGCGCAATTGCATATGCAGATGCTACATCTGATATTTTCTACAATTACGTAATCGAAACAAGCGGAAATCAGGATACAGCAAAAGCTAAGATTGTACCTAAGGAAGTAGTTATTTCCGGAATTAAGGCAAAAGATAAAGTATACAACGGAAGTAAAGAAGCGGAACTTGATCTTAAAGATATGCAGATTATAGGCGTTGCTACGGGAGAACTTCTTGAAGTAAAAGTTAGAGGCGAATTTACAAAAACTTCCTCAGAAGCATCTGAAAAAGATGTAAGAATGGATGCAGGCCAACCTGCAGCAAAGACAGTTAAGATTGTCTATGAAAGACTTATATCAGGAAACTCAAGCACAAATCTTGAAAACTATACAATTAATACAGAAAAAGAAGGAGTTCAGAAGACTACAACAGCCATTATCTCACCTGCAACACTCACAATCAAGGGTGTTAAGGCGAAAGACAAAGTATACGATAGCAGAGAAGATGTTCAGATTGACTGGAGCAATGCTACAATCGAAGGCGTTTTTTCAGGAGATGTTGTTACATTAAGTGATGCAAATGCAACTGACTGGCCATTGGATCGCTATGCAGACGCAAATGTTGTATATGATAAGAGTGGCAACGTAATTGAAAAGACCGGTACTATTACAGCTGGTAAGTATCAGGTTAAATTAGAAGGATTGTATCAGGCAGATGACTATGTGGTTGATACGGTAATCTTCAGTGGAAAAATTAATCCAAAACCTTTAAAGGGAATTACCTGGACATTCTCTTCAACATTATATAATCAACTCCCAACTGCAGTATTTGATGATGACTGTGGAATTATCGGAGAAGAAGCTTTTGAGCCGGTTGTTAAATTCTATCAGAAAGATAATCCTGATAAAGAAATTACACAGCCTTACATGGTAGATAATGGAGAGTATGTTGCTAAGGTAGTGGATGTAAAACTGAGTAGTGATGATAGTAACGCAAAAACAAATTATTGTGTTGATGAAACAGATCCAGATCAGTCATTCACATTCAAGTATGAAAGCAACCAGGATGAAAGCAATTTAGAAATTCTCAACTATCAGAGAACAGGAAATACAGCTTATACAATTGTTTATGGAAATAAACTTCCTGAGCCGGAACTTAAGTACAACAATAGTGATATTGATAAAGAAGATCCAGAAACCAGAGCTTCACACTTCACATATCACTATACAGGTAAGTCATTAAGTGGTAAGTCTTATGACAGTGATAAGGCCCCAACCGCTGCAGGCGCTTACAAGATTTCTATAACACTTGAAGAGACTGCTCACTTCAAAGGTAGCAAAGCAAGTGCTAATTTCATTATTGCACCTGCAGAAGTAAGAATTGTTCAGGGTATAAATGTTTTAAGTAAAAAATATAACGGAACAAATAAAGCAACCCTTGATTTTAAGAATATTGTTTTTGACGGAGTAACAGATGAGGATGAAGAAACAATCACAGCATTATTTGAGGCTGATGAATTGGATATGATCAGATATTCTGCAACATATGCACAGAAGGATGTACTTTGGCTTGCAAGAAAGATGACAGATGATGGAAAGATTGATAATTCTCTTGCTGAAATAGATGTAACAGCAGGTAATTACTCATTCATTTTGAATGAAGATACTCCTGATGTCCTTTACAACTACACGATTGCAGCTAGTGGAAATATAACTCAGCTGAAAGGAAAGATTGAACCTAGACCTGTAACAGTTTCAGGAATTAAAGTAATTGATAAAGTTTATGATGGAACAGCAATTGCTAACTTAGATCTTTCAGAAGTTACATTTGACGGAAAAATTAAAGGAGATGTTCTTGGTATCAAAGTAACCGGAAATTACGTGGTAACAAATAAAGAAGCAACAGCTAAAGACGTTTTGTATGACAATAACAAAAACATTATAGACAAAAAAGTAGTATTAGATATCGAAGCTATTATAGCAGGGGATGAAAATACAAATGCAGAGAATTATATTCTTGCAGAAAGCGGACAGCAGGAAGATGCACAAGCTAAGATCCTTCCGATTGTACTTAATAAAGTAGAGTGGAGTTTTGATGAAAAAACACAGCTTCCATCTGCAACATTTACAAGAAAGAATGGCATTATTGAAGCAGATGTTGAAAGAAACAGTGCTGAGATTTCTATTTACAGTAAGGATGATACAGCATTTGCAAAGGCAGTTAGCAAGGAAAACATGGCTCCTGGAGATATTTACGTAGCAAGAGTAGAAGGATATACAAGTACAAACTATATTATTTCAAATAAGTTTGAAAATCCGGTATTTACATTTGCTTTTGGAACAAAGAATACCGCAACACCAGAACAAAAAGCAGTTGGAGCAATTGCTTTGAATGCAGGGCTTTCACTGAAATGGAAGAAAGGTAATCTCACATTTAAGTGGGGTAAAGTTGACGGAGCTGACGGATATCTCGTATATACACGAGAAGGAAACAAGAAATACGGCAAAGGTGTAAAAGTTAAAGGAAAGACAAGCTATACTATCAAAGCAAAGAGCAAGAAAAAGATTTACAAAGCCTATGTGAAAGCATACAAGATTGTAAAAGGCAAGAAGGTTGTAATTGGAAAGAGCTTGAAGCTTAGTTGCGCAGGAAGCGGAATTCAGGGTTACAATCCAAGTAAATTGAAAGTAGCTAAGAAATCTATCACAGTTGTTGTAAAGAATACAGCAGCAATCAAGGCAACTGTTACTGTTAAGAAAGGCAAAAAGGCCATTAAGAAGAAAGGCAAAGCAGCCTCATTGAGATATTGGTCAACAGATTCATCAGTTGCAGCAGTAGCAACAAACGGAACAATTATGGGAATGAAGACCGGTACATGTTATGTTTACGTAATAGCTAGAAACGGTCTCAAAAAGAAAATTAAAGTTACAGTAAAAGATTTGTAATTATTGATATGAAACTGTTGGCTAAAATGTAGATGTTTTGTATCTCATGTAAGTGGACTCCCACTTAATGCCCGTAATATGAAGAGGGCAAAGCCTGTGGGAGTCAGGCTTACAAGATGACACAGGTTTCTATCCAAGGAAAAAGGAGTTGAGAATATGAAAAAATGGACGATGAGAATAAAAAGTCTGCTATGCTATATTCTTATTTTAAGTATTGTGGCTACTGGTGTACAACCTGCTGGGACAGTTAAAGCGGCAAGCAACGTTGGACTCAATAAGAAAAGTGTTAAAATCCTTGTAGGTGAAACCTTCAAACTTGAAATGAGTGGCGATACCATTAAGAAGGCTACAAGTAAAAATAATAAGATAGCTACGGTTACTAATGATGGAACAGTAACTTCAAAGAAACAGGGCAAGACTACTATAACTGTTACTGCTTCCAATGGTAAATTGTTCAAATGTAAAGTTAAAGTTATTACAGGTTTGACAAAGAAAAAAGCCTATGTGACTAAGGGCGGTTCTCTTAAAGTAAAACTATGTGGAACGGCCATAAAAACAATTAAATCTAAAAATAAAAAAGTAGCAAAAGTATCAAAAAAAGGTAAATATGAATTTGTTATCAAGGGTAAGAAAAAGGGCTCTACAAAGATTAAAGTTAGAGGTAAAAACAATAAAACTTACACTTGTTACGTTAAGGTTGAAACGCCTGATTTAAATAAAAAAGATATAGTACTCACAAAATGGGATAATTTTACGCTAAAACTTAATAACTCAAAGCAGACTGTTATGTGGAGTTCTAATGCAGCGGGGGTTGTAACAGTAAGCGAAAAAGGAGTATTAACTCCTGTTGCTGCAGGAGAAGCAGTTATATCTGCAATTGATGAAAGCAAGAAAGTATATACATGTCATGTGAAGATTGAAGAGCCTAAGATGGCTGCCTCAGAGCTTCATATGGATGTTAATCAGGAAATAACTCTTGTCTTGGCAGGAAATACTCAGAAAGTTACTTGGACAACTTCTAATAAATTAATAGCTTCTGTAAATAATAATGGAAAGGTGAAAGCTATTTCAAGCGGAACAGCAATTATCACAGCAACAGTAGAGAGTGGTGCAAGCTTCGAATGTAAGATTATCGCAGCAGATAAGCAGAATAAATATGAGAAGCCAACAAAAATCAACACAGATGAGACCGAGACAACTACTGCTAGTGATGGCGGTAAAGAGACTGGAAATCACGAAAATGATGGTGATGAAATTGGAGATGGCGATCCTGAACAGGAAGAGGATAGCAAACCTGAGATTCAGGAAGAAGAATATTATGTTAACTTCCTTGATGTAGAGGGTGGAATTGATATGAAACCTATGCTAGTTCCTAAAGGAACCACTATAGGATCTATCCCTACACCAAAATATGCTGATAACCGTACATTCATTGCATGGTATTATGATGCGGAATACACAAATCCGGCCAATGCAGAGGACATCATTGACAAGACAACTATTCTTTATGCTAAGTCGGTTAAGATGGAGATTGCTACTCCTGAAGAAGTAGTGACTGTCACAGCAGTAAACGACGCTGAACCTGATTTTCATATTGGAATCCGTTCTACAGACCCTACTATGACAGCTCAGCAGGTTCTCGATTCCATAGAAGTAGTAAACATTATTCACAAAGGTTCAGATGAATATCAGCTCAAAGAGAATAATGTTTCAATAGAAGGAGAGAACGGTGTTTATACTCTTTCAGGTAAACATATCCTTATGGAAGAAACTGTAGACAATTTTGAAAAAGGTGGAAGTTATGTTATCAAACTTCCAGAGGTAATAGACGGTAATGATTACCTTATGTTTGATAATCAGCCAAAGTCTGTTCGTGAGTATGACGTCAATATAGCTCAAAAAGAAGTAAACAATATGGAGCTTAACAATGATGTTATTATGATTGAAGTGTCAGAACTTGACGGTCTTTTTGATGAAAATGGTACTAAACAGGATTACATTGACGGAAGCTTCTACACGATAGACGAGCATGGCAATACAAAAGAGAGTGAAGAAATTAGTGGATATTTCGTTTGGAAAGACACTGAAGCAGAAAAACTCCAGGTTGGAAATACTATAGCCCTTTATAGTGGTATGAATCCAGCTAAGGCAATGGAAAATCCTGAAAAATTTGATGAGGGCGATAATCACATTGCTTACCTGTTTATCAATAAGATAGATGGAAATAGATTCTACTACGGAAATGCAGATATGGCTAATATTATTAAGATGCCAGAGATTCTTCCAATTCCTTCAGATGCAGATTTGAAATTGGATGATCTTCCGGAGACATTGGAGATTATGGCATCTGAATTAGATTGGTCAGATGACAAGTATTCAGATGTTAAGTTAGACTCAACAACTAAGCTTGAAGAAGATGATTTCATTGTTCTTTATAAGGGAGAATATGGAAGTACTGACATGGAACAGGTTGGGGACTATCTTAAAGTCACAAAAGTTGCATCTGGTGGTACAACTTTAAACCCTGTAGGTGATGAATGTGAATTTATCCGTATCACTACAGAAAAAGCTAATGTTGAGGAAATTGCTGAATCTGGAGATACAAACTATTCAAGACCTATCGATGCTATGGATAATCTTACTCCTGAGCAGAAGGAAGAGATTAAGCAGCAGGCAGTAGCAGATGCTCAGAATAGTGGTTTCTTAGAGGAAGCAGGACAATATCTTGCACAGACAGCTATGGCAACAGAAGGATTTACAAGTCTTGCAAGAATGAAAGATATTGATAGCCTTCAGGACTTTAAGTTTAAGGTTAAATCATCGCCTGCTCCAATCATCGGAACAGCTAATGAATTCTATGATAAATATAAAGACTACAGCGACAAATACAAAGAAATGATGGAGACATACAAGCAGTTTTTAGATGACGATGACGACGATGATGATGATGGTGCTGTAGAAGTTGAACTTGAAAATCTTGATGTTGAACTCGTTGAAGCAGAGAATCTTCCTGGTGGACTTGGCATTCACATGAATGTTCAATTTAGTGTTGAAGTTACTGTACCTAAGTTTGAGAAAGAATTAGGCGGTGATGAAGACAATAAAGACAAAGATGACAAGGACAAGGACGATAAAGACGATAAAGACGGTAAAGACAAGGACGATAAAGACGGTAAAGACAAGGACGATAAAGACGGTAAAGACGACAAAGACGATAAAGACGATAAAGATGACAAAGACGGCGAAGATGAAGAACCAGAGGAAGAAAATAAGCTCAATATTGAAATTGAAGCAGATTTCCTTCAGGAAATACAGCTCTCTATGGGATTCAATGCAAAGATTGAATGGAAAAAGATTCTCTGTATCCCATATCCTGCAGATGTTGTCTTCTCGCCAAGCTTTACAACTGGTACATATACAGGTATCAACGTAGAAGCTACAGCAATGACAGCAGGTCAGGACGATGGTATGGGAGATTCCATCCTCGAAGATCACAATACAATGATTAAGGATATTTCTGATGAGCTTAAGAGTCTCATGGAAGAAGACGAAGCTGAGGAAGATGAAGAAGCTGAAGAAGTATCTAACTGGTTGTCAGTAAAATATAAACAGATGCTTGAGCAGGAACATGATGCTATTACTTTGGTTGAGATATCATTATTCAAGACCAAGTATGAATTGTTCCCAGGTATCGTTGAGTTTGGTCTGGAAGTAAAATTCATTGTCACGGTGGATGTTGTAGTAACAATAGGACTGGAATTCTCAAATATTCAGTGTAAGAAGACCATATACAATATTCATGTACTGAAAGGAAAGTGTGATAGCGAGACTGTTGAAATAATTCCGGCAGAATTAGATTTCAAGTTCTATGTAATGGGTACGCTGGAACTGAAGGTTGGATTTGAAATAGAACTATCCCTAGAACTTGTGGAAGGAATACTTGGATCAGCATCACTGACTGTTGGAGTTGGAGCTTACGTAGATCTGTATGGATTCTTCTACTATCATGTACATATTCTAAATGGGAAGAAGACAGAGAATAGCGCAGGTGCATTATATGTTCAGATTGGTATTTACATAGAAGTAGGAACTGGTGCACAGATAGGAAAGAACTTTAAGAAGATTAAGGGTAAGATAGCTTCATTTGAACATACATTGTTTGAGACACAGATTCCGCTTAAGGAATTTGGAGAAAGTGAAGTACCACTTAATTTTGAAATCCTTCAGGAAGACATAGATGATATTGAACTTCACCAGTATGTAAAACAGTTCGTAATCCCTGATGAATATTATGAGATTACTACTATGGACATGGAAGAGGGAGAAATCGGTAGTACAACTTATGACGATGAGTGCTATGGTGTTGAATTATCTAACTCTTGGTTCAAATATGATCCGGATACTCATACGGTTGAACTGAAAGATGGTTACAAAGAAATGGAAGCAGAATGTACTGCTACATTGTACTACAAGAATGGACATATTCCTCTTTCATATGCAAAGATGAAGAGAACTATTGAAATATCTTGGGATAACTACCTTGATGGATATGCAATTAGTCCATTTACAGAAGGTGGTTCATATGTAGAGGCTACTGTAGGAGCATATGGTGCAGAAGTTGTACAGCCAAAGAATCCTACTAGAAAAGGTTATGTATTTGACGGATGGTATAAGAGAACTGAAGACGGTAACGGTAACTACACAGAGGAACCTTACGAATATCCAGAGACTATGCCGGCTGAAAGTGTACGTATATATGCACATTGGAAACCAGCAGATGACACTCCTTATACTATAAAATATTATCTTGAAGATCCAAATACAGCAGGAGAATATTCATACGATGGCAAGAAGATTTACAGAGGAACAACATTGACAAATGTTGAACCTGAAATATTACAGCCTGGAGCATACAAGAAGAATCTTACAGAAGAAGAAATTGCAAATTATAACAAGTATGAATATACAGGCCCTACAAATCAGAAATTGCAGATTCTTGCAGATGGAACAGCTTCATTAAATATCTACTATGATGTTAAGAGAAGTAAATCAACATTTACATCAGGCGGAAAAGGAACTGCACCTGATATTACCTTGACGGAAAAATATGGTGAGAACATTTATGCACCTGAAATTTCTGCAAACGGATATGAGCTGACAGGATGGCTTGACAAAAACACAAATCAGGTGATTGATGGAGATACTATTTTGGCGGCCAGTGGCAAAATAGGAGTAGCAGATGGTACAGATACTGTGTACGAAGCACAGTGGGCACCAAGAACAGATATCCTTTATCGTGTTGAATATTATGTACAGCAGTTAAGCGGAGCTTACACTGTTCAGACAATCGATTACGGCAAGGGAGCTGCAGGTGATAAGATTTCAGAGGACACAGTTAGAAATCTTATAGTAACTGCAAAATTCTTACAGGAAGATGGAACTGAAATTGAACAGAAAGGTAAAGCAGAACATCTCTTTACATTAAGTGATGGTGGAGGAGCAGTTCAGTTCTTTGACAAGATGACAGTGGGTGGCCAGCCGGTAGATGAAGCAGAAATCAAGGCTGATGGCTCAACAGTAATTAAAGTTATCTACAGTCGCAAGCAGTACACAGTAACACTTAAGGGTGCTGATGCAAATGATAATAGTATCGTTTACACAGATTACAAAGTATGTGCAGGCGGAAAGATGGCACTCCCAGTTCCTGTTAAGGAAGGATATACTTTCTTAGGTTATAAGGATCAGTATGGAAATAACGTGCCACTCAATGAAAAGACAGGATTTGAAGTAGTAACAGTAAATGGAGATGCTACATACACAGCTAGAGGTTGGAAGCCAAATAACTACACTGTTATGTACGATGCAAACAATGGAACAATGGCAGGAGCAACTAGCCAGAACTTCACATATGATGAAGCACAGAATCTTTACGATGCTCCAACAAGAACTGATTATGTGTTCAAAGGTTGGAAAGATACAGTTACAAATAAGATTTATGCCGCAGGAGAAAGTGTAAAAAATCTTACTTCTAAAGAAAACGGAGTAATTGAATTGACAGCCGTATGGGAACTTAAATCATATGATGTTAATTACAATCTTAATGGCGGAAGTATCAGTGAAGGCGCAAATCCGAATAAGTACGTTCCGAATGCTCCGGAAACTGCTTTGGATTATCCTGAAAGAGAGGGATACAATTTCATTGGTTGGTATCTTGGAGAGAACAGGGTATTCAGTTTACCTGGTGGAAATCTGGGAGCGTTGACACTTGATGCAAAGTGGGCAGAAAGGGATGACATTCCTTATGTTGTTCGTCATTATCAGAAAGACTTAGACGGTGAAGGAGAGACATTAGTTCTTTCAGAAAATCTTACAGGTACTGCAGGAGAAACGGTTTCACCGGAAGTTAAGAGTTTTGAAGGATTTACAGCGCCAGCTAGGAAGAATGTTGAAATTGCAACAGATGGATCTACAATAATTGATTATGTATATACCAGAAAGACTCATACGCTTACATTAGATTTAGATGGAGGAACATTTACAGGTTCTGGAACACCTCTTACTACTCAGGTAGCTTATGGAGAAAACCTAGTACTTGATATTCCAGTTAAAAACGGAAAAGTTTTTGCAGGCTGGACAAAGAATGGTACTGTTTATACACAATCTACTATGCCGGATGCTGATTTGAACTTAACAGCTCGCTGGTCAAATGCAGAGGCAGCAGTTGTTGTAAATCATTACAAGCAGGATATTGAAGGAAACTATACAATCCTTGCAGACACAGAAGTTATAACAGGACAAAATGGAGATACAGTTACTCCTGAAATCAGAAGTTATGAGGGATTCAATGCACCAAGTGCAACTGAAGTAACATTAACAGCAGGTGAGATTGAAACAGTAGAAATCAAATATGCTCGTGAACGTTACAAATTGAGTTGGAATCTCGATGGAGGAGAAGCACAGAATACATACACAAGTGGCGATGTTTATTTCGGACAGCCAATTATAGCTCCAATAGTTAAAAAACAGAATTATTCTTACATATGGGATAAGGAGCCTGCAAGTGTTATGGGTATGGAAGCACTCACATACACAGCAGTATGGGTAGCTAATAAATACAAAGTAGCGTTTGATGGCAACGGAGGAAACGTTGATGGTGATGTAGAAAAGAGTGTAACTTACGGAAAAATTTATGGAACTCTTCCAATCGCAACAAAAGATAATGCAGAATTTACCGGATGGTATGATGCAAAGACAAATGGTAACAAGATTGATGAAAATACTTTAGTTGGTATTGGAAAAAATCATATATTGTATGCAGGATGGAATTATGTTACGGCAACGATTACATACCAGGGCATTGAGAGCACAGATGTTAATGACAATCCTATTTCATACAATGTTGGTGAAGAAACTATCATTAGAGAACCTGTAAGAGAAGGATACATTTTCTTAGGATGGTCTGTAGGTGATAGTGAAGAAAGATTTAAAGAATACATTATTTCAGCAGATTCTACTACTGATTTAACACTTGTTGCACACTGGGAAATCAGGACACACACACTTTCACTTTACACTCGTACCGGTTTATATCTTGTTAAGAAGTTAGAAGCAGGAGCAGATCTTTCAGGAATTACACTTCCAAAGATTAGTGGATTCACGCTTACAGGATGGACAGTAGTACAGACAGAAGAATTTATTGACAAGCTTCCAAGTACTATGCCAGAGAATGATCTTACATTAGTAGCCCAGTGGCAGGAAAACGTATACAGAGCTGTATTTAACAATATGTATGAAGCTAAGGTAGATGAGGTGACTTGGAAGATTACTGACAATAGCTTCATAATACAGCCACCATCAGAAGGACGTAGAGGTTATGATTTTGCAGGTTGGTATACTAAAGCAAATTATGACAGTGACAGCCTGGTAGAGAAAATGAATCCTGTTGCTTACAATGTAAACTTATATGCTAAGTGGATTCCAAGAACATACAAGATTAATCTTTACTATGAACAGGGTATGGATTCAACTGGAAAAGAATTCAATGAAGATGAAGACAATGTATTTACATTTGACGAGACAAGATCACTTAAGACAGCTTCTTCATTAGGACTTAAACGTAATGGTTACACATTCATGGGATGGTCAACTAAGAGTGGTGGAAACGTTGAATATTCAGACGGATATACATTTACCCAGGGTGGACATAGTCTCTACAATGGAGAAAATGTTGTAAGTCTGTTTGCAGTATGGAGCCCAATCACTTACCAGATTACATATGATTCTGTAACGGTTGGTTCAGCAGGAAATCCAGCAGTAAATCCAACTCAGTATACAATTGAGAGTACAGATGTTACACTAGAGGTTCCACAGGGCATCAAGGAAGGATATGAATTCCTTGGCTGGTATGACATTACATCAGGTAATGAAGTACTGATTGAGGGTAATTATCTGAAGCTGAAAGGAGAAGTTGGAAATAAGAAATTAAAAGCAAAATGGGCATATGCAGGAACATTTAGTATTGCATTGAAGTCATCTACATCTTCATCTCCTACAGGTGATGGAGAGACAACATATACTATTACACGTACACTTGCAACAGGAATTAATCTGATTTCTTCAGATCAACAGAGAGTATATTTTAGAACTGTAAATGGTACAGCAATTGGTGGAACAGTTACAGTTAAAGGAAATGCCGGACCAGAGAAGGATAAGGAATCAGCTAACAACTTCTTACATGTAGGTGGAAATAATACATTTGCAATGTTCGATGGAAATAATACACCATATGTTATGGTTAAGAATGAGAAACAGAATGGAACTATTAATGCAGATGGAAGTATTGCACAGGTAGAGTTCAAGGTTACTAAAGAAAAAGCCGCAATAAGATATTACGGCCATCAGATTCCGGGTGCCACAAATGGTACGTTTGCACATCAGTTTAACCTCACAGGTTACAACACAAGATACTATACGGTAGAGCTTTACAGAATTGAAAGTGTTAAAGGTAATGTAACTGGTGTATATGGAACTAAGGAAGTAACGAGAACCATGAATATGCCAAGTGGCAATATTCTTACAGTAAATAAGTTATATGGAAACAAGTCAACTACAGTAGATCACAGTGCTCACTTTGATAATGACTCAAGTGGTAATAATGCAGTAGGCCCGGTAAACTTTGGTGGAATGCTTGGAACTGAATTATCATATTATCTCCAGCAAGCCGGTGCAACAGCAAATCTTAAGATTAGAGTATACGCTGATTCAGATGAAGACAGTACAACATGGAGTAATGACTACTATCTGAAATACAGGATTGGTAATACATGGATTTCAAGATGGGGCGGTCGTTGGATTGATGAAGATAAAGGATATCAGTGGTGTGATGTAGGTAGTTCAGGGATTCCATGGAGCGATTTCGCAACTGGTCAGGCATACTATTATGGCGAGACTGAAGATGATGGTGCTGGTGGAACAGATTATTGGACCAAAAAGCATGAATTTACCTTGTCAGTATCAGATACTGCAAAAGCTACTCAGGTTGGTATTGCACCAGCAGCAACTACAGATTACCAGAAGGGTGATAAAGTAACATTCTCAGTTATCTATGCTGAATTAATTAGCAGTGCAAGCAATGTAACGGTTGATGCAAGTAAATTCGCAGCACAGATGCCACTTACAAATGTAACTTGGACAGGAAAAGGTGTTGGAACAAACGTACTTGTATTTGAAGGTATTGCTTCTGAGAATTTTGCAAATACTACATGGGAGAGCACAGGAACAAATGATATTCTCATGGATGTTAAACCGGTAAACGGCGGAACAGTTAAGGATGTCAAAGGCAATTAATATTAGACAGAAATAATAATAAAGCCAGCAGTTACCTTTTGGAAACTGCTGGCTTTTAAAAGTAAAATCCATGTGAAAGATTAAATTCCGTTTATGTACAATTCCACGGTGCGATGAGAGAGTGGAATTTGAAATTTAATTCAAAGCCCCTATAAAGCTATAAGCAGAAGTTATTACAAGTGATAAACTACATAGATTATACAAAAGTTATCTGATATGATACTATTTCTGTATCACAAATCTTAATTATTCAGGACATAAATGGATTGGTAATCTTAAACATAGATTGCAAAAACAGAAATCCGGATAATTACAATAATCAGAGAAACTGACTGGAAAACCAGAGGTTGACATTGCGTCATGCATGTCATGCTTCTGGTTTTTTTGTTTACACGACGAGTCAGGTGAAAAAATAAATGGAGGATCAAAATGATAGTAAAACAGATAAAAAAAGTAAGTGTAATCATTTCATTATTACTTGCCATTGCAGTAGCTGTATTTATCCCAAATTCAGCAAGCCAGCCTGAGGCAGATAAGCCATACTTTCTTTATTTTTTATATATAGCAGGAGGGATAATTGTTCTGATTTATCTGGTTTCATTTCTCAATAAAAAAATATCAGAGAAATTTGAAAATACAGCTCCGCTACTTGCAGGTGGGGTATTGCTTTTGAATATTATAAATCTGATTTGCAGTAAATATTCATTGTTGGCGGTGTTGTTCTTCCCGTCGCTAGACAGAGTATTTGCAGTGTTTGTAAAAGACAGGTCACTGATCGTTCAATGTATTTTAGCTTCTGCAAAACTTCTGATAATCGGTTTCTTTGTCGGTGCAACTTTGGGATTTACAACAGGTATAGTAGTCGGATTCAATAAGAAATTATCATATTGGATTAATCCCTTTATCAAAATAATCGGACCGATACCTGCGACTTCCTGGTCACCGTTGGTATTATCACTTTTCAGCACGTCATATCAGGCGGCAGTGTTTATGATAGCGCTGGCAGTTTGGTTTCCAATTACTGTTATGACAAGTAATGGCATACAAAATGTTCAACAGACTTACTTTGAAGTAGCTGATACGTTGGGAGCGGGAAAAATGTACAAAATATTTAAAGTTGGAATTCCCGCTGCTTTGCCAAGTGTGTTCTTAGGATTTTTCTATGCAACGACAGGTTCGTTTATCACACTGGTTACAGCTGAGATGTTTGGGTGCAAATCAGGAATCGGCTGGTACTTAAATTGGCAGAAAAGTATGATGTTGTATGCAAATGTGTATGCAGGACTGATAATATTGGCGGTTTTATGTAATTTGATTATCACTCTTTTATTCAAAATAAAAGATAGATTACTTGGATGGCAGAAAGGAGTAATCAAATGGTAGGAGAAATTGTAATTGAAAATGTGTCAAAGAGTTTTACAAATCCGGATGGAAGTGAAGTAAAAGCGTTAAACGATGTCAATCTGAAAATTAAGGCAGGATCCTTTATATCTCTGATAGGACCTTCGGGCTGTGGAAAAACAACATTGCTCAGAGCAATTTCAGGACTAAATCTTCAGGACAGTGGAGTGATTCTGCTTGACGGAGAAGAAATTAAGAAACCCGGACATGACAGAGGTTTTGCCTTTCAGCAGGCAAATCTGTATCCATGGTTATCAATAGAAAAAAATATTTCTTTTGGATTAAAGGCCAGGGGAATATATAAAGAAAAGAAACAGGATGTAAAAGAATATATAGAGATGGTTGGTCTAACTGGATTTGAAAATTCATACCCTCATCAGTTATCAGGAGGTATGAATCAAAGAGCCTCTCTTGCAAGAGCACTGGTAGGTCATCCTAAAGTGTTGTTACTAGATGAACCGCTTGGAGCTTTAGATGCATTTACCAGAATGAATATGCAGGATGAAATCCTACGAATCTGGAAGGAACAAAAAATAACTATTATCATGGTTACGCATGATGTTGATGAGGCAGTTTATTTGTCAGACCAGGTTGTGATAATGACACCTCGACCTGCGAAGATTGAAAAAGTTATTGATATTGAACTTGGGAGACCAAGGGCAAGAGGGAATAATGACTTTCTTAAATACAGAACTCAGATACTTGAGATACTAAACTATGCAGGGGATAACATTGAACCTGAGTATTATCTGTAAATGAGAAGAGATGTCCCCATCTTCTAAACAAAGTGAAGATGAGGCGTTCTTGAAAAATTAAAAGAGAAAAATGGAGGAAATTGTAATGAAAAAAGGAAGAAGTTTTTTAGCGCTGGCAATTAGCGCATTGATGGTCACAGGGTTAGTGACAGGATGTGGCAATAATGAAAAAAAAGAGGCCAAAAGTTCAAAGAAGGATAATGTAGTAAAGATATTAAACAATAAGGAAAGTTTGTGTCTTGCACCTGTACATATAGCTATTATAAACGGATACTTCGATGAAGAGTTCAAGGCTATTGGCCAGGAGTATAAAGTTGTAACATCTAATATTGATACTATTACAGAACAGATTACAAGTGGTGAGATTAATGCAGGTTACGGCCTTACGGGAACACTGATGCAACCGATTTCAAACGGTCTTGAGATTGCCTTCGTTACCGGATTACATCGAGGCTGTACAAAATTTTATTCAAAAAAGGGGACCGGAATAGACAGTTTAGAAGATTTGAAAGGAAAGACAATAGGTGTTGCTTCATTGTCTGATTCTGCACCAATTCAGCTTAAACGAAAACTTTTTAACCTTGGATTCAAGGTGAATGGAAGTGATGCTGATATTCAGTTTGTGACATATGCAATGACAGATTTACCTACAGCTCTTGATAACGGTGCAGTTGACGCTATAGGAATTCATGATCCTGTTGCTTACAATGCAGAAAAAAATTATGAATTCAATAAAATTCTGGATATTGGTGAGGATGAAGTATTTTCACAGGAATATTGCTGCCAGGCTTATGTTTCACAGGCACTTATAGCAAATAACAAAGAAGGTGCGGTTGCATATGCAAGAGCAATCCAGAAAGCAGCAGCGTTTGTTCAGGCAAATCCCGAAGAGGCTGCAAGGCTTCAGGTTGAAAACGGATATATGCCATCAGAGAGTAATGACGATGTTGTCAGATATGGTGATATATTGTCTCTATTAAATTATGAGCCTTCTGTAACCCTTGGAAGAGAAACATTTGTGGCATCTTTCAAAGATTTACAAAAAACAGGAGATTTAGATCCAAATCTTAATTTAGATGACTTTACAAAGAAAGTATACCCGGATTTGGAGGGAGTTCCTGATTCTGTTGTATACGATGCTGAGAATAAGACATTTACTGAAAAATAAGGAGTGATATTAGTATATGAAAGCACACAAAATTATTAACATAATAGAAATATTAGTTTTGGGAATTATTATTGCAGGATTGTTTACATTTGCACATGTTTGTGGAAGCATGGGTGGAATGGAAGCACCATGTCATAAAACAAAAGCTATTGCATTAGTCGTAGCAATTGCTTTGATAGTGCTGGCTGTTGCTCAGATTGCACTTAACAAACAAAAAGTAAATACAGCTATTGCTGTAATTCAGGCTGTGGGCGGAGCTGTTATTGCTCTGCTCCCAGGGGTGATTGCACCTGTCTGCAGTATGAAATCAATGCACTGTTATGTGTATACAAGACCGCTGCTTATTATTTTGGGAATATTGATTGCCGGAATCGGAATTGTTGATATTGTAATTTTGCTTAAGAAGAAGTAAGAGGTGAAGGAATGAAAACTTTTCATAGGTTAATCGCGAAAAGTATAAGTTCAAAAATATACAGAAGTATTGGTCTCGTTTTAATAGGAGTGATACTGTCTTATGCCTTAGTTTTTGTGAGTCTTGTCTCAGTAGGCATGGAACATGGAGCAGGGAATGTGGCGAATCGAATGGGTGCGGACCTTATCGTTGTTCCAAAAGGGAGTGGAAAGGATCTTGAGAGACTTTTACTTACTGCAAAAAAGAATTATTTTTATATGGATGAATCAGTTCTTGATAAAATCGGAGATACAAAAGGTGTGGCGAAAGTATCGCCCCAGACCTTTCTTATGACAATGGAAGCGACCTGCTGTGATCAGTCTGTTGAAATCATAGGTGTTGATATGGATTCTGATTTTACAATTACTCCGTGGATAGATAATAAATATCTGAAATCAATTGAAAATGGAGAGATAATAGTTGGAAGTAAAGTTGACATAAAAGAGGACCGAACATTCAAGATGTTTGGAAAAGAGTTCAAGGTGGCATCGGTTTTAGAGGAGAGCGGTTCTTCCATGGATGAGACGGTTTTTGTCAGTAGAAACAAAATGGATGAAATAATGACTTTTGCCAAAGCAGCCGGTCAGGGAATGATTAAAGATGTAACTAAAAAAGATATTTCTGCAGTTTTGGTAAAAGTGCAGGATGGAGTGGATTTACAGAGAATAACAGCAACTTTAGCTAAAATTGAGGGTGTTGATATTGTAAACAAAGACAGGGTTTCAGAAAAACTGACAAGTGGACTTAAGGATATGTACATCCCATGTTTGATTTTTAGCGTAACAATCATAATAGTAACAGTACTTTTGTTGTACATTATATATTTTATTATTATAAGAGACAGAAAAAAAGAGATAGAAGTTTTAAGAATAATTGGAGTCAGTAGAAAAGATGTAAAAAACATTCTGAGAAACGAGATAATACTAATATCACTTGTTGGTTCTGCAATAGGAACTCTGTTTGGAACTTTGTCATTTTTTGTTTTATTTGAATTGATAGATAACGTCAGTAAGGTACCTTTCACATTTCCACGTTTACAGGAAAACATACTGATTATTGCAATTGTGTTTATACTAACAGCAGGACTTGGCCCCATATGTTCAACTGTAAGTATAAAGAGAGTATGCCCGAAAGAAATTTTGGAGTAAAAACACAGAGAATTTATTGGATGGTGACACTTAACAAATTATAGGGTGCAATAATGATATAAAGAATAAGTTCTTGGGTATGACTTAGAGGGAGTTTGTAATGGAAATAAGATTAGAAGGAATTACAAAAAAATATCAGAGAAACAATAGAAAAATCTCTGTGCTGAATGGTTTGAATCTTACTATTCCAAAAGGAAAGTTTATTGTTTTCAGCGGAGACAGCGGAGTGGGAAAAAGTACACTTCTTAATATTATTTCCGGTGTGAGCAGACCAACTTCGGGAAAAGTATATTATGGTAAAGAAGAGATAACAGGTTATAATGAACAACAGTTATCTGATTTCAGAAGAGCAAAGTTGGGGATTGTTACGCAAAACTGCGAACTTATTCCTTACTTAACTCTATACGAAAATCTTGAATTAGCCTTTGAATTGAACAAAGCCCCGGTGGGAGAAGATAAGAAAAAAGATATAATCAAATTGTTGAATGAATTAGGTTTATATAATCTTGAAAATGAATATCCAAAGAGTCTCTCCAGTGGAGAGATTAAAAGAGCTGCCATTGCAAGAAGTATAATATCCAAACCGGAAGTGCTTATAATGGATGAACCCACAGCAAATCTGGACAGAAAGAATGTTATAAAAGTCCTTGAGATTTTACGGAAGTACAAGGAATCAGGAAGTATGGTTATTATCAGTTCTCACGAGGGACAGGCAATAGATTTTGCAGATATTAATATAAATCTTTCTGATACAAGGTGTCAGGAAAAGCAAATTTTTATAGCATAGACATTTTAGAATCTAATTGCTATAATGCATTTAGAAAATTGGCCAATAAGAAAGATAGGAGATTACTATGAAGATATCAACAAAAGGAAGATATGCATTAAGACTTATGTTAGAACTTGCATCTGACAACACAGGACATCCAAAAAGTATAAAGGATATTTCTCAGAATCAGGGAATCTCAGAAAAATATCTTGAACAGATTATCTCTATGCTTAACAAAGCAGGATTGGTTAAAAGTATCAGAGGAGCTCAGGGTGGATATGTTCTTACAATGAAGCCGGAAGAGTATACAGTTGGAATGATTTTCAGAGTTACAGAAGGTGATCTTGCACCTGTAAAATGTGTAAGTGGAGATGAGTCTTGTGACCGAAAGGCAAATTGTATTCCTGCACTTTTGTACGAGAAGATAAATGATGCAGTGAAAGATGTAGTAGATACAACGACATTGGAAGATTTGCTAAGTTGGCAAGCTGAACGAAAATAAAACAAAGTAAAATAAAAGAAAAGTTTAGGGGCTATTGAACTAAAGGTGTTAGTTAGTTCAATAGTTCTTTTTACTTGGAAACTTGATATTTAACCTCCCAGATGCTCTTTTCTTGTTTTGGGAGGTACATTTCTTTATTTTGCGCCTGCCTATAGGATTGTGTCATAATCAAAAAAATATAGAAATATAAAAATATAAAAAACATATTGACATATCGCAACATGATGATAGAATATCAATATCATAGTAATTAACTAGGAATTGGAAAAACAACAAAAAAGCTATTGTAATTAAAAGGCATAATTAAATTACTTAATAACAAAAAAACAAAAATACAGAAAATCAAATTGCTTAAATGAAATTAAGTTGGAAAGAGGTGCGATATGAGCAGATTAATATATTTAGATAATGCAGCAACAACTCAGGTATATCCGGAGGTGCTTGATGCAATGAAACCTTACTTTACAGAATATTATGGAAATCCATCATCGGTTTATTCATTTGCCGGAGAGGCTAACAGAGAAGTATTGAAATCGAGAGAGTCGATTGCAGCAGCTCTTGGAGCCAAAACAGAAGAAATCTATTTTACCGGCGGTGGAAGTGAATCAGACAACTGGGCGCTTAAGGCCACAGCAGAGGCCTATGGAAATAAAGGCAAGCACATCATCACAACAAAGATTGAACATCACGCAATCCTTCATACAGCAGAGTATCTCGAAAAGAAAGGATTTGAGGTTACTTATCTTGATGTTGATGAAAACGGTGTTGTTAAGTTAGACGAACTTAAAGCAGCAATCAGACCGGACACCATTCTTATATCTGTTATGACTGCAAATAATGAAATAGGAACAATTCAGCCAATTGCCGAAATAGGTAAAATTGCAAAAGAAAACGGAGTTTTGTTCCACACAGATGCAGTTCAGGCATTTGGACATATTCCAATCAATGTAGATGAGATGAATATCGATATGCTTAGTGCAAGCGGTCACAAAATAAACGGACCAAAGGGAATTGGAATTATGTACATAAGAAAGGGCGTTAAGATACTTTCCTTCATTCACGGTGGTGCGCAGGAGCGTCAAAGAAGAGCCGGCACTCATAATGTCCCTGGTATTGTGGGATTTGGAAAAGCAATTCAACTTGCCACAGAAGAACTGGACAGCAGAATCAAATACGAAACAGAACTCAGAGATTATCTCATCGACAGAGTTTTGAATGAGATTCCTTATGTGAGACTTAATGGACATAGAACAGACAGACTTCCGAATAACGCAAACTTCTGCTTTAGATTTATTGAGGGAGAGTCTTTACTTATTCTTCTTGATGAAAAAGGAATCTGCGGTTCAAGTGGTTCGGCTTGTACATCAGGATCTCTTGATCCTTCACATGTTTTACTTGCAATCGGACTTCCACACGAAATAGCACATGGTTCTTTAAGACTTACATTGTCTGAAAAGACAACAAAGGAAGATATAGATTATACTGTTGACGAACTTAAAAAGATTATTGAGAGACTCAGAAGTATGTCACCATTGTACGAAGATTTCTTAAAGCAAAGTAAATAATTGCTGAAGGCGAATACAAAATATTCTTAACATAATGATTTGAAATTTATAACATATTGATAGAAAAAGATAGAAAAAGGAGTGTGGCTGATGTATAGTGAAAAAGTAATGGATCATTTTACAAATCCAAGAAATGTAGGAGAAATAGAAAATCCAAGTGGCGTGGGAACAGTAGGAAATGCCAAGTGCGGAGACATTATGAGAATGTATCTCAATATAGATGAAAACGGAGTGATTAAAGAAGCCAAATTTAAGACATTTGGTTGTGGCGCAGCTGTCGCAACAAGCAGCATGGCTACTGAATTGGTAGCCGGAAAGACAGTTGAAGAAGCTCTTGAAGTAACGAACAAAGCGGTAATGGAGGCACTTGATGGTCTTCCTCCTGTAAAAGTTCATTGTTCACTTCTTGCTGAGGAAGCAATTCATGCAGCACTTTGGGATTATGCAGTGAAGAATGGAATTGAAATAGAAGGACTTGAGAAACCTGTTACAGATATTGGAGAGAAAGAGGAAGCTCCTGTTGAAGAGTATTAGTTAGGATAATAATAACCAACTATGAAAGGAAAAAAAGATGACAATACTTCAGTTAAAATATGTTATTGCACTTTCGACATCAACATCTATGAGGGAAGCTGCGAACAAACTATATATTACACAGCCGGCGCTATCTCTTGCAATTAATGATTTGGAGGAAGAACTTGGAGTTATACTTTTTGCAAGAACAAACAGAGGAATCAGTTTGACAAAGGAAGGTGAGGAGTTCTTAGTATATGCAAAGCAAGCTGTAGGACAGTTTACACTCATTGAAGAAAAGTATGACAGAAACAGTAAAGGAAAAGAAAATTTCTCTGTTTCAATGCAGCATTATGTTTTTGCTATTTATGCTTTTGTTAACACTATAAAACAATACGAATCGGATGAATACAATTATTCAGTTTATGAGACAAGGACAAATGATGTACTGAACAATGTAAAGAATCTGAAGAGTGAAATAGGAGTAATTGCATTTACTTCAAGTAATGAAAAGATATTCAGAAAATTAATGAAAGAATATCAGCTTATCTTTACACCTCTAATGGTAAGAGATGCGTATGTGTATGTTTGGAAGGATCATCCTTTGGCAGGTGAAAGAGAACTTTCAATCGATGATTTGAGCGAATATCCGTGTGTAGCATTTGATCAGAGTAGCGATAGCGACTTTTATCTGTCGGAAGAAGCACTGGGTGATTATGATTTCAAAAAGATAATCAGATCGACAGACAGAGCAACCTCCACAGAGATTATGTCTGCAATGAACGGCTATTCTATTGGAACAGGTGTCATGACTGACAGTGTAGTGCTGCAAGACGGATTTGTTGCAATCAAACTGAAAGAAGAAGATCCGATTACAATAGGTTATATAGTGAAAGAAAATCACTTTTTAAGCAAAATCGGTGAAGCTTATGTTGAAGAATTGTTGAAGTATAAGGATGTATAAAAAGAATAAATAAAGATTAATAAATAAAGATTAATAGTAATAGAGACTAGGAGGTTCCCTCTTTTGTCAGACAATATCAAGTCTGATGAAAGGGGGATTTTTTTGTTTAGCAACAAGGAGAATTCATCAAGCCTCCAATTCCTATGAGTGGTGAGTAAAACGCCCTTTACAAGAGGGAATGAGGGCTAAGTGTGCAATTGCAACAGTGATAAGTTTTGCATATCACGAACGATAAGTTTTGAATAATTTTCAAATTCCTACAAGCATGGTAGGATATAGTTATTCCAATAAGGAACGCCGTTTAAACGGCTTTTCCATAAAAATAGTTAATTATTATAAAGTTTTTTAAGGAGGATTCTATTATGAGCGAAATCAAACAGAGTGCATTAGAAATTATCGGAGGAACACCTATATTACAGGTGAATGGATATGCAAAGAAAAGAGAAATTACTGAGGCAACAGTACTTGCAAAACTTGAGTATTTAAATCCGGCAGGATCAGTTAAAGACAGAATTGCATTGGCAATGATCGAAGATGCGGAAGCAAGCGGAAAATTAAAACCGGGAGCAACTATCATAGAGCCAACAAGTGGTAACACCGGAATCGGTCTTGCAGCAGTGGCAGCAGCAAAGGGCTACAAAGCGATTCTTACTCTTCCTGACACAATGAGTGTTGAGAGAAGAAATCTTCTCAAAGCATACGGGGCACAGCTTGTTCTTACAGAAGGTGCTAAAGGAATGAAGGGAGCAATTGCAAAAGCAGAAGAACTCAATAAGGAGATTGAGGGATCAATAATCCTTGGACAGTTTATAAATCCTGCAAATCCAAGAGTTCACAAAGAAACTACAGGCCCTGAAATCTGGAAACAGACAGAAGGAAAAATCGATATCTTCATCGCAGGTGTTGGTACAGGCGGAACAATTACTGGTGTAGGCGAATATTTAAAAGAGCAGAATCCTAATGTAAAGGTAGTTGCAGTTGAACCTGCTACAAGCGCAGTCCTTTCAACAGGAACACCGGGAGCACACAAGATTCAGGGAATCGGAGCAGGTTTCGTACCTGATGTACTCAACACTAAAGTGTACGATGAGATTATCACAATTGAAAATGAAGATGCATTTGCAGAAGGAAAAGCCTTTGCAACTTCAGAAGGTATCCTGGTTGGTATCTCTTCAGGAGCTGCATTAAAGGCAGCAGAAATTCTTGCTAAGAGACCTGAAAATAAAGGCAAAACAATTGTGGCATTACTTCCTGATTCTGGAGACAGATATTTATCAACACCATTGTTTAATTCATAAAAGGGGTGAGAACAATGGGAAAGAATTCTTTAGATTCTGATTATTACATCAAAGAAGTTGAGCAGTTGGTAAGAGAAGTTGAATTTGGAAAAGTTACTTTAATAATTCAGGATGGAAGAGTTATTCAGATTGATAAGACCGAAAAAATCAGATTATAGCCATTAGAAAACTTTTTAAAAATAAAATATATCAAATGTGAGATGGCTCCCGCTTCAAGTACAAATGTAAGCAGCAGCGAAATCAAATGTAAACAGCAGCGAAATCAAATGTAAACAGTTGGAAGTACAAATTAGTATCAGCGGGAGTCCAATCTTACATCTTATATACACTTAGATGGGATTGCAGGAAAAGCAAAATCCATGAAAATCCTGAAAACTACTTCGATGCCGTAGCCGTCGGAATGGCATAGGTTTGCAAAACTGAAGTTGATGGTTCGAATCCATCCGGTATCGTTTGTGAGTTGTATCAGATGTGATGCATATCTTAGACAGATATATCAGATAGATATATCAGATATGAAGCAAACAATGATACGTATTCACACATAATAAAAGAAAGAGGGTGTCATATGAGCAATACATATAAAGACTTGCAGAATTCTCATCCTTGCTTTGGAGGTCATAAAAACAACGCGGGAAGAATTCATCTTCCGGTTAGCCCGGGATGTAATATAGCCTGTCGATTTTGTGACAGAACCATAAATGATGTGGAAGAAAGACCGGGTGTTACTTCCAAAGTTTTAAAACCTTCAGATTGTGAAGAGATTCTAACAAAAGCTTTGGAAATATGTCCTGACATCAGAGTGGCTGGAATTGCAGGCCCCGGAGATACACTGGCAACTAACAATGCATTTGAAACATTTAAGATTATCAAAGAAAAATTTCCTGCTCTCATAAAATGTATGAGCACTAACGGATTACTGTTAAATGAGAGGGCGCAGGATGTAATAGATGTGGGAATTGATTCGCTCACAGTTACAGTAAATGCTGTAGATCCTGAAATTGAAAGCAAACTAAATGCATTTATCATTTATCACGGCGAAAAAATAGAGGGCGTTGAAGCAGCAAAGATTCTTATAAAAAATCAGATAGAAGGAATCAAAAAAGTTGCCGCAGCCGGGATTACAGTAAAAATAAACACTGTTCTGGTTCCGGAAATCAACGGTGATCATATTGAAGAAATTGCAAAAACCGTCAAAGAAGCGGGGGCAAGTATTTACAATATTATTCCTTTGATTCCACAACATGAACTTAAGAATCACAGAGCCCCTGTTTGTGCAGAGATTGATGAGGCAAGAACAAAAGCATCAAAATACATAGATGTGTTCAGACACTGTCAGCACTGTCGTGCAGATGCGGTGGGGGTGCCGGGAAAATCAGAATTCGGTGATCAGATTTATCAGAGAAAACTGAATGTAAAGGAGACATTTTCACATGGCTAATGATATTTACAGAGTAGCGGTAGCTTCCAGTGACGGCATAGTTGTAAACAGTCATTTTGGGAGAGCCGGCAAATTTTATATATATCAAATTAGTGAAGACGAGGAGTTGCATCTGATTGAAGAGAGAAAAGTGGTTCCTGTGTGTGAAGGTGGAAATCATAATGATGAGAGATTGAATGAAAATCTCGATAGACTGAAAGACTGTGATTTCATTTTAGTCAGCAGGATTGGAGATGGCGCAGCTTACGAAGCAAATAAAAGAGGGATAGACAGTTATGAGATTCCCGGAGTCATTGAAGAATCCATCTTGCAGCTATTGAAATATATTAAGTTAAAAAAATTATTTGAATGAGAAAGGAAGGAATTATGAGCGAAATTAGACAGATAGCCATATATGGTAAAGGTGGTATTGGAAAGTCGACAACTACACAGAATTTGACAGCAGGATTAGTTGAACATGGAAAGAAGGTAATGGTTGTTGGCTGTGATCCTAAGGCAGATTCAACAAGATTATTACTTGGAGGCCTTGCTCAGAAGACAGTTCTCGACACTATCCGTGAAGAAGGTGAAGATGTAGAACTTGATAGAATTTTGAAAGAAGGATATGGCGGAACTCGATGTGTTGAATCCGGCGGACCTGAACCGGGTGTCGGATGTGCAGGAAGAGGTATTATCACATCAATCAATATGCTTGAAAACCTCGGTGCCTATACTGATGATTTGGATTATGTATTCTACGATGTATTAGGTGACGTTGTTTGTGGTGGTTTCGCAATGCCTATCCGTGAAGGTAAAGCAAAAGAAATATACATTGTTGCCAGTGGTGAAATGATGGCACTTTATGCAGCCAACAACATCTCAAAAGGTATTCAGAGATATGCAAGAACAGGTGGAGTAAGACTTGGAGGAATTATCTGTAACTCTAGAAATGTAGACCGCGAGCTTGACTTGTTACGTGCATTCTCAAAAGAGTTAGGAACAAAATTACTTTACTTCGTTCCAAGAGATAATATCGTTCAGCACGCAGAGATTAACAAGAAGACAGTTATCGAGTACAGACCTGATTCTAACCAGGCACAGGAATACAGAAATCTCGCACAGGCTGTAATCGAGAATGAAGACTTCGTAATTCCAACACCTATGACACAGGAGAGACTTGAAGAAATCCTTATGGAATACGGAATGATGGAACTTGCAGACGATTACAAGATTTAATGGAATTAATAACATATGCCAAATGTAAATAAACAATAAATATAATATGAGCTGACTGGAAAACCGGAGGTTCGAATTGATAGGAGGAAAAAATATGGGAATTTATAATTCAATTACAGAACTCGTTGGAAAAACACCTCTTCTTCAGTTAAATGGTTTCCAGAAGAAGAATAATATTGAAGCAAATATTATAGGAAAGTTAGAGTACTTTAATCCAAACCAGAGTGTCAAGGATCGTATAGCACTTGCAATGATTGAGGACGCAGAGAGCAAAGGCCTTTTAAAACCGGGTGATACGGTTGTTGAGACAACAAGTGGAAATACAGGTATAGGTCTTGCAGCAATTGCTGCAGCAAAAGGTTATCCTTTCAGAGTGTACATTCAGGATCAGGTAAGTGAAGAGAGATTTAAGGTTATCAGAGCTTTTGGAGGAACACCGATAAAACTTACAGAAGAGCCTGCAATCGCAAAGACATTAAAAGAAACAAACGGTGATTTCGTTGCAGCAATAAAGAGTTTAAAAGAAGAAGTGGTGGACAAAGAAGAGAATGTATTCTTTGTTGATCAGTGCTCAAATCCTGCAAATCCTGCAGTACATAAGAGAACAACAGGACCTGAAATCTGGGAAGATACAGAGGGTAAAATTGACATTCTCGTTGCCTGCGCAGGAACAGGAGGAACAATTTCAGGAACAGGAGCTTATCTCAAGGAAAAGAATCCTAACATCAAAATCGTAGGTGTTCAGCCGGGACCAAACTCACTTCCAAGCGAAGAAGTTCCACAGCCTGAAAATGAAATTACAGGAGTTCATCCATTTGTAGGTGTCGCGGATAATCTTATTCCTTCAACACTTGATAGAAATATTTATGATGATTACATTGCTGTTGAAGCTTTAGATGCCTATGAAACAGCACGTCAGGTTGCTAAGACTGATGGTATTTTGGTAGGAGAGTCATCAGGAGCTGCATTGTTTGCAGCAAAAACACTTGCAGAGAAGGAAGAAAATAAAGGAAAGAATATTGTAGTAATTTTCCCTGATACAGGACTGAGATATCTTTCCACGGGACTATTTGATTAGGAGGACTGAAAATGGCAATTAATACAAGCAATTCTAATGTTGCTACAAGAGAAAACCGTATAGGTTCAATAACAGGATATGTGGGTACGTTAAAAGATTTGGCCTCACAGAGTGAATGCGGAACTTTAAAAGGATGTTCAAGATGTTTTTCACAGTCAAGTACCTGTTTATCAATGTGTGGACTTAGCCAGCTTGCAGGAATCAGAGATGTGGCAATTATTCACCACGGACCTGCAGGATGTTCGGTTACAAGTGCAAATTCATACTATATGTCAAGAGTAATGGCAAAGAAGAGAGGCGTAACAAGCAGCACAGTATATGTTGGAACCGATATGAATGAAAATGATACTATTTTTGGTTCAACATCAACACTCAGAGATGTAATTTTGGAAGTTAACAGGAGATATTCTCCAAAAGCAATTTTTGTCTCAAGTTCATGTGCTACAGGTATTATCGGTGAAGACATTGACAGTATTGTTGATGATGTCAGAGAAGAGGTTGGAGTACCGATTGTTGCTGTTCACTGTGAAGGTTTTAAATCAAGAATCTGGGCGACAGGTTTTGATATTTCAGATCACGCAATTTTGCAGGAAATTGTTCAGCCTCCAAGAGAGGGAGTTAAGACAAACAAGATTAACTTTAAGAATTTCTTCGAGAGCGCAAGACCTGAGATTATAGAGATGTTTAAGCAGTTCGATCTCGAACCGGTATTTTTATACTGCAACTCAACAATTGAAGAACTGTCACATCTTTCAGAAAGTATAGCCACAACATGTATCTGTGGAACTCTTGGAAACTATCTTGGAAATGCCCTTGAGGAACAGTACGGTGTGCCTTATGTAAGAAGTATAAATCAGTGTGGTATCACAGGTTTTGAAACATGGTTAAGAGAAATTGGTAAGGTTACAGGCAGAAGTGACAAGATTGAAAAATACATAGAAGAGCAGCGTGCAATTTATATTCCACAGATTGAGGAAGTTAAGAAAGAATTGAAAGGACTTACAGCAGTACTTGGAATGGGTCCTGGATACACTTTTGAAGTTTCAAGAGTACTTAACGAACTTGGAATTAAGGTTGTGTGGGCACTTGCATGGCATTATGACAAAAAGTATGAGGATGGAAATGTTCCACCTTCAATGAAATATCTTCTTGATAATGACATTGATTTTGAAGCAAGTGTTGCTGATCAGCAGAACTATGAAGTGATGAACATTTTAAATAAATATAAACCGGATATGTACCTTTCTAGACATCCGGGCTCAACAGTATGGGCAATCAAAAACGGTACACCTGCAATTTACGTTGCTGATGAATATTCAATTTTCGGATATCAGCACACATTGGAATTTGCAAAGACAATCGTTGATGCGATAAAGAATAGAAGTTTTGAGGAAAATCTCGCAAAACGTACTAAATTACCATATACAGATTGGTGGTATAAGCAGAACGTTGATACATTTTTAGAAGAGGTGAAGTAGAATGGCAAAATTATTAGATAAACAAAGATATAAATGTGCGTTGGGAGCTATGCAGTCTGTTCAGGCAATTACCAGAGCTTTGCCAATACTTCATTCAGGTCCGGGCTGCGCGCAGAAATTATCTGAATCAATTGGAAGTTCAGGTTATTTCTCACCTAACATTTTCCCATGTACTAGTATTAACGAAAAAGACGTTGTATTCGGTGGCGTGAAGAAATTAAATTCAACAATAGAAAATGCACTTAAGGTTATAGATGCAGATTTGTATGTTGTATTGACAGGTTGTATTCCCGAAATCGTTGGTGACGATTCAGGTGAAGTTGTATCAAGATTTGAGGATGCAGATAAGCCTGTAATCTATGCTCCGACAGCAGGATTTAAAGGAAATAATTACAAAGGACACGAGCAGGTTGTTGATGCAATTGTTGAGCAGTATCTGAAAAAATCAGAGACAAAACAGAAAGGACTTGTAAACATTTGGGCTGATGTACCGTATCAGGATTTGTTCTGGTTAGGAAATTTGCGAGAACTTGAAAAACTCATCAGTGAGTTAGGATTAACTCCAAATACAATATTCGGATATAACAGGGGAATTAAAAATATCGATAAAATTCCAGAGGCCGAATTTAATTTGCTCGTATCTCCATGGGTGGGGCTTAACAATATGAAGAAGATGGAAAGAAAATTAGGCATTCCATATCTTCACTACAAGACTCTTCCAATCGGAGCAACTGAGACAAGTAAATTTTTAAGAGAAGTTGGAAAGTTTGCAGGAGTTGCCGAGGAGAAAGTTGAATCTGTAATTAAAGAACATGAAGATTATTACTATTATCTGATTGAAAGATATGCAGATCTTTTCCTTGAAAACCGAGTTATCAACAAACAGTTTACTGTTGTATCAGACGCACATTATGCTCTTGGAATCACAAAATTCCTTGCCAATGATTTAGGACTGGTTCCTGCTAAGCAGTTTGTTGTCGATGACACACCAAAGAACAGACGTGAAGAAATTGCAGAAGAATTCAAGAAACTGAATTTTGGATTGGAAGCCGAAGTTTCTTTTGAAACAGACGGATTTAAGATTCACGAAGAAATAAAGAATCATGATTATCACGGTTATCCGCTTATACTTGGCGGTTATTATGAGAAGGAAGTTACAGATAGTCTTAAAGGAAACTTCCTTAATGTTTCATATCCGACTCAGGATAAGGTGGTATTGGATAGTTCCTATGTGGGCTACACAGGTGGAATTCGACTCATTGAAGATATTTACACTGTGGCTGTTCAGAGATTTAACTAGTGATATTAGCCTGATGAAATTGTAGTGAAATCTTCAATTAGTAACATAATGGCAAGGCAGATTAAGAAGCAGTTGAGGTGAGAGAATGGCGTACAAAATAGCAGTGGGCTCGTCCGATGGAATAAATGTAGATTTGAAATTTGGCGAAGTAGAAAACTTTTTGATTTACGAAGTGACAGACAATTTTAAGTTGATTGAACAAAGAGCTGTGCCTGTTGAAAATGATGCAAATAGTACAAATGCTACTGATAATGAAAATGATGCAAATGTTTCTGAATTCACTTTGGGCAGTAACTGCGAAAAGAGCAATTGTAAATCATCGGGCTGTGGTGGAAACGGAGGCGGCTGTGGAGGCGCCGAAGGTGTTCTTAAAAAAGTTTCACTTATAGAAGATTGCAGATGTGTGGTCTGCAGGAAAGTTGGATTTCAGGCGCAAAAGCAATTTGAAAAGAAGGCTATTTCAGTGTTTGACGTTGAAGTTCCAATTGAGGAAGCTTTGGAAAAGATTACATACTACTATGAAAAAATAGATAATCACAAGACATTGAGATCATAGACATTGAGATCATAGACATTGAGATCATAGAGGTTGAGATTATTGATATAGAGATTAGAAACATTGAAATCATTAATATAGAGAGAATTCTTAAATAAAAACTTTTAATAATTAGTTAACGGAATTATTGGGTTATAGGTCCCACCTATAACCCATAATTCTTAATTGGAGACAAAAAATAAAGCAGAAACGGAGAAAGACTTATGGAAAGAGGAGGCAATACAAAATGTTTGCATCTTGCAAACGAAGACACAGGAAAACATTACGGTGCTGTAAGTTATCCGATTTATCAGACTGCAACCTATGCACATCCGGGCGTGGGACAAAGTACAGGATATGATTATAGCAGGCTGCAGAATCCTACAAGAGAGCACCTGGAAAAATATATTGCACAGTTGGAAAACGGCAAAGACGCCTTTGCTTTATCAAGCGGAATGGCAGCGATTACCCTGCTGTTTGAAATATTTGAACCGGGAGATCATATAATAGCCGAAGCGGATTTGTACGGAGGAAGCATCAGACTTTTTAACAATGTTTCAAAGAAAAACGGATATGAATTTACATATCTTACATGTGCAAATGATGATATAGAAAAACATATAAAAGAGAATACAAAGGCAATATATTTAGAAACACCTACAAATCCGATGATGAGTGTAAGTGATATAGCATCTATTGCAGAGATTGCAAAGAAACGAAATCTTATTCTTATAGTTGATAACACTTTTTTGTCTCCATATTTTCAGAATCCATTGAAACTTGGTGCAGATGTAGTTATTCACAGCGGAACAAAATTCCTTGGAGGACACAATGATACTCTGGCAGGATTTATTGTGACAGCAAATGACAGCATAATTGAAAAACTGAGATTTCTGATTAAGACAACCGGAGCAGGTTTAGCTCCATTTGATGCATGGTTGATTTTGAGAGGAATTAAAACGCTGGGAATCAGAATGGAGAGGGCTGAGAAAAATGCTATGGAGATTGCTAAGTGGTTAAAGGATCAAAAGCATGTATCAGATGTTTACTATCCGGGACTTCCTAATCATCCGGGCCATGAAATAATTAAAAAGCAGGCAAGAGGATTTGGATCAATGATTACATTCAATGTTGACAGCAAAGCAAATGCACTAAAAATATTGGAGAGGGTTGAATTGATAAGATTTGCAGAGAGCCTTGGAGGAGTGGAGACTCTAATAACATATCCGACTACACAGACTCATGCGGATGTTCCCGAAGAAGTGAGAATCAAAAACGGTATTACAGACAGGACATTAAGACTTTCAACAGGAATAGAGGATGTTGCGGATATTATAGAAGAACTGGAGTCAATATTTAGTGAACTTGAAGACTGATCATTACGATGAAAAATAGAAAAAACAAAAATCATATACGAAATGAGGTGATGTACAATGTCAGAAAGAAATTTGGAATTTGATACCATAATAGACAGAAGCGGTAAAAAAAGTTTAAAATACGATTTTGCAAAGAAAAGAGGGTATCCTGAAGATGTATTGCCATTATGGGTTGCAGACATGGATTTTAAAACATCATCTTATGTTGAAGAGGCGCTGAAGGATGTAGTATCCCATAACATTTACGGATATACAAATATTCAGAGAGGAGATGGATTTTTCGAGGTGGTTGCAGGCTGGATGAAAAGACACCATGACTGGGAGGTTAGACCTGAGTGGCATGTTATTACACCGGGAGTATGCTTCGCAATTGCATGTGCAATTAAAGCATACACAGAAGTTGGAGATTCGGTGATTATTCAGCAGCCGGTTTATTATCCTTTCAGCAACCTGATAGTACAGAATAACAGAAGAATTGTCAGCAATGATTTGATTTATGATGGCAAAGGTCATTACTCAATTGATTATGAAGATTTTGAAAATAAGATTGTTGAGAATGATGTGAAATTATTTATTCTGTGTAATCCTCACAATCCGGTTGGAAGAGTTTGGACAAAAGAAGAACTCGAAAGACTTGGTGAGATTTGTAAAAAGCACAATGTTATAGTGTTTAGCGATGAGATACATTTTGATTTTATTTGGAATGGAAGGCATCAGATTTTTCAGGAGGTTAACCCTGAGTTTAAGAAATTTACAATTACTGCTACTGCCCCGACAAAGACCTTTAATCTTGCAGGCCTTCAACAGTCAAACATATTTATTCCAAACAGAGAACTAAAGCACAAATTTATTTTTGAGTACGATGCGACAGGTATGGATGAGCCGAATATATTTGGAATAGCTGCGGCTGAAGCAGCATACAAATATGGAGATGAATGGCATGAAGCATCAAAAAAGTATATCAGGGATAATATTGAGTTTGCAGATAAATATATCAAAGAAAATATTCCGGGAGTCAGATTGATTCCCACAGAGGGCACATATTTGATTTGGCTTGATTTTAGTGAAACAGGTATTGATGCAAAGAAAATAGATGACCTGATTGTAAACAAGGCAAAATTATGGTTGGACAGCGGAAGAATTTTTGGGAAAACCGGAACAGGATTTCAGAGAATAAATGTTGCCTGCCCGAGAAGTGTTCTTGAAGAAGCTCTTTCAAGAATCAAAAATTTATTGTAATAAAACCAAAAGAGAATGTTAATGAGTAATTGTTTTTGTGATAAGCATAACCTATCACGAACGATAAGTTTTGAATAATTTTCAAAATCCTACAAATATGGTAGGATATAGTTATTCCAATAAGGGATAACATTTAAGCGGCTATCCCAAACAAAGGTGTAGCCGCTTTAGTAATTTGGAAAAGGAGAATGCTTATGCAATTTAGATTTGAAAGCCTGGTAAGAGCGAATTACAGATTTGGACGAATGTGTTGTAAAAAAGATCGATGTTGCAGCGCTGAAATCTAGTTGGCGAAAAAAACAGTTAGTTCAAAAAGCCGGTTAGATAAAAAATATATAAGCCATTAAAAAATATAGATCATTAGTAACATAAATAAACAATAGATTTTAAAATAAAGGAGAACAAGATTATGAGTAATTATAAATTTGAAACATTAGCACTTCACGTAGGACAGGAGCAGGCTGACCCAACAACAGATTCAAGAGCGGTACCTATTTACGCAACAACTTCTTATGTATTCCATAACAGCCAGCATGCAGCTGACAGATTTGGTCTTAGAGATGCAGGAAATATTTACGGAAGACTTACAAATTCAACACAGGGTGTTTTTGAGGACAGAATTGCAGCTTTAGAGGGTGGCATTGCAGGACTTGCGGTTGCATCAGGAGCAACAGCAATTTCTTATACAATTCAGGCTCTTGCAAAAGCGGGAGAGCATATCGTAGCTCAGAAGACAATTTACGGAGGAAGTGCAAACTTACTTGCCCACACACTTCCGCAGTATGGTATTGAAAGCTCACTTGTAGATATCCATAATTTAAAAGAAGTTGAGGATGCAATCAAGCCAAATACAAAGGCAATTTATATTGAGACATTAGGAAATCCAAATTCAGATATTCCGGATATTGATGCGTTGGCAGAACTTGCTCATTCACATGGATTACCACTTGTAATTGATAATACTTTTGGAACACCTTATCTCATCAGACCGATTGAGCATGGTGCTGACATTGTAGTTCATTCAGCTACAAAATTTATAGGAGGACACGGAACTGTTTTAGGTGGTGTTATCGTAGATGCCGGAACTTTTGATTGGGCTGCATCAGGAAGATATCCATGGATTTCAGAACCAAATCCAAGTTACCACGGAGTAAGATTTACAGAGGCTGCCGGCAAAGCTGCTTTCGCAACATACATCAGAGCCATTCTCTTACGTGACACAGGAGCAGCAATCAGCCCGTTTAATGCATTTGCACTTCTTCAGGGAACAGAAACTCTGTCACTTCGCCTTGACAGACATTGGGAGAATACAAAGAAGGTAATTGATTTTCTTGTAAACAATCCAAAAGTAGAGCATGTAAATCATCCTTCTTTAAATGAACATCCGGACCATGCATTGTTTGAGAAGTATTTTCCAAACGGCGGCGGAAGCATTTTTACTTTTGAAATCAAGGGCGGAAGAGAAGAAGCATTTAAGTTTATCGATAATTTAAAACTCTTTTCACTTCTTGCAAATGTTGCAGATGTTAAGAGCCTGGTAATTCATCCGGCTTCAACAACTCACAGTCAGTTGACAGAGGAAGAATTGGCAGAGTCAGGAATTAAGGAAAATACCATCAGACTTTCAATTGGTACTGAGCATATCGATGATATTATTGCAGATTTGGAAAACGGATTTGCAGCAGTATAAATAATAAAAGTTAATAGAGAGCATAGCCATTTTTATAGGTACTCTCGATAGACGACCTATTACCGCGGTCAGAAAGTATACCGAGCTATGTAAAAAAATGTAATCTCATTGTTCTTAGTTGACAAATGAAAATAAAAATTCTATAATGACCACTGTTATAACAGGAGTGCTTAAGGAATTGGGCTGAGAGATGACATAGACCCGTCATCAATCCTTTTACCTGATCCGGATAATGCCGGCGGAGGGAGTTGACAGATAATTTATGAGATAGGCGGTATGTCATGCTTATATACATGTAGATTTTAGAAACTCACTTCGTAGAGAAGTGAGTTTTATTGTTTTATAGTAATTGATAATAAAACAAAAATGCTCCACATGGATGCTCATTAAGCTTGCTTGAATTAACGAAATTTATATTTTACAGGAGGATACGAAATGAATGCAAATGTAGCAATTCAGGTTCTGCCTGCAGTGCAGGGAGACGAAGAGGTAGTAAGAGTTGTCGATGAGGTGATCGACTATATCAAAAGTACAGGAGTTACTTATTATGTAGGACCATGCGAGACTGCTATGGAAGGTGATTATGAAGAACTTATGGAGATAGTTAAGCAGTGCCAGTATATAGCGGTTAAGGCCGGGGCACCAAGTGTTATGAGCTATGTTAAGATTGGTTACAAACCGGAAGGTGATATCCTCACTATTGAAAAGAAAACTGCAAAGCATCACATAAATGATTAATATTGGCTTATTGATACTGCACAGTATGATGATATGCTCAGATGATATGCATAGATGATATTTGTAGATGATATGCGTAGATGATATTTGTGGATGATATGTGTAGAAGATATGTGTAGAAGAGTTTTGTGTTTAACAAGAAAAGAGCGAGTCTTGAAATAGGTGAAATGATGAATAAGAAAATTAATATTGTGCCGGTTGTTGTGATTATTTTACTGCTTATTATATGGCAGGCTGCCTGCACATTAGAATGGGTGCCCAGGTTTATGTTGCCTTCCCCAATTAACGTGGTAAAAGCTTTCGTCACAGATTTCTCGCTGTTGATGGATCATGCAAAGGTGACTTTGTTGGAAGCAGTTTTGGGTCTTTTCTTCGGAATACTTTTGGGCTTTGTATGCGCGGTTTTGATGGATACATTTCCAATCGTTAAGAAAGGTCTCTACCCAATCCTGGTGATAAGCCAGACTATACCGGCGGTAGCGATAGCCCCTTTGCTTATTTTATGGTTTTCGTACGGAATGACACCAAAGGTAATACTTGTTGTGCTGGTTTCATTTTTCCCGATGGCGGTTGGATTGCTGGATGGGCTTCAATCTGTTGATGAAGATATGATCAAGCTGATGCATTCCATGAAAGCCACAAGATGGCAGATATTCCAGTATGTGAAATTACCGGCAGCGCTTCCTGAATTCTTTTCAGGTGTGAGAATAGCGGTTGCTTATTCTGTAGTGGGTGCTGTTATTTCCGAGTGGCTTGGTGGTTTCTCGGGTCTTGGTGTTTATATGACGCGTGTCAAGAAATCCATGGCTTATGACAAAATGTTTGCGGTTATATTCTTTGTATCAGCAATCAGTCTGATACTTATGGCGTTTGTGAGCGTACTTCAGAAGAAAGCTATGCCTTGGGCACAGAAAAAATAAATCGCATAAAAATGCAGAAAAGTCTAACCCACAGAAAAACTAAGATGCAAAAAAACTAAAATACAGAAAACTAAAATTATAGAAACTAAAATTATAGAAAAACTAAACTATAGATATTTATGACTGGTTAGGAGAATAAAACAATGAGAAAGAATAAGTTTTTGGTAGCAATGTTAACAGCAGCAATGACATTATCCCTTGTTGGATGTGGAGGAGCAGGTGAAAGTAAGAATAAAAGTAATAGTAAAAACGCTAATCTAAAAGAGATTACCCTTGTTCTTGACTGGACACCGAATACAAACCACACAGGTTTCTATGTTGCATTAAATGAAGGTTATTATGAAGCAGAAGGTCTTAAAGTAAATATCGTTCAGCCACCTGAGGATGGAGCGACAACAATGGTTGCAAGCGGAAAGGCAGAGTTTGGTGTGGATTTCCAGGATTACCTTGCACCGGTATTTACTTCAGAGGAAAATATTCCTATCACAGCTGTTGCAGCAATGATTCAGCATAATACTTCCGGTCTTATTTCTCTTAAGGAGGATAATATCAATTCTCCTAAGGACCTCGAGGGCAAGAATTATGCAACATGGGATCTTCCTGTTGAGAAGGCGATGATGCAGAATATTGTTGAAGCTGATGGTGGAGATTTTTCAAAAGTAAACCTTATCCCTGAATATGTGGAGAATGAGGCAGCAGCTCTTCAGCAGGATATTGATGCTATCTGGATTTATTATGCATGGGCAGGAATTTCCACAAAGCAGGCAGGACTTGATACTAACACAATGTTTTTTAAAGACTTAAATCCTGCATTTGATTTCTACAGCCCTGTAATTGTTTCTAATACAAATTGGCTTGAAAAAAATCCTGAGGTTGCCAAGGCATTCCTTCGCGCAACTAAGAAAGGTTATGAATTTGCAATAAATGATCCTGATGCAGCAGCGGAAATACTTGTTAAGCAGGTTCCGGAGCTTAGTATAGATCTTGTTAAGGAAAGCCAGGAGTGGTTATCACCTGAGTATAAGTCAGAAGTTGCACAGTGGGGATATATTGATCAGGCAAGATGGGATGCATTTTATAAATGGTTGTCAGACAATGAATTGTCAGATGAAATCCCGGCAGGCTATGGTTTCACAAATGAATACCTTCCGGAATAATTAGCCATGTGAATTGTTCTTGGCGCGCATGGCGAGTGCTAAAGATTGGAAAGTTTGTGTTTTAACTTTGGAAAGGCATTGATATGAAAACAATCTTAACTGTAAATAATATTTCAAAATCCTATGGTGACAAGCAGGTCATTAAGAATATCAGCATTAGGTTGGGTAAGGGAGAACTTGTAAGCATTCTGGGTGTGAGTGGAGTTGGAAAAACAACATTGTTTAACATACTTTCAGGTCTCACCCCCCCGGATTCAGGAAATGTAATGTTGTATTCTCGGAATCATGAAGCGGGAGCAATTGAAGGCGGAACAGTTGAATCTGCGGCAGATGAATCCGGAACGGACAAAGCGGAGACGAATATAACAGGAAAAAATGGTTATCTGAGTTATATGCTTCAAAAAGATCTGCTGCTTCCTCATAAAACAGTAATAGAAAATGCAGCACTTCCTCTTTTGTTAGAGCATGTACCAAAGAAAACAGCTTTGGAGACAGCCGGAAAAGAATTTAAACATTTTGGTCTTGATGGGACACAGAATCAGTATCCTTCAGAATTGTCAGGAGGAATGAGACAGCGTGTCGCACTTCTTAGAACTTATCTGTGTAACAAAGAAGTGGCACTTCTTGATGAACCGTTCAGTGCTTTGGATACCATAACGCGTGCCTCAATGCAGCAGTGGTATCTTGATATGATGAAAGATATCAAACTTTCAACACTGTTCATAACACACGACATGGATGAAGCAATTCTGCTTTCGGACAGAATCTATATAATGAAAGGAAGCCCGGCAACAATTGTTGAAGAAATAATTGTTGATGAGAAAAAACCAAGAACATCTGATTTTACTCTGACAGAAGAGTTCTTGGAATATAAGAAGAGGATTAGAGAATTACTATAACGAGTGCATCAAATAATAGTAAAATAATTTGAATGATAACCGACATAAAAGATATTGAGAAGGATAAGGCCATCTATGATGAATTATACAAAGACATTGTAATAACATGTACTGTAGAATACAATGATGGCACCACTGAGACAAAGAAAATGGGTGTTTCTGCCAAAATAGGTAAAAATCGCGACTTACACGATGATAGAATTGCAGAAGAAGATTTGGATAACGACATTATAATACCTGTTTATAAAATCAGATAACGAATCAGCAAAAGAGACTGACTGCCTGAGGGCTTCAGTCTCTTTCCGTTATACTCTTTCTGAATATGGAGGAATCATTATGAGTGAAATATCATTGATAGAAGTAAAACCGGCGGAAATATAGGACTCACATTTTAAGCTCGTCGACGGAAATTCCCAGTTTTTCAGCACCAGTTTCCGGAGAAATGATACCATCTTTGATCATTTCCAAAATGATTTCTTTTTTGCCAATTTCGAGGCCACGCTTTTTGCCAATCTCGAGGCCACGCTTTTCACCAATTTCGAGGCCACGCTTTTTGCCAATCTCGATACACTCTTTTTTTACCATCTCGATATATTCTTCTTCATTAAATTCAGTAAGTAACATATCCGTCACCTCACTTCTGTGTGCAAGAAGAAGATCACTGAGAACACCTTCCTCGATACACTGCGTTACAGCCTTGTCTACTGCTATATCGATTGTATCATATATTTTTTTGTTGCGATATATCTTATCAATAAAATAAGAATACTCGTAGAGAGGTTTGCATTTGGAAAATAGTTCCTGATTGAAGCCAACGTTGATATTAAGCATCGTTGCCGTACATTCTAAAACGTCAGTTTTTGATGCAAACATATCGCTGAGTTTAAGTTCCATTCTCTCCGGATAGCTGACATCTCCAACGTAGAAAACATAGTATTGAGGTGTAGGCAGAGTTAACTGTGAAGTGCCGTAAATGTTGAGTTTATTTACAGTAACATACTTTTCATAAAGTTTAGAAAAGTAAAAAATACCACGAATAGGCATGTTAGGGTTAAAGGTACTCTGCTGCTCATACAGAGACACAATTTCGTCGGAAGTGACAAGACAGGAAACGTCATTTTTATATCCTAAGTAAATGGCATCTTCAATTGTGGTGATGGTCAAATCATCAGGATTGGTATAATCTTTGTCGTTAAGAGCATTGTACAATGAGAGAAGATAATCTTTGCGTTCTTCTCTTCCAAATATGTAATTAAATAACTTATCTTTATGTTTCTTCTGAATCATAGAACCCCTTTCAATAATTCAACAATATAGTCACAAACAGTTTGTATAAAAATATTATACACAAACTATTTGTGATGTCAAGAGTGCTTTTCTTATGTCGAAAATAGAGATTTGACAAATTATAAGGAGAACTTAGTTCAAAGGAAGAAAGGAGATTAATAGGAATAGGTAGTCAGAAAGATGTATGGTATAATGTTTTTTATATCAGATGTGAGATGACTCCCACTTCAAGCACATATGTGCTAAGTGGTGAGTAACAAAATAGTATCAGTGGGAGTACAATCTCACATCTGATATACGCTCCGCGAGGATTGAATTATGGCTGCAGCAATTTCCAAAAGTGCAGGTAAATGAGGAACTTATAATAAATATTCACAACCCAAAGGAGACAACAATGGAACGATTGACAAATAAGGTGGTAATTGTTACCGGTGCAAATTCGGGGATGGGCATGGCGACTACAAAAGCGATGCTGTCTGAAGGAGCAAGGGTTATTATGCTTTGTCGCAGCGAAAAACGTGGAAATGAAGCATATAAAAAATTATTGGCAGAAGGCTTTGACGAAAATAAACTGGAACTGATTCTTTGCGATTTAGGCGACTATGCTTCGGTGAGAGCATTTGCAAATCAGGTTAAAGAAAAATACGACAGAATAGATGTGCTTATAAATAATGCAGGTTTCATTTCTCTTGACAGACAGGAAACGAAAGAAGGTCTGGAGATGCAGTTTGGGGTAAATCATATCGGACATTTCCTTTTGACTACTGAGCTGCTTGATTTGATGGGCGAAGGCGGACGCATTGTAAATGTGGCATCGGGCGCTCACAAGACCGGAAAGATTCATTTCGATGACATCAATCTGAAAAAAGGCTTTAATGTAATTAAGGCCTACTCCCAGAGTAAGCTGGCAAATGTATTATTTACCAGGGAACTGGCACGTCGCCTTTCGGACAGAGGAATTACTGTGAATTGCTGTCATCCCGGGGCGGTTGCAACAAATATTGGAATTGACAGGGACACCGGTTTTGGGAAAACCATTACAGGCCTCCTCAAACCATTCTTTCAGACTCCGGAAGAAGGCGCAAGAACAGCCATTTTTCTGGCAACAGATGAAAGCGTTAAAGATATAACCGGTGAATATTTTTATAAATGTAAAATTGCAAAATCTTCAAAGAGATCCAAGGACATGGAGCTGGCGAAGAGATTGTATGAGTTCAGCGAAGAACTGGTGAAATAATTATTCTGATATGTTTTTCATAATGTAATCATAGACTTATTTAGGATAGGTATAATGATTACCTTCAAATGTGTGTGAAGAGATAAATGCGAAAGGCATTCACAGAAATATAGGAGGTATCTATGACTGAATTAGAAGCGATTTTTAAAAGACATGCAGTTAGAAATTACAAGGACAAAAGAATTGAACAGGACACCATAGACAAAATCAAAGCTAAGATAGATGAACTTAATGAAAAGGGCGATTTGCATCTGCAGTTTATTGAAGATGCAGGCAACACTTTCAACCGCCTGCTTAACAAAGCTATGGGGCTTGGGTCGGCACCGAGTGTAATTGCCTGTGTCGGAAAGAAAGCAGACGATCTTGACCAGAGGATTGGTTATTTCGGAGAGCAGCTTGTTTTGTATGCACAAACTCTGGGATTAAATACATGCTGGGCAGGTACTTTCAATAAAAAGAATCTTGGAGCTGCTGTTGGAGACGATGAGAAAGTTGTTATTGCTATTGCAATTGGATACGGCGAACATCAGGGAAATGAAAGAAAATCAAAAACTGCCGACCAGGTGAGTGAAGTTGCAGGCGAAAGACCGGAGTGGTTTGACAATGGCGTCGAGATGGCGCTTCTTGCACCGACAGCAATGAACCAACAGAAATTTTTGATTAGATTAACCGAGGATGGAAAAGTTGAATTTATAAACAAAGGTGGTTTCTACAGTGAAGTGGATCTTGGAATTGTTAAGTATCATTTTGAAGTAGGCGCGGGGAGATTAGAGTAGATTTATATGAGGACGTAAAATGAACAAAAAGTAGAACGTATATAGTAAAATGGTAATTAATATGAAATATAGAGAGTGTGAAAGGGATATAAATGAAATGAGCAAACTCAAAATGAAGAAGCCTAAGATGATTATATTTGATTACGGGCATACACTTTTGTATGAACCAAATCACAACCCGACAAGGGGTAATAGAATACTATATGATCGTATTAAAAGTAATCCGAATAATATTTCTTTTGAGGAATACAGTAGAATTGTTCAGGAATTGTTTGATAAAATGAAAGCAGAAAAAGGTCCGGAGATTGAGATACATGAACATCAGTTTTTACGTATGGTGCACGATTACCTTGGTATAGAATTGTCTGTTTCAATTTCTGAGGCGGAGCGTTTAAACTGGTACGGCATTTCTGAGGGAGCCAAGATGCCATATGTGGATGAAGTGCTGGAATTTCTTGATGAGCAGGGGATAAGAACTGGAGTAATCAGCAATCTGATATTCTCAGGGGAAGCACTTAAGGAGAGATTGAACAGATTTTTGCCAAATAACAAATTTGAGTTCGCCCTTGCATCCAGTGAATATATTTTTGCCAAGCCCAACAGAATGATGTTTGACATTGCGTTGAAAAAAGCAGGACTGTCTGCAGATGAAGTGTGGTACTGTGGAGATAGTATTGCGGCAGATGTTGTGGGTGCAAACAATGCAGGTATATTCCCGGTACTCTACAACGGAGAGACGGAAGAAGAAAATGATCCGATGAAAAAGATTAATGATGGGCTTCACGTTGAATGCGAATATCTTTACATTGAGGATTGGCGAGATTTCATAAATATTATAAAAGATATGTAAAGGAGACTAGGGATGTAAAATGTATAAGAATATAATGTTTGATTTGGATGGAACTTTGACTGATTCGGGAAGAGCGATAATATCGTCAGTGGAATATGCGCTCTCACATTTTTGAATAACCAATCAGCCGGGATACCGGAGTTGATACGCCAGTTAAAGGAAAAGGATTGCAAAGTATTCCTAGTTACAACTAAACCTATTTTCTTTGCTGAGAGAATCCTTGAAAAGATAGGATTGGCAGAGTACTTTGATGATATGGCAGGAACGGATTTGTCTGATCATAGTTCTGATAAAAAGCTACTTATATAGTAGATTCAATGAAAGAAATAGAGATGATTTTGGGCGCGTGAAATGAAAATCGAGTAGGCTGATTCCTACTCGATACCCACTCTGTGTAATCACTTCGAATCCACTTCGCTACTTCTCAGTGATTACACGGTCGCCAAGTGAAAATCTCTGTGCAAGCACAGATTTTCGCTTGGCTCGTCGTGGATAAC
>JAEEGL015445429.1_pt1 | contig 57319 bp, 45 predicted proteins | sample 9134231 | NCBI WGS metagenome assembly JAEEGL01 (sample SAMN16246548, study PRJNA631951) | gut metagenome | biome: gut microbiome; feature: rumen; material: fiber-attached | host: Bos | place: Iran: Karaj | collected 2018-10
TAATCAAAGGTGATGGAACAGCAGTAATGAATTATTACTATACAAGACAATACTACAAATTAACAATAAACAAAGATGAATACACAGCAAATACGGAAGGTGAAGGAATTTATTTATACGGAGAGAAAGTAAGAATAAATTGCAAATCAATTTACGGTTATTCATTTAAAGAATGGCAAGGTGATGCTGAAGGAATGAAACAAGAAGACTACATCACAATGTCAGGGGACAAACAAATCAAAGCTATATCACAAAAGAATAAACACAAAGTAACAGTTGATTTAGGTGACATAGAAAAATACACAATCGTTGAATACGATGACACTTTAGATTTTGAAACACCATATAGAGAGGGATATGAATTCTTATACTTCGAAACAGATGATGGCAAAAAAATCTATGATAATAAATTACATGTAGACGATAAAGACTATTACATCAAAGCAGTTTACTCAGAATTACCAACAATATCTTTACCTCAAACAGGCGAAGATAATCACGGAAGAGTAATTGCATTATATGGAATTATCGTACTAATGGCATTTGGCACAGTAGACTTTTTCTTAAGCATAAGAAAGAAAAAATAAAACAAAAACTCACAGAAGACAAACATCTAAAAAGATGGGAGATTAAGGAATGAGAAGAATAAAAATAGCAATTAAAAAGATTCTCATATTTGTGTTAATGATTTTACCATTAACCATGAGTCTCGTCATTCCAATCAAATCAATAGCTGTAGCAGCAACGCGATTTGATTTAGGAACTTATGATGAAACTTCTATTAGTGCGCCTGTTCATACCCATATTTGGTCAACCAAATTTGATGAACACTATCACTGGGAAGAATGTTCGATTTGTAGAAATACAAGAAACAGAACAACCCATGTTTTAGCAGGAAATGGTGGAAGTAAAACATTATGCGAAAACGGGTATTACAATCAAGCATATAGAGAAACGTGTAGCTGTGGTTTTCAGTCAAAACCTCAAGTCATTATTCATGGTAGATATGAAAACTATACTAATTGCAAAAAATTAAATTATGGAAATATGACTACACAGACATTTGATACTTTAATGCATGTTTCATATGCTGAATTCCAAGATTTATTAAACGGTACTAACAATAGTGGTAAGAATCCAAGCAATCAACAATTACCAGCAAATCCTGGTGGTCAAGCATATACATGGCATGCCGTTGATGATGAAGGATTAGGATTAATTTTTATGGGTGGACCTGTTATGAAAGATGCAAATGGAGTAAAAGGAACACTTGAAATGATTATTGGTTTAGAAGGAGATTGTGGCAAACAATCAGTCTTTGATGAATATTTCATTTTAACTAGATATATTAATTCGACAGAAACACCAACAAGAGCCGGATTCATAAGTTATATGGAAAGCAATACTCCTCATGGAAGATTTATAAATAACACAGATCATATGCTTTATGGTTATCCAACAAAATATAGAAATAGAGTAACAGATACACAATGGAATCAAATAGTTTCAGCATTCAAAGGATATACAACTCATACTTCAAATTGGGGTTGGCAATCAATGAATATCCAACATACAGGACATGCAAATGCAGGAAGTACGATGTATGCAAATGGTGCTTGTTATGATTCAAGCAATCACCATGCAATAAATTTAACTGATGATATACCAACAGTTTGCGATATATGTAATTGCAACTACAGTGGTAATGAAGGATATGCAGCAGATACTTGGTACAATTGCGCACAACATCAACAAATGGTAGATGGTGAGACAAAAAGATGTACAGGACATGCTGTGACAGGAAAAAACAACGTAAAACTAGGAACAGTATATTGTAACTATAGTAGAACAAATGGAACAACAGTAAGAACAAGTATTACTGCAGTACCAGAACCTGGATTTGCTGTAGTACAAGATACAACAGTACAGAATGTTGAGATACAAAAACTTGACACAACAAATCCATCATCATATTGGACTTATTATGGAACTATAAGATTCTCAAATCAACAAGCAGGAGATGCATTAATATCAAGAGGAATACAATGTGGTCTTTATAGTGCATATATAGACACAGTAGCTCCAGTAGCATATGGATATTCAAATAATCAAACAAATAATAATTATTGGAAGGTAATAGGAAAAGGAACACAAACTAATCCAAGAACACAATCAAGTGTAACAGTAACATTCAAAGATCCACAAGAGTATTCACGAAATGTAGTTAGTGTAAAAGTTTATGATTCTGATCAAAGAACTGTTTTACCACAAGGAAATAATATAACAGAAACACCATTAACTAAAGTTTCAGGAACATCAGGGGCAGATACTCTATGGCAAGGAACAGTTAATATAAAAACAGAAGTTAATGGAACAAAAAATATTTATATTCAAGCGATTGATTCATGTGGTAGAAAATCAGAGTTGATTCCAATGCAAATTAGTTACATTGATGCTCAAGGCCCATCAATGAGCGTAACAGCAAATAAAGACAATAATACATGGGCAGCTTCAAAAACATTAACAGTAACAGGATCAGATGATTATACATATTTCTCAATAGGAACAAGTTTAAGCGACATGGTTCAAGTGGGAAATACAACGTACAACAATCAAAGACAATATGAAGTGGTAGGAGACACATATTCTACAGCGAGAACAATTAGATTCTATGCACAAGATGCAGCAGGAAATTTAACATACAAAGATTATTCTGTAGCACGTATAGATAGTACAAAACCAACAATTACAAATACACTTGTAACAGTTGAAAACAATAGTTCATCAATAATTGTTACAGCTAATGATATAAACACAACATTAAATGAAAATGGAAGTGGAGTTAGCAAGTATGCAATAAGTTCAACAACAGTAGTACCTGCTAATAATAGTTTCCAAGAAAGCAATAATTTTACAATAACAACACCAGGACAATACTATGTGTTTGCACAAGATGCAGTAGGAAATGTTTCTGAGGCATATACAGTAAATGTACCAATAAAGTACAACTTAACAATAAATCCAAATGGTGGAAAGTACAATGATTCTGGTGATAACACAGTTGTAGAATTGCAAAATGCAACAAGTGCAAACATAGCAATTCCAACAAGAGTAGGGTATGACTTTACAGGATGGACATTAAATGGAGAAGGGAGTACATTAACATACTCAGGAAATAGTTTAACACGACCAGCAGTGTTTACGATGGGACCACAAGATGCAACTGTGACTGCAAATTGGCAAGCAAGAAATGATACAGCATATCAAGTTAGACATTGGAAACAAAAAATATATGACAATCAAGATGAAAATGTAAAAGAATACTGTAACACAAATTACAACGAAATAATCTATACATTAGAAGAAATAGATCAATTACAAGGTACATCAGATACAAGAGTAACACCAGAAGTCAAAGAATACGAAGGATTCACAAGCCCTGAAAGGGTAGAAGTTTTAATAGAAGCAGATGGAAGCAGAGTATTAGACTACTATTATGCAAGAAATGAATATGACGTTGAATTAAGTGGTGACAATGGAATAAAAGAATTATTCGGCAAAAGAAAATGTTTATATGATGATACAGTTACAATAAATGCAACTATTAAGAATGGATATGAATGGGATAAATGGGAAGGAGATATGGTTTCTGGAACAGAACAAACATATACATTTAATATGCCAGCTAACAATGTAACAGAAACAGCATCTACAAAAATAATCACATATACAATTACATACAACTCAAATGATGAAGAACCAACAACATCAAAAGCTGTGATGTCAACAAATCCAGAAACATATACTACAGAAACAGAAGATTTCACATTAGTAAATCCAACAAGAGAAGGATTTGAATTTGTTGGATGGACAGTAATTAATGATGAAGCATCTGATGAAGAAACAGAGAACAATGAAGAAGTATTTGAATTGAAGATTCCAACAAAAGAAGTAACCATCTATACCGGAACATATGGAAATCTCGAATTCAAAGCAAATTGGGTAGCTAAGGGAAATACAAAATACACAATTCAACATTGGCAACAAAGAATATATAAAGATGATGACGAAGCTAATGAGAGAGCAAATTCATCTATACATAATGAAGAAAATTATGAACTAGTAGATAAAGATATATTAGAAGGAATTACAGACACAACTGTAGAACCAGATGTGAAAGAATATGAAGGATTTACATCACCAGTAAAAAGAGAGTTGTTAATTAATGGTGATGGAACAGCAGTAATGAATTATTACTATACAAGAAATTACTATAAATTAACTGTAGACAAAGATGAGCATACTGAAAGTACAGAAGGTGAAGGAATTTATTTATATGGTGAAAATGTAAAGATAAATTGCAAAACTGCTCATGGATACTCATTTAAAGAATGGCAAGGCGATGGAGAAGACATGCAACAAGAAGATTACTTAACAATGCCTGCAAACGATAAAGAAATAAAAGCTTTATCACAAAAGAATAAACATCAAATCAAGATTGATTTAGAAGATAGAGAATTAGTAATCGAAGTGGAATTTGACGATGTAATAACAATTGATCCGCCTGAAAAAGATGGATATGAATTCTTATACTTCGAAACAAATGATGGTGAAAAGATTTATAACAACAAATTACATGTAGAAGACAAAGACTATGTAATTAAACCTGTATGGTCAAAGATACCAACAAGAGCATTACCACAAACAGGAGAAAAGAATAGCGACATTTTATTAGTATTATATTTTACATTAACAATGATGGCTTTTGGTGTTGCAATATATTTTGCAAGTAAAACAACAAATTCAAAATAACAACTTCAAGTACTTCACACAAAGGATAAAAGGGGAACTCGAAATGAAAAGGACAATTATAAGGATAAGGAATCTGATAGCAATAACAGTAATAACGGTTTTATTACTGTCTGGTATTCCATTTAATTCAATAGTATCAATAGCGGCAGGAACAAACGTAAGATCTGTTTCTGAAGCTGATATTCCAGTGCATACTCATATTTGGAAAACTAAATTTAATGATGATGAGCATTGGGAAGAATGTACAGTGTGTGGCGAAATTGCAAACAGACATGCACATACTTTGTATGGAAATGGTGGAAAGAAGACCTTATGCGAAAATGGATATTATAATCAAGCATACAGAGAAACTTGTAGTTGTGGTTATCAATCAAAACCATGGGTGGTTGTCCACGGAAGATTTGAAAATTATACGAGTTCTAAAAAACTTAATTATGGAAGTATGACATCACAAACATTCGATACTATTCAACATATCTCTTATGAAGAGTTCCAAGATTTGTTGAATGGAACAAATGATAGTGGTAAAAATCCAGGCTTGCAAAAGCTACCAGCAAACGCTGGAGGCCAAGAATATACATGGCACGAAGTAGACGACAAAGGATTAGGACTAATCTTTATGGGTGGTCCAATTATCGGAAATTCAAACGGAGTAAAAGGAACACTAGAATTAATAATAGGTTCAGAAGGAGATTGCGGAAAGAAAGTTGCTTTCCATGAATACTTTATTTTAATCAAATACATTTATTCAGCAACAAATCCAACAAGAGAAGGTTTCATTAGTTATATGGAAAACAATACAGCAAATGGATCATTAATAAATAATGAAGATCACATGCTATATGGTTATCCAGAAAAATATAGAGACAATGTAACAGATGAACAATTTGCACAAATAGTTAGTGCATTTAAAGGATATTATACACACTCATCTTCATGGGGATGGGGATCAATGAATATCCAACACTCAGGACATGCAAACTCAGGAAACAGCATGTATTCGAATGGTGCTTGTTACGATTCAAGTAATCAACATTCATTAAGTACAACAGATGGAATAAAAACAAATTGCGATATATGCAATTGCCGTTATACAGGTAATGAGGGAAATGATTCTGATACATGGTATACATGTTCAGCATATCGTAATTTAAAAGATGGAGAAACATGTACATGTAGTGGACACGGCCTTTCAAGAGGTAGCGTTAGACTAGGTACAATTTATTGTAATTATAAAAGAGAGGGAACAACAGCATATAGAACAAGTGTTACAGTTGTTCCAACAGCAGGATTTTCTGTAGTATCAAATACATGTCCAGAAAATCAAATAGTAGCAAAAACAGATACAACAAATCCAGGAAGTTCATATTCATATTATGGAAAAGTTGTTATATCAAATGGAGCAGAAGGAGATGCTTTAATCAAGAGAGGAATTAGTTGTGGTATAGTTCATGACTACATAGATAATACTCCTCCAACTGCATATGGATATGTAGATGATTTAACAGAAAATGAATACTGGAAAGTAAATGGAAAAGGTACAGAAGAAAATCCAAAGACACAATCAAAAGTAAAAGTAACATTTAAAGACCCACAAGATTATTCAAGAAATGTTGTAAATGTAAGAGTTTACGATAGTGATAAAAGAACAATAATTCCACAAGGAAACGATGTAACAGTTACACCCTTAACTAAAGTTGAAGGAACATCTGGGGAAGATACATTGTGGGAAGGTGTGGTAAATATCATGACTGAAGTAAACGGTGACAAAGATATTTACATTCAAGCAATTGATTCATGTGGAAGAGCATCAGAATTAATACCAATGCAAATAAGTTATATTGATGCGCAAGGACCAACAATAACAGTAATTCCAGATATCGACGACAACACATGGTCACGAGCAAAAACATTAACCGTACATGGATATGACGCATATAAATATTATGCAATCGGTATAAATTTAAGCGATATGATTCAAGTCGGAAACGACGAATATAATAATGAAAGAACATATGTAATTACTGAGGAAGCTTATGGACAAGGAAGAACAATTAGATTCTATGGTCAAGACAAAGCTGGAAACTTAAGTTATAAAGATTATACAAGTTATAGAATTGATAACACAAAGCCAACAGTAACAGGTGCAGACATAACACCAGGCTTACATAGCACAGTAGTAAAAGTAGTAGCAAATGATATTAACCCAGACTTAAATGCAAGTGGAAGTGGTGTTGTTAAATATGCATTGAGTACAACAGATGAAATACCAAGTGAAGATCAATTCCAAACAAGTGATACATTCACAATTACACAACAAGGAAATTATTATCTATTTGCACAAGATGGTGTAGGATATATTTCTGATTCATATATGGTATATGTACCAACAAAATATAATCTAACAATTGATCCTAATAAAGGAAAATACAATGATACAAAAGACAATACTGTAGTTGAAGTTGTAAGTGGCGAAACAATGCAAATTGCTTTACCAACAAGAGATGGTTATGACTTTACTGGTTGGACATTAGAAGGTGAAGAAAGTACATTAACATATACCGGAAGTAGCGCAACAAATTTTGCGAGATTCACAATGGGTATAGCAGACACAACAATAGTAGCAACTTGGGCGCCAATGGATGATACAAAATATACAGTTAAACACTGGAAACAAAACATATACGACAACACAGATGAACAAGAAAAAGATTATTATAATTCAAATGAAAATGATACATTATATACACTAGCAGATACAGATGAATTAGAAGGAAGAACAGATACAAGTGTAGAACCAGATGTAAAGGATTATGAAGGATTTACAAGTCCTGAAAAAGCATCTATAAATATTGATGAAGATGGAAGTGCAATTCTAAATTACTATTATAAGAGAAATGAATATGCTGTTGAATTAACAGGTGACATTGGAATTAATTTAGTGGTTGGTGCAAGAAAATATTTATATGATGATCAAGTAACAATTACATCAGAACCAAAAGAAAATTATACAACAACAGGATGGACAGGAACTGCAGTAAATGGTGATGAAACATCATACACATTTACAATGCCAGCTAACGATGTTACACAAAATGCAACATCAAATCCAATTGATTATGATATTAAATATGTAGGAAATGAAGCAGAAGGAACAACATCAAAAGCTGTTTTACCTATAACTCCAACAAAATATAATGTAACCACAGAAGAGTTAAGAATAAGAAATGCAACAAGAAATGGTTATGAATTTATAGGATGGGTTGTAGCAAATGATAAAGACAATTTTAAAATAACAACACCAACAATGAATGTTTCTATTCCACAAAGCACATCTGGAAATTTAACATTTACAGCAAATTGGAATGCACAAACAGATGTAAATTATAAAGTTCAACATTGGCAACAAAGACTAGATCAAGAGAATTATGATTTAGTAGAAGCAGAAACATTCCAAGGAACAACAGATACAACTGTTATACCAGAAGTAAAAGAGTATGTTGGATTTGCATCACCAGACAAACAAGAATTGAAAATAAGCGGTGATGGAACAGCAATAATGAATTATTATTACATAAGAAAATCATATAGATTAACAATCGATAAAGATGAAAATATCGAAAGTGTAGAAGGTGAAGGAATTCACTTATATGGTGAGAAAGTAAAGATTGGTTGCAAAGCAAAATACGGATACTCATTTAAAGAATGGGAAGGCGATGCAGAAGGAACAGCAGATTACTTAGTAATGCCTGCTGCAGATCAATACATCAAAGCTATTTCTCAAAAGAATAAGCATGAAGTAGAAGTTAAAATCGGAAATGAGACAGAAACAATTGAGACAGAATATGATGATGAAATAGAATTAGAAATTCCAGAAAAAGAAGGATATGAATTCTTATACTTCGAAACAGAAGATGGCGAAAAGATATATGATGGTAAATTACATATAGAAGATAAAGATTATAAAATCAGAACAGTTTGGGCTAAAATACCAGATTTAGATCTACCTAAGACAGGTGAAAATGATCATATCTTACTAATTGTGTATATTATAATAACAATAACATCATTCATATTTGCTATAGATTTAGCAACTGAAAATAAAAGAAGAAAATAGTAAAAATAGAGAACTGAATCGTTAACGATGAGGTTCTCTTTTTTGCGCAAAACAGTGGGTTTTAAGGCGTATAAATTGAAAAATAGCTAGAAAAGTGCTATAATATAGGGTGCATATTGATTTAACCCCCAAATCAATATTTCAGATATATAGTTTCAAAAGATTATGCAGCAAAAACATGACAGGAGGATTCAATCTAATGAAGCTAAACGCAAGAAAGAGACATGCAATACGGTTGTTAGCAAAGCGGTGGGTAGTTATTACTTTGGTAGCATTACTTATGGTATTGGTAGTGTTCTGGTTTGATAAATTCCAGTTAACAAGGGTGTCTAAGCCTTTGTTTGATCTGGCAATGTTAAACCGGGAGATTAGCTACTATAAAGAATGCGAGGCAAAGAATAACGGATATATAGACACTACAAAGTTTAGTAATAGAATCCGAGAACTCACCAAGGAGAGGCAGGAAAAGTTTTATAATAGCGATGATGAACTTGTTGCATATATAAGCACAAGACACTCACTAGTAAAAATGTTTTTTCTTGCAATGTCAGTAATATTGGTGCTTGTACTTACAGTAGGCTCTGTAGCAATCATATTTATATGGTATGCGAATGCAGTGGGTCGCTTTAGAATATCATGGCGGCATAGCAATAGGCGAATGAGACCAGGTAATTATAGCGTGTACAAGTAGGCAAAAGAAATAAGATTAAAATTTAATAATGGGGGAGGTCGTAGCAGAGAATTCTGCTACGACTTTTTGTTGCAAAACAAGGGGTTAAAGCATTTTAAAATTGACAAATAATGGTAGCAATGCTATAATTCAAGCATATATTGTTTGAACCCCTCTAAACAATATTTTACATAGAGTCTTAGATTTAAATGCAGCACAAATATTACAAGGTATGGAGGAAAAAAATCATGACAATTAAGGAACGGAAAAAGAAGGCGATAGGTCTGTTGGCTCAGAGGTTATTAATGATAACCTTTATAGTAGTTTTAGCACTGTCTGGAGTTTGGCACTTTGATAAGTTTTTGTCTACTAAAGTGGTAGGACCATTAGTGGGACTAGAGTTGCTTAATGCTGATATTCGCTATGAAATTGAGCAAGAGGCAACCCTGAACGGTTACACAGATACAACGGCGATAAGCAATCGAATCCAAGAGATGTTCGACGAGCGGAGAGAAGACTATTACAATAACGAAGACGAAGTCATCGCTTTTGTAACCAGTAGCTTTTCGTTGTTAAAAATTCTCTATTTTTTGGTAGCTCTTTTCTTGATCATTGCCGTTACTGGCATGGCTTTGATAATGTTCTATGGATGTTATTGGCAGGTGATACACCGATTCAAGAGATCATGGAAACGTATTAAAGAAAGAGAAAAAGAAGAGAAGAAAGAAAAGAGAAGAAGTCGAATTGCATATCTTAGTGATTATCAAAGGTTCGATAATTCTGTTTGTGAAATTCGGTAAGAGGGGGGTCGCAGTAGAAATTTCTACTGCGGCTTTTTTATTTTAAAATATTAAGAAATGTGGTATTATTACACCGAAAAACATTAAATGCAACCAAAATTTGCGAAGAAAATTTAAGTTGCAAATGAAAGTTGGTAGTGAAAAAGCGGGCGCAACCTTAAAATAGATTGTAGGAGGTACGGAAAAATGAGTATATCAGAAAACTTACAAATTTTAAGAAAAACTAAAAATATGTCACAGGAGGAACTAGCTGAAAAGTTAAATGTATCAAGACAAGCAGTTTCAAAGTGGGAAAGTGGAAGCGGTTATCCAGAAACCGAAAAGATCATTTCAATATGCGAAATATTTGATTGTAGTATGGATGAATTAGTAAAAGGAAAGATTGCAAATGATCTAAAAGAAGAAAAAAGCAATTATGATTCAGTTATGACAAGTACAGCAAGAGGAATAGCAATTGGAGTTGGAATAACAATTCTAGGAGCAGCCATAATGATGACTATTATGGGTATGGGCTTAGGAGGAGAACAAAGTCCTTTCATAGGAGTTATAGCAGTACTAGTTGCAGTAGTATTTGCAGTACCAATGTTCATTGTATATGGAACAAGAAATGAAAACTTTATTAAAAAGAATCCAAAAGTAGCAAATGTTTATTCAGAAGCAGAAATAGAAAAAGGAAATTCAAAATATACATTATTATTAGCTTGTGGAATTTCAATTGTTCTTCTTGGTGTTATAGCTATGTTCGTATTAATGGGATTAAAAGTGTTTGATGAATCAAATACACTTCCGGTAGCAGTCTTACTATACTTTGTTGCAATTGGTGTTACAACATTAGTTTATTCAGGAAAGATGAAAGAAAAATTCGATATTGAAACATATAACAAACAAAACACTGAAGAAGCTCAAGCAGAGTCAAACAAAATCGGGAAAGTATGTGGAGTTATAATGCTAATTGCTACAGCAATTTTCTTAACATTAGGATTTACACTAAATCTATGGTATATCAACTGGGTAGTTTTCCCTATCGGTGGAATACTTTGTGGAATAGTAGCTACAATAATGAGAAAAGATTCAAAATAAAATTTTAAGAAACAAAAAGAGGACGAATAATCGTCCTCTTTATTTTTGTGTTAATTATTTCTTTTTATCCTTTAGATAAATAACAAGTTTCATTAAAGATAAAACACTCATACTAAATAGTATAATGTAAGCACATATAAAATCATCGCCTGTTTTAGGATTTGCTTTTGAAGCTTCTTTTGTTGTGTTTTCACCTGTGATAGGTAATTCAACTGTGTTGTTTTCTACAGCATTAGAAATTTCATTTACTATTTCGTTTGTAGTTGTATTCTCGATTGTGTTAGTTGTGTTTTCAGTCGGAGTAACTATATTGTTTTCTATAGTATTTGTTGTTGTGTTTTCTACTGTGTTTTCTGTTGGTGTAGCAGGTGTTTCAGGTACGTTAATTGGTTTGAAGTTAACCGTAACAGTAACATCTGACTCTGGCATAATAAATGTTCTATCTTCTAAGAATTCAACATTGTTATTATTTGAATCAACAATAGTTATACTATCGAATTCATATCCTTCATCTGGTTGCCATGTAACAGAGATTTTTTCGCCTTGTTTAATTTTATATAACTTAGTAGAAACAGTGCCATGTTCTGTATTTACTGTTGTGTAATATGCATAAATCTTTTTATACATTTCATCAAACATTCTAGCTGTTTGATTATATATCAATTGATCATCATTAACTGATGCAGCATTTTCACTCCAAGTAGAAACCATACCACCAATCATATGATCATAATTATCCAAGCTTTCAACATTAGTATTGTTAGAAATATCTATAGTCCAGTTATCTCTAATATCATTAACTGTATAGTCTAAATCATGTTGATTTGTATTGTTAATCCAAGGAACAAAGAATAAATAATAATTATTGCAGTTGATGCAATTGAATCCAGCGTTTACTAAATCAATCATACTAGCATAAGAATCATTTATTCTAATCCAATATAAGATTTCTACATCTTTATTTAAATTGGTCATATTATCTAATGTAATAGAATCATTCCAAATTCTTGTGATGAATCCTTTTGATTGTAAGTAGTTATCCATTGTATTGATAAAATCAATTTTTTCATCAATTCTATAAGTGTACTCATCAAATCCTAGACAGAAGTGTGTGCAGTCTTTAAAGAATTCTGTGTATTCATCATATAGACTCATAATAAAGCTCATTGATTCAGGTTGAACGATATCAATATTTGTAACTTCTTCACCAGAGCCACGGAACATATTGTTTGTATAGTCAGCACCAAATTTTAATATAGATAATTCTCTAAAACCATACATATGAGCTGGAACATCGATTTCTGGAATAAATTCGACATGCTTTGATTCAGCATATTCCATTAATTCGGTTACTTGGTCATATGTTAAGAATGCTTTACCGGTTGCTGGGTTAGTATAAATTCCATTACTTTCTGTTGCGTTATCTTTAGTTTGATCTAGATAAGTACATTCTATTCCAACATTTTCATCATCTGTGAAATGCATTTGAATATATGTACGATCATAACCAGACAAACAATCTATATATTGTTTAATTTCATCTACTGTATAATATTTTCTTGCAACATCAAGCATAATGCCATTTTCAAAGTAATTATAAGTTGCTGTTTTTGCATTAGTTGGCACAATGCATAATGTAATTATCAATACTACACAAAGTAGAATAGACAATAATTTCTTTTTCATTGGTACTCCTTTATATAATAAATCACCATAATTCTATCACAAAAGTACCAGATAAAAAGAATAAACATATAACATTATTGTTATGCTTCTGCAAAATAAAAAAAGAGGACGATAATTCGTCCTCTAGATATGGTCGAGGCGACAGGGATCGAACCTGCGACCTCATGGTCCCAAACCACGCGCGCTACCAACTGCGCTACGCCTCGACATATAAAGTTTTATTGCGTACCTGAATAATATAGCACATTTTATCAATAAAATCTAGTCTTTTAATTAAAAAAATTAAAATTTGTTATTTTAAATTTTTTCTACTATAATATAGTAGAAATTTAACAAGAGAAAAAGAAAAGGGGAAACTTTGAATACCGAAATTAACAAAAGAAAAAATATTAAATTATTTCCTTTGTATATGATGTTTGGCGAGGACTTCGTGTTTCTTTATGCTATTGAGTTTGTATTCTTGGTTAGCGTAAAGCATTTTGAAGCAGCCGACGTATTGCTTGTAGATGCGTTAATACCGCTATTTCAAGTAATAACAAATATTCCATGTACAATTGCAATAAATAGACTCGGCAAGCGAAAGTCAGTCGTTATAGGAAACATATTCATGTGTATATTCCTATTAGCACTGATATTTGGATCAAATGTTTATATTATTTTGGCTTGCACAATATTTAATGCTATAGGATTTAATTTAAAGAAGATGACAGAATCTAATATCCTAGCAGACTCAATCAATATGCACGAAAAGAACGGAAGATTCTTCTATTCAACAATCTATTCAACAGGATATAGAAATTACTTGATTTTAGATGGTATCACATCATTCTTCACAGGGCTTACATTCTTAGTTAATGGATATCTACCAATAGTAATTTCACTAGCTTTAATGGTAGTTGCAACGATTGTTTCATTCTTCTTCAAACCGATTTCAGATGATGAAATTAAGAAAGTAAACGGCGAGGAGAAACGTAAAAAGAAGGTTAGCATCTTCAAGGAATATAAGACTGAATTTGTGAAATTATTTAAAGATTTCAAGAAAATCATTCTTTCAGGAAGAATGAGAGCTTTCTTATTGTTAGTATTCTTACTAAGTGGTTTAATTCTTGGAATGTACTCAGTTAGAGAGACATTGCTTACAGACTACTTTACAGTAGATGCAACAACATTTGCTATAATTCTTTCAGGATGGACATTGATTGGATGTTTTGAAGATCATGTTCAAGAATGGTTGTCTAAGAAGTTTAAAAATAGAACTATTTCGTTTATTGCATATACATTTTTAATAATAACAATATTAGCTGGAGTTGTTTGCTTAAGCGGACTTCCATTAAATGCTCAATTAATAGCATGTGTAGTAATGTTTGCAGGACAATATGTTCTACATTCAGCATATGATGTACTTATGGTTTCTTATTCTAAGAACTTCACTACAAAAGAGCTTAGAGTTAAGATTTCAGCCTGCTATGAGTTTGTAAGAAACATATCAAGTTTCTTGATAGCATTCTTATTCAGTTTCTTGATAAGAAATGTAGAAATTATACCTTCAATACTTATAATTGGAGTCGGATTCATGGTTTTATTACTATTAGCAAATATCTATATTAACAAGCATTTTGGCCTAAAACCATCAAATTACGAAAAAAATGATGTTTTTGCGAAATAAATGTGGTATAATACGGGTATTCGTTAGAAATAAGTATTCTAAAAAATTTCTAAAATGAAAGGAAGAGATATATGAAAATTTTATTTTGTTCTGGTTTCTCATTATTTGGAACTGGGTCAGGGACTCTTATAAGAACACAAACTGAATCATTCTTAGATCAAGGTGATGAAGTTGCTATTATTTCTTGTGAGAATACAACAGAGAATGTTACAAAAGACGATGGAGTTAAGTATTATCCAGTATATTTCACATCACCTGAAGAAGGTGCTGAAAAAATAGAAGGAGCTTTTCCATTTAACTTCCCAATGTTCACAGGAAGTACTGTTTCTACAGAAAACTTCTGGAAAATGGACATTGATAAGATTAAAGCAATAATGGAAAAATACCAAGCTACAGTTCATCAAGCTATTGAAGAATTCCAACCAGATGTTATCTTTGGACAACACTTATGGTTACATTCATATTTAGCAATGAGAGAAGCAGCTGGTAAAATCCCAGTTGTAACAACAATTCACGGAACAGACCTTAAAGGTTATGGTGAAAAGATTCCTGAATTTATGAAGACAGCTGATGAAACAGACAAAAAGAAATTCGAAATTTATAAAAAATGTGCAGAAGAAGCAGCAAAGATGGGAGATAAATTTATCGTTATCTCAGAAGCACAAAAAAAGAGATTCAGAGAATTATATCCTGAACAAGCAAATAAAGCTGTATTAGTTAGAAACAGTTATAACGCAAACAAATTCTTTAGAATTACAGATAAATCTAAAGAAGAAATTATTGATGAAGTATTCAGTAAAATTAAAGGACATAACAATCCTGAGACATTTGATCTTGAAGATGATCCAAATGCAACTGAATTACCAAGAGATTTCGATAAATTAGCAATCTTCGTTGGAAAGTTCGTTGAATTCAAAGGTGTTGATTCATTAATTCATGGATGGAAAGAAATTGAAGATGCACAAATCGCTCAAGGAAAGAAACCATTATGTATCATAATTGGTGCAGGTCCTTTAGGAAAATCTCTAAGAGAAGAAGCAGAAAAAGTTGGAACACAAACATTATACTTTGTTGGAAGACAAGGTCCTGAAATTATAAATCCATTACACAATATTTCTGATGCGGCTATGGTTCCATCAATTCATGAACCAGATGGATTAGTTGTAAAAGAAGCATTAGCAGGTGGAGATCCAGTAATCGGTGGAAATTCAGGTGGTATTCCAGAAACATTATCACCACAACCAGATTGCAACTTTGTAATTGATCAAAAACATCATGTAATTTGTACACCTTTAGGAATGTTAATTCCAAATGAAGTTACAAGAGAAATTAAACCAGATGCAACTGACGAAGAATTAGAGTCAACAAAAATTGAAGCTGGACATGCAATTGCAATTGCTGCAAATGCAATCTTTGATGGAAAAGTAGGATTCCCAAGAGAAGCTTTAGTTGAAGCTAATAATGCATATCTTCCAGAAGCAATTTACAATGATATTATTAAAGTATTTGCAGACGCAGGATGTATAGCAGCTAAAAAAAAACTAGGACTTAATGTAGAAAAAACACCAGACGAAAAATAAAAGAAACAAAAGACGGATTTGATATCCGTCTTTTTTGTGCTTTTTGCAATACTTTTTATTGAAGAAAATCGTAAAAAATATTATAATATTGAACAGCGTTTATAGTAAGATGGAGGATTTCGTGAAAAAGGAATTAGACAAGACTCAGATTCATGCTAGAGAGAAGAAATTAAAGAGAATGAAACGAATCAGACGACTATGTGTAATAGTCGCTATTATCGTGCTTATAGTTGTAATGAATGCAATTAATTCTGCAAAGCAAAGACACTACGCCACAACAGAATTAACTCAAATTAAAAAGAGAGATATGGCAACATCAATTGGTGCAACAGGAACACTTTCAACAGAGACTACAAAGAATGTTACATCAAACCTAACAGGATTCGAAGTAAAATCAGTTCTTGTTTCTGAAGGACAATATGTAAATAAAGGTGAAGCTATTGCTACATTTGATGTAGAAGAAGTTAAGAAGAACTTATCAAAAATTAAAGCAGCAACAAGTTCACAAAATGTTTCTCAAAGAGCAAACGAATCAACAGAGAGTCTAGTAGAAAACGCAAAAACTCAAAAATCAGAAACTGAAAAACAATTAGAACAGACAAAGAAAGATTTAGAAGAAGCAAAGAAAACTAGAGATGCAGCAACAACTGCATTGAATAACTATAAAACAACATACAATAATGCAAAGGCAAAATATGACCCAATAAAAGCAGATTATGATGCAAAAGTAAAAGCAAGAGACGATGCTAAAAATGCATACGATGCACAAAAATCAATCGTTGATGCTATGAAAATAAATCAAACACTTCCAGCAAACATCACCAATACAGTAGTTAATTCTGTTGATAACAGTGTTTCAAATGAAGTAATGAATACAATAGTAAATGGGGATTTAGCTGCAGAAGAAGCAAAACTAAAGCAATTACAAGTTGGTTATAATGCTAAAGATGCAGCAGTTAAGAGTATACAATCAAAATATGATAGCGAGACAAAGAAATATAACGAGACAGAACAAAAATATACTGAATTACAAAGTGCAAAAACACTTGCAGATGGACGTGTTACAACATTAGAAGCAACACAAAAACAGCAAGAAACAACATTGAATAATCTAAATACAGCAATTAATTCATCAAATGGAAATTCAGTAGACACAACAAGTTTAGAAAATGCAATGGATAGTGCAAATGCACTAGGTTCATTATCATCAGGATTAGGTGGATTAACAGGAACTAATATTGCAATTACACCTGATCAAATGCAAAAACAAATAGATAATGCAACTGTTAAAGTACCAGTTAGTGGAACTATAACATATGTTGGCGTAAAACCAGGTGATACATACATGGGTGCAACAATAGTTACAATAGATAATACAGAAGCTTTTGTAATAAATTCAGAAGTTAGTGAATACGATATTCCAGATGTCAGAGTTGGAATGGATGTTAAGATAAAAACAGATGCAACAAGAGATGAAATCTTAGAAGGAAAAGTTACTTACGTAGCACTTTCTTCAACAGGAACAGAACAAGCAAGTAGTGCAAGTTCATCAACAGGTTATGGATCACTTTCATCTTTGGCTTCAGCATTTTCATCAATGTCTGCAGGAGTTGCTTCAACAAACGCTAAATACAAAGTTAAGATTGATATCAATACTCCAAGTGACAGACTAAGAGTTGGAATGAATGCTAAAGCAAGTATCATTACAGATAAGAAAGAAAAAGTTCTAACAGTACCATATGAAGCGGTAATTAAAAGAGAAGACAATACTCACTACATCAAAGTAGTTAAAGAAGGCTACGACATTAATGAAGCGGTTAGAAAATTAAAAGAATTATTAAATAAAGAAGATGACAACACAGAAAGAGAAACGACAACAGTTCAAACAGAAACTCTAGAAAATATGATTGAAGAAATTGATGTAGAGATTGGAATTGAAGGATCATACTACACAGAAATCACATCAAGTAAGATTAGAGAAAACATGTATGTGGTTGTTCCAGAAGTAGAAACAAACAACACTATTAAAGAATTAATTCAAATGATGGGCGCAGGCGCAGGAGTTTAATTTTTAAGAGGACGAAATTTTGAAAGAAATAATAAGTTTAAAAAACATTGTTAAGAAATTTTATATTGATCAACCAAACGAACTTGAGATTCTTCACGGAATTTCGTTAAAGGTTTATGATGGTGAATTTGTTTCAATCGTTGGACCTTCAGGTTCTGGAAAATCAACATTGATGAATATGATTGGAGCATTAGACAGACCAACATCAGGTGAATATATTCTTGATGGAATTGACGTAGAAGAATCAGATGACCTAGAAATTTCAGCGATAAGAAACCAAGAAATCGGATTTGTTTTTCAAACATACAACTTAATTTCGAAATCAAATGCTTTGAAAAATGTTGAGTTACCAATGCTATACGCAGGGGTAAAAGCAGAAGAACGTAAAAAAAGAGCAATGGAATTATTGAAATTAGTTGAGATGGAAGATAGAGCAAAGCACTTACCAGAAGAATTATCAGGTGGTCAAAAGCAAAGAGTTGCGATTGCTAGAGCAATGGCAAATGACCCAGCAATCATACTTGCAGATGAGCCAACAGGAGCTCTTGATAGTAAGACTGGTAGACTAGTTATGGATTTATTCCATAAGTTAAATGAGCAAGAAGGAAAGACAATCATTTTAATTACTCACTCAAATGAACTTGCTAGAGAAACAGATAGAATTATTTCAATTCGCGATGGAAACATAGAGAGCGAAGAGATTTTAAAACCAGAAAAGTATAAAGACACAGATATAGATATTAACAATAAAGAAGAAAAACCAAAGAAAATAAGAAAGAGTAGAAAGAAAAACAAAGAGGAGTAGTAATGCTAATTTGGGAAAATATTAGTATGGCTCTTGGAAGCCTAAAAGCTAATAAAATGCGTGCATTCCTAACAATGCTAGGAATTATAATTGGTATATCAGCAGTCATTACGATTTACACAGTTGGAAACTCTTTGACTATATCTATTTCGGAAAGTATGCAATCACTTGGAGCAAATGATATTTTTGCAATGGTATCTCCAAAGAAATCAGAGGAAGGGGAGAAGTCACTAAAAGATCAACTCGATGGAGTTAGATTTCCAAAGATGACCACAACAAGTGAAATGCAATCTTCTGATTTGATAAGCAAAGAAATGATTGATCAAGTGTGTGAAAAATTCAAAGATGACATTTTTGCAGTCAATGTAGAAAGAATGATGGGCGTAGTTAATGCTGCAGCTAACAATAATAAAACATCAATCAGCATGGTTGGTGCAAGTGCGGGATTCTTTTTAACTGCAAACTTAAATATAGTAGCAGGAAATATGTTTAATGAAAACAATATTCAAGACAAATCAAGAGTTGTATTAATCTCAGATGAAACAGTTGATGAATTGTTTGCTGGAGATGCTGGTAAAGCAGTGGGATCAAATATTGTTTTAACAATTAATAATCAAGATATAGATTTTACAATCATAGGGGTATATGAATTTTCAAGTTCAAATGCAATGGGTGGCATGAGCATGATGTCAACAATGATTAATAGTTATGCATATATTCCAATGCAAACTGCAAACGATATTCTACATCAAGAAAACTCATATCAATACATTGAAATTATTCCAAAGACAGGAGTTGATTCTGAAAAACTTTCAAATAAGATTGGAGAGTTCTTCAAACAATTCTATAAAAATAATGCAAGTTATGAAGTAAATGTTTTCACAATGTCAGGAATGGTTTCAATATTTACTAATCTATTAGATACATTAACAACAGCAATTGCAATCATTGCAGGTATAGCATTAGTTGTTGGTGGAATTGGTGTTATGAATATTATGCTTGTTTCTGTTACTGAAAGAACAAGAGAAATTGGAATTAGAAAAGCTTTAGGAGCAAAGAATTCATCAATTAGAGAACAATTCATTGTAGAAGCAATGATTATTTGCTTAATAGGTGGAATTATCGGTGTAACAGTCGGAATAGTTTGTGGAACTTATTTAACAAGCTTACTAGGATATCCGGCAGCACCATCAATACCAGGAATAATAATTGCATTATTATTCTCAATGGGAATAGGAATATTCTTTGGATATTATCCAGCTAACAAAGCTGCAAAGATGAATCCAATTGATGCATTAAGATATGAATAAAATAAAAAATCAGGTACTTTATTTAGTACCTGATTTTATTAATTTTGCATGAAGTACAACTCTTCTATCCCCACTCTTACATGTTGAAAGTGTTAATATCTTACTCTTAGAATTTACTTCGCAATTAAAATCTTTTTCACTTCTATTTTTAAGCATTGATAAAAATTCTGTATAAGATTCATCTGAACTAAAATTTGTTTTTAAATAATCTGTGGTTGATGGAATAACATATATACTAAATACTTGCCATAATGTTGTTTTGTTTCCAACAACCATCTTTACAACATAGTTATCACTATTGTTGTACCAACCACTATTCATGATATCACGTAGTGATCCAAACATTGTTTTATCAAGACGTGCATGTGCATAAAGAATAGTGTTTCTATCAAAGTCTCCATTTGATTTGTTTCTATAATCCATGAAAACCCAACCGGCATCATTATTAGATTTATCAAATGAATGGGTTAAGTAGTAATCATTATCTTGTGTTTGAACTACTGGATAGTTAATATTTGTTCCATTAACTTTTATCCAAGCAACTGTATCTGAATTCTTAGTTCTTAATTCTGATAAATCAACATCAAGCAAGCTCATTTTCATGTAGTTCCAATAATCGCTTGTCTTAGCTGATTCGTTTGTTTCTACTGGTTCTTCAGTAATATTTAAATCCTCATCTGAACGTTCTGCAACTTGTGCTGTGTTTACAAGTTCATTAACAAGCTCAGCGTTGTGTCGATTATCTACAAACCACATTGCTATTTTATATCCCGAAAAAATAATTACAGCAACTAAAATAAATGAAATTATTTTTAATATGATCCATTTTCTTTTACTCAAAATTTAAGTCTCCTTATTTTTGATAAGAACATTATAACATATTGAGCAAAAAGTTTGGAGATTTTCTTCATTTTTAAAAGTGTTTATGGTATAACTATTATAGTTTTTTACAAAAGATTTAAAAGATCACAAAAGGAGGAAAACTATGAGCGATTTATTATCAACAAATAAATCAGGATGGCTAGGTGCTTCTGATCAAGACAGAGGAGCTATCTATGATTTTTCAAGAGCTTACATAGATTTCATTACTTCATCAAAAACTGAAAGATTAATAGTTGAACATGCTGAACAAATAGCAAGAGAACACGGTTTCAGACATATTGATGAATATGGTGAATTACATGCGGGTGATAAAGTTTTATTCAATAACAGAGGAAAGAACTTATATTTAGCTGTTATTGGAAGTAGAAATATTGAAGAAGGATTAAATATTATTGGAGCGCATGCTGATTCTCCAAGACTTGATTTAAAACCACAACCACTTTATCAAGATGGTGATTTTGCTTTCTTTAATACACATTACTATGGTGGAATTAAGAAATATCAATGGACAACAATCCCACTAGCAATCCATGGTGTAATCGTTAGAGCAGATGGAGAAACAATTCAAGTTCATATCGGAGAAGATGATAATGATCCAGTATTTGTTATCTCAGATTTGTTACCACACCTAGGAAGAAAACAAGCACAAGAAAAATTAACAGATGCTATCAAAGGTGAAAAACTTGATGTTATGGTTGGAAACATTCCAGCAGATGATAGCGACAAATCAGCAATCAAAGAAAACGTAATGAAAATACTAAACAATAGATATGGAATAACAGAAGATGATTTCACAAGTGCAGAACTAGAATTAGTTCCAGCATTTAAAGCTCGTTCAGCAGGATTTGATGAGAGTTTAGTTGCAGCTTATGGACAAGATGATAAGGTTTGCGTATACGCTTCTTTAAGAGCTATGCTAGAAATCGAAAATCCTGAAAGAACTGCAGTTTGCTTATTCTCAGATAAAGAAGAAATTGGAAGTATGGGTAACACAGGAATGGAATCACATGTTTTTGATACATTTATTTCTGATTTGTTAAACAAATTAAATGTAAATAGACCAAATCTATTAGATAAGGTATTCTGCAATTCAAGAATGCTTTCAGCAGACGTAGATGCAGGTGTTGATCCACTTTATGCAGAAGTTAATGATATGACAAATTCAGGATTGGTTGGACATGGAATTTCATTAAATAAATATACTGGTTCAGGCGGAAAATATAACGCATCTGATGCAAATGCAGAATATGTTGGATTTGTAAAGAGACTATTCAGAGATAATGGAGTTAAATATCAATTCTCTGAACTAGGAAAAGTAGATGAAGGTGGCGGTGGAACAATCGCATACATCTTAGCTAACAAAGGTGTAGATGTTATAGATTGCGGTGTTCCAGTTATTTCAATGCATTCACCATATGAAATTACAAGTAAATTCGATATTTATGAAGCATATAAAGGATATAGAGCATTCTTCAGAAGCTAAGATTTGATTAGGAGAAGATATGGAAGAGCAAAACAACAATAGCAATAACAATCAAAATAACCAGTACACATTCTTCAATATGAAAGATGACCATGGTTTTAATGATAATATTACTAGTAAGGTTGAAGATCCAAAGAAGACATTAACCAAAAGATTAGTATTTATTTTTGCAATAATAATAGTTAGTATTGCTGTAGTATTGATGTTTACAAACATGTTGAGAGGTCAAAAGAAGACTGTAACAGATAATTATAATACAATAGTCGAACAACGAAACAGAATCTATAATCAAATTCGAAATTTAAGGGACTAAATAAGCAAAGAGCAATTTGAAAAAATTGCTCTTTTTTGTTGCTTAAAAACACATTAAAAGCCTTGATAATTCTTGCTTTATATATCTAAAAATGATAGTATAAAGGAGCAGTAAAATAACTAATTTTAGAGAGGGGTTAATCATGATAGAAATTAAAAATGTGACTAAAAAATATGGCACATTTGCAGCTGTAAATGATATTAGTTTTGATGTTAAAGATCATGAGATTGTTGGATTCTTAGGACCAAATGGTGCTGGAAAATCAACAACTATGAATATGATTACAGGTTTTATTGAGCCTACAAGTGGAAAGATTATCGTAAACGGATACGATGTTTCAAAGGCACCTAACAAAGCAAAGATGCAAATTGGATACATGCCTGAGAATGTTCCACTATATAATGATTTAACTGTAAAAGAGTTTGTTTCTTATATGTGCGAACTTAGAAAGGTTCCGAAGAAAGAAAGAGAACTTCAAGTTAGAAAGATTATAAAAAGAGCAGGTTTAACTGAGGTTCAAGATAAATTAATCAAACACATCTCAAAAGGTTATAAACAAAGAACAAGCCTTGCAGGTGCGCTAGTTGGCGAGCCTGATGTATTAATTCTTGACGAACCTACAGTTGGATTAGACCCTAAACAAATAACTGAAATTAGAAACTTAATAAAGAAACTTGGTGAAAACCATACTGTTATTTTAAGTTCTCATATCTTATCAGAGGTTAGCCAAATTTGTTCAAGAGTTGTTATTATTAATCATGGCAAAATTGTTGCTGTTGATACACCGGACAACTTAGAATCAGCATCTGCAGACGAGGATATAATACTAATTACAGTTGAGGATCCAGACAACAACATGGCAAGCATCAAATCAAAGGTTAAGGGATGCAAAGAAATCAAGAAAGTTAAAGAATTTAAAGACGGAACAATACAATATAAAGTTGTTGCAGATAAAGATGTAGAAATAAACAAAGCATTGTTTGAGGCTTTACCTAAGGCAAATATCACAATATGCGAATTAAGAAAAGAACAAAGTAGTTTAGAAGATGCATACTTAAAGATTATAAATGATAAAGACGAAGAGATGGCTAAGGAAGAAAGACGTGAGAAGAGAGAGAGATTAGCTAGACAACGTCAACTAGAGTCTATGGACATACTAGAAAGAAGAAAAGCAATTCGTGAAGAGAAACGTAAGAAACAAGACGAGATTGATAAAGAATTCTTTGAAACTCTAATGGAAGAAAATAAGATTAGAGAAGCAAAGAAAAAGAGAAGACAACTTGAGAGAAAGAATAGAAAGGAGGATAAAAAATAATGTGGGCAGTAGCAAAAAAAGAATTTAAACAATATTTTTTATCTCCTATTGGATATATATACATTGGCGTATTTTTGTTAATGTGCAGTATAACATTCTATTCGAACATATTCTTAGCACAAAGCACAAACTTTGCATCTATATTTAGTTTAGGTGCAACAGTATTAACATTTTTAGTACCAGTATTAACAATGAGAACTTTCGCTGAAGAAAGAAAGAACTCAACAGAAGTTTTGATTTTAACATCACCAACAAGTGTTAAATCAATGGTTTTTGGAAAGTTCTTAGCAGCAGGGATGGTTGTAGCACTTTCAATCGCATGCACATTTATGTACTACATAATTTTATCATTCTTTGGTGAACCAGCATTCTCAACAAGTTTAGTTGCTATGATAGGCTTTGCATTATTATCACTTGCTTATGTAGCTTGTGGAATGTTCATTTCAAGCTTAACAGAAAACCAAGTGGTTAGTGCAATTGTTTCTATGATAGTATTTTTAGTATTGTCATTTTTATCAGATGTATGGGCAGGATTTGATTCAATCTCAATAATTGATGCATTCACAACATTTGAATCAGGATTAATCTCAGTTCATGATATTGTTTTATTATTATCATTTACTGGATTCTTTATTGGTATGACAGTATTAGTAATGAATAGAAGAAAGTATGTTAAATAGGAGGGGCCATGGTAAACTTTTTAAAGTTATTAAAAAATAAAGTCTTTAAAGAAACAGCATGGACAATTGCTCTTATTGTATTCATGCTTATGGTTTTTGTAATTGTAAATAAAGCATTAGATGTTGCTAATATTGAACCTGTCGATGTTACAACAGAGCAAATTTACAGTTTGACAGATGAGTCGAAGAAGTTGATCTCAGAGGTAGATCTTAACGTAAACATCGTTTTATTAAACTATGACAATGATGACAGAGCAACAATCGTTGCTAAAAAGTATAAAAAAATAAATGATAAAATTGATGCTACATGTATAAATTACTGGCAAGATCCAAACGGACTTGCTGAATATGGCATCACAGATGACACAACACAAGTTATTATTGTGTACAGTGCACTTAGACAAAAACAAATCTATAATTCAGAATTAACTTCATATAATACAATTAATTCTCAAGAGATGGATGTGACAGAACAAAAGTTAACAAATAGTATTCTTGATGTTACTAAATCAGTAGAACAAGAAGTTTTCTTTGTTAAAGGCAACGGAGAATATGGAATTAATAGTGAAGAAGAAGGATTTTTAAGATTAGCAAAGAGCATAGCAAACGAAGCATATGTAGTAACATCAATTAATCTAGAAAATACAGATATTCCAAGCACATGTAAGTTATTAGTATTTGCAAATCCAACAGTAGATTTTTCAGACAACGAAACAAATAAAATACAAAACTACATAAACAATGGGGGAAACATACTATGGATGCAAGATCCATACAAAGTAGCTAATGAAAACTATTCAGCAGATAAAATAAAGAATGTTAAGAAGATATTAGCTAACTATGGTATTGATTTCTCAGAGGGTGTTGTTTTAGAAGATACTGAAGACTTTGTATATTACGATCAAAAATATTCAATGCCAGCACTTGCATACAACGACATAGTAAAAGATATTTATTCAGATGGTAGAGTTGTAACATACTTAGCTGGAAGAATAGAAAATGTTTCAAACGAAAAGATGAAAGAACTTGGAGTTACATATGAAGCATTTATGAAATCTAGCGACGGAAGTTATTACAAAAAAGATTTTGACAGCGCAGCTATGGCAAAGGCAGAAGGTGATGAAACAGGTGCATTTAGAATGGGTGAAATCCTAACAAAGAAAGTAGGAGATAAAAAATCAGTAATGATTGCGTATTCTAGTGCTTATTCATTCTCAAACTTTTCAACAAAGATACAACTTGGCGAGAATGAAAAAACAGTTTTACCATTAGGATTAAAGAATAATAAAGATTTAATTTTAAACTCAGTTGCATTCTTAACAGGAGAGCATGATGAGGTTAGAACAAGAAAAGCAACAACAGGAATCTTATTTGATAAAGCATCTGATTCTTCAATACAACTAGTTTTTGCAATATGTATAGGTGTTCCGGTTGTAATTGTTCTAGCAGGTATAGTAGTAACAATAGTTAGAAAAAAGAGAAGATAAACTTATATTGAAAAGCGAAAATATTTATACTAAAATATTAATAATGTAAATTAAAAAAGGATAGTAATGAAGGATTATAAGCAATTTAAAAAGAATTTAATAATTGCCATAGTAATCGTAATTGTAGCTGTTGCTTCAGGTATTTATATAGGAAATCAAGATTCTAGAAATGCTATAAACAAAGCTATTTTTAGAAACGAGACTTCTCAAGATGAATGCCCACAAATTGTTTTAGAGAATGCTAAAAACTCTTCAATCTATGCATATGGAAATAAGATAGCTATTCTAGAAGGAAACAATTTAAACATCTACAATCAAGAAGGAAAGAAAGAAAAATCAATTGAAGTAGCTTTAAATCAGCCAAAAGCTTCGATTGCAGGAAACTATCTTCTTCTTGGTGATTCAAATGGATCAAATGTGTATTTGATTCAAAACACAGATTTAAAATGGTCAAAGACTATTGATGGACATGTTTCTATTGCTTCAGTTAACTCTGCAGGGATAGCAGGAATTTCAGTGTCAGACACCACTTACAGATCTGTAATTATAATGTATGATTATAGCGGCAAAGAATTGTTTAAATACTTCTTGTCAAAGACAACAGTAACAAGCTTAGATATTTCAAATGATGGAAAGTACTTAAGCTTTGTTGAAGTAGAAACACCAGGAATGTCAGTTGTTTCTCGTGTAAAAACAATCTCAGTAGATAAAGCAAAGAAAGAGCCAGAAAACGCAATAATGCATACTTACGAAACGAAAGATAATGTTCTAATCATTGCGATAAGACATGATGAAGAAAAAGTTGTTGTTTTCAAAGATAATGGAATCTATATTTGCAAAAATGGAAAAGAAGATAAATTAACTGATTTACCAGAAAACTCTGGATTTGCAGGAATAAATCTAAAAGACCATTGCTACAAACTAGATGAAAACTCAAATGGAAGAAACAGTATCATAACAATATTCAATACAGATAACAAATCAGGAAGAACTTATGAGATTGAAGATGCTGTAATTAATATAAGTACAATGAAAGAAATGCTTGCAATTAATGTGGGTAGTAAAGTTTTATTTATTAACTCAAGTGCAAGACCAGTAAAAAGATATTTAACAAATGAAAATATTAGTAAAATATTATTGGGAGACAATATAGCAGCAATTGTTTATAATGACACAATCTCAATAGTGAAGATATAATTGTTAATATAGGGGAAAAGATGATAGTTGATCTTATAATTGGAGTAATTATAATACTATTTTTAATTATCGGTTATAAAAAAGGTTTAGTATTCTGTTTAATAAACCTCGCAACGTTTATTGTTGCTATTGTTTTAGCATTTGCATTATGCTCACCTGTGGCCGAATTAGTTAAGAATACCACTGATGTTGATGAGAATATGAAAGCGTTCATTATTTCTCACATGCCTGGTGGAGAAGATATAGATTTAAAGGCTAATGAACAATTGCCAGATCCAATAAGAAATGCGATTGACGATTCTGTAGCTTCAATTAACGAAGCAAAGGAAAAAGCAATTGATGCAACAGCAACTGAAATTACAAACAATGTTTTAAAAGCAATATGCTTTGTGGGAATATTTGTATTAGTTCGAGTTTTGATGTGGGTATTAAAATTAGTATCAAGAATATTTACAAAGATTCCGGTTATAGAACAAATAAACAGTTTAGGTGGAATGATTGTAGGAACCTTGGAAGGAATTATAATTGTTTATGTAATATTCGGAGTTATATCATTGATTTCACCAATGTTAACTAACACAGCAATCGTTGACAATATTAATGGATCATTTTTTGGAAAAATGATGTATAATAACAATATTGTGGTAAAATATATATACAACGGAACAAAATTAGAAGCTTCATCAGATAACAAGACCGATGAGAATAACACAACTGAGAATGTCACACTTGAAAATAATGCTGATGAAAATACTACAAATACAAGCACAAACACAGTAGAAAATACAAGCAACACGACCGAGACAGAAAATAAATCAAATGAATAATAGCAGGAGAGAATTGTGGGAAAACACGATAATGATTATGAAGAACTTCTTCATGAATTAGAAAGTAAAATAAATAAAAAGCCTAGAGGATCAAGAAGATTTAAAGAAGAAAAAACTCTTAGAGATATTGAAGTAGAGACTAAATCTAAAGATGATTATGTTCTTGAAGATACATCTGTAGATGAAGACGACAAAGCGTATCGCAAAGCCAGTAAAAAGGAGTTAAAGAAACAAAGAAAAGAAGAGAAAAAAGCAGAAAAAAGAAAGAAGAAAAAGAGACATATAATAAGAAAAATCTTCCTAACAATCTTTGTTCTATTGCTAGTAGCAATTATAGTATTTGCGATATTTATTATTAAAAATGGCGGTGGATTAAAAGGTATTTTAACAACTATCGTTGGAAGCGACGCAGAACAAGTTAAAAATCTAGAAGATTTGACATTCTTGGCAGTAGGAAAGAGCCAAGGAATGACAGATACAATTATGGTTATGAAATATAGTCCTAAGAATCAAACACTTTCTATGGTATCTATACAAAGAGATACATATACAGGAAGCAATGATGCCACAGCAACAGCAAGCGATAAGATAAATGCTAAATACCCAATAGGTGGTATACAAGCACTACTTAGATCAGTAAATAGCTTAACAGGATTAAACTTAAAGAAATACGTTGTAGTTGATACAAAAGCTTTAAGAGATTTAGTTGATGTAATTGGTGGTGTAGATTTCGATGTACCAATCGATATGGACTATGATGATTGTACACAAGATTTAGCAATCCATGTAAAAGCAGGAATGCAACATTTAAATGGAGAGCAAGCAGAAGGTGTTGTTAGATTTAGACACAACAATAACGGAACATCTTATCCACTAGAATATGGTGATAACGATTTCGGTAGAATGAAGACACAAAGAGCATTCATTATGGCTACAATGAAACAAGCATTGAATCTTAAAAATGCATTCAAAATTGGCGATATAATGAAAATAATAGAAGAACAAGTTGAAACCAATATGGAGTGGGATGAAATCAAGAACTACTTAGTTGCAGCATTGGATTTTAATACAGAAAACATTAGATCAACAGCAATACCAGGATCAACAGGTTCTAGAAATGGTTATTCATTCTTCTTTGCATACAAGAATGAAACAAAGAAACTTATCAAAGAATACTTCTTAGACAACGTAGTAGTTAATAACGAAGAAAATACAGATGGAAATAGTGTAGATGCGAATACAACTAATACAACAAATACAATAATTTCAAAAGGAAAATGGAATATTGTAGATGTTGAAAAAGGACAAAATGCAGTATCTACAGTAGAAGTATCAAAACCAAATTCTCAAGTTAAGATTAACTTAGTAAATGGAACAGGGGAAACAACAAGATTTAATTCTGCAGCCACACAATTAACAAATGCAGGATATAAAGTTACTAAAGGTGGAAAGACAAACTTTACAGAGAAAACAATAATTATTGATAGAAACAGCAACGCAGATGACGTAGACAATCAATTAGCATCAATTCTATGTACAGGTATAATTCAAAATTCACCTAAAGATAACGGCTATGATTACACTGTAATCATAGGAAATGATTATTAAAAAATAAAAGTGGGGAACGCATCCCCACTTTTTTTTATTTTCTATATTTCTTTTTTTCATGACGGGTAAATAATGCAATTAACCCGATTATTGCTACCACAGTAACAACTGTTATTAAAATCATATTTGAATTATCTACTTCTAAAACATCTCGATCTGCAATCAAATCAACTTTATAGTTTTGGCCGTCAACTGTGTAAGTTGCATAGCCACAAATCTCGCCTTTTTTTATAGGGGCGAATGATTTGTTTATAGTAACCGTTGGGGTGACGTCTAAAACTTGGTTATCCTTCATTAAAATAGAAACGTTGTATTTAGCAACTAAATTTAATGAATTCTTTCCTGTAGGAGCATTCATTATTAGCATATTTCTAACAAATCCACCTTCTTTAACAAGAGGAGTGGAATTGAAATGAGCAAAGCCATATTCGAATAGTTTTTTACAATCTGCCTCTCTACAAATCTCCGCATCTTTTTCGGAATATTTTATTCCTTTAAGAATTACACAAATTAAATTTCTATCATCTTTTTGAGCACTAGCAACAATACATTGTCCTGCTGCGTTTGTATTTCCTGTTTTTAAGCCGTTAGCGTATTGATAGTAAGTAGAAAGATTAGGCATCATCAAAAGATTAGTTCTTTTAAAAGTTCTTTTTGTACCTTTGTATAATGAAGAATTTTCAAGAGTGAATGATTCCTTTGATGCAAGAGTTCTAATATAACTATCTCTATATGCTGCTTGTCCTATAATAGCAAGATCTAAAGCAGTGGTGTAGTGATTGTCATCGTGAATACCATTTGGATTTACAAAATGTGTTCCGGTGCATCCTAGTGACTTAGCACGTTCATTCATTAGTTGTGAAAACTTATCTATATTTAATTTAAACTCTGACTCTGCTTCTAATGAATTATCAGTTTTGAAATTGTTTCCACCAGCGCCAACATATTGAGCTAAAACGAAAGCAGCTTCATTTGCTGAAACAACCATCAACATATTCATAAGCTCATCGATAGTGAAAGTTTCACCAGGTACGATTTTAGCTAACTGATATGAATTTGGAACGGATTTTACAGCGTAATAACTTACTGTAACTTCAGCGTTTAAATCTTTACAGGTTTCCATTACAACAATTGCTGTTAACAATTTTGTTGTACTAGCCGGAAACAACTTTTCAGAAGAATTCTTTTCATACAGAATCTTTGAAGCATCAGCATCAATTAAAATTCCAGCCTCAGCGTTGATATCTGGAACATCAACGTTCTGATTAACCTGTGCAACAGAGAATGGATTAGAACCTTGTTCTAAGTTTGAATAGATAGAGGTGTCCACAACATTCACAACATTCTCTTCTGCATAAGAATTTGTTGGTACTAGGGCATAAATATTAAAAACTAAAACAAAAGACAGTATTATCGCAAATATTTTATTTTTCAAATTTATCTCCTAATAAATAGTCTCTCAATAGATAATATTTTAGCAAGGAAGTATAAAGAAATCAAGAAAGGACAATATATGGTACAAAAATTAAACACATTCATTAGAAAGCTAAATAAGGTTCAAAAAACAGCTTTAATTATAGTTGCAATTCTATGTATAGGAATAGCGTTATTCTTGTTTTATCAATTTTTAAGCGCAGAAGAAACAGAAGCAACATCAGAAACACAAGTTGAGAATATCAAAAACAACGATAAACAAGACTTAAATGAAACCAAAAATGAAACAGAAGATTATAATACGCAAGATGATATTGATAATGGAACTTCAACTTCTTTGTTTGGAACAAAGCAATTAGGAAATATTGTTGTGCATGTGATTGGCGAAGTAAAAAAACCGGGAGTAATAAAACTAAAAGAAGGAGCAAGAATAATTGATGCGATAAATAAATGTGGAGGACAAACAGAGGAAGCGGATCTATCAAAAATCAACTTGGCGTATGTATTAGATGATGGATCACAAATTTATATTCCGCGAGTAAAAGAAGATATACAAAACACAACAATAATGAAAACAGAAGCAGGAAACAATGTTGTAGTTAATAATGTTACTCAAGGAGATGATGAAAAAAGTATCAAAGTAAATTTAAACACAGCAACATTAGAAAAACTGATGACGCTCCCGGGAGTAGGAGAATCAACAGCACAAAAAATAATTGAATACAGAAATAAAAATAAAAAATTCAAAACGATCGATGAATTAAAAAGTGTTTCTGGAATTGGTGATGCAAAATTTAATTCTTTGAAAGATTACATATATGTGAAGTAGAGAATAATGAAAATAAAATTGATTTCTACAAAATAAAAATAAAAACAAAAATAAAAAAGCAAAACCAAAAAATATTTTTTCACACAACAACAAAAAATAAAAAAATATTGAAAAAATAATTTAATTAGATTATAATTTTATTATAGTCGAAAGAACAAAAGATAATTTTTTAAATACAAAAGAAGTCAAAAAATGAGAAACACTCGAGACGACTGAAAACAGTACGTTAGAAGAAATCATATTTGATTAGTTAGTGGGCTAACTATTTGTAAAACTTTTTGTTCTTTACAAAAATTTTTAAATTTCAAATATGAATTTAAAAGCAAATGATACAACAGAGACTTACATCATGAAATTTTGTTCAGGAAAGGAGGATCTGAAAATGGCACTTAAGAAAACTGTAAAGAAAGTAGCAGCTAAGAAACCAGCTGCAAAGAAAACAGTTAAGAAAGCTGTTAAGAAGGTAGCTGCAAAGAAACCAGCTGCTAAGAAAACAGTTAAGAAAGTAGCAGCTAAGAAACCAGCTGCAAAGAAAACTGTAAAGAAAGCTGTTAAGAAAACAGCAGCTAAGAAAACAGTTAAGAAAGTAGCTGCAAAGAAACCAGCTGCAAAGAAAACTGTTAAGAAGGTAGCTGCAAAGAAACCAGCTAAAAAAGTAGCAAAAAAGAAATAATTGAATAAATAAGTAAATTATTAATTAGAATATAGTTAGTCGCTTGACTAACTATATTTTTTTATCTATAATAGTTAGCATGCTAACAAAAAACACGAAAGGAGAACTATATAGATGAAAAACGGAGAAAAAATCATCGCAATCGAAATTAAAAAGTTTGATGTTGAGATAGGAAGATATTTGTTTGAAATTAATAAGGACAACAAACAACCTAGCCCACTTCAAGGAAGAATTATTAAATATCTAAACAAACATGAAGGTGAGGACATTTATCAAAAGGACTTAGAAGAACATTGTGAAGTAAGTAAGGCTACAATGTCTCAAACATTAGATGCTCTAGAATATGAAAAAATGATTATTAGAAAAGCAGATAAAAATGATGCTAGAAGAAAAAGAATCGTTTTAACAAAGAAGAGCAAAGATAAAGCTAAAGAAATAAACAAATTATTTGTTTCATTAGATAAAAAGATTACAGAAGGACTTAGTGAGAAGGAAATTTCTGCATTTTTAAATACAATTGAGAAAATGAAGGCTAATCTTTCAAAGACACCTAGTAAGAGAAAAAACGGAGGTAAATAATGAGCATAGTAGGAAAGCTAGCAAAATCAGTTAGAGAATTCAAAAAATATGCTATTCTTTCACCTGTTGCAATTGCCGGAGAATCACTATTAGAAGTGGCTTTACCATTTATATTAGCCACACTTATAGATGATGGAATCCAAGGTGGCAACATGGACACTGTATGGCAAATTTCCTTAATATTAATAGGAATTGCTCTTTTATCACTTATATGTGCATCAATTGCAAGTATTGCTGCAGCAAAAGCTTCAGCAGGTTTTGCAAAGAATCTAAGAAAAGACTTGTATTATAAGATTCAATCATTTTCATTTGCAAACATCGATAAATTTTCAACAAGTAGTTTAATAACAAGATTAACAACAGATGTTACTTATATTCAAATGGCATTCCAAATGATAATTAGAGGAGCTGTAAGAGCACCATTTATGTTTGTGTCGGCACTTATTTTTTCACTAAAAATAAATGCTGGATTAGCCTTAATATTTGTAGTAGTACTACCATTATTAATACTAGCATTAATTATCATGGCTAAGGTTGCTATTCCAATAATACAAAGAGTATTTAAGAGATATGACAAGTTAAATAATGTTGTTGAAGAGAATGTTTCAGCAATTAGAGTAGTAAAATCATTTGTTTCTGAAGACCAAGAAAGAAAGAAATTCGCAGATGCATCTCAAAACATATATAAAGACTTTTCAAAAGTTGGAAAAATCACAGCAGGACTTACACCAATTATGCAATTTGCAATTTATCTAACAATACTTCTTATTTGTTGGTTTGGTGCAAAGATTATTGTTGAATCAAATGCTGTTGATTTATCAACAGGTCAATTAATGACAATGCTTACATATTCAATTCAAATCTTAACAAGTTTAATGATGTTCTCATTAATGTTTGTTATGATTCTTATGTCTGAAGCATCAGCAAAGAGAGTTGTTGAGATTTTAGATGAGAAACCAGATATAACTGTTCCGGAAGAACCAGTAATGGAAGTTAAAGATGGTTCAATTGATTTTGAAAATGTTTCATTCAGTTATGTTAAAGATAAAAGCAAAGAATGTCTAAAAGATATTGATTTACATATCAAATCTGGGGAAACAATCGGAATTATTGGTGGAACCGGTACAGGAAAGACTACATTAGTAAGTTTAATTTCAAGATTATATGATATTACTGAAGGAAGCTTAAAAGTAGGTGGAGTAGAAGTTAAAGAATATGCTTTAAAGCCATTAAGAGATGCAGTTTCAGTAGTTCTTCAAAAGAATGTATTGTTTACAGGAACAATTACTGAAAATATAAAATGGGGTGATGAAAATGCAACTCAAGAAGAAGTTGAAAGAGTCTGTAAATTAGCTCAAGCTGATAGTTTCATCACAAAATTCCCAGATCAATATAATACACAAATTGAAGAAGGCGGAAGCAATGTAAGTGGTGGTCAAAAACAAAGACTATGTATCGCAAGAGCACTTTTAAAGAAACCTAAGATTCTTATTTTAGATGATTCTACAAGTGCAGTTGATACAAAAACTGATAGATTGATTCAAGACGCCTTAAAACACGAAATTCCAGAAACAACAAAGATTATAATTGCACAAAGAATTTCTTCTGTTGAAGATTGCGATAGAATTATCGTTATGGACGACGGAAAGATAGATGGAATTGGTACTCATGATGAACTTGTTAAGAATAATAAGATTTATCGTGAAGTATATGAATCTCAAATGAAGGGAAGTGATATCAATGGCTAAGAAAAAACAAAGCATCCCTTCAAAAGGACAACCAGGAGCAATACATAAAGGAACATTTAAAAGACTATTAAAACTAATCTGGAAAGATTACAAAGCAAAATTAATAATAGTAATAATCTGTATACTTATTAATAGTGTAACAGGAGCAGTACTTACATCATTATTAAAAGATTTAATTGATAACTGTATATTACCTGTAATAGGACAAGAAAATCCGGACTTTACAAACTTAGTTCATTATTCATTGTTCTTTGCAGGAATAGCATTAACAGGAATTGTTGCATCACTTGTTTCTAATTTAGTATTAGTAAAGGTATCGCAAGGTACTCAAAGAAAAATCAGAAACTCATTATTTAATAAAATGCAAGGATTCCCAATCAAATTCTTTGATACACACAAACATGGTGATATCATGTCAGTTTATACAAACGACGTTGATACATTAGAAGAAATGATTGGAAGAAGTTTACCAGAAGCAATGACTTCTATTATAACAATTATTTCTTTATTAGTAGCAATGCTTGTTCAAAGTCCGATACTAACATTGTTTGTAGTAGGATTCTCATTATTAACAATATTCGTAACTAAAGGATTTGCACAACGTTCAGGAAAACACTTTGTAGGACAACAAAAATCAATCGGTAAAGTTAACGGATTCATTGAAGAAATGTTAAATGGTCAAAAAGTTATAAAAGTGTTCACTCATGAAGAAAAATCGAAAGAAGAGTTTGATAAAGTTAATGAAGAATTATTTGATAATATGAATAAGGCTAATAAATATGCGAATCTTATGATGCCAGTTGCGCATAACATGGGAAATATACAATATGTAGCAATTGCAGCAATTGGAACATTATTAGCCTTAACAGGAAATATTTCTTTAACAATAGGTACATTAGTAGCATTCTTACAATTAACAAGACAATTCTCAAGACCAATTGACCAATCAATGATGCAAATCAACTCAATAATTCGTGCAATGGCCGGAGCATCAAGAGTGTTTGAAATGATGGATATTGAGGAAGAAAAAGATGAGGGATATGTTACATTAGTAAATGTTAAAGAGGTAAATGGTGAATTAGTTGAGTGTGAGAAAAAGACAGGAAGATGGGCATGGAAACATCCTCATCATAATGGAGTAACTGAACTTATCGAATTAAAAGGAAGAATCGATGTAGAAGATATTAACTTTAGTTATGACGGCGAAAAGGAAGTTTTACACCACATTTCATTATATGCAAAACCAGGTCAAAAGATTGCATTTGTTGGTGCAACAGGAGCTGGAAAAACAACTATCACAAACTTAATCAATAGATTCTACGAAGTAGATGATGGAAAAATTAGATATGATGGAATTAACATCACAAAGATTAAGAAAGCAGATTTAAGAAAATCACTTGGTATAGTTCTACAAGATGTAAATTTATTTACAGGAACGATCAAGGACAATATTAGATATGGACGTCCAGATGCAACTGATGAAGAGGTTATTGAAGCGGCTAAATTAGCAAATGCAGATAGCTTCATCAGACACTTACCAGAAGGATATGACACAATGCTTACTGAAAATGGTTCACAACTATCACAAGGCCAAAGACAATTACTTTCAATTGCAAGAGCCGCAGTTGCTGATCCACCAGTTATGATTTTAGACGAGGCTACATCAAGCATTGATACAAGAACGGAAAAAATTATTCAAGATGGTATGGATAAACTTATGGATGGCAGAACAGTATTAGTAATTGCACATAGACTTTCAACAGTTAAAAACGCAAAAGCTATTATGGTTATGTCTAACGGAGAAATAATTGAAAGAGGCGATCATGAGCAATTAATAGCGCAAAAAGGCGAATACTATCAATTATACACAGGTAATCTAGAATTAGAGTAAAAAATAGACACCAAACCCTATTTTGGGGCTTGGTGTTTTTCTTTACAAATATATTAAATCGGGGCCTAAAATATTGAAAAAATAGTGATTTTTATGATAATATCAAAGGCGTAAATAAAATTAATATTTATTATTAAGAAAGAGGTGTTTATATGGGATTAATACAAGCATTTACTGGAGCACTAGGCGGAACATTCGCTGATCAATGGAAAGATTATCTTGTTCCAGAAGCAGGAATTCCAGGAACAGCAGGAATTTTCCATGCTGTAAAAGTTGGACAAAACAATGGAAGAGGATCAAACACAAAAGGATCTGATTGCATTATTTCTGACGGAAGTAAAATTGTAGTTCCAGAAGGAACAGCACTTATCACAATGCAAGATGGTGCTATTACTGGTGTTATTACACAACCAGGTGGATATATCTGGGCATCAAATGATCCAAATGCAAAATCAATTTTTGCAGGAGATGGAATCATCGATTCACTAGTAAAACAAACTTGGGAAAGATTTAAATTTGGTGGAATGCCAGGTTCTCAACAAATGGCTTTATACGTAAACTTAAAAGAAATTCCAAACAATAGATTCGGTACACAATCTGAAATTTATTGGGATGATGCATATCTAAATGCACAAGTTGGAGCAATCACAAGAGGAACATATACTCTTCAAATTTGCGACCCAATCTTATTCATCAAAAATTTCGTACCACAACAATACTTATTACCAGATGGACCAATATTTGATTTTGCAGATATGGACAACGATGCTGGAGCACAATTATTCAATGAAGTAGTTGGAAGCTTATCAGCAGGTTTCTCAAATTACACAAATGATCCAAGCAAAGGTAATAGAATTACAAAGATCCAAGGAGATCAAATTGGATTCGCACAAAGCTTATCACAAGCTGTTGAAGACGGATATCAATGGAAATCAAATCGTGGATTACAAATCGTTAAAGTTGCAATTCAAGCTATCGAATACGACGCAGATACTAAAGCATTATTATCTGATGTTAAGAAAGCTGATGCATTATCTGGAGCTAGAGGAAATTCATTCATGCAACAAGCTGCTGCAAGAGGAATTCAAGGCGCTGGAGAAAATGGACAAGGCGGAATGGGAATGGCATTCATGGGAATGGGTGCAAATGCTGCAGGCTCAATGATGGGTGGTTTACAACAACAACCTGGAGTACAAACAAATAACTTATTCCAACAACCACAACCAGTTCAACCAACTGAACCAGCTGCACCTGCTGCAGAAGATCCACTAGAGAAGATTGGAAAACTTAAACAATTATTAGATGCTGGAGCTATTACTCAAGAAGAGTTTGATGCACAAAAAGCTAAATTATTAGGATTATAATTTAATTTTATAAATCAAGGTTAGGCTTAAGAGTAATCCATAAGGATAAAATTAAGCCTAATTTATTGTAAAAACAAAGAATGAAAGGAAAAACTATGGCTGACATTAATCAACAACCAAATATGCAAGGTGCACCAGTTCAACCACAACAACCGGTTCAACAACCAGTTCAAGAACCAATTCAACCATCTTTTGATAATTCAGTATCAGGAAAAGAAGATGGACAAACAAAATGCCCTCAATGTGGATCAACTGATATTTCAGTTAATGCTAAAAAAGGTGTTTTAAGATGTAATTATTGTAGACATGAATTCCAACCAGAAATCGCTGCTGGAATGAATGGAGATATTACAAAATTACAAGGTGTTTGGGTTGGAAAAGGCGCATCTGATATTCAAAAAGGTGAACAATCTAAGCAAATGATGACATTAAAATGTACAAGCTGTGGAGCAGAAGTTGTTATTGATACAAAAGAAGCAACTCAAGCAAGATGCCACTGGTGCAGAAACATGTTATCAATTCAAAATCAAATTCCAAATGGTGCAGTACCAGATGCTGTATTACCATTTAAGCTTACAAAACAACAAGCTCAACAAAAGATCGAAGAGTTTGTTAATAAGAGAAAATTCTTTGCAAATCCTAAGTTTAAACAAGAATTTACAACAGATAATATTATGGGTGTTTACATGCCATACATGAGTATTAATGCAAACACACACGTAAGACTTGAAGGTTTAGGAGAAATCAAAACAAGACAATATACAGTAAAACGTGGAGACAATTATTATACATACTATGATGCAGATGAATACAGAGTAGGAAGAGAGTATGATGCTGCAATCAAAGGTTTAACAATTGAATCAAATTCTCAAAGAATGTCAAATGATAAAGGTGAAACAAACAATATCATCAACTCAATCATGCCATTCGATATGGAAAACTGTGTACAATGGGATGCAAACTATTTACACGGATACACATCAGAAAGACGTGATACAAACGTTAATGAACTTAAAGGCTATGGAGATGAGAAAGTTAAGTCTGTTGCTAGATATTCTATCAACGACACATTAGGAAAATATGATAGAGGTGTTTCTTGGAAGAGTGAAAATATCAATATCATTGGTGAACAATGGAGCGCTGTTTATCTTCCTGTTTGGTTATATAGTTACTTTGAGGACAAAGGAAACGGCCAAGGAATAAAACACTACGTTGCAGTTAATGCGCGTACGCAAGAAACAATGGGATCTGTTCCAGTTTATATGCCATTATTATTAGGAATCTCAGCTATTATTGAGGTAATAGGACTTATCCTATTCATCGTTATGATGGGTGTTAAGAATGGATATAAATTTAGTTGGTTATTCTTATTACCAGGTCTAATTTATGGATTTACAATGTACAACAAGTACAGAAATAAGAATGCAAAGCATGTTTATGAAACAGACACTTTACAATTAAAGAGCAACATTAAGGGATATGATACATTTAATAGAAAACGTAAAGGTTTAAGTAATTCAATGATTGAGGGATGCAACAATAAAGCAATCAATGGATCTACTTCACAAAAAGTGTTAAATGCAGTAACGGGAGGAAATGTCCTAGGAACTGCTGTTAATATCGGATTAAACACTTTCTTAAAATAATCAAAAAATAAAAGGTGAGTATATACTCACCTTTATTTTTTGGATTTATTAATTTGATTCAGTATTATTTGCTGCTGCATTTTCAGGCTCATTTGTTGCTTCGCTTGATGTTTCATTTGCTATCTCGTTAGTTGTAGTTGTTTCATTAGCTGTTGTATTTCTTAAAGAAAGAATATGATTAACTATTTCGTTCTGATCATCGTTGTGTAAGTATGAGTAATGAGCTTGGATTTGATTTTCAAATGTTTTATCATCTGCACTAAAGAAACCTTGTTCCTTAGCTTTATCATATAATTCGCCAGGTAATAATTTTCTAGTATCTTCATCTGTGATAGCCTCAGTAGACTCGAAAGCAACACCATTCTCAAAAGATACCATAAAAGCATTAGAAAAAGTTGAACTTGTATTTAACTTAAAGTCATTTACAAAGAAACTTTGAACTGTGGCCCAAACATAAACATTATAATAGTCGCCTTTCTTGTATATCCCTAAGGGTCTAAAGTTTGAGAACACCTTAAAATCAACTAGATTTTTGCTTTCTTCTGGGGTAATCTCCTTAGCACTCCATGACATAGGAGTAACTCTAGAAGTGATATATTCTTCTGCCTTTTTGTACAATTCTTCGTCATCGTCTACCTTAGAACCCTTGCTATTGGCCAGATTGTAGAATACTAGTCCTAATATAGCGCATATGGCAAGAACAGCAATAGCTAGTTTATAATTCTCAAAAAATTTATAAATTCCAGATTTTTTCATTAAAAACTCCTCAATGAATCGAAAATTTTGATCAAAGTTAGTATAGCATTAAATATCATAGAAATGCAATAAAATAAAATTTCCGTAACATTTTATTGATTTTCTTATTCATTATTTATATAATAAAAACCGATAGATAAAAAACAATAAAAGGGGTTTTAAGGAAATGCGAACAAAATCTAATAAACCTACTAAAAGAGAACTTCTAAAGATGCAAAAAGAGGCGGAAGAGAAGCTTTTAGCAGAACTTAAAATTGAATATAACAAGTCGTATGATAGCATTCTAGATGAACTTAAGGCTCAAAAATCAGGCATGGATACAGCATATCGTGCAATTATTACAAAAGAAAGATATTTTGCTACGGATGCAAGCAATCTAGGCGTTAAATTCGAAGCAGATTTAACTGATGAATCAGTAGAGAGCAAAGTTTTAGATATATATGATAAATATGATGCAATGTTAGAGCAAATGTATGATGAAAAAATATCTGAAGGTGCTGAACTTGCTGAATATCAAAGCAATATGAACCAATTTGACAGATATAAGATCCCGGCAAAAATCTTAAAACTAGCTAACAGATGCACAGATTTATTAGTTGAAAAACTACAAAATCAATGTGAAGAAGAAATAAAGAAGCAAATATACTTCAAGGCTGAAACAATTATGAAAGCCGGCAGAGTAGAGCAATATGAAAAAGCAGCTAAATATTATGGCGGACAAAAAGGAAGCATTCTTAGAGCAATCAATGGAACAACTTCATATAACGAAGCTTTAAGAAATCAATATATCATCATGAAAGCAAGGGAAGAACTTCCAGTAAGTGAACCAAGCAAAGATGAGTATGATGAACATGCTATTTTAGCTTCAATCAGTATATATGCAAACAACACACAAGATTTAGATTCTGATTTACAAGCAATTGTTAATAAGATTTATGCTACATATAAGATTGATCAAGATAAAGTAAAATCTTTTATAAATCTAAAATGCAAACAAGATGCAGAAGCACTTAAGAATAGAAGCTTAATGCCTGCAGAAGAAAAGGGAGCATTCTGGAGAAGAAGAGTTGCTAAAATTGTTAATGAAGATAACAAGAGAGCATTAAAAGCTTTATCTGAAGAAAAACAATCAATCAATGAATTCAAACAAACATATCATGAAAATGCATTAGAAAAATACTTGAATTTATTAGGATATATGGATGCATCAATTGAATATATTTTAAATACAACAGATAAACAACAAAAAGCAGTTGATAGACAAAAAATTGAAAATGTTTTCAAAAACTTAGTTAGCAAAACAGCTGAAAAAGTTGAAAATTCAGAAATTTCACAAGAAGTTGAAGATTCAGTTATTGAACCATCAATTCAAACATCAGATGTAAAAATCTCTGAAGACATGGCATTAGATACATTATAAGTTATTCTTATTTGTTATAAAACAGACCTAGAGAATCCATCTTCTCTAGGTCACTTTTTTATTACAGCACTCAAGGAGAAAAAATGAATGTAGCATTGATAGTGGGCAATATAATAGCTTTTATCGCAGCAGCTATTATGATGTACACTGGATACGTTAAAAATAAAAAGAAGATAATATTCTTGCAAACAGTTCAAATTGGAATGTCCGTTATTAGCAATTTAGTTCTAGGCGGAATACCAGGAGCAATAGTTAATGCAGTTTCATGTGTTAGAAATATAGTTTGTTATAAAAATAAGCTAGACATGAGAGCAAAAATAATATTTGTAATAGTTACAACAGCTCTTACAATAGCATTTAATAACTTGCTGTTCATAGGACTTTTACCACTCGCAGCATCATTAACTTACATTGTTTTCATGACTGAAAAGAACGTTATCAAATTTAAAATAATAACAATAGCAACACTAATTATGTGGGGAATATATGACTTATATATACAATCATATACATCTGCATGCTTTGATTTTTTAACAGTTGCAACAAATATAATTGCAATTGTTCAAATCAGAAAAGGAATATATAAAGGAGTAGATAGAAATGGAAACCCAATTAAAAAGCAAAAGTAATTGGCTTGAAAAAGCTCTATGTCTAATTATCATATTATGCCCAATTCTAGATTGCGCAAGTTTTATTTTTAGAAACTATTTTCAAACCACAATTTCAGTATCAACAATTATAAGACCAATAATTCCGCTTTGTTTATTGCTTTATATTTTTATAAAGGGAAATAAAAAAGAGAAGATTATATTATCACTAATTGCTTTAGCTTACATTGGATACGCAGTAGTGCATTTGTTGATTTACAATAGCTTTCACAATGGCTGTGCATTTGGTGATATAAAACTAGAGATGCAATACGTATTTAATTTCTCATTCATAATGATTTACTTTATTGTATTTGCATTCTTATTTTTAAAGAAAGATTTAGCAACAGATAAGCTTTATAATTCAATCACAATAATGGCTACAATTTATGTTGCATCAATAGTTTTAGCAATCATAATGGGACAATCATCATACACATATATCGAAACATCAACAGGATACAAAGGATGGATTGAATCAGGAAATAGTTTAAGTGCAATTTTAATCATGTCATTATTTATAATGTTACAACGTGTAAGAGAAAAGAAAATTACAATTTTAGTTATCGTTGCAGTGGCTGCTTATCTAATCACCACCATTGGAACGAGAACGGGGTTATTTGGCACTTTTATAGCAGTAGGGTTATATTTATTGCTTGAGATGTTTTTTAGCCGAAACAAGAAAATAATCATTGCTGGATTAGCATTAATGCTAATTGCAGTTTTAGTAGTCATTTTTGCAGGATCAAAAACAATTCAAAGAAGACAACAAATGAATCAATCACAATATACAATTATTGATGAATCAACTGGTGAAGTTGGAAACATGACAGGTGACATGTTAAGAATTAAAAATAAAATTCTTAATAATACACTTGAAGAAGGATATATGTCAGATGCTCAAAAGCAGTCAGTACTTGATTTACATGAATACACCAAATCAGTTAAGCTAGCCGGAAATGATACAAGAACACAACAATTAATGTACAACTTGTACTTGATGAAAAATCAACATAGCTTTACCGGAATAGTATTTGGAAATGGATATAACAACAACGAAAGAGAAATGAGAATGGAAAATGAATTAGCATCACTATTCTTAAATTTTGGATTATGTGGATTTATATTATATGCATGCCCAATACTAGCAGTTCTTATTTATGCAATTATATTTGGAATAAAGAGAAGAAAAGACATAACATTAAATTACGTGATGAATGTTGGTGCATTAATCTTAGCAATTGGATTATCATGGCTTTCAGGATATGTGTTATTTGCAACATCAAGCATGACAGTAATAGTTGTTATTGCAACATTGCTACTAGTTGAAATCAAGAAAATAAAAGAGAAGAGAGATTAGTATGGAAGAGTATTTAGAGTTTGCAAAAGAGATAGCAGCAGAAGCAGGAAAGATAATGCAAAAGTATTTTAAAGAAGACAATGGTGCTAATTACAAATATGATCAAACAATAGTAACAAAAGCAGATATTGAAATTAATAAATACTTAGTAGACAGAGTAAAAGAAAAATATCCAACACATTCAGTTGATGGAGAAGAAGAGCAATTTGGAAAAAGTGATTATGTATGGGTATGTGATCCAGTAGATGGCACAGCAATGTATGCTAGACATATTCCAGTAGCGGTTTTTTCACTTGCATTAGTTATTAATGGAGAACCAAAGGTTGGAGTAGTATATGACTCATTTACAGATAGTTTATATACTGCAATAAAAGGACAAGGCGCATATAAAAACGGAATCAAAATAGAAGTTAATGATGTGGATTTAGAGGATAGAAGAAGCGTATCAAACTTTGATATGTGGCCAGAGGCTCATTACAATATATATGATTCAATAAAAGAATTAGGAAAGAAAACTTACTTTGTTGGAATTGGAAGTGTTATAAGAGCTTGTATATGTGTCGCAAATGGTGATTTTAATTTAGCAATCTTCCCAGGAACAAAGCATAAGAATTGCGATATTGCAGCAGCAAAAGTAATAGTTGAAGAAGCGGGTGGAAGAGTCACAGACATATTTGGCGAAGAACAAAGATATGACCAAGATATAAACGGTGCAGTTATTAGTAATGGTAAAGTACATGAAGAAGTTATCAGTGAATTGAAAAAATTGAAATAGGACCGCAAAGCCACAAATTGCCGTAATGCGTAATATGTGATATAATGACCGCATATATTTGTTGGGAAACTCCGATGCAGTTTATGGGAGACAGAAGAAGGCGTAATTACGTGAGGAGGGCAACGTATGGGTGAGATCGAGAGAATAGGAAAGTTTATCTATTTTTATCAAGATGACGGAACTGTTATTGTTGCTTATAAGGCAGCAGCATTTCAGAATGAAGTACTTCAAATGATAGAAAAAAAGATGGAAGGAATAGCTGAAAAAACCGGTGAATACCAAGAAATAATTTATAATGGTGATACCTATATAGGCATGGTTTTTGAAACTGTTTCTGAACTAAAACTAATCTTTGCATTAACCTATTAATTTATCAAAAAAAGAGAAGATGTTATCTTCTCTTTTTGTTTGTTATATATCCATATCTCCGTGACCATCATCTTTGCGAGGGGTGCTCTTTACAACGTTTGATGAAATGGTTCCTTCACTAAGAACTGTTGGGGCTGATCCACCGATTTGTTCACCTTGTTGTACTGCTTCAGCTACTTTTTGTTGTGCATTATTAATTTGTAATTGCCTAAGTTGTTCACTATTCAAATATTCAACAATATCTGAAATCTGTAAACTCTCTTGTGGTTGTGCACCACTGCTTAAAAGAGTATAAGTAGTTCCTAAGTATTTATTAACAACACTATAAATTGGACTTTCTTTTGATACTTGTATAACTTTCTTTAAGCTTAAATGTCTACTGTCATATGTTGTTTTCATTGTTAATTCATCAGTAGCAAGATCATCTTCTTCAACGGTAAATGCAAAAGGACTAATGAAATCAACTGCATCAAGAAATTTATTCCAGTTTGCTTTATCTGATTTTGGTGGAATAATTGGTAGAGGTGGAATAGATTTAAACTTATCATGTGCATTAAATCCTGTCATACCTTCTCTCATTTGATTATCTGTTTGTAATTGGATTTCCATTCTTCCAACCGGTGTGTCTAAAACAATAAATTTTGCTTTATAACCTTTATCGTTCTCTTTATCTTCCTCCTTAACAATGCTAACACCAAATCTTCCAATAATTTTTGAGTTTTGGAAAACGTTTTTAACTTGATTACAAAGGATTGGATAGTTAATTAAGTCATCGTTTAATTCTTTATATTTTGATAAAACTGCTGCAAAATCTGATGTGCATTCTTTTCTAGGATCGTAGAAGATCTTGAATTCATCATCAAATTTTAATTCTGCTTCGGTCATTTTTGAATCTGCTAAACCTAAAGCATTAATTCTTGTTAACTTTTCTTGTAAGAATTGTTTTCTACTTTCAATAAAAGCTTTGTATTCAGTAGCTTTTGGGAAAACAACATCTTTAAGAGAATCTAACAATTCTATAAATTTAGAATAATACTCTGAAGTTTTTAATCCAGAAACAAAAGTAGTATCTTCTAAATATTCATCAACAATCTTTTGAAACTCAACAATTTTAGCATCATTCATAAGTTTTTGTTGCATTAAAGGATCACTGATTGGTAAAACGTTATTAGTAGAATCTAAAACTAATTTCATACCAAATAAATCGTTAATAGGTTTTTTGTTATGAGCAGATGCTCTGTAGAAGCATTTACCTAAGAAACTGTATTGTGACTTTATTCTAGCGTAAGCTTTGATATCTGATTTTGTACTTTTACTAAGTTCAAACATTAATGCATTAGCAAATCTAGTGAAGAATTCTTGAACTTGAGGCATGTCTCCGCTAGGATAATTCTTAATTAATCTTTGGAAGATTTTTTTATAATCACTCTGCCATACGGTAAAAGATGCATTTTTAGGAATGGCATCTTGCTTTAAACCTTTGCTTTTACCATTGTTAACAGTTACAACATAATGATTGCTAATTGGTTCTTCTGAATAACGACCTGTGATACCATCAGCAGCTTCGTCAGAAGGATCAATACCAAGAAATGTTGGTGAATCATTTGGTATAACAAAATGATATTTTCTTCCTGTATATGTTTTTGGCGCAACGCTAACAGCCTCATCATTGTCATCTCTAGATTTAGTCATGTCTTGCAAATCTTTTAAAGAATCAAATAATGAAGTTGTTTCAGCAACTTGCTTTAAGTCCTCACGAATAAATTGTTCTGTGATTACTTCATCAGCCAAAGTTTTTGCATTATTTACTTCGTTTTCATTTTGGTTTTCAGCCATAATAATCTCCTAACACTACAATTATAACATAAAATTTAACAAAAATGAAATATGCAAAATTTGATTTTTAAAGTGAAATATGGTATAATAGAGGATGTATGGTACATTATTCTAGTCATACACGTTTTATGAGGATGGGCCTAAAAATCCATTAAAGGGCATATCGATGAAGTTTCATATAGTATGCGCATTTCTGCCAAGTTTGCGTGACTATGTGGAGTAAAGAATTTAGGATAGCATGTAATGGCATACATAGTAATTCCTATTTTCGCGGAGGCTTACTTTTTAAGTTAAACCTATATACACAAATTATATAGCGTAGCCCGTCTTGAGTGAATATTTTGGGATTGAAGATATTTACTGCGAACAATTTGGCCAATGCGTTCGCATCATGAAATAATATTTGCAAAAAAGACTAATAAAAATCGTAGTATGTTAAGGAAAACTTCTAGAATGCTTGCTTTAACAAATAAAGCAGTGAAGTCTAGGGATTAAGGTACGGATTTGAGTGGCGATCTGGTGTCTACTTTTGTAGATACACTCTTTAAATGGAAACGGCTTAACAGTAATGTATAAGTAGAGTGCAGAGAAATTCAACCAGACCTAAACCGTAAAATTTACTTAGGCTTTAACCATTTTATTTATTTTAACAAGTAAATATATAAAAAAGGCGGTTGTTTACAGCCGCCATTTTTTACAGAAAGGGAAATCGGTGAAAAATAAAACTGAGAACAAAGACTCAGAAAATAATGAGCTGAGTAAGAAAAACACAGAAGAAAAGAAAAAGAATGAAAATTCAACATGGTTTATAAAAGCATTTTTTATAACATTTATACTGTCATTATTATTCACATACATATCAACAAATGGTGTTTCAAAACTTGATTTAGTACCAGCTATAATTATCTTAGTGTTAATAATATTTATTGGTATATTGTTTGATATCATTGGTGTTGCTGTACAAGTTGCAGACGAGGATGAATTCCACGCAAAGGCATCAAAAAAAGTAACAGGATCAAAAACATCAATAAAATTAATAAAGAATTCAAACGTAGTTGCAAATATTTGCGCGGACGTAATTGGAGACGTATGTGGAGTACTTAGTGGTTCTTTAGGAGCATTAATTGCAATAAGATTAACAGAGATGTTTGGATGGCCTTCAGATATTCAAACAATAGTAGGAGCATTGGTTGCAGCATTAACAGTTAGTGGAAAGGCTTTAGGAAAAAGCATAGCAAAGAAAAATTCAACTAAAATTGTTCATGCAGCAGGAAAAATATTAAATAAGTTTTCATTTAAGAAAAATAAATAAAAAAATGAGATAACGGTAAAACGGGGTTTTGCCGTTATTTTGTTGACATAATTACCAAAAAGTGTTAAAATGAGACTATGTTTCACACATACGAGCCACATATTTTTTGAGTACATCATGAAGAAGCAGGGATTTCCCTGTTTCGAAAATACCTCCTCCATATTATTGCTGCATACAATATATAAATGGTTTTCTTTCGTACTTAGGACATAATATAAGACAGAACAAGTTGATGAAAAGTTGCATACACACATGGAGGCTCAAAAGGTATGTTATGGAGAAAGTTTTTATTTCTTCAGCTAGGCTCATCCCAAAGTCTATTAAGACCACACCTTCGGTGGCGCCTATATTGGTTTTGGCTGAGGGAGGCAGGAGAGATCGTTTGATCTCTCCTGTTTTTTTGTTTAATATAAGTTTGGTAATTCTCACTTTAAATGATATAATGAACGCATCAAATGATAGGAGAAAAATATGTTAGTAGAAGAATATATTGAACAAGTTAAACCCTATGTGACTGAACTTTTTAAAGAGGATTCAAGCGGACATGATTATTGGCATCTTGAAAGAACTAAGAATCTAGCTTTAAGACTTCAAGAGACAGAAGGTGGAGATAGAATAGTAATTGGATTAGCAGCGTATTTACATGACATACATAGAATAATGCAGAATGAAAGTGGAAGATTTGTTGAACCAAAAGAATCAATTCCAAAAGTAAGAGAAATTTTAACTAATATAGATTTAGATGCAGAAACAGTTGATAAGATTTGTTTCGTAGTTGAGAATCATGAAATCTACAGTTGGCATGGAAATAATGTAGATGATATCAACACTTTAATTGTGCAAGATGCGGATAATTTAGATGCATGTGGAGCAATTGGAATAGGAAGATGCTTCAGCTATGGTGGCAGCAACAAAATGCCTATGTATGATCCAAGTGTTCCACTAAAAGAGGATTATGATTTTACAGAAAGTAAAAATGATCCAAGTTCACTACATCATTTTTATCACAAATTAATGAAGTTAGAAGAAACAATGAATACAAACATGGCAAAAGAAATGGCAAAGTCTAGAGTTCAATTTATACGTGACTTTGCAGAAGAATTTTTAGATGAATGGAACGGCAAAAAATAATTAAATGAAAGACAAAAAAGAAAAGTTACTTAAAAGAATACGAAATAGAGCGATGGCGTTCTTAGCAGTTATAGGCTTATCTATTGGCGGAGCAGAAGGTACAGGATTATTACCTGAATACGATGTAGATGCTGCTATTGATATGCCTTATAATCGTGTCTTAAACGATGAGAATGAAACTCTATTAAATATAAGCAACAGATATATTGATTACTACGATATTCTTTCAGAAGAAGAAAACTTAGTAACTTTTAAACAGACAATTTCTAATCCAGATGGAACAATTGATATTGCGGTACCACAAGGACTTTGCCATATCGATGATTACACAATAATAACAGCATACAATGGCAATCAAAAATATAGAGAGCAGATAGATTTATTAAATAATAATCCAGAAGAGCACGAGTTATTAGAATCATTAAGTTTTGATAACAGAGCGATGTTAATCATTTTGGACAGTACAACAAACGAGAAAGTGTCAGTTTTAAGATTGCCAGATGATAATCACGTTGGTGGTATCACAACTGATGGTGAAAACTTTTATATTGCAAAGAGTTCTGAATATGAAGTTTCAATGATTGAATATGATCATTTAAAAGAATGTATTCAAAACAATGATACTGAGATAGATTATGATAAGAGTTTTGAATGCAAAAACTTCCCATCTTATATCACATACAACGATGATAAATTATGGGTTGGAACATGGAAAAATGAAAACTTAATTGATTATCAAGCAACAATATGTGCGTATGAAATTAAGGATGATAAACTTGAAAAAGTAAATGAATTTATAATTCCACAATACTCAAATGGTGCATGTTTTGTGGATAAGTACAATCAAAAATTGTTAGTTCTTTCAGTTTCAAATGGAAGATACATGGATTCGTTTTTAATGGCTTATAGAGTTAACCCAGATAAAAATGAAATAGAAAAGATAGGACAAATCAAAACACCACCATTAGCAGAGAATATAGATGTTGTTGATGAAAACATAAACATTTTATTTGAATCGGGTTCTCCGGTATATAGTGGAATTAAAGGAAAATCAACAGCATATCCAATTGATGGATATATGAGAGTTGATGTGGATAAACTATTTGCAAAAGTTATTCAACAAAAAGAAAATGAAGAACAAAGGAAAACAAGAAAAGTTAGTAGAATAGATAAGTATATAGATGAATCTGAAAAGAAGAAATTTGCTGATGAAGAAAAGTCTGATGAAGACGAAAAAGAGAAATAGACTATTAAAATGCCTTGAAATGTGGTATAATACTGCCATATGAATTGTTAGTTCTCCGTTAAGGAGTTTAATCGTAGCTCAATTGAGCAGGAGGAAAACATTATGGCAGAGGAATTAAAATTCACATCAGTTTTTCGTGTTCGTACGCGTAAAGCGGCCGATGAAAAACGAAAAGAACTACGGGCTGAAGCTGAAAAAACTGGATGGAAAGAGCGAAGTTCGTATATTCAGGAGCTCCCAAATGGAGAGTTTCGGGTGGTTTTTAAGGAAACAAAAAAATTTAATTAAATGGCCAAAACAAAAAGAATTATCTTCTCCCACAGAAATGTGGGAGTTTTTTAATTGTAAAAATTTGACAAAAATATAGAATGATGTGGTATAATTATAAGTACATAACTTGTAGGTCATACTCCGATGCAACATCGGGCGACAATTTAAGCGGCATAATTGCCAAGGAGGAAAAAAGAATGAGTAGATCAGAGTTTACGAAGCGTTGGGACAAAATCAATGGTTTTTCAATGGCGGAAGCAATCGAAAAGAAAGCAGCTGTTGATGAAGCTCATGGAGTTGGACAACCCAATTCTAAATGGGCACCGGCAGAAATTGTACCGGACGAAAGTAAAACAACCGGATTTAAGGTTGTAATCGCTACCATTTAAAGATGGAGCTCCCACAGAAATGTGGGGGCTCTTTCTTTTTGAAAAAATCAACTTGATATAATCAATGAAGTGTAATAAAATGGCGTTGTGAAAAAGGAATCGAGGTAGCATAGATGATTGATTTACACATGCATACAAAATATTCAGATGGTGCTGATGAAGTATGTGACTTACTAAAAAAGGCCGAAGGATTAGATTTAAAAGTAATCGCAGTAACAGATCATAACACATGTCTAGAATATGGCGAATTAAATAATCCTGAGATAAGGAAAATTTACTCGGGAAAAATCTTAACAGGGGTTGAATTAAACACCAAAGTTAATAGTCATCCGATTGAGATTTTAGGATACAATATTGATACAGATAAAATGCAAGAATTAATTGAAAAAACATATTTATCACAAGAAGAAAGATGCAAGATTGAAGCAAAGAGACTATATGAAAAGTGTATTGCAGCAGGAGTAAATCTTCCGGAAGACTTTATAGAGAAGTTTGACGGAAGTATGTTTGTTTCAGAATACTTGCACAAATTCATTGAGGAAGATGAACATAATCGTTCATTGTTTGATGAAGATGCGGTAAAGACAACTGGTGTTTTTTATAGAAAATATATGTCTAATCCAAATAGTCAATTCTTTGTAAACATGGATGATTGCTTACCTGATTTTGAAGAAGCAGCAAACATTGTAAGAGAAGCTGGTGGAATGGTTTTTCTACCTCACATTTATGAATATAGAGAACATTCAATGGATATTCTAGATTACATTTTAAAGAATTACAAAATTGATGGAATCGAATGCTATTATAGAAATTTTGAAGAATGGCAAACAAAGTTCTTACTAAACAAATGCAAAGAGTATAATCTTTATGTTTCTGGTGGTAGTGATTACCATGGAATTGCACACCCAGGAGTTGAGATGGGTACAGGCGAAGGAAAACTTTCAGTACCAGATGATATCATCAGCGATTGGGCTGAAAAATTCATATAATAAACAAAACCTGTCTTCAAAGGCAGGTTTTTATTATGTTTTTTAATAAGGGTCTTTTATAAAGGCCTAAAATGTAGTATAATAGCGCCATGCAACAGTAAAAATAAATCCTACTAATAACTATAAGGAGGATACACAAATGAAACAGGAAGTATTATTTTTACCGGATTTGATCGACAAAGGTCGGTTGGTGCTTGATGGTTTACCTACAGATCGGGAGACGAAGTTTATCTCCGTTACTGGGCAGGACGGTGCAGGAAAAACCTCTTTAAGAGATGGACTTGCACAGTATTATGCAGAAAAAGGTCTGGTGGTAATGACGGCTAAGAGCCCGTGTGACAAGCATATTGTTCACTTGTTGAACAATGCTGTCAGTCAGGATGGTTACGAAGATCCGTATACAGAAGAGCTGTTGTTTAGCTTCTGCGATGGATTACTTAGTAACTACATGATTCAGCTTAAAGGCAGAGTAGATTATTTTATTTGTCAGAGAGGCCCGATGGATCAGTACGCTCACGGTGTTACGAGATCAGGTAAGGACTTTAAGACAATCTATGATGTACAGAAGCCTGAAAGACTGATGAAGTTTGATGTGTATCTGCATCTTAACTGCAATCCTAAAGTCGCATGGGACAGAATCAAAGAAGATGAGGGCAAAGATAGGTATGAATACCCTGAATACTTTGCGCGTCAGACAGTTAATACTAAGATACTGTATGATGCCATTGTAGCGGGAGATGAACCTGAACTTGAGTTCCTCAGAGCCTCAAAGAATTTCTACATTGATACGACAGAAATGACTATCAGAGAAGTACGTGAAGCGGCTCTTAAGCTTCTTAAACAGTAAAAGAATACAGATGAATCTGTAAGGAGGGAATGAATTTTCTCTCCTTTTCTTTTTTGAAAAAATATAAACTTGATATAAAAAGTGAAGTGTAATAAAATTAAATTATCAAAATTGAAAGGACATACGATGAACGAAATTAATGAAAAATTAAAAGAATTCTTTGCAAATGAAACAAATGCAAGACTTGTTAATTCAATCATTGCAGTTATAATATGTTTCACAATATACAAAGTAATTTTAATAGTATTAAAGAAGATAGAAAAAGGATATGCGAATTCAGATAAAGAAAGCAAAAAAGGATCAACATATTTTAGATTATTCAAAAGTACTTTAAGATATGTGTTCTTTATTGGAATTGTATTGTTACTTCTTCAGGTTAATGGCGTAGATTTAACATCACTATTTGCAGGACTTGGAATTGTCAGTGTTATCGTTGGTTTAGCACTTCAAGATTGGTTAAAAGATATAATCAGAGGAAGCAGTATTTTATCTGATGGATACTTTGCAGTTGGAGATGTCGTTAATTACAATGGACAAGAAGGTGAAGTTCTTGTAATTGGATTAAAAACAACAAAGATCAAATTATTAAAAAATCAAAACATTGTTTCAATTGCAAATAGAAAAATTGAAGAGATAGAAAAAGTTTCAAAAGAGATTTATATCAATGTTCCGTTTTCATATACAGTTAGTTTAGAAGAAGCAGAAAAAGTTATTCAAGTGATAGTAGATGCTGTTAAGGAAAATGAAAATGTTATAAATTGCAGATATGTAGCTGTTAACGAGATAACAACATCGTTAGCAAATTACTACATCAATGTAACTTGCGAACCTAAGTATAAACTACAAGTTAGACGTGATGCGCAAAGAACAATCTTAGAACAATTTGAAAAATACAATATCAAAGTACCATTTACACAACTTGATATACATCAAAAATAATTAAGCGATAGATAAATTTTGGGAGGCACATATGAAAAATGTTGTAATAACAGGAAGTGCAAGAGGATTTGGATATGCAATGCTAAACTTGTTTTATCAAGATGGCTACAATGTGGTTATGATTGATATGAATGAAGAAGCACTAAACCAATCTAAAGAAGAAATTCAAAAAGGTAAAATTGAAAACGAAAATAGAGTTTTAACATACAAGTGTGACATCACGAATACAGATGAAGTAAAAAATCTAATTGATGATGTTGTTGCAAAGCTAGGAAGTATAGATATATGGATTAACAATGCAGGTGTTAATCAAGAAATGTTACCAATATGGGAATTAGATATTGCAGATATTAATAGATTAATCGATATAGATTTAAAAGGAACTATCAATTGTTCAAATCTAGTGATGAAACAAATGGAAAAACAAAATTCAGGACAAATATACAATGTTGAGGGATTTGGATCTGACGATGCAAAACAACTTGGACTTTCAATTTATGGAACAGCAAAAAGAGCATTAACATATTTTACAGAAGCACTTGCTTTTGAAGTAGAAGAGAAAAAAATAAATATACAAGTTGGAAAAATCACACCAGGAATTATGATTACAAACTTTATTAACCATTCACTTGGAGATAAAAAAGAATTTGAACTAAGTGATAAAGTTAAAATGGTTTATAACATTTTAGGCGATAGACCAGAAACAATTGCAGAGTTTATGGTGCAGAAAATAGAGAAGAATACAAAGAACAATGTTAAGCTAACATGGTTAACAAAGAAAAGAGCTTTCGGAAGATTTATGAAGGCCCCATTCAAGAAAAACAACTATTTCTTAGAAGAGGGAAAAGGTGAATAGAGGCTGAAAAAGTTTAGAAATAAGCGTGACTTAAGTCACGCTTATTAATTTGTCTTAAAAGAGCAAATTTAGAAAAGCAAATAAAAGTTTACATAACGTTGATTTTTGCCCCAAAATTTGATAAAATCAGCAGTACACAAAAAACTGAAAGGTGAAGTTTTATGGAAGAGAATAAAAAAGAAAAACAATACGAAGAAATTTGTAAAGAGATAGAAAAGACTTTAGAACTAATAAGAAAGTATGAAAACAAAAACAACTAATTAATGAAGAAAAAATTTTGTTAAGTGAAGGAGTAAAAGTTCATGGAGAATAATATGCCAAAAAAACCAGGACTATTTGCAAGAATGTTTGGAAAGAGCTGGGAAGAAGCAGTACAAGAAATAGAATCAATAAGAGCTAAACTTGATAAAGAAAAAGCTACACTTGATCAAAGAGAAGCAGCACTTATAAAAAGAGAAAATGAACTTGCTAAAAAAGAAAGTGAATTATCAAAAAGAAGAAATGAACTACAAAAAAGGGAAGCAAAAGTTAGGGAACAAGAAAAGAAGTATAAGAGAAAAGAGAAGACAAGAGGAAGAATAACACCAAAAGAAGTAGAGCGCCTAGAGATACAACCAAGACCACAAGTTGAAGTTTATGTAGGACCTAAAGTAGAAGAGGTGGTTAGTAAGGTAGATGACAAGAAAGAACTAGGACAATTCACATATGAAATTGTTTCTGAGCCGATAGCTGAAATTGAATCTGAACAAGAAATACAAGTGGAAGAGCCAAAGGCTGAAGAAAAATTAGAAATTGTTGAAGATCTTAAGGTGGAAAATATAGAGGTTGTAGAAGAACCTAAAGCAGAAAAACTAGAAATTGTTGAAGAACCAGAAGCGGAAAAACTAGAAATCATTGAAGAGCCTAAAGTAGAAAAACTAGAAGTTGTTGAGCAACCTAAAGCAGAAGAAATTAAAACTGAAAAGGTGGAATTTGTAGAGCAACCAAAACCTCAAAAGAATCCAGCTAAAAAAGTTAAAACAAAAATTCAACCTCAAAAAGTAGCGGAATATAGTGAAGAACTAAATGATAAAAGAAACAGTGCAATGTTGGAAGCAATAAAAGAGTTGAATGAAAGAATGGAAAAACAATTAAAGTTAGACGACATACAAGCAGCAACTGTAGGAACAAGATCTCCTGAAGGAGATGCCATGGTGAAAAAACGTCGTACTGCTAATGTTGCTACTATTCGTGGATATCTATTTGGTTTAATAGCTGCATATTTAGATACATTACCAGAAGAAGATATAAAATATATTGAAATTGAAGGAATGACATCAGCTGATTTTCTAAGATACTTAGCAGCTGATTATGAATTTGATTTTCAAAGAGATGAAGATAATACTAAGTCATTAGCAATTTCTAAAAATGGTAATTTTGCTAGCAATAGATTTATTTATGGAGCCATGGGCGGTTATGGAAAAATAACAAAAGAAGTTATTGAAAATGAAAACTATTTTACCGAAGTAATGGGCTTAGCAAATAATTGGTTAGTGGGAAGTTATCTAGATGAAACATTAGATACAACGGCACCAAACATGAGAAAAGGACTTAGAATAGATACTCAAAAACTTGCTAAAAGAGATGA
>JAEEGL016177671.1_pt1 | contig 57313 bp, 42 predicted proteins | sample 9134231 | NCBI WGS metagenome assembly JAEEGL01 (sample SAMN16246548, study PRJNA631951) | gut metagenome | biome: gut microbiome; feature: rumen; material: fiber-attached | host: Bos | place: Iran: Karaj | collected 2018-10
GATGGTATCGATACTCCTATCGACAATACCGTTGACATCGAAGGTGAGCTCAAGGATGCTACATCCGAAAAGGATGAAGCACCTAACGAAGGAACCACTCCAACCACTTCTTCATGGAAGCGTGCTTGGGATAACGCTAAATTCGAAGACGACCTCGGTGCAGATGCAGGTGTTAGTGATTCTGATCTTGGTGCTCCTGTAGGTGGCCCTGCTAGTGACATCTCAGTTGACGTTGATGACGGCTTAGACGTTGAAACTGCAGCTGAGATGAGATATCTGGTTAAGTCTGCTATACATCACAGAAGAGCCACTGCTAAAGTATCACGTAGATTCACAGCTCAGCTCACTGACAAGATGATGTACCAGTTACGTTATGCGCTTCCAGCTAAGTTCTACGACAAATATCGCAGATAACATGTCGAATATATAATTTTATCTCCACTACAGGTGTAATTCTACACCTGTAGTATTTTATTTTTTATAATTTGATATAGTAATATAGGGAAACGATATAGACGTCTCATTGTCGTAAATAACACAAACGAGGATTTACTAATGGCTACTACAAACAAGTTATTAGCTAAACGTGCTAAGCGTGATGCTAAGCGTAAAGTACTTAAGCAGCATAACGCTGCCACCAAGGTTGCCACCAACAAGGCTAGAAAGTTCCATATGACTAGACGTGACGCTTACATCAAGCTGCGTGACGATATCTATGGCTTTATCGTGCATAAGAACAACGCTGTTAACTACCTTAAGAACCTTATCCGTAGTATCACCGACCTTAAGGAAACCAACGATGCTAAGTATGATGGTTTAATAGTTTCTGCTTATGAAACTGGTTTAAAGAAAATCGATGAGATGATTGAGCCTAGACTAACTGAATTAGCTAAGATTGCAGATGCCATCAATCCTAATGATGCTAGCGACATGCATTTAGAAGAATATATCAGGTTAACAACTAAGTTCAATGAATTAACTGGTATCTTCGGTGAAATCATAGCTACAGTTAACAGGTATCATAACCACAATGTTAGCATATACAAGAACGTTGAAGATCCTGAACATATAACCGAATTCAGTGAAGATGATTTCAACTTCGATTTCTTAGATATGCATCCAGAGGACATGGAAACCACTGAGAATGCAGATGCTGGTAGCGATTCTGTGAAAGAAGATGAAAATACCAATATCCACACTGATGTTGAAGCAACTGTGGTAGTTGATGATGAGGTTGAATCAGACCAAAAATAACGTGTAGATATTTATTAACTTGGTAAATTTATCTAGAGGTAATTGAACATGAAACATACAGATAAAGAATTTACTAAGTGTATTAAACGTTATTTAGCTGATATCTCTAATCGCACTATGCAAGATGCTTATTTTAATCTATTGCCGGATACGATTGTTATATGTAATTCATCATCTAACAAAGCCGGAACAGCATTCGGCGATAGATTAACTAACTTTGCAGTTGGCGAGTTATCGCTTCACTTGATAAAATTTAAGAATACAGAATTTCTTGATATTTTCAAGCGAGTGTTTAAGATACCAGCATATGGTGTTTATGCTATAAATGCAGTTAAGTTGGTTACATTAACCAATAAGACAAGCATCGACAAGCTCCATGTATTCATGAATGACAATGTGTTATCAGTAGTACCTGATGATATATTCGGAGAGTATGATGAGGAACCAACATTGGACTGCTTAACTGACGAGCGTATTCTGGACAGATATGCTATCGGTAAGAGTGTAACTGACTTCCATGTACTAGATGTGTTGACAACATGGTGTAATTATATTTTGACGCTCAATGAAGAAGATCATCGGAATAAATTCCCTTATGTTCTCAGTGAGTGTAGTTACAGCAAGTCATGTCTTGCTAACTATGTATTGAAGATAGATTTAACTGAATTCGGTGATGTACTTAAGAATTATCATGAAACTCTTAATTACATCATGCATGATGGTTTATCTACACCTAGTCGGAAGTCATTCGTGCTGAATACCGGTAAGTTATATCGTTATTCATGGCTAGAAGCTAATAGTATATTTAACATGTATATCTACGACGACGATGTTGTACATGTACGTACCATACGTCCGAATGTTCGAGTTATGCCAATACCGAAACTTGTCGATGTCGATAAACTCGTAACAGATTTTCAATATGAGTAAGGATTTAAAATATGGCAGATGATAAAAAGCAAAACGAAAATAACACTAACCCTAATAATGTTAATGTTAACAAGCCTGTACAGCAGACACCAGCTCCACGTAAATTAGTAGTAGATGATGGTGATGTTTCTACAGTTGATGAAGTTAAAGCAGCACTTAACGATACTTCAGTCGACATCACTAGCATCCTGGAAGAGTATGAAGCTAGTATCAAAGAAGATACTAAGTCAAGAATTCGTAACATTGACAAGACTCCGCTGTCAGTACCACTTACAGATGCTGATAGCTTACCGCCACTTGCTGAGAAAGTTATAGCCAAGGTTGCTGCAGAGAATCGTGCTGGTGTAGCGGATGAAATTGAAGATTATGCTTCCGATTATCACGCTGTTTATAATGCTAGTGAGTATTATTCATCTGGTAACGAAATGCTTAAGAATACACTGAGCAAAGCTGATACTGATAAACTCGTTAACTCTATCCCTAATGTTAAAGAAGGCGTAGCTGGTATCGGCGTTAAGCATATTGACCCAGATAATCCACGTAAGGTATATTCTGGTGAGGAAGGATATCGTATCTTCGCTACCATCACTACTGGTGTAAGGCGTGTAGTACTGTGGAACTCAGGTATCACCTTAACATTACGTAATGTTAATCTTAGACAGCTTGATAACTATCTTGAAACTGTTAACCATTCCGATTACGAATATGGTAAAGAATACGGTGGATGGTACTACCTTTTCTCATCACTTGTCATTGATAAGCATATCGTTGAACAGTTACTTCCTGGTGTAATCATATCAAGTAACTACAAAGATTGGCAGGACACAGATAAGTTATTATCACAGATTTCTTTACAGGATTATCAGGTTATTCTCTGGGCCCTGTGTTGCTTAATGTACCCTATGGGTACAGATGTGGCTTACGTATGTGGTAATAAGGACTGTGGCCACATTCACAGAGAACGTTCTGATTTAAGTAAACTTAGACTTGATAACACTGCTCTGATAAATGAAGATATGATTAAGCATTTATCAGAAAGACGTGTAGATGATAAGAGTCTGGAGAGATATCGTCAGCTCTGTAATTTAGATGATACTATTGAGTTTGAAATTTCTGATTCTGGTGAACACAGCACTAAGTACAAGATTTATCTCAAGCAGGCAACCATTAAGGATTATATCGACACGGGTCGTGAATATAACGCCGAGCTTGCTAAGCAGATAGACGTTACTAGCCGTGAAGCTGTAGCTCGTTATATCACATATAACCAGAATAGATGCTATCGTCCATGGATTAAGTCAATCGAATGTACTGTAGTTGTTAGTGGTAAAGAAATTGCAACTGCTATCGTTGAAAATGACGGTACCGGTAAGAATGATGCTACTATCGGTGAAATCTTAGATAGTATCCAGCAGAATTATCCTAAGTTCAATAAGGATATTCAGGATTACATCCAGAGAACTAAGATATCTCATATTGCGTTCTTCATGGATAAATGCCCTAAGTGTGGTACTAAACCTGTTACATCAATCAACGGCTATATTCCATACGACATGGCACAGGCTTTTTTTATCCTCGGGCGTATGAAACTCTTGCGGATCAGCTATCAGCAGAACGAGCAACAGGATTCGAACGATACTTCGAAGAATACTTCGAATTCTTAGACCGACTGAAAGCTAGTGGTTCTTCGGGTATTGCCAAGAACCACTTGATTCGTATATTTAACACTACTTACTTTAATAAAGATCATTATAGTACACATGGCTTAGGGTTATTCCACCTAGATGTAGAATCTAACCGTAAGCCATATACACCATTGTTCGATGATGTGTGTAAATTTGTTTACTACAATGATGTGTTTAAACAGTTTGGTATTTCGTTAACTGACATATATACATGTATGAGTTACGAAATGTATGAACACTTCAAGGAATTCGTAGTGAGTGCAAATAGTAAGAAGGTTAAAGATATGAATGAGATGCAGACCCAGATGGATCAACGCCAAGAACGCTTAATGAAGGGAGTTTCTAAAAATGACTGATAAACAACCAACTGAACCAGCCAAGTTAGTTGTCAATACTAATTTAGGGTTAACTAACGTAGTACGTTTACGTGACGTTGACTCAATTATAACCGACACCTTGAATGTATGTAAAGAGAGATTATTTGCACACTGTGGACCATACTCTAGATACGCTATGCTTCTTAATGGTTTTACTGCTGGGGAAAACTTTGAACCTAGCCTATTCACTAGAGACGGTATACGTATCCTTAGTGCTATAGAGTTTGTGTCCCCTCTAGAACGTTATATTCAAGAGTTATTAACTTATGTTGGTGGAAGAGTAGATAATTATGCCAAGGATGGTACTACAACTTCTATGTTAATAACAGCGGACTTTATTTCAGCTCTGCGTAATGACTATATCTACAGTTCTACTATGAGTCCTTTAGCTGTAATCAGTGAAATCAACAAAGTTACAGATACCCTTAAGAACGACATAGTTAAATACTGCTGGAATGTAGATAGAGTCGTTAGTAAGATGAAAGAGGTGAGTGACGATAAGAGTGATGTAACTGAAGCAGATGAAATTAAAGCTGCATCTATCATCGCTTACATGCAGGCACTATCATCATCAGGCGGCAATTTACAACTTGCTGAATGTGTACGTGAAATATTTGCATGTTCACCTAAGATCTCATGGGACTTTATCGGTTATCAGAACAACCCTAAAGAAAGTGAAGTACCATATAGCGTATTCAGACCAGAATACGATATTAAGTTCAAAGCGTCACTAGCTACAGCATCCAGCAACATCTTCAACAAAGGTCTTGGTACCGAGTATGAGTATGAAGATGTACGTTGTATAATCGATATTGATGGTCTTGTACCGATGGCATTTAACACCATGCAAATGATGCAGTATGTTAATGATTATCCGGTTGATAAGCCATTAATGATAGTAGCACCTAGCATCGACCCTACCATCATTCGTGAAATTGATGAACTCAATCATAAACGAGTTGTACCTATCGCTTTATGGCAATACATGTCCGACATGCGTATCCGTAATAATGGGTTAGATTTTGAACTTCAGGTGACTAACGCTATCTGTGGTTGTACACCATATAAGTTCAGAGACGATATGTCTGCGAAGATGTCTGATGAGTATACATTCGTAGCTAAACGTGTACATTTCTTCGGTGGGTATATCCACATTTACGATACCGCACCTGAATCTGAGAATAGTTGTTTACATCCATACTACGAAGATAGAACTAAAGCTACTAAGTACTACAACGAGATAAGAGATGAGATTGAAAAATATCTGGATCTGTTTGATAATAACGCACGTTCTGAAATACAGATGCGTAATTATCTGATTGAAACCCTTAACCGTTTAGCATGTAGTAGACGACCTATGCTTTATGTAGGTGGCACTGTACATGACCAGGTGGCAAATGCTGACGTAGTACAGGATGTACTTGGTGCAGTTATGGCATCACTTAAGCATGGTTTCTATATCAACGGTGTTTGGTCATTTGTTGATGATCTTCAGAGTGCTAAGAATGATACGCTTGTTGGTAAAGCTCTGCACCGTGCAGCTATGTGTGTGTGGGATCACCTGTATAAACCATGTGAAGATCACTACTATACACTCGATGTCGGAAGCTATAAGAATATTCTAGCAGAAAGTAAGAGTAATATAGAATTCTTCATCAAAGATCCAGATGAGCATGCTAAGTACAACAACTACCCTATTTTACATCCAATCGGTATATACACTGAGTTGCTTAAACGACTCAATGAACTAGCTATCAAGTTTACATTATCTGATGAGATTATTGTACGTGGTGGCGTAGTTATGCCGGAGGATAAGAAATGAGTGTAGAAGATATAGCTAATCTATCGGTAGGTGATCGTGTACGTTTTAAAACTAAAGCGGTTCACGATAACGTGTACTGGACTGGTACAGTTACTGCCATTTGTGGCTACGATATAGCTAGGCAATTTGGTGGTGCTAATGTAGACATATACCACTCTGATGTAAAACGTGTTGATAGTACGGTCGGTGACATAGAGAGTTTGACATTTTTCATTATTAAAACTACTATGGCCAACGGTACCGTGGTGTCTGAGGTGTTTGCTAAAGAATGGGTAGATGCCAGCACATTTGAATATGTAGAGTCTACCGAATATAGAGACATTCGTATTTATGGTGTAGATAACAGTAAAGCCAATGATATTCTAGGCTCTATACAGTCGTTATATCCAGATTACGTTGCTAAACTTTTATAAGAAAAAAATAAACACTACTAGGGTAAAACCTAGTAGTGCTTATTAACATTATTTCTTAATGTCTTTTTCCATCATCGTAAGCATAATGTGCATTTATAAATGCACTCAGCTCTGCAGTCTCCATGTCGATCTTATCAGCGAACTTCTTGACTGCTATATTTGGATTGTTATATCGTGCAAAATAAGATAACGTACATTCACGTTTCAAGGTCAGATAAGGAATCTTCAGCTCGTTAGGCATTGATTCTGGCCACACATAGTCATGTTCAACAGAATCAATTTCCTCACCAATCAATAAAGTTTCACGATACTCGAGAGACTTGAGGATTTCGAATAAACCGATATCCACTAACCCACTATAAGACACATCTTCAAGCATGAAGTGATATCTGTTGCCGGGCTCTAGTTGATAAACATTGATTCCGTATACATCTTGCAGCTGCTTTCCAGCTTCAGACTCTAATAAGGTCTTGATACCTTTTTCATCGGTAACAAGACCAAAATCTACTCTGTAGCTCATATATAAACTCCTATTCGAATGGGTTATTATCAGGATCTTCTATCTCTGCACCAAAGTTATGTTCAACGCAACACTGTTGGTAATCCTTTGCAGTAAAAGTAATACGCCCATAACTGATAAGATTGCGTACAACGTCAGACAATGATCTGCGCAATTTCGTTGTAACACGGTCAATCACCTGTTGCACCTTCAACATATCGTCCGTAGACATACCACGATCATTAATTACTTTCAATAATTCACTTCGACGTGTTACATTCGAACTCGTTAGTGCCATGATAGTATTGTTAAGTGATACAAATAGTAAATGATGAACCGTAAACTCAGCTGGTTTAGTGATTTCAGGTATACTGTCATAAACGATTTGTGAAATTACTTCTAAAGCTGCTTCTTTATATTTTTCTAAACGAGGATCTGGTTTTTTGATAGGAAACCAATAAGATTCTTCTAATATACCACCAATTATACCTATCATAATTTCTGGTATCAATTTATGTATTTCAGGTAATTTTAACATTACTAACTCCATAACAACACTACTAGGTTTTACCCTAGTAGTGTAGATTTTACAAATTAGCTGAAGAATATACAATCGTGTATAATCCTACAGCTATCCCAATCATACCAATATTAGATATGAACATCACCTTTATCTTCGGACACATAAAAGTCCAAAATAGAGTTGATGGCATTCAACATGCCGCGAGTATTTGGTTCATGGATAACCTCATGGTCCCAATGTTCCCACTGGTCACGAAATGTACCGAATGTGAATCCAATACCAGGATGGTCGCCGGTAACGACATAGTACTTGTCATTAACACGAACAACCTCAACGACTACCTTGTAGCCAATATCGGCCTCTCCACGAAGGACAAGACCTTTCTCGAAGTCACCCATATGGGCAGACAGTGATTTTAATGGATATTTTACTTTTACCATTACAATTCCCCTAATAACTAACTGTGATAGAGTAAATTGAGATATAGTTTAATACTACATTCTCAGTATAATAATGTATAAATGAAAATATGTTGAAAAGAAGATGAAATACTACTGGATACCATAGAGGTATCCAGTAGTTAATGCGTGTGTTATTTAATTACTTTTATTATACAGCTACAATAGGGAACATCTCAGCCGCCTCTGTATATGGTACTTTACCTGGTGCTTCATTATCCCATTTATCGCAGTATACATAAACAAGACAGTTATCACCAGTTACATATGAACTACCATCTTCGGCTAGTGTTACAGGCACACCATTTTCACCTACACAGTCAGTAAAACCGATTGCGATCTTGTTATTACCGAATCTATTAGCTTCAATAGCCTCTGCTTTAGATGCAGAAGTATAATCCTGGCAAATAACAACACCTTTAATTTCAGTATTTGAATCTAATTGATCCCATGAACAGTTGACAAATCTAACGATGACATTATTAGCGTTAGTGCGGTTAGATAATCTAAGCACGTTAGACACTTTAGAGAAATGGCAGTTAATAATGTCAATAGTAGCGTTATCTGCAGTAGCAAAGATAGAGATAGCGTTATTGGCTAATTCACCGGTAAAGTTACAGTCTTTGATGACGACTTTAGTTGGTGCAGTGTTGTTGAGACCAATTTCTATACAGTTGTAACCATTCTGTCCAGAATCGCATTCTTTGATGATAACATCATCGTTGGTGTTTACATGCACCATAGCGTTAGATACGCTCTTAGGTAAGATACCAGTGGTGTTGCAACCAGTGATGATAACCTCATCTTCTGCAACAGCATTAATAGCTACATTGTTAGCATTACACTTATCTAATACAACAATCTTACCATTGATGTTCCAGATAGGTGCGGCAGCACCATCAATGTTGGCACCTGTGATAACAAGTTTCTTACTGCTTACAAAATCAGTGATACCAGCAGGGATCTCATCAACTACAAGAGTATCGCTGTATTCAGCGAGAAGACCAGTTACATTTTCTAAACTATCGAGACGATTCTTGATAGCTCTGATAGCCGTAGCATTCTCAGCTATATAAGCACTGTTAGCTTGAATACTTGCTGAAGCATTATTGAGAGCCTCAGTAACGTTTTCTAAGTTAATATTACTTACCTGGTCACTGAGTGCAGACACATTATCATTGATGCCGGTGACAGATTCGGTTAATGTAGCTACAGCGGCGGTAGCATCTGCTACGGCAGCAGCTACGGTATTAACACCTACAACAATAGCTTCAACGCCATTTTCGATGTTATTAAGTTTATCGGCAGTGATTACATCACCAGTTTTCCAATCATTCTTAGTATAAGTCGTCATAGTTGACTACCTCCTATTTAGTAGTATTTTTACCTGACTTCTGCTTATTAGCCATTACTTTATCCAGTTGAGCTTTAACATCATCATAAGACTTCTGTAATTCAGTAAGCTTCTTATCGTACTTTTCAACCAGGGCCATTACTTTAGCGTGGGTTTCGGTTGATACAGTGTTAGCTTTCTTTAAATCCTCAACAATATTATCGACTTTATTGTTCGTTTCCTTTACTGCTTCTTCAGTAACATTTAGGGCATCAACGATACGATTCATCTTGTCTGATGTGATAGTATCGCCTTTCTGCCATTTTTCAATAGACATTTAAATATTCCTTTATATAAAACAAAGACATTATAACTAGTATGATGTTAGTCACATCATACTAGTTATGTTTATTTTTTAACCAACAGTGGTATTACCTACAGTTGAGCCATCTACAACAGCAGGTCCTTGTGGTTCAGGACTACCTGGCTCGTTCTGTTCAGTAGCTTCAGCTATTTCAACGTATTTACGAATACGTGAACCGTTACCGAATCCTAACTCAAACAGTACCTTAGCTGATGTAGCATCGCCAGTACGTGCTTTAACAGCAGCGAAGTTAGCATTCAACTGTGTTACTGTACCGCGTGTGGTATAAGTTTCACCGTCAGCTACATAGCCGATATTGTTCTTGATACCATATACTTCACAGCCATTTGGTGTAACTTTGAGAGTTAATATCTCGTTGTTGTCGCCGGTTACAACGATACCTTCTAATTCAGTATCACCTTCATCGTTCAGTGTTACTTTAGCAGGTACTGTTAAAGTAGGAGCGATGACCGCAGCCCCTGCAGCTACGTTAACAGATACGGAGGTACTAACGATACCAGCAGATACACCAGTTTGGTCATCGATAGTTATAGTAATCTCATGACTACCTACAACATCGCTGGCATACTTTATAGTCTTCAAGTAGTCGTTAAGCTTACGTGCTGTACCGTATGCGGTTATAGCAGTACCTGGGTTAGCCATAGCGAATTTATTACCGTCGGTAACATAACCCACATCGGCAGATACAACCAACTTAAGCTGACGTTCTAATTTGTCACGGACTACTATACGAGAACAAACTAGAGTATATAACTTAGCGATAGCGCTGATAGCACCACTTTCATTGTTAGTGATAGTTGGGTGAATTACAGCACTAGCTGCCCCAGCAGGCTTATGATCCTTATCGTAAAGATATGCAATGTTACCAGACTTGGTTATATATTCGGCTAGATGAGCTCTAAGCTTCTTAGAACAATGCTGACCAGCATAAGTCATCTTGAATATATCAGACTGCTTAGCATATCCGGTGAACTCCATAATGTGTCGCCAGGTAGTATGAGTAGTTTCTTTAATAGCTCTTAGTATAGTACGTACAGAAACAGCTTCTTCTGTATCCACAGGTGAGATTATATATCTATTATTTTCTGCATCAAATACTGCAGTCGGCTTACTATTTCTAGAAATATCATTTTTCATAATTTAAAAGACCTACGAAGGTAATGAAATTAACAAATATCTACCCAGAACAGTAGAGTATACATTAAATATATAGTGCACAATAATTTAAAAAGCTACTGTTCATGTGTGAAGATCTACCGACAAATCGTTATAAATTAACGAGATGTCCTATTACATAATAGCATAGCTATATCACATATGTGATATAGCTATAAGTTTATGCATATATTTTATCTATAAATTGTTTATATAAGCTGTCATCTGGTAAATCTAATTTATCACTATTGTCGATATTTGTACTATCGATTACGTAGGTTTTACCAATGTTAGGGTGTTTAAAGTATCTAACATTACTATCTTCTGTTGGGTGAAATGCCCAACCAACTAGTAAATCTATAGGATACCACATCGCTTCTGCTTCAGTCTTCAGAAACACCCAGGGTACCTGATAGTATTTATCTAGTACAACCATCGGAAGATACTCTTTGAATATTGTGTCATTGCCCCTAGCGTAGTTGAATATCTTACGATTCCATACAAGACCATTCTCAGTTATGAAATAATCCGGTGCATTGATAAAGTCCAGTAAACATATCTTAGTACTTTTACTTTTGCTAAATAACCCTGAATTTGCATATAACCGCTTACTAGGGTCGTGTATATGTTTTATCAGCTGTGGTAACATAATTATTCCTTACTATACATGTACTACTCCTATAGTAGTACATGTATATATAGATAATTATAACTTTATGCAATTCTAAACTGGTGGGATAGCATGAATAATGCATTATTACGCATGTCATCTAATCTGTTTTCTAGTATAGAACAGTCTCTGTCTAACTTACCATCTTTAATTAGCTGATAGAAGTTAACTGGTTCTAAGATGAACAGATTGTGTAAAGTATTTATAGCAGCCTTACCAAAATCTGTATCCATAACACTCTTAGCTTTATTCATGGTTTCTTCGATATCTCTGCATTTAGCCAACCATTCATATACACAGTTATCCGGAAGGTTTTCTTCTTTAAATATACCTTTAGAGTTCTGAAGTATACGTCTGAATCTGTTATAACTATTCTCATAGTTAACAGGGTCGAGATATGTACATACATCAATAGTACGACAGAAGCTTATATACATATTAACTGCCATAGAGTATAATGATACAGCATTCAGCCATGGGTCGTGATACATAAGCGCATATTCTGCAGATGCATGGGCTAAAGCACCACTAGCTTTTCGGAATTTGTTTAAAGCAGATGCTAAATATTCACCATATCCGTGTCTGGATACAAATTCATCAGCCCAGCGTTCCAATAAGAATAAGTTATTCTTGTTATTACGTCTATCACTAGCTTTACCACCATCACCATGTGCATCCACATAACTATATTTTTCAAGTTCAACTAAAGTGATAACCTGTAGAGCTAATATCGCTATATCTACAGCTATCAGTACCAATACATGCATGATAGAAAATACCGCATTTATTGGGAGCATCAAAGCAGCTATAGCTATAGAACCTTCACCTCTATCTTTATCCGTCACATTCAGTAACTCACTAAGCTTACCTGTCATGGTTGCCACTTTTAGTATAGATTCACGTACACCTTTCACGTCTTCGATGCCGTTGAGTTCATTAGCATTAGCTACAGACACCAGTTTAGTTAATACTTTAGTATCTAACGCTTTAATAAACGCTTTAGCATCTTTAATGTTACCTGATTTCTTTATGTTAACTGCATCGTTACGTATTCTGCTACAAGTAACATATAAATCAGCAGAGTGTTCTATTACAGTCATAGCGTGACCGCATTCATGCATCATGATAGCAGCTATTTCTTCGGCTGTTAGCTCCTCAGCATACTCAGGGCCTACAAAGTCATTTAAACAGAAAGCAAACATAATGTCGAAATATATAGCTTGTATTGTTATAGGTACATTCTTACCTATGGTGGTTTTCTTCAATCTTGTGTTGTGTAAATCTATACAGTCAGCTAATTCTTCTACATCGTTTGCATGTCTGCCATTAGGTTTAGTGCTATCATAATTGGTACCAGTCATGTTCATGAGAGTTCTATACATATCCGGTCCCATTGCGTTAATATCTATATTAACAGCGAATAGCCCAGTAGGTGGAGTAAGACCGGTGTTAGAGCCATACAGATAAAAATTCTTTACTTTAAATCCTAAATCCTTTTCTAGTACTTTAATGAACTTCGGCCCCATTGTTTTGTTGCAGAAGTCAACTACTTTTCTAATACGATATAAACGTCTCTTTAAAAAGTCATCTTGTATACCGTCATAATCTAGATTATCTCTATAATCTATGACTTCCTGAAATACAGCAGTTAAGTCTTTACCTAATTGCGAATTAGTCTGAAAACTTACAGCCTCCATACTACCGAAAATAGAATTAAGATTTATCATTTATTTTAGCTCCTTAGAGTGTTCAATATAATTCATTAAATAACGTAAGAGTGTAGTGGTGGATATACCACCACTACACTGATACTAGTTTACTTTATTTATATCTTACTCACGAAGTTCTGTACGTGCACTGGCACCACCAGCACCCCTAGATGTGGTTAATGCATTCATGTGTGATGCAATTATACTAATGGCTTTTCCTACATGGGTATTTTCGAGGCTCAGAGCGCTACTACGTACATTAACAATTATGTTAAAGCACTGTGTTGCCTTTCTACCATCTTCAGAAGCATCACGATCCATGCTGTTGCCGTTGGCTAAACGATAACCAACTTCAGCCTGTTGATTCATGTGTTTCTGATTCAGCTTCATGCGTTCGATAAACTGCTTCAATGATAGATTCTTACGAATAATTTTCGCCACCGCGTCAAGGCCTTTCGTCAGGTTTTCTATGATGTTAGCAGTAGTGTATTTAGACAGGCTTTCACTGAGTCCCACAGCAGCAAATAAGTCTACATCTTTCCAATCCTTTTTCTCAGCACCGATCTTAGAAAGATCTTTCTTGATTTTATCGAGTGCTTTAGCCTTAACCTGCTTAGCGAAATGCTTAGCCTGGTCTATTTCATCCACACCTTTCTTACTGTCAATCTTCTTAGTGTAATCTTTGTATTTTCCTTTCAGTCCTTGTGCGGCGCTTGAGGTTTTCTTACATGCTTGGTCGAGAACTTCTACACACAGGTTTTCAATATCGCCCAAACTATCACCCTGAGCAGTGATGCCACCACCCATCGTACGTAAGTATTCACCGCTAACACTTCCTGACTCAACTGAGTTCAATTTAGAGCCATCTATTTTACCTGTTACAATATCGTCAATAATTTTTGTATGTTTAGCTAGATCTTTGGCAGCTGATTTGTCTGTTGTTGCTATCTTAACATCCTTTAATTTATCTTCAGATTTTGCTTCACATGTTGCGAGTCTATGTATAAGCTTACCAACACGAATTTCCTGGTTGCCCATAACTTCACGGAACCAGTCAGCAATCTTGATGAAGAAATTCATGATAGCCTTACATACCTTCTTGATCCATTCCCAAATCTTGGAAAAGATACCATCACTTTCCATAGCAGCGAGGAATGCCTGTGAAGCAGCGCTTCTAGGGCTACCTACAGAGTCAATAGATTCCATGCTTGGGAAGTTGAAGCCAATCATGTTGTCTAACTGACCGTTACGATTGTAAAGACTTAAGAAAGTACGGTCAACACCGAATTCAGAAACGTGATCGTACATAGAAAGTACCTGGTCAAACACCATGTTAGCAGCTTCGCCGTCAGCAACTTCGTTATCTGATTCAGCAACAGTTTCAGCACCTTCGGCACCTAATTCTTCTGCAGTAGTTTCAGTTTCAACTTCAGCAGCAGCATCACCAGCAGGTACAGTTACATCGTTATTAATTTCAACATCGCCTTCCATGATAGATTCAAGGCCGGCAAACATAGCACTAAAATTAGCCATTATTTTACTCCGAGTAAAAAGTAGAAATTTTCGTTCCTACGAAACGAATTTGTTAACAAATATTATCTATACCAAGAACCCCAATCCGGATATAAATAATTCATATTATAACATAGTTGGTGGATCGATATGTTCTTTATCTAAAACACCAGGTTTGTAGAATGTACATACATATCGTGTGACAAGTTCATTATCAGGTCGATTAGCAGTACGTTTACATTGCATTAATTTGTATAATTTTTCATCATACGCAACTTTTACATACTCTTTAGGCCCAACTAGAACTTCCTCTAGTTCCATATTACAATACGGTACGACCGCCGGTACTTTATACGCATCACAGTATCCGTATAATTTACCATATCCATTTTCATATAACCAATCAGTAGGTACATGGAGTCTGTATAACGCTCCTAGCAATGTACCCCAGTTAGCGTATGATGGACAGATACCTTGACGATACCGTATTTTTTTCATAATATCTAAGCATATATCAGCTAATCTACTGCTGAATGCATAGGTATTATATCTACGTAACCCATTCTCATATATTCTAATATCTTTATTGATTTCAACATTACAGTTAGTTATCTGCTTCAGTAGTTCAAATTCCTGTAATATAGGTCTACGTATACAGCTCTTACCTGCAATTAAATCATCTATATTAGTACACAATGAATTCTCTAATTCGATAGCAACACCAGTACTCTTGGTAAGTTCATCAGTTAGTCTATCCAAACTATCAATAACTGCCTGGTCTACTTTTATAGTAGGCTGTTTTACCAAAATAGGTATACTTTCAAGTAGATAGTCTAATATCGCATTCAACTTATATGCAGTATAAGCATATAACTCAGGCATATGAGTTTTGTAGAACCTATTGATAAGCTCGGGATTATCTTTCCATGCGGTATTGAACTCCATACCGTATTTGTATGCAATATATGGGGTAGCACGTCTTATGTCGGCTTCCTTAAGAACATCGCATAACAATATAGCTTTACTTATAGCACCTATATCACGGAAATCTTCCCTACTAGTTGCTACTTTATCTAGACACTCTATCATTGACATACGGTTAGTCTCCGTTTTCAAATGCATTAATAGCTTCATCGTATTCTGTTATCTTAGCATCATACGATTTGATGATATTTTCCAACTTAGCATATTCTTTGCTATTTCTATCTTTTTCTGCCAGTTCCATACGTAACATAGCAACATGTGTTTCCAACCATTCCTTGGTTTCTTTGTTGCGCTGATTACGTTCTAATTTGTAATCATCAATGAAATTCATTACGTGGTCATACAGATTGAGACATGATAGCGCAGACATGATACTGTCTAAAATATCAGCAGTATAGAAGCCCTGTACAGCACCGATGTATTGCGTGAAGTTAAACTTACCATCAGCACCTAATATCAGGTCAGCATTCTGACGCCTAATCTTCATCATGTCCTGATTAAAGTTGTAGTATCCCCTACGGTCAACGAAGTTACTAACTAGTTTAGATACTTTGTCAACGTTATCAAACATGTATTCTTCACGATATCTAGGTATATCGCTATAAGCATCACAGGTAACCTTTATCAGATATGTATACAGGTACTGCGTGAATGTAGCTAACTTAGTACTATCTCTCAATATGCCAAGTATGGCTAACTGGCTCATACGGGTTTCATATAAAGTAACAGTATCGTTATCCATGAATTCATCTATATGTTTATTGATTTCATTGAGTACTGGTACGATGTCTTTATTGACAGTTAATAAACTACCCAGAAATCTTTTACGTTCAAGAGCACTAGCGGAGCTAGACAGGCCTTTAGCGTATTTGTCATATATCTCACGTGATTTGCCTGAAGCGTTATTTAACGCAACCGTTACTTTATCTTTCCACTCATTGATTTCAGAGGTTTCCATAACTTTGAGTGCATCCACATTATTTTGATGCATCTCGATGTTTTGCTTTAATATCGTGACAACATCATCTTTCTTTAATCGCTGCATTTGTGCTTTATCTTTAGTGTGATTGATTAATGCAGTTCCTAAAGATTTAAATACACTAACTATACTCATTAATACTTACTCCTTAGAATCTAGGTGCCATACCCTGTGCATAGTTTTTCATCATTGCCAGGATATCGGTTGCTTCTGTCTTAGCATTCTTCTTCAACTGTTCGAATGTGAAGACTGATGGGTCAGTTATACCGTGATAGTACATAGTAACTTTATTATACATGGTGTCGATAATTACAACCATCATTGACATAGTTGCATTGAAGAACTTCTGTCTAGAGCTATAAGTTTTGAAATTAACTCCGCTGTCGCTACAAGCTCTATCAAACGTACGTTTTTCATATATAAGAATGGTATTAGCAATATTCTGTCTTTCAGGTGTAACCTGTGCCAGTTTCAACCAGAAATTACTCAATGAGTTCTCTTTACGATCAATCATCTGCTGTAAACTACCAGTCTTATCCCTCTTGAGTGCTTTAAATCTCTGCTTACGTAAGTCATTACCTAATAAGAAATCAGAAATAAACTTAATCTCACCAGCACTAGCTTGTAGCCATCTCTGATGTAAAGATGGTTTGAAGTTGATAGCGACAAACTGTTTAATAACATCATTAGGTACAAAGTTAGGCTGCAGGTTAAGCAGAATATTAACTGTGAATGTAGTACCTTTATCACCATTATTAAACTCTATCTGGATAATACGACCTGATGGTAATGGTACATCCATACCAGCTGCCATATCCTTGTTGTTAGTTTTTGCACCACTGTATCCAGCACTTTCCTTTGCATCATCGTCCTTATCGCGGAACGGATTAAGTGTATCAAGTACACCATCGGTGTTATTTCCACGTAAGAAATATGATCTCATGAGAGCACCAGTATCCACCGGAGACCAATCTTCTGTTGCTACTACAGACATGCTATCACGAACTTTCTTAGTTCCTTGAACATATTGGTTCATGTTCATTGCTGTCATGATGAGTCCAACATACAGATTCATGATGTTTTGCATGACTGGAGTTAATATTTCTTCATTTGCCAGAGTGTTATCGATATACACACGGCTGTTAACTATAGATCTACGAGTATATTGAAATAGTGACATTGAAGTAGAGTCTTCGATGTTCTGAATCGCATTAACTAAGCCACCCCAAGAGAGATCACCATTATCATTAGTAAATGTTGCCATAAATTATTCCTTTTATATAAGAATAGTGTTTCATAGAATATTCAATTAACGGTCAAATTCTATGAATATTAAAATTCCCAATATAGAGGTAGATAAGATTATGGCAACTATTAACATTGAATCGCCTACAGATCGATTACTACACGGTACACCTATTGACCAACTACAGGCCCAGCCCGACCGTAGCTTGTCTGATGTTGATGATGAGATCAATAAAAATAATAATGCCACATATAGTCGTCCTGGAACGCTATTCACTGATGTTACTAACTGGAAAACATTCGGTAATGCTATTTTAAATGAATCATTTAGATCTACAGGTATAGGCCCACAAGGTAATATCATGCAGAATTTTCTATCTAGACTAGATAGGCATGGTAATACTTATGCACCAACTAACAGTATGAATTATGGTTATACATTTATTACTAGACCTAGATTCAATATGACTTCAGGTAATTTACAGCAGAATCCAATAACTGCATTACTGAATTGTAATTATGGTGATGAAAATGTTGCCAGAAATAATGTTGCGTTTATGATTCGTATGCTGTTAGACACTAAACTGTCACGTGGTTGTAATCTGTTTAATAGCAATAAGACCAAAGAAGAAAATGAACTTGCCAGGGCAGCTGCTACAAGTGGATTACTTGATGTAAATAATCCATTCTTCACCCCGCTGTGTAACGGTCTGCGTGGTATTTCTGGTTGGCCTGATTTCAACTTAGAAACTGCTACTATGGGTGAAGATTTTCATAGTGGTGATTTCACATTTGTTAAAGGTGCTGACATGTTAGTCCGTACTACAGAGTTGTCATTGGAATTTGCGGATGTTCAGGGTTCAATAATACTATCATGTATGTTCTATTGGTGCTTGATGATGGCACTACAAGCTAAGGGCATTGTTATGGCATACCCTGATGACATATACGAACAGCGATTGAACTACACAGTATCAATATATCGTTTTATAACAGATAACACACGTCGTAATATCCTCTGGTGGAGCAAAGCTACAGGATGCTTCCCTAAGTCAGCACCTATAGGACAGCTGTTTAATGTTAATCAAGGGGAAGTAACGATATCATCGGCTAAACAGTTTAGTATACCATTTACAGCCAATGTAATTGAGTATAATAATCCTAGTATTTTGTATGACTTTAGACGACTAATGCGAAATTATGTCATTGATTTTGATGATGTGAATACATGGCCTCTAGTGCCAGATAACCCAATCAATGGTACGCAGTTACCTAATTGGAACTATGTCGGTTTACCAGACATTATAGAAGGTAAGACATCACTGGAATTAGTATGGAAAACTAATAAAGATATGTATGGTGATAGCTGGCCGACTGGTGCGGATGCCGGTGCAGGTACTAAAGTTACCGAAGCGGCTACCAGATTAGATTCTAACCGTGCCTCAAATGCATCCAGCTATATATCGTCACATACAAATAAGGCTTAATAGGAGTTTATAATGTTTGAAGATAGATCTACATTAATTAAAGCACTATCAAATCCCATGGCTATAGCGGCAACAGCTTTATCAGAGATAGAAGACAGGCTGGAAGGGACTAACATAATAGCCGACCCGAATACGCCATTCTGTAATTTATTAGAGTTTGGTTCATCTATATCCGCAATGGTAATGAATGAGATTGATAATAAGTTACCATTAATATACCCTAAACGTGCACAGACAATGGATGAGTTATATGCACATATGAGTGATTTTGACTATATACGTATGTATAGTACACCATCCTTAACTCATATGCGTATGATGTTGCCTAAGAAGTATTTACAAGATCAAGCTGTTATATACAACGATAACTATAGTAAATTATCTATACCTCGTGATACAACGTTCATTGTTGGTAAATATACATTTGGTTTATATTACCCGATAGACATACTTATTAATAGATATACTAATACGTTTAGCGTAGTTTATGATACTACAGAAACTAATCCATTAAAGATACTGGATAAAAACGTTATTGATAAGTACGATATAACTTACAGCGGGTTGGAATATCTCGTTATAGATTTTCCTATATATCAGTTTGCTAAATCTACCATAACAGAATCGCTTATAGCTGAAACAGGTTTTGCTAAGAAGATAAGTTATAATGATGATTTTTATGCTGTAAGACTGTTTAGCTATTATAACAATACCTACACAGAAATCAACCAAGTGCAGACACATATGGTTTATGATATTAATAAACCAACAGCATTGGTTCGAGTATTACCCGATGAGAAGAAACTCAAGATAACCATACCACAGATATATTTCGATGAAAATATGCTAGGTAGTAAGCTAATGATAGAGCTATATACTACTGTTGGTGCCCTGAATATAGACACTACAGCGATGAATACATCCGATATCGGTGTTGTTTATAATGTTGATTCACGTAGTGATCCACAGTACACCATTCCACTGAAGAATATGCCGTTTGACAACATATTCCAAATCTCAGGGACACACATAACTGGTGGTACAAATGCCATCGGTGTAGCTGAACTACGTGATAGAGTTGTTAATGACACTTTACATGATAAAGTACTCATAACCGAGAGTGAGCTTACAACATATCTTAAAGATAAAGACTTCTATGTCAAGAAATCTTTGGATAATGTTACTGACCGTATATATAACGCATATAAGGTAGTTAGAGATAGTACAGGTTCAGTGATACCATCACTGCAAGCAGATATGCGATTTAGGGGATCATTTGGTACTGATACGAATTATTCTGGGTTCCTATATCACGGGACTGACAATAGCGTAACTGTATTACCTGCGGTTCTGTATAAGTATGATGAAAATGATAATTGTGCAACACCATTGAGTGATACAGAAGTAAATGCATTAGGTGCTTTATCTAAAGAAGATTTAGTTAAAGAATTAAATACCCATCATTACTTAAAGAACCCATATCACATACGTATATCAGTTAACGGTACTACTCCACGTACAGATACGTTTGATTTGAATCAACCAAAGGTTAATCGTATAATCTTCGAAGAAGATAACTACGAGTTACCATACAAACTGTTATCATTCGGTGCTACAGTGTCACATTCTGAAGTTGGTAGATACCGCGTTACATTTACGGTTAACAAATCAGATGACTTAGCTGCAATGGGTCGTGCGAATATAGTTATATACGCTATGGTTAAGAATACCTCAGGTACATGGGCTGGTGTAGAATGTACATATGTATCGACAGATGCTAATACCAATCTGGATACATACACATTCACCATACCTACTAACTATAGATTAACACTTAACAACGAGATAAGTGTCCAGTATATGCCAAATGATTCTAACTATGCTAGTATGGATCACCTGATTAATCTTACTTCAGATTTCCACATAGTGTTCATGGTTAATCGTGATGTGTTACCATCTATAGTAGAAGCTACAGAAACTCTGCTTGAGGGTGTACCTGAATACTTACGTATCAATAACGTAGGTATAGCTAGACAGTACTTTAACATAACACTAGGTACATGTCTGAACGATGTCATCAAGAACAATATGGAAATCAGTGCCAACCTGCAGACATATGCTACATATGAAGAAGACATACCTGCAAGGTATGAACAGGATGTATATGAAACTGATGAACATGGTTATCTGAAGTATACCGTTAATGATGATGAAACTATCACTGTACGTAAGAAACATGAAGTTGGTGATGTGATACTACGTGAGGATAACTCAGTGGTGTATGCGCACCGTAGAGGTGACTATATACGTGATGAAAACGGCAACCCTGTAGTAGTGGTAGATAAGGCATTAGTGTACTATATTGACATGCTGTTTATAGACGCTAAGATATTCTTCTCTAGTAGACAGACAGAACTGGATTTCCAGAATAGCATATATGAAACATTAAGTGGATATATGACTGCTATCCGTGATGTTAAAGATGAACTATTAGAAAGAACTAAGATGTACTTCAAAGTAGTTAAATCTATAGGTACAGCTAAGATTAATGTTGGTGATGGTATAACTCATACTGAAGATATCGAAATGAGTTTCCGTATAGTGTGTTATGTACCATCATACGTTAAACAGAATGCTGATATACAGGCGAATATAACAGATATGACTTGCGCTGCTATAGAAAGCGCTATCAATAGCAAAACGATATCTATGTTAGATATATTTGAATCAGTTAAGTCTAAGATGAGCGATTATATCGACCACTTTGACTTACTAGGTATCAATGATGATGTTAACTTACAGACATTCGTTATACTAGATGAAGATAGTCAACCATCTATACGTAGAACACTAGTGTTAACAGAAGATAAAGTTATTTCACTTAAGAAACAAATTGATATATCATTTGTTGCATTAGAATCTAATACTAATACAAGTACTTATAGTGAGTAAGGAGTATATATGCTAGCTGAAATATATCTAGAAAATATTAAAGCTAGCTCTAAATTTCTATTAACTAAGCGCTGGTGTATCTCTGTACTAGGAGATACACTAGCTATGTATAATAGCAAATACGAGCTAAAGATAAAAGACGTTAAGATAGAACTATCAGAACAACCTAGACATACTGACGGAAGCGTTAGTGATAATCCTGACACACTTAAAGCTTATGCTGGCTGTTGGACTTCTAGGAAGATTATTTATATTAATCCGTATGCAATAAATGCTTATTGTTACATTTGTAAACTAGATATAAATAATGTTACTATAGACGAGTTTCATAGATTTATGAGATTTCTCATTGCACATGAATTAGCACATGGCGTATGGGAATATTACAGTGATAAGAAGTTTAAAGATAGTATTCTTGAGTCAGCTAAATCTGACAAATTCAATACCGAGTATTTGAATTGGGTTAGAGAGAACAATCCAGATAAACTAGATGAAGAAACTTTCTGTGAATATATGGCAGCCAGTATTACAACATAGCAAAATACTACTACACAGGAGAATATCTCCTGTGTAGTAGTTGCTTATTGCGTTTAAGTTAGAGAACTGTCAGGATGTCGTTCTTCGTACTTTGCATTAGTTGCTTCTACACTAGCCTCATTCTTATCTGAAGCTTTACATGCCTTATAGATAAGATTAAGAGTATTCTGGGTAACCTTATTATCACGTAGTATAGATTTCATGATTAATGAAAGTATATGAATCAAATCTCGTGTAGTAGCTAATTGTGATTTCCATCTAGCTCGTATATCGAGGTCTTTATTCTTCAACGGATTTTTCTTTTTGTCACCCTTATGTGCATCTTTATTATTGGCCTGTATCTTCATGTTACTCATGATTTTAGATTCTATATTCTTCAATCGGCTAACATGTAAGCCCAATGCATTTATAACTTTATCTGACTGAGTTTGGAAGTCTAAGATCATATTGAGACAGCGATTTTTATCATTGTCATTCATTATTTCTATAGACGTTACTTCTTTATCACCAGCACCTTTTTTACCAGCGTCAGCTAAACCTTTGAGTATATTTTTGCTCTCATTGACTTTTGCTTTATCCTGTTCAGTGAGTGAGTCAGTAGCGAGTCGTTCGAATAATGCTTCATTTTCCTGTATGATTCTATTTATATTAATCAGACGACTACCTGCAGCTACTTTAGCACTCAGCTTCTTAACGAGTTTAGAGTTTCTTAGCTTATTGACTTTAGACTTGGTCTTAGCACTATTGTAACTTGCCTTGAAAAGGCCAATGAAGCGATGCCACATTTCACCGATCCAATTAAACAGACCTTTAAGCTGTTTAATGACCCAGTTAAATGCATCAGCGATAGCAGAACCTAGTCCTTCCATGCATACATCAAGATATCTTTTATTAAGATCGTAGTCTGATAGAATATCTTCACATGCTGGGAATTTGGTATCACATATAGCGCTTAGTTGACCATCTCGATTGTACAGTGCTAAGAAAGTACTATCGATCCCGTAGTTACACACATGTGTTTGCATGCTCAATAGCTTGTTAGCCATAAGCATGCAACCATCGAATCGTGTTAAGTTGAGATCGACATGTAGCTGAGCATTTTCAAATGCCAATTCATCCACAGTCTGTTCTTCCATATAACACCTTACTTATGAAATAATTTATTAATGAAATCTACAGCCAATTCAGTGGCTACAGTACTTTCTACACTGTCAAGATCTTCATTGCTGATGGTATCATCATCAGCATCGATTACTTTCTTAGTCATTAATGCACAATAGCGTTTATGGATATCTTTAAGAATGGTACCGTTATACTTAGTATCTAGTACAAAGTCATATAAACAGCTTTGTAAGTTATTATCTTCGTTGGTGAATACCATTCTGTTGAATCTACCGAGACTGGTGTTATTCACGCCTCTAACGAAGTCAACTCTTGCAACGCCTTTCGGTAAGAACTTATCATCAAGAGATTCTACATATGCACGTAACTTATCACCAGCTACGCTCTTCATAGTTCTACGCTGCTGTCTAACGATATCGTTAACTAATTCGATATGCTTGAGCTTGCAGTCTTCGATAGCTCTCTTACCGAATAATTTTACATCCTTACCGTTTATACCTAATGATGGTAATGGTCTATTAGGTACAGTGTAGTGTAACTTAACATAAGCTGAAAGTTCTTCATTACTGATACCGTTACCGTTCTCTTCCATATCGTTGAGAACATCTTCATTTGCTACATCTTCATCAAGAAGAACACTATTGGCTCTATATAAGTCTTTACGCAATGCAGCCATGGTGTATGCACCCAGTTCGAATACGCATAGAACCTTATCCATATTCTTATGCATCTTATCGAAAGTAGCATCACTTACATTTAAAGCAGTCTTCTTGAACTTCTGTAATAGAGGAAGATATTTTTCACAACACACTCTAAATTTCTTAATAGCTTTACCGTAATGATAATTACGAATGTTGTAACTGTACATATTACGGGTTAAATCTTTTAGAGCGTATTTGTTGGTTATAGCTTTATACAGCATTTCTACATCAGGTTTAGTAGTTTCATCATCGTAAGAAACCCTATCCACGATTTCCTTAGCTGTATCTGCATCAACTTCAATATTATCAATTTCAGTTAAATGACTTTCAGCTATATCAATAGCACGACCGACATTATAATCAGGAGACACACCTGTTATATCTTTATAATTATCAGCAATAACTTCTTCACCGCCAAACTTAGCAAATAGGGTATCCCACTTACATAAGTTCAAGTTCATCTTAGGTAAATAAGCATTAACATCATCTAACCCATCGGCAGACATTTCTGCGTTAGTAGTTTCGGTGATGTCATTTTCTAACTTTTCAACATCAGAACTAACATCACTAGCAAGGGTAGTAAATGCTCTACAGATATTATCACCAAGTCTTTTAGAGATAGCGTCTAATCTCTCAAAGCACACATCAAGTTTTCCTGACTTCTTTAAACGATTATAAGCAGCACCTACTATTTCACAGACCATCTGCTTATATTCTTCATCAGTCTGGCCCTCTTTGCGTTCTATATCACCAGTAGAATTAGTAACTTCTTCAGTGATAACATCTATAGCGGAATTAATCTCAGGGTCACCACTTCCTAATTCAGCATCAGCGACGTCATCGATTTCCGCGGCCATCATAGTGGTATATACGCCACTATCAACATCAACTAAATTCATTACTATTTCTCCTTGTTAGTTTTAACTACCTTACTATATACTAGATTAGCAAGATTAGTCTTGTTAATGTTATTAGATGCGCCGACAGCAGATAGTGCCGTACGAGTCATATCTATACGGATCAGATTAGAGAGAACCTTTTTAGTGGTTTCTCTCCTTAAAGTATTATCGCGATTATACATAAGCATTATATCCTTATTTATATGCAGTGCACTTAAGTTCATAGAATGAACGTAGTGGTAAATATATTACATTTATAACGGGAGTTTACTTATGTCACTTGAAACTATGCTCGCCGTTCTTAATGAACAGCTCAACGAAGATGAGAATAAGGCTATTCAGCCGATAACGGAGACACCATCTAAGGTTTATAAGCCGAAGAATCTAACCGATGCTGAAGATGAAATCAAAGAGATTGATAGGGATGAGAAAGAAAAAGATGACGAGTATCGTGAAGCTCATTCTGATGATGACGAAGAAGAAGACACCATGGATGATTACGAAGTTGTCAACCCAGATGAGACAGTGGATTCTATCGGTGATAAGAATGTATCTGACGAAGAGATAGATGAGAAGATGATGAATTTTACAACATACCAGCTTCTCACTACACAATTCCTTAAGTTGGAATATGGTACACCTGCTGGAACTGATAGTGGGTTGTGTCCATCCTGCGGTACTGAAGATGCAGCCGATGCTGCTATAATTGATAGTGAAATAACTGATGCTGAACGAACTGAACCATTTGAAACATCTGGTGGTGATACTGGCGGTTTCAGTGGCGGCGGTTTCGGCGGTGGCGATACAGGTACTTCTGATGATGAGTTTGGTGGAGATTTTAGTTTCTACTATGAACAGAGAGCAGCTCTAGAAAAATGTATCCCAGGTACTGAAAACTTCTTTAAAACATTTGGTGCTATATTCAAATTTAGCGAAAAGGTGTTTCACACTGTAGCACAGAATGCTACAAGACTTATACGTGCAACACTACGTGTTGGTGAGCATAATCTTATCAAAGTTAGGTACATGGCTAAATTCTATCAATTCAAGTTAACTAAGTTGATAAATTTCATCGATGATGAACAGCTTGATAAGATTGACGTTGAAGCATGGCCTGCTGATTTGTGGTACACAATCGAACAGCAGTGCTTTAAAATATATGACTTGTGTAAAGATGTAGATAAGCAATTAGCTGCTAAACCTGGTGCGTTTAAAGATATTAGAGCTAAGTACGACAAACTATATAAAGCTATTAAAGTAGACACATCACTGAATGGTGTTAAGAGTAGCACACATGCTCTGTTTGATTTACGTAGATCTGGTAACGTTAGTAGCTTAGGCTATGGTAAAGATGCTGTGATAAAATCATTCAGACACTTAGAAGAGCTTGGCGATATAGTTGGTGTATCTGCCATGAAAGAAATAACAGTATCACTTAAGAAAGCTGCATTACACATAAAAGCAGAAACAGAAAAACTAAAAGCAAAACAGAAAACTGGTATAGCTGATGCCAATATAAAGCAAGAGATGGATATGCTACAAGCATACAACTTACGCTACAATTATCTATCTAACTGTGTACAGATATACACAGAAATAACTAGTAGAATGACAGATGATTTGTATCGTGTTAGTAAAGCATATGAGACTTCTATTGTTCCTAAATATGTGAGGTAATATAGATGGCCAGTAGTATTAGGGATTTATCTGACAATATAATCGCTAGAGAATTAGCATCCGGCGTCACAGGATCGTCTAGAACGATATTGCGTGACGATGATGAAACATGGATGAAAGTGCCATACCAGCTAGGTTTCGGGGAAGTATTTCAGACTGTAAAAGATGATTTGCTATTCCGTACACGAAATTTAGAAGGTATCAATGAGGTTAGTGATTTTAAAGGTGTCAGAACATACAGCGATAAAGATATCGCTAAAATATTTGGATTAGAATCTCAACATGATAAAACTATAGGTATGTTTAGTAAAGCATACCACCAGGATACTCGTGTTGGTGGCAATGATGCTATAAATTGTTTATGGCAGTTTAACCGTGACGATGATATATTACACCCTATATCGTACACAGCTGCATTAGGATCGTCATATATAGGTTTAAGTAGAGTATACACTAATACCACACAACTCAATCAGCAGATATGTTGGTTTACATTTGGTGTACCATATTACTCATCTATACTAGCATTTCACAAGAAAGCGTTTGATGATAGATTGACTGAGATTAATACCAAAGGTTTTACCAGTGATGAAGGTTCATGGCAGATAGGTGAAATATTCGGTGAAGCCTTTTCGTTATTAGCAGCACTACCAGTTATCCCGCTTAAATTAGCATATGAAACTATAACACATAACAGCTTCCAGTACAAGATAAATAGGTTTTATGAATTACGTGCTAGAATGCAACTGTACTATAAATTCGTTGACAGTATGCTAGGACATTGGTTAGTTGCTGTAGGTATGTATGGTAATTCTACTACATGGGAAGGGATGAATATCACAGCTGACCCTGATTGTATACCAGAGGCTCTTAAACTAACCGGTTGTTCTATTTGGGAAATAGTTAGCCGAAAAGCAGTAAACTCAGGTACATGGCCTCACAATCCTAGTGATATTGCTAATCACAAAGAAACCGTACGTAAATCTCTGGTGGGTCCTCATGCGGTACCATTACGTTATAGAAATACTGAAATGGCTAAACGAACAGCTCTAGCCCAGTTACAGGAAAATGATAGAAATACTGATGGTACTATTAAGAGAGAAGTAGCCAAAGCTCAAGTGGATAAAGCTATGAGTCAGCTGAAATCTGAGTATGAGTCTTACAATGGTGATATTGATGCATATCTATCATCACAAGAGGCAATCGAGAGAGCCTCAGCAAATGCTACGTACAATGATGCACCTGGTGTTTTAGCGTATGATGATGACCACGGTAAATGGGGACTGGGTGATATGTTTGTTAAATCAGCATTAGGTGCTACTCAGTTCATCGGATTCCGTGTGGATAAGAGTACAGATGCTAGCGAATCATTTAGTAACAGTACAGCACCTTCAGCATATGCTGAGGAATTCAACGCTAAAGTACGTGAGTTGGCAGCTAAAGCTATAGATAGTGGTATAAAAGGTTTAGATAGTGAGGATGGTTTCCTTGCAAGTTTATGGCAAGACATCAAATCTATCGGTGCAGGTATGGTTGAAGCACTTAAGAAGATAGACTTTATAGGTATAACTGATTTGGCTAGTGCTGCATGTACTGGTGTATATCTCGATGTACCTGAACAGTATTCTGGTTCAGACTTCAACAAGAGCCACTCATTATCATTCCAGCTACGCTCCCCATACGGAGATAAAGTATCTATATATCAATCAATCATAGTACCTTTATTCTGTATACTAGCCGGTGCGTTACCTAGAGCTGGCGGTGCTAACTCCTATGTACAACCGTTCTTATGTCGTGTATATTGTAAAGGTATGTTTGCAGTTCCGATGGGTATAATCGATAGTGTATCTATAAAACGTGGTGATAGTGAATTTGGCTGGACATATGACTCTATACCAACATGTGTAGATGTTAATATATCGATAAAGGATATGTCGCCGATAATGTACATGGTGATGTATGATAAAGCATTTGAGAATATATTCGGTGTGGATAGTGCGTTTAATGAGTATATGCTAACATTAGCCGGCGTAGGCTTGTACGAGCGCATATCTCAAATTCAACGTATAATAAGAGGTGCTACATATACAGCACATAAGGTTCGTTCAAGATATCTTAATCCGATATACTGGTCACATTCTGTATCACAGTTTACTCCTGTACAGTTTGTTGCATCATTCCTTCCTAAGATCTCTGTATCTAATCATTAAAATATGTACTTATAGCTACTACCTAGGGAATTCCCTAGGTAGTAGCATATATACCATGTTCTATTATTTATGTCCGTGCTTTACTTACGTTCAATGGGTAGTCAGACAGATGGCTATTTCTAGTAGATGGTGTTGCCTTGTGAGTAGGTTTACCACTCTGTAGCAAGTTCATACTACCTAGATATTCCAACAATCTATTACCCAATTCTTCTATAACTGAAGCATCTATTTTCTCACCACCAACAGTAACCGTTCTAGTAGCGGTTGTCTTCTGCTGTTCTTTACCTGAACCCATAACTGATGAAAGCAGTTTAATGAACCCACCGACATCATCCTTGAACGCAGTAAGTATACTACTTATCAGTTTGAGTTCTGATACTACAGGAGCATTACCACTATTAGCACTTGTTATGTTGTTATGCATACTACTTAATGTTCTAATGTTCGCATTATTACCTTCAGCTGTTGTGCTAGCTATAATTGATGCACCTGGTTTAGGTTTGTTAGCTAACATACCCTTGATTCTAGCAGATGCTTGAGCTGTTGCAACATCATAGCCATCTCTGATACTATCGCCGAACTCGTCTATCACTGGGTCACCAACTTCTCCACTTAACTGGAAATGCCATGGTTCATCTGAATACGGTCTGGTTATACCGTATCTGCTAGCGATGCTAGCTAGTACATCACGGTCTGGTGTCTTAGCTGATATATCAAGTGCGGTACCAGATTTATGTCTACTCTTTTGGTTACCGTGTTTTACAGTATGTGACTCGCCGTTAATGGTTATCGTAGTATCTTTCTCAGGACGATTTACTCCACCAGTTAAGGTTGGATCGCCTAGCTTATACTTTCTCCACCATAGTTCGGCTTGTTTCTTATCATCTCTAAAACCAGAGTTTACGTAAACTTTACCACCCGGTACTTGTTTCTTATATGCATCTATAGCAGCGCTCATTCTGTCAACGAATGTAGAGTTAAGATGTTCTACATCGATATCGCCTGGTTTACCATTCTTTGTAACTAATCCTGCTAATGAACCATGACCACCAATGGCAGATACACCTGACAATAGACCTCTTGTAGAGTTATCCGCATTGGCTATACCAGTACCATCTGGGATGTATGAAGGAGTACTTCTAGGAGCAAACTTCCTCATAAATGCAATCGCATTACCAATACGTTTATCATCATGTGCTTCGTGTTCACCACAACGTTCGAATCCGATACGGAATCCTTTAGCTGCAGCAGCTACTGCTTTTTCAGGATGTAACGGATCAGTCTTAACACTACGTACATATTCATTAAAGCGGTCTCTTTCGTATGGTACATTTTCAAGTTCCCATTTGAGATATTGGAGCTGTGTCTGTAGAGCAAGTGGGTCTAATCCACGTTCACGTGCAAATGGAAGTAATCCTTTATATGTATCACCACCACGTAGACGCTCACCACGCCATTGACATATACCGGTTGCACCTGTACCATTGATAGTGTCAGGTGAAATACCTGCAGATTCAACTGCCATATTACCCATAACACCAGCTGCTTGTTCAGCTGTTAGTGACAGCTCATTGACTAAGAAGTCAAATATCTCTTTACGTTCTTCTTCTGTACATACACGACCATTACGCTGTGCACCCTTTATATTAACCATAGAACCAGCACGGGCTAACTGTATTTCGTCGTATACCAGGTCAGATATACTTGAACCACCAGCATAACCATCAATATTGTCATACGTTCTCTTTTCAGAGGTACTGTTTAATCTAGTATTGAGGTTAATACCCAATGCCTGTCTAACCTTTTCATCGGCTTCTCGCTGCATGTCTGCTCGTGACATACTAGCTCTTCTAGCTTTCTGCGCAGACAAGTCTGCATTTGCACCAGTTGAACCAGTAACGAGCTCAGTGACATAATGACCGAGTGCAGGATAATTTATACACAGTTTCTTGTATTTAGATTCAACTAGACCTTTACTTGGTATCTTACTTAATTTATCGATAACATAATTCTTGTGAGCTATAGACAGCTTCCCGATATCCGGTCTAGCTGACATATCGTCACCATTAGCTTTGTTTATAAGTGATACGAAGTACATATAGTACGGTACAAACTTATAAGCTAACCAATGACCAAAGAACTGATAAGTCCATGTATCATCAGGTGCACCTACCTTTATATTTCGTTTCAGTAAGTCAATGTACAGGTCTATATTAAGTTCTCTTTGACTCTGATAACTCTTATATCCTATTATACCACTATACAAACAAGCGTTTATATAGTCATCGAGATACGTCTTCAATTCATCAGGTTTAGTTCCGTATAAAACGTTATGAATACCTTCAACGAATTCTTCGAAGCAAGTACCTAGTTTCTTATTAGACCAATACCAGCGTGCTTCACCGTCTTTATCATAGTTGTTAGCACCAGTTGTTATTTGCATTAACAGACCGAATATAGATTCAGAAGTACTCTTCTTACCATATTCTTCTAGTCCTAACTGTTTAAGGATATCACCCGCAGCGTACTTTGACATGAGACTAGCATCAGCCAATTCAGTATCAATCTGTAGATTTTCTTTATTCAGAGCTCGACCTAGATTCTTCTGTGATTCAGTATCCATTAACGCATTAGCATTGTTTAATACAGTAGCTAACGTGTTACTTATATACTCATTTTCTTTCTCTTTATAGTACTTAGCTAATGGGTTACCTGTATTGTTGATTACACCATCTGAAGCATCCTTACGGAACTCATCTAACTTCTGCAGGTATGCAGACAAACCAGCAGCTGAGAGTGAGTAGACATTAGTTTGGTCTTTCTTCAGTATAGGCATAACTGCTTGCTGATATTCAGTATACGCTTTATCTCTTTCTTTAGGATCGATATCATCAACATCAATATCATCAGGTTTTACACCATAGAGCATGACAACATTAAGAAACGCATCGAACACTGGAACAAATCTTGCTTTATACCAGAAATCCAGATAAGTAATCATATCTGAAATCTTACGTTCCCAATCAGCTTTGGTCTTTTCCTTATCTTCGCCATCAGGTACTTTAGATAGCAAGCTACTCATAAGTACTTTACGTAATCCAGCTAGTGTTGAGATATCTGTTGTGAAAAGAGCGTCATCTACTGTTAATGTAGCACCAAGACCGGGTATAGCATACCCTGCAAGCATTGCAACATTGCCCCAGAATCCTCGATTTAATTTATCGATACTAGCTTCAGATAAACCTGCGCTATTACCGAATAGTTTCTTACAACATTCTTCAATGAATCCAGAGTTAACAGCTATCTTCACAAAGTACTTTTCATCAGGACGTGCATCTAAACCTTCTTCGAACCATACATCAGCTACTTCCTGTTCGAATTCTTCCATAGATTTCAAGTTCTCATTCTTGAAGATAGTAGATGCCATATCTGTCCAGTTAACACCTGAACTACCAGCTCTGCTAGTGAAACCATAATCGAAGAAACGACTTTCCCATTTATGTTCATTCAGTGATCCGTGTAAGAAGTCAGATAAACTCTGTCCTATTGAAGTACCTGCAGTTTTAAGTAATGCCCACGCACCTTTACCTAGACCTTTAGCTAAGTAAGATAGTGCTTTGCCTGGACTGTTGCGTGCAGCCCACGCCCTAGAAAGATCATTACCTGCTTCATTCAAGTTGTGTGATAATTTATCTGCAAATGTTAACTGGTCAGAATCTTTATCTAGCATACCGTTAGAATCTTTAGCTAATTCAGCTTTATCTTCTTCTGTGCGTAATACCAGATGTTTGAACAATCCATACGTACTTAAACGGAGGATATCAACATCGATATTCGTAGCTAGAAGTGCTTTACCTCTACGCTCAAATTCTTTAAGTACCTGTGCACGCTGATCAGCAGGGATATCATCAACGATGATATTGTCACCTGGTTTAGCACCACATGCCATACGAACTATATCTGCGTATAAAGTAAAGATAGGTATAAATATACGTTTATACCAACTGATAACAAAGCTCTTAGCTTCTGCTTTTAGATCCTTACTAAGACCTTTCACTGGCATACCAGACGAAAGTATTTTCATATATACTTTTTGCCGTTCTTTTTCAGTGAATATTTTCTCAGCAAGTTCTTCAAGGTCATCTATAAGTACAGATTCCTCATTATCTATAACGTGTACCTGTGTGATTTCCAAATCTTTAACACAGTTAACTATGTTCTTATATTCTTTCTCAGTTACACCATTAGTCTTCTCAGTGCCGTATAATTTAAACCTAACTTCATCCCAAGCTTTTTCGTTGTTGGATACATTGCCTACAGCACCATCCCACATACCTTTAATTAGACCACCGCTGAGGAGATCCCATGCAAATGCTCCAATCTTAGCTACACCAGCAAATAATCCCTTACCTGTAGCCCACAAAGCGTTAAGTAAGTTACCATGTCTAAATTCATTCCAAGCATAGCTTAGATGATCAGACATGTTACCAGTATACTTAGAAACAGCTTCTGTAGCACTACCGTCAGTAAGATCTTTGTTAGAGTATTTACTACTAGCTAGACCTTCTTTTCTTTCTTCTAATAACTTTCTTGAATGCCATAGATCATAACTCTTCTTATCAAGTTTAATAGTAGCAATATCACCCTTATTTACTTTCTCAAAGCCATCAGCTAATGCTTTCTGTAATACAGGCCATAGTTCGTCGGATATATCAGTACCTTTAGGTTGTTCATTAGGATTAAGATTACCTACAGCAACTAACGCATTGGTGAATACGTTGTAAACTGGTATAAACTTAATCTTATACCACATACGTAGGTATTCGAGCTTATCGCCACCTAAAGATAAGTCACCGCTATCTAAGAAATCGACCTTATAACCAAATTGACGTAATCTGTTATTATCTACACCAGCTGAGTTACCGCGTTTGAATTCATCGTAAGTATCAGTTTCTAAGTCTTCGACTGCTTCCCAATACTTAGTCTGAACACCGTAGGCTTTGAAGCGTCCAGGACGTAGTCCTGCAATCTTAGGATCATCTGTGGAAACCATCTTGACCACATCGTACGCAGTCCATGCAAGCATACCTAAACTTATCAGTTGTCCGATAACAGGTACTGCATTTGGACCTGCGATAGAAGCTATTCTCTTAGCAGCAAACTTACCTAGACCACTAGCAACGCTTACAGGAGCTTTGAGTACAGTACCTAAAGCTTTACCAGCAATAGGAAGTGCCTTAGTGAACACAAATTTCCCAGGAGCAGTAAGTATCTTAGCCGCAGTGCGACCACCATGGTTCCATAAGTAAGGTACTGCTGATTTAGCACCGTCCCATAAATACGATAAACCTCTACCAGTTGCTCCAAGCCCGCGTCTGAGCCAACCTGCCTTTGAGCCAGCTGCATTTGCCGCTGATTCAGCTCTTGCTGCAGCACCCTTCCCGAATGGCCATAGACGTTTATACCAAGGTGCTTTCTTTGCAGCAGACTTACCTGCAGTTGCTGTACCATTCAAAATTGCCTCACGTTTCATTGCTCTATCCGCAGCTATTCTAGTATAAAATTCTTCTGCGGATTCAGCTGCTCCAGCACGCTTTCCAAACGGCCATAGACGTTTATACCAAGGTGCTTTCTTTATTTCCGCTGATTCAGCTGCTCCAGCACGCTTTCCAAACGGCCATAGACGTTTATACCAAGGTGCTTTCTTTGCAGCTTCTTCGGCGCCGCCTTTACCTCCACCCCACATCCATTTGAGCATGGCGATATCCATGAGAGTGTCCAATATACCTTCATCATCTTCAGTATCATCTTTCTTAAACCCATCAAACAGTCCAGCGAACCATGATTTGTGTCCAGATTTACCACCTTCTTCTGTGTCAGTACTCTTTTTCTCTTTTCTCTTAGCTTCACGTTCTTTACGTTTCTGTTCGTAGTCAGCCCATGAACCATCAACGTCACCATCACCATCTTTGTCGTTAGGGTTGTAGTTTCTACGTGGCATATACTTATATAAATGTCCATATATGTCAAGTAATCTATCCCCAACTATCTCTTGCAAGTCCTTTCGGGACACAATAGAATTCCTGAATAAATCAATAGTAGAATTCCACGCATTGGTTATCACATTAACCACGCCTGCTGCACCATCACCGAGCATTGCACCTAATCCACTTACTAGGGTTTTGCCCATGTGCCACAAGCCCTTACCGAGACCTTTTATCTTATTCCAACCAAATTTCACAAGGCCGAGTCCAGCTGTACCTATCTTGCCAGCCAAAGAGCGTCCAGCCCATCTGGTTAGTTTATTACCATTAATGTCGAATACACCATTATCAATATCTTCCTTTGAAATTACACATCTAGGACGTTTAAGAGCTTGACCCTTTTTACCGACCATAGTGTATACTGGTTTATCTATCCCGTATGCAGAGAGTACTGGTGTATAATTACCCTTGTCATCACGGAAACAGTATTTCAAAGTAGCTTTATTAGTTCTAAGATCTTCGCCTGAAATAACTTGTACCAGTTTACCATCTTTAAGGATAAATACATCTATGTATGGATCCTTAGCAGTAAATGCATCTTTAATTCTATCTTTTACCCAACCAGCAGCTTGTGTGCCCTTTTCCCATATCCAGCCGATAGCAGTGGTACCAATGTTAAATGCACCACCAACTAAACCAGCAACACCACTGCCGACAGCACCAACTGCACGGCGTAACATCGAAGTAGCCTTAGCTAGCTTAGAGCTCTCTATAGGACTACCATCTTTGTGGCAAAGCCCGTCTGTGATATGTTTTTCAGTTATAACCTCATTACCTAATTTCCGTTTACCTGGGTTATCAGGATCATCGATGAGTAACCAACATGGACCATCGATATCGAAAACGGTAGGTACTACCTTAGTCTTACCATTTTCCAGTACACGTACCAGTCTACCTTCTTTAATAGACTCTCCATGTACCAGTGGTTTCTTCAGATTCTTAGTTGTGTAAACGTCACAGTACGCGTCAAAGAGCCCGTCGATACCAGATCTAAAACCGGACGCTATTGATGAACCTAGTCCTTTAAGCCTGTCTAAATTCTTGTGATTAAAGATGGCGTTAAATGGCACTGTTGCTACATTACGTAAGAATCTACCTATCTTGCCCCCGAATCTGAGTAGTGGACGTCCTTCAACATCAACTAACCCACGCTTTCCTTCTTTCGCTGTTATTGCTACCTTAACTACTTCTTTACCGTTCTTATTCGTTACCTTACGGTATACGGGCGGGTGTATATCCGCTACTGAGTATATTGGTTTAGTACATTCCTTATCAGCAAATATAGTACCATTCTCGAGTTCTGATTCTTCTATTTTCTTAGGGCCATGTACTTCACCTTCTATCTCAGACTTAAGGTACACATCACATGTCTTGTTAGTAAGCAGATGCCTACTAAAACTACCAGCGTTACCTACAGTAAAATCTAATACATTGCGACCGAATGATTTACCTGTTTTCCATGCTCCGAAGATAAAGTCTTTTATCTTAGTACCTATATTAAGTGATTTTAACTTATTTAAGAGCTCAGTATTCTTAAGTTTATCTAGCATATCAGCTAAATCAACTACAAGTAATCCATCACCAAGTTTCTTATATATTGCCTCATTACTTTCCATAATGTTAAGTAATATATTCTTTGTAGTATTAGTGTTATGCTTTCTAGTATAGTTATCACTAGGTGCAACACCTTTACTAGATACATTACCACCTTTAGCGAACTTAGTTTTCTCATTATCACTTAGATATAGTCCCAACTTATCTTGTGTAGCGCCACTAGGGTTAAGCATACCTAGCATACGTCTAGCCATGTTCTCACTTACAGTATCTTTTACACATCTGTACAATAGCTCTTTGAATCGTTCATTAAATTTGTGCGGTAATATAGTTTCACCACCAGCTTCACCAGCTATACCAGAACCACCTAGTATATCTGTAGGCTGATCTACATAACCACCATATCGATCTATAGGTAGATCAAAGGATAGACCATAGCTACCACCTTTAGCATGTTTTTTCTTAGTCTTAGCTCGACCATACTTCTGACCACTTAAACCTTCATTTAAATCGATACCGTTCATACGAGATGCACGTGCAATGGCGTATGCCAACTGTGTGGCTCCCTTACGAACTGCGGCGTCATAAAGACTACGTAATTGACTTACATCTTTATTACGAATAAGTGCATCTAATATCTTGAGTAAGTATCCTCGGCGTCCCTGGCCTAATGTGTACCCCAGTAACCTATCTACTTTACTATGTATGGTATCGTAAGCTGCACCATAAGTACTATCACCATATGTAGTACCACGAGCTTCTTCAATTTCTTTAAGTTTAGCAGCATGCTGTTTCTGAAGTTCCTCCAACTTCTTTGGTTTATCATGATTCTTAGCAAGTGCCTCTTTGGTTTTATCAAGCTCAGCTTGAAGCTTCTGCATTTTCGCATATTGGGCGGATTGTTCTATATCTCTTAAATCAGTTCTAGCAGTATTATAGAGCGTAATAAACTTATCATGGTAGGTATTAATATTCTCATCTTTTGCTTCATAGTCTCTACGTGCTCTATCGCTGCGTAAATGCTGACGATGGTAATAATTCTTAAGTGCAGTATCATATCTTTCGCTAGTGAACTCGTCGTCAGTTGATGCCGCTAATGCACGTGCTTTCCTCATCTCAGCTTTTTCTTCACTGGTTAATTCATCATCTTTAGTAATTTTACCACCGAGTTGCCTATTTGCTAACTTACTGAATACTGATGAATCTATAAATGATCTAATATATGCTGTAAAGTCAGTGTCTAGTACATCACGTAATGCTCCAATCACAAGAGCATTATCACGACCGATAGCTGTGGTACGTGCATTATCATCTAACCAGAAGATTTCCAGTACTTTCTCAAATATAGCCTTAGTGAATTCTACTCGTGCTGCATTATAATCAAAGCTTTTACCGGCTTTTTGTACAGGTATCTTGATCTTATCATCTTCAAAAGCGATTTCATGCTTCTTGGTATTTAGATATTTCTCACTTTCACCTAAAATATCAGCCATCCAGTATTGGATTAGCTCATACATACCGAATGATTTGCCATCTTTGATTGCATTACCGTACCTTGTTACGATAATATTTGCTAAACTGCGTAAGTAGAAGCGAATTGACTTATTATTCTGCCATGTAACAAGACGGTCAACAGCATCGATAAATAACTTGTTGTTTCGGTCTTCTCTAAACTTTTGTTTGAGTCCATGTAGTGGATCAAGCTGTTCAACATATAGCTGATCAGCTCTAGCTCTATAATCTTCATAACGCTGATTAGCCAACTCACGTGCTTTACGGGCATTTTCTAGTCTAATATTGTTTTTTCGTGTTGGGTTTTTCTCAGTTGCTGTAGCAGCAGCTTCATACTCTTCCTGGGCAGCGCGCAAAGCTGCTTCCGCATTATCCGCTATGGTTGTAAGGAATGCTCTATCGAAGAATCCATTATTCTGCAGCGTATTTTCCATAGCAGCTTGATCAGCATTTCTCTTCTTAGTTATATGGTCCAATTCATTTTTACGATGCTGTGGATCTATGAAGGCAAGATAGAAATTATCCAGACTTGCTGAAATCTTTTCCAGATAGCTGAGCTGATGCTTCTGTATATCTATCGCTGTGGAGTTATAAGCATCTTCTTTAGAGATGATAGGATTTGGTGCAGTTGAAAATTCTGCAGCCTCTGCTACTGCTTCCATCGCTGTACGAGCACGATCACGTGCAGCTAAACGCTTATATGCTTCGTGTGATTCAGTTAATCCACGCTGAAGCGCATCCATTCTACCACGGAACTGTTTTTTCACAGCTCTTGTATCACTACGAGCTTCTTTAATTTCTTTAACTTTAGCAGCACGCTGTTTCTGGAGTTTTTCCAACTTCTCTGGGTTATCACCGTTCTTAGCAATTTCCTCGTCGATTTTATCAAGCTCAGCTTGAAGCTTCAGTATAATACCATTCTTATTCTTACGTGTATAAGAATACTTCTTACTATGCAACATCTTATCAATTATACGCTGATAGCGCTCTGTCTTAGATGCTTTAGTACGTAGGTTGTTTATAGCTGATTCAGTTAATCGACCTGAAGAATCTCTATACATCTGCATGCGTTTTTTCCAAAACTCAGTTAGTTTATCCAGAGTTTTCTTATACGCATCATGACGTTTCTTAGGGCTTTCCTCGTATTTATCGTATGCATCATGTAGTTCTTCTAACGGATCGAACTTATTATCAAACTCCTTTGTCTCGTCATCATACATCCTAGCAATTAGATTTATGATTTCACGTATAGTTTTAGGTAATATAGTACGTAATAAATCTGCATATTTTGTATTAGCATCTAGTACCTTGATTATACCTGTGTAGTCATTACAGCTCATAAGTGCGTCAATCCATGCACCTGGTGTGACACTATTTGGATTAACTGGGGTAATAACACCATCATCATTTTCAGGTAGTATCAAATCTGCTATACACTCAAACACATTGTTGCGAGTAGCAACACTGGCTGCGAATAGCATACTACGTTGCGTGCGCACATTAGCTCTTGCGAAGAAATTACTGATACTATCACCAACATCGCTCATTATGTCACCAGTCTTCTCAATAATTCCAGATACAGAATCAGCTAGATGATCCCATTCTTGCTTAGCTTTCTTTCTTGTTGCATCCTTGTTGGCTTTAGAGCTAAAAAAGCTACGAATACCTATATAACTATCACCGATGACAGAATCCGCCAAATTTCTGAATGGTACCTGTTTAACGCCTTCACCAAGTTTAGAGAATAAACGTGATATGAGTGGTTTCTGTTTATATTTTTTGTCGAATTCAGCTGACTCGAAAGAACTATTATACTTTTCTATGTCTTCTTCGCTCTTTTCATCTATTTCCCCAGTGTATCCATACAGCATATTTAACATCGGGTTCATGTTAGTTACAAGATTACCGTTTGCATCACGTTCACCATAATACTTATCAAGGAACCATTTATCTTCATTGTTTATATTGTGTGCTATCTGGTTATGGATATATTCATTACGTGCGCCTCTACGATGTGATACCATAAGCTGGTTGATGGTTTCAACACTGTAGTCAGATATCCTGGCATTCATATTGTTCAGGTTCTGTCCAGGTTCTAGGAAGTATCTGAGCCAGAATGATGTTACCTCTTTAATCTTCTGTGGTGAATTGAACCCCCGGAAAGCGATCTTGATAAAATCATTATCCGCGTATATATTGTGTATTACTTTATCATCGCCACGGTTCATAGCACTCAGGAATTCCTGCAGAGTACGTATGGTTGACTCATCTATATTAATATACTTAGAACTATTTTCCAGATTAGCAAGTACTCTATCTATAAGCAGTTTATCAGCTTTTAAACTCTGTTTTTCCGCGTTATAGTATCCTTTATCAAGAACTGTTTTGTCATATTTCTTACGTAGTGCAGTTTGTAATTCTGAGTATCTAACAGAATGGTAGCCCTTCTGCATTTCTTCGTCTTGCCATGGTTCCATTGCCATCTTAGCATGTGCGGATTCTGTTAGGAATCTATTCTGTTCAAAGTCCCAATATTCTGCTTCTTCATTTTTGTGGGTCAACATCATTTTCAGGTATCTAGTCTGTTGTGCCAGATAACCAGGAATGATCTTCTCAACAGTTGTTATAAATCTACCGGTGAATTTAGCGCCTTCATCTTTTAATACGTCAGATTTGTTGTATAAGACATTATTGTTCTTAAATAAATCAGGTAATAATTCATCTAAGATTTCAGCGAAGAATCCACCTTCACCTATTCTGCCATTCTTGTAGTCATCTAAGAGCAGCGCTAATCCTTCTTTACCACCACCTCTAGTATAAGTCTTGAGTGATTCTCTAAATGTCTTAGGTAACCATGATAACATCTTGTTTAAGCCAAGATTACCCAGTTTAGAACCAAACCAGTTCAGACCTGCACCGATTAAACCGTTTCTAGTAAGCACACTGCTCTCTTTGAACTTATTGCCGCCCATCATTGCGAGCATGCCATCATCCTGTTGTTCCAGCATTGTAGCCTGTGTATCAAGCATACCAGTAAGCATGCTTGCCCAGTCTACTGATTCTTTAATTTTTTCCAGAATGTTCTTACGGGCATCTGAGAAATAGTTTGATAATTTAGTATTGATAGAATTAGCGAACTCGTTCTTCATATTACCTAATACACGTTCACTCATATGAACTTTGTCAGTATCAGGTAATGCAGTATTAGTAATGATAGCGTCTAATCTAGTCTCAATAGACTTAGAATAATTCTTGAAAACATCAAGTGTATCAGAAGCCACATAGTAGTGCTTGTATTTTAGCTCAAGATCTTTCTTTAGGTATGCAGTAAATACACTACTGGTAAATGCATGTTGATAAGATACATGTGTAGCGATAGATGACATCACATCAATATTTTCACGATGGTGTCTATTACTAACACGTCTATCTAAAGTACGGTTTAATATGGCATCACGTTGCTGTTCTACGCTCTTCTGCATCTGTAGCTCAAATATCTTGTTGATATTTTCGCTCATCTTCTCCTGACGAAGCTGTTCTTTTGACGGCTGCTCGTACTCTTGATCTCGGTCTTCTTCACCTATTAACTTCAGTATCTTCTTATCTAAGCCAAAAGGCATCTGCCCTTCTAACTGTTGACTTAGTTTTCGTAATGTACGTTTTGTTTCATTCCAGAACGGCATTACTGATTCACGTGCTTCATTTCTTAGCTGTTCAGCTTCAGAGAGTAGGTATGTACCAGTGTTATATGCTTCATGTATTTCTGGTACATGTTTTTCTACAGCTTTACCTATACCTACACCAGCACCTGAGAGAACCGCTCCACCAGCATCAGAGATCGTTGAACGTATAGATTTTAATTTTTTGGTTACCGGACTTCTATTATTCTCCGCATCATCCACATCGTCGCCATAAAACTCACCAACGTCACCATCGAACTTATCTAATTCTGAATCAAAACTTGCATCATCGTCCCAATTAAATTCGAAATCATCTTTCTTCTTACTCATATTTTACTCCTGTTCGGGTACTGGTATTTGGAATGGGATAAATGAAAAGTAGCAGAATGCGGATAATAAATATTCCGTTACTTTAAACAAATCGCTAATTGTAGTTTTATCAGTCAAATCAACACGATACTGTTTCCACTTGTCTAATATGTTATCAGCACAACAGTATGGCGCAAATATGGTTGTATTAAGTAATTTTTGTTGTTCAAATAGTACTTTATATAAGTTGCTATCAGTGAGAGCATACTGTAAGTCATCAATAAATATAGAAGAGTATGATGCCCATGTAGTCGCTGATATAATTTTAGGGTCAACGCTTACTATGTTGAAATTAGCTAGACCTCTATGGTGTGCATTGAGCAACTTCTTATATATAAGTATATCTGCCGTAATCGTTAATGGATAAGCATTTATTACCACATCGATAGGATCACAGTTACCTGCTCGGTTATTAGTAGCAACATAAGCCTCTATGAGCGAGCTGAGCCCGATAGAGAAATCCGTATCAGGACTGTAGTTAAATATGCTCTTACTATATTCAGGATCGTGATAGTACTTATCTAAGGTTGACTCATCTACTTTAAAGTTAGGATATACTTCGGTGAATTTACGATTAGGTCGCAAGTTATATCTAGGTAATCCTTCTGCTAAATATTGCATATCTGACTTATCTGCCAAACTAATCATAAGACCCATACGTGTATCTTTGAGCAATGCTAGATCTATATATACTTTAGTTATAGTACGAAATGATGCTTCAACAATGCTCTTATTGGCATTATCAAATAATCTCTCATGTTGTGTAATAAAATCAGATAGTTTAGACATTTAGTATTTTCCTTATATAGTAATGCATCATTTGATGACATATATAATATCAATACAGTATATTTAGGGGCGAAGTTAAATATGGAAAAATTAAAACCATTTAACATGACCATACTCGACCCAGATGAGTATATCAAGCGTAAAGAATGTTTACCGATAACATCATACGCTATGTATGAATCATCTACCGAGCGATTTGATCCGGATGGGTTATATTCAGAAGTTATATTTGGGCAATTAGGTAGTAAAGAACGATTTATCCGAAGAGGTTATATCGATCTGCATACTAAACTAATTACACCACATCTATATAAACAGATAGTAACATTAAAGAGTTACTATAAAGAAGTATTAGCTGGTAAACAGTATGCTTACTACGATAAAGATTTAAAGGATTTAGTACGTACCACTAGAGATGACCCTAACGGTGATACTGGCTATCAGTTTTTCTGTTCTGTATACCCAAAGTTAAAATTCTCTCAGACCAGCTCTGATAAAAGATCTACTAAGATAGAACTCCTGGATAAATACGCTGATAGAGTATTTATGTCAAAGTATATAGTCATACCAGCAGCTATACGTGATGTTAAGATGAAAGATGGTAGACCTGAATCAGAAGCTATCAACAAGTTATATCTAGGGCTAATGTCCTTAGCATCTGCTATCCCTGCTGATGCTGGTGAAGATGTAGTGTATGATTCTATTCGTTACCAAATGCAGTGTAAAGTACAGCAGATTTATGATTACATCATGAACATACTTAACGGTAAGACTGGATTTAACCAGGGTAAGTATGCAAGACGAGCCATCGTGTATGGTTCCCGTAACGTTATAACTGCACCACAGATGGTGCGTGTACAATCACCTACAGCACCTAACATGATGTCAGTAGACCAACTAGAGATACCTACATTCCAGGCATTAAAAGCATTAGCACCTGTGGCTATACATCAGATACACCAATACTTCGGTTTAAGATTATCAGGTACAGACACCATACCTGTATATAACTCTAAATCACAGAAGTTAGAATTACGTAAGATTGATGCTAACGAAGTGAAAAAGTATACCACCAGTGATGGTATCAATGATCTTCTTAACGACATGCGTGATACTCACTTACACCAAAAGCCGATAGCGCTGAAATTAGATAAGTCTGAAGTATACGAATCAGGTGCAGAGTTTTATCCATTCATGGTCTATGATAGAGGCGAACACATATACCGTTTCACTGATGTAGAATCATTCAAACAGGCGTACCCTAAGGTATCCAGATATAGAGATGATAATGAAAAATTAAAGATCATGGAACCATACGACATGCATGATTATGTCATCGAGGGTACAGGTGTACTGTATGCTTGTGGTATGGATATAGTACCTGAAGATGTAGATGTTATATTTAGCCCAGAACAATATGTTAAGTTTGTTGAGTTCGCTAAATCTAAGGGCGCTAAAGCTGATGAGCTGGGCGAATATGAAGTAGTTGTTGATGGCATTGAGATACATACAAAAAATAATTGCTACGGAGTTAAGACCCAAGCAGAATGGGATAAATTCATCGCTAATGACGTAACTGTTATAGGTACACATCAGTATGTCAAACCAGAAGTATTAGCCGGTAGATATAGAGCTATGGCAGGTAGACCTGATAGAATCAAAGATAAAAGAAAACTAGAGTTCTTCGAGGATATCATCTTTGATCCTAGTAAGGTACGACCAATGACTTATATTGAGTTTTCTTATATCGTGGCATGTGCAGCTTCTAAAGGCAGACACTTTTTAACTACACGTTATCCGGTGCTTAATGCATACAACATGGTACCATATAAAGGCAAGATAATGAGTACTGTACCTGGACGCATAGTTAAGTATCATCTGAAACCAGATGCTGTTGGTATGAATGATGAATACATAATACTAGACGAATATCCTACCCTAGGTAGTTCATCTAAGCAATCATTATCCGTGCACCCTACAGCGTTAGAAAGATTGACTGGTGACCATGATGGTGACTGTATGTCTTTGCTGGCTATAATGTCAGAGGATGCTAATAAGGAGCTAGCTGACTATATTAACTCTACCAAATCAATAGTGGATGTTTCTGGTAAATTGGTTAACGGTATAAATTCTGCTGGTGGAGCTGTCATTAACATGTCATTGTTCTTTTGTACTTATGGTTTACTGAAATAAAAATGAATATAGCTACAACAGAGAGATATCTCTCTGTTGTAGTGTAGTTTATTGCTATGTAATATATTTAGTCGGCATTACGGAACATATCCTTAAGAGCCGTCACGCACCAGTAATGATTTAGCATGTAATAAAGTACTATATGCTCCCATGCGCTGGAATAAGTATAAACTTTCAATAAATTTAGGAGTAAAATGGAAATATTAGAAAGGCCAAATGGCATGAGAGCAGGTTTCGCTCCACTAGATAATATCGGCTACACTACGTTTGAAGTGAGCCTTGAAGGTGAGGTGTATACGTACAGCATACCAAGCACAGCGGAATGTTGTAAAGCGGAGCGTGTTGGTAATAAATGGAAAATAAGAAAGTATGACGTATCAGGAAATCCGATCGAATGTGTTATAAGAACAGATGTTTTAGTTGGGTTCGCGTGGTACAATATAAAAGAGTCTCTATGGGAAAATAGTATTTACGCAGATACTATCCGCAGGTGTAAAGAATTTTTTACTATTTCCAACTTAGATAAAGCTAAAACTGACTATCGGACGAGTAATGGTTTTAGCTATTATGTTACTAGATATGGTGATGTTTGGAATACCGAGTATATGACTAAGGTTAAAGGATATGTTATTAACACTGGTTATAGACAGGTAAGGCTAGGTTCCGTACACGATGTTGCAATGCATAGATTAGTAGCCCATCATTTTGTACGGGTACCTAAGGATTTATTAGCTCAAGGACTAAACGAAGAAAATTTAGTAGTTAATCACCTTGATGGAAATAAACTGAACAATAACTGGCATAATCTTGAGTGGACTACACACAACGGTAATATGGCACATGCCTCTGCTACTGGTCTTGTGCATACTACGATAGATGATCATTTACTTGAACGTATTTGGCAATACTTGCAAGCAGGTTATTCAGATACTACCATCAGTAAAGAAACAGGTGTTCCTGCTCGTACTGTAAGTAGTATACGACGAGGTCTATCACCTAGATATAGAACTGATAAATATACGTGGTCTAAGTATAGTGTTGTTAGAGAAAAAGAACGTCGTGATGGACTAGCGATGAAATGTGTTAAAATGTTTAATCAAGGCATGAGCTATCAAACTATAGCTGATAAACTAGGATTCAACAGTAAGACCTCAGTTTTTACACTTATCGGTAAATATAGAGATCTTATAACACGTAAACTACCACGTAGGCAAGATCAACGTACTAAATTAGATAAAACAACTATATTTAGTATTTATGACGAATTTACTTACACTGATAAGAAAAACTGTGAGTTAGAAAGACAGTATAATGTAAGTCGTCAGCTTATATCTGATTTACGTATAGGCCGTACTCATTCTAACTTAGCACGTGAGTATATTACCAGTAAGGGACTAGATGGATATTGGTGTGGATACAGACCACAGAAATAATATATAACTGAAAAAAGAATGAACTACACTACAGTAGGGATATCCCTACTGTAGTATCATTCATTATAATTTGTTTAGAATAAAACAAAAAAAGAAACCACACGTGATGTGGTTTCTTCCTATAACGCTACCGTTACCTGAATTATGCTGAAGCGTATTTCAGGTTGAAGCATCTTTCCCATTCTACTGAGTTGAGCCCGTACTCCAGCTTCCAAAGAAGTTGATTAATGACCGCACGAACTGATGATGAGTTCATGGTATCCAACTCGCGGCATGCAGCAGCGATCTCGTTGTCATCTGCATTGCGAATGAAGCTGTCTAATGCCTTTAACGCATCGGCTTCGGTGCGGATGTTGCGAAATTCAACACCATAAAACTTTACTGGACTGTTCATGATAATTCTCCTTAATTACTATTCATTAAACATGTTAGAGGTTAAGTCCTCTATATCCACCTTAATTATATAGAAATAAAAAATAATGAAATGCACTACTCTACCTATATAGGTAGAGTAGTGTGATATATTAAGATGCTCGTTCCTTTAAGAACCACCTATAGAAGAGCGTACACATGTCGTCTACCTGCTTGTCGTCTGGTAGGTTACCTAGATGTTTTAGTTCTATATAGTCAATTATATCTTGGCTATGGTTAGTCACGAATGATAAAAATTCGTGTTTATCATACTCTAAGTTTTCATCCGCCCATCCTTGTATCCACGTCGAGTGTGCAAAACACAATACTGGTTCTTGTAAGATTACATAAGGTGGTAGATTATACATGACATGTTCAGGAAGAACCGTGCGACTTATAAACTTCCCACCAGGGTAATCGTTTAACGCCTCTTTGAGTGCTATCGCTGAACTGTATCCTAAATCAGCCCCTCTATACTTCGCCGCAGGTGTACGAAGTATTTGATATATATCAAATACTTTACGTAGATATGCAGTATGTGGGTCGATTACATGTGCGGTAGGATTATAAGCGAGGTAAGGTGCAGGATTATAATATTCTGTGAACAGCCCATCTGGTAAATGCATTGCGACTAACTCATATGCATCATGCGTCAAGTTAGGATGCCCTTTAATTCTTGCTAATCTGGTATCATCCATTTTATCGACATCCATTATAGCAGTATCTATAGCTTCAGAAACACCGTCTATAAGATCATCAACTGAAAGTGGATTATCCGCGTTCTTAGTTTCTGGCATGTGGTGGTAGAAATACGTAACAGTAAGCCCGATTACACGGATGATGTCTTTAAGAGCATCACGTATCGGTTCTAGCTTAGCATGTTCGGTTTCCTTGTTGAACTCCTTGACTTCATCATCAGTTAACGGGGTAACTGCTAGTTCATTATTTTCCATATAAACTCCTATAATAATTATTGAATATAGAGCTGCTAAATCCTATTAGCAGCTCTATCCGTACTACTTAAGTTTACTTCTTAAGAGTGTCAGCCGGCATCATACGTTTAGAAAGTATTTTCTGAGCCTCCTTATCAGTTTGTTCTAGTTTCTCCATAGGTACCCATTTGTCAAGTACATGATGAGATAAGACATGCTTACTGAATTTACAGATCGCATGTTCTGCTATGCCTCTAGCGAGGATATCTGCACTAGTTGCGAACTGGTTTACGTAGATAAGACTTACTGGCCAGTTTTTACAGATCGCATGCACTTTCTCTCCTAACGCTGTATCTACAACATTTCGGATATAATTCACGAAACGTTCTCCATCAGGACAGCTATTCTTAATAGCATTTTCGAATAGTAATGCTATCTCAGATGGCCGACCATGACGACGGTGTATAAGGTGATTCAGCGGTATTGTACATACCGCAGCTAACAATGATGCTGCTATTATCATCTCCTCAACTGGTTGGTGCCAAATCGTTGGCATGGATCGGTCTCGGCAGACATAGGTGTTGTGACTAAACGTACGTAAAGATCTAACTAAATCTAATGTAAGGTTCTGTGTTAAACCTGTGAGAATATCATTAAACTCTTTAATGCATTCTTTAGCATCTTCGTGCTTATTTACTGCACGCTGCATGTTAACAAGACCCGTAGCCAGAATTACTGCACGCTCATCAGTGAGAGTTGCTAAGAACTCGTTTACATAGCTGTAATCACGTGAGTTATCTTCACCGATATCAAGTGTAACATCATCTGCGGTGACTGCCATAAAAGAGATCAGAGCTGAATTCTCGAGATCAAGCATAACTTTAATATGCTCATTCTCAGTTGTTTTAACAAATTTCATAATAAAACTCCAAATTAATTAAACAAGCGACGATTACTAACTATAACCATCACCGTATTAGTAATATATATTTGAAAATATATTGAAGAAAAACACTACAACAGTGGGATATCCCACTGTTGTAGGGTAATCAGATAACGGAGACAACTCCTATATGTTAAATTGTTTATCATTAGTTATACATTTACGTATACGATCTATACTACCATATACATCCATGACACAGTATCCTTCTGCATCTGCACAAATTACTTCGTATGTGGCCTTATCGTTGAATGATGATAAGAACCCTAAAACAAAATCATTAACTTCATTTTCTTTCCTCTTAACAGTGAGCATATGCACATCATCACGCCATATACATATTTCTATGAAACCAAACAATCAGTTCCTCCTATCATTCGATAAAAGCGACGCCATCAGTATATGGATTATCTTCATCAGTGCTTTTACTAATAACCGGTACGAAACTCACACATTCAGCATCTTTATAATCTAAAATCGTATATGATTGTGTAGATTTATCTAAAAGCTTAGATATTTTCACAGGTATATCACCGTGTTTCTTCTTTACCTCTTCAAGCTGTTCTATAAGTTCAGTAATCGTTATCATCACCTAACTCCTCTACCTCATCGAGTTCTATCTTAGGTACAAATTTCGATACGCTTACTATTTCAAGAGTTACAGGTATCTTTTCGTGTACGGGTTCGAAATCGATGTCATCAACAATATCTTCATCAAGTTGAGGTACATCGTCATCATTATCTTCTTTCATGGATACAAATGCTCCTGTATTACGTAATTTTTGAATATCTCTTTCTTTGCGAGTTCTATGGTCTCACGTGTCCACAAACGATGATCCGCCGTTGTATCAAATTTGATAAGAATATTTTCTATCACATCTTCAGGCATGTTGTGTTTAATCGCAAATGCGGTGAGAATTAACAAAGCGGTATGCTGACTAATATACTCTGTCATCTAGCATCTCCTATGCTGCTAAACCAAGACACTGTTCCATTTCTTCATAATCAGGCAAATCTAAGAATTTGTTATATGCCTGTACGCTATAAGCTTCAGGTGATATAGTAGCTAACCCTAGTAATTCGATATGTGCTTTAGTATATCCATTAATATTAAGTACAGATCCATAATAAGTTTCTTTACTTATATTAGCTAACCGTAATGCAGATGGATACATACTACTTTCATCTAAGTCATTAACGAATAGACTAACCTGAGTAGGAGCATCTACACCATCAAGTATGGCTACATGTGTGCCTACAGCTTTTTCTGGCGGGAGTACAGTACCACCTACCTTAGGCATTTCACTATCCCATTCAGTATACATACTAGGACCTACGCTAGCAGGTACATAACCATTCTCCAGCGCATATACATAGTCACCATCACGCACCATAACTGTTTGTTTACTGAAATTCTTAAGTAAACTACAGTCACTTAAACCGATTAAACTATCTATATCGTGATTCTTAAACTCCATCAGCTGCATAATCAGTACGTCGTTAATGTTGTAAGCTATGTAGCGTAAGAAATCGTACTGCTGTGACCAACGGTGATTAGTTATCTCACCTAGGTGTAACTTACCTTGGCCTAACTCTTTGTTAGAGATATAGTCGAGACTATAACTTATATCTTTACCATCTACTTTACGGAGTCTACCGTATAAACACATACTATCGATAAACTGCGTATAACCAGTACAACTGAACCAATGCCATTTATCTACTATATGCTCTGCATTAGGATTATTATCTTCCTTAAATTCACATACTCTATACTTCTTAGGTAACTCGGGTGGACAGAATATATCAGTCGGGTCAATCTCTAGCGCTTCTAATCTTTCTAGTATTTTAGGTATATCGAATAGGATATTCCAGATACCCACAATATCGGTCTTACATTCATGAACATGCCCAAAGATTGTTTTAAGTAATTCTGTCTCAGAGTCAACTAACTCTAAATGCAGATTAAAGTTATGCTTAGTTAATTCACTACCTATAACTCTATGAACTACGTCTAGACACTCTTCATAAGTAGCTTGTCTAGGTCTTACATTAACATCTATATCAAGAATGTCATTATCTGAGCTGTATATCTTACAACTATCTTTTAAAGCTACGGTATAGATATCTCTTTCGTGTATAAATGTCACTACATTGATTCTACCTTTACCGTACACTTCAGTTTCAATATCGAATGCACCTACTGTTATCTTAGCTGATTTGCCATCAGGTTGTTTCTTCAGATACGCCTGTTTAACTAATGTCTCTGTATCTATATCAGCACCATATACGTAAGGTGATGCACATAATTCTCTTAAACCTACATATGGACGACTATAGAAACCACCCTCACTTAAGCCCATAGCTAATCTATCTTTTAGCTCACTATCGTGACAGATAAATTCTTCTAATCTATCAATACTCTCGAATTCCTTTTTGTATTCATGATTTCTGAATTGCTTCTTAGTTATATAAAAACGTCTTACAGGGTCTTTAAGTACTCTTAGATTGGGAACCCATGTTTCAGTACCATCTTCATTATGTCGGCATATCTGTTCTTTAACCACAACTGCGTTACAATTAGGATCGCTACTCTTATGTGCACAGCTATGAACATAGTAATAAGTTGAGTTTGTCATTTTAAAACCTCTCATGTATAATCATATCTACCTTATAACTACAATATATTAAAAGTTATACACCATAGTCACTCCGACTACACGGAGTGACTATGTGAGTGGTATATTTATTGTACTGCTTCGTTTATTTCTCTTAGGTTATATGCGATAGCTCTAGCCAGCACCATATCAGCATCTACTGTTAATGTAAGTACCTGCCAACCTACAGATGCGGTACTTATAACACCTCTATGAATATATACAGAGGCAGCGTACATGATGTTACCTTCAGCGATTGCAGCGCCAGTCAAAATAAATGAATTTGCTAAAGATGTGAATATGTGGTGTAATTTACCAGTTGAATAACCAGTATACCAGAAACCATCGTAAGTTTCATTCATCTTGGAGATTTCTTTGAGGCGTTCGATAGTTTGCTCGCCTAATTTGATATAATCACTGATACTTATTCTTGACAGATCTGTCTTATTTCGTGCGGAAGCATTGGTAGACCCTCTGATATCAGCTATATCACTACGCACTGCATCTCGCATTTCACGCATTCTATCTGCACAATCTACTGCTTCTTCTAAAGTAACATGGCCTTCATTAAGACTTTTTATTAACTTGTTAGCCTCTTTTCTATATTCATTAGTTTTATTTGTAAGGTGACGCTTTAATGTATTATATGCAATTAGATCAGCTGAACCACTTAATTTAGCACGCGGATTAGCTTTTAAATTCTCAAGATAACTTTCGATACGACCAGCAAGCTTAGTTGGTTGTGTGGACATACTCTGGAACCAACGCCATCCAGCACGGAATGGCTTAAGAAAGTCATCATAATACGCTTTGAAGAAATCACCGAATTGGTTACCTTCCATCGCAATGATTCCAGCATTTTGGCAGATATTGCCAATCATAGTGTTGACATCACTGTCAGATACTCTACTACCATTATCATAATCTTCAAGTGATGGTAGTACTACACCACTAAGTTTAGATAACTCGTTATTCTTGTTGTACATGAAAAGAATACTTCTATCAACACCACAAGATTTGAGGGTGTTGATAAGTTTATATACTTCCATGAGCTGGTATGTGTTGTGGTCTTGAATATCGGCAATACGCTGTATTTCGGCACGATTCATCGCGGCATCATCGAACGTCGCTGGGTCAGTTTCCGGTGACTGGCATGACTCAATACCGCTATAAAATTCGAACATGTTCATAATCTATCCTTATATAGCATTAATCCATATGAAATGAAAAATGTAATCATAACATACATGAGGGCATATACATGGACCAAACATTACTGTATGGATTCATACTAGATAGTAGTGCCGGCACCAAAGCCAAGTCTGATATTAATAATAATTATAATCAGGGTGTTGGCGTACTTATAGGTGAGCCGGCAAATTATATCGTAAATAAAGCATATTTGACTGATACGAGATCTACCCGCTTAGAGTATACTAATAACGCAAAGTTAGATGGTAAACTAGAAATAATTTATGATGCCAATAAGTCTGATGTTGATAAGTTAAATAATTTAACTACTGCTGAACAAAGATGCTTGTTTAACATAGTGGAATGTGTATTAACACAAAATACACAAACTGATGACCTTATTGAAAATAAGTTATCTACAGATGAAATATTTTCAGGATATGTTGCTAATTCATATACGCATAGTACAGAGTCATCGCAGGCCGATGTGCTAAACATTTCTGGTGATACATCTAGACTGAAATTCAATAACTGGGTACAGTTTGAATTTACTACTATAGAAGCATCATTCAGATTCAAGTTATGGATATCTAACAATGCCTTTGCTACACAGTATCCATACGTTACTATAACCAACGTTATACCGCCATTTGATCTTAATCTATTATCCGACCCAGGTACGCTGGTACAGATAGGTAACCTTGAGATATTAAGAACCAGCTCTACTTATATATTCAGTAAAACCAATCTAGAAGCTATCGCTAGAGACCAGAATGGTGTATACACATTCCCTACTAAATATGTAATCGACAGCAGAAAGAATATAACGATACCATTTGCTCTCCCTTACTGTGGTGCACATGAACCATCATCACTTGATGCCAGACGTGCCATCCGCAGTTATCTGGAAGACAACACTGCCCTTACTGATACTGAACTAGAGATTTTATTCCCTGAAATATACATCGATAATAGATTTTACATTATCCCGGTGTATGATAAATTCATATCACGTGCAGGTAAAGACTTTTATCCGAGTATATGGAACCCGATAGAGTTAGTAAGGTTAGCACATAAGGTGTATCGTGATGTAGATACAGAATACATTGATACCAATTTAGAGTTGATTACCAACTCACAAAACAAAATGATATCATTAGTATTACCTGATGTGAATAACTCTACTATTTTCAGTATGCTTACTGAACACCCAACATATCAGGACTATTCTACCACAGATGCTGGATACAAATATTTAGATGGTGTAACTCAGGAATTCTCAGCCAAATTAGCTAGAGCTATGGCTATAGTTAATGGTATATCCACCTCTAATGAATTTAGCACCACCACTATCGGTGATTTAGAATACATCGTGTTATCTAGTGGTAATGCAGAATATTTAATATTGTTCAGATCTAGTTACGACAATCTAATTGAGGACGTATAATGACAATGTTAATTAAACCGGTTGTCGGTGAAATATACAATTTCAAATTCCAGCAGGGGTATGAGTACTTTAACGGTGTACATAAAGTTGTTAAAGTTATGACATATGAAGAATATGTTAATGATGGACACAACATAGTAACAGACTTCTATGAACCGAACGGTAAAACTGAAGCTGATGTAGCCAGTACTATAGATGGTGTTATAGCTAACGACATACTCAAGCTAGTCGAACCTAGTATAGAAGATATAGAACGAGTTATATATGTACCTACATTCTTACTAGAAGAGACCCCTGATTATAATGTATCTAAGTATCATAAATTTGGTATCGTAGCTAATGTTGGTATCATAGGTGATCCTGATAATTTAGGATTCATGAAAACTAGCCTCATTGAAGCATGTGAATCTGTGCTAGGCATAACCCCAGATATATCTTTTGTTACCCTTGAAGAAAAGTGGTTAACTGACGAACAATATCAGGCAATACTAGCTGAAAGAGATCAGTCTAAGATGAAGAACTATAATTACTATAGTGAGAATTTGAGATTACAGAAACAAATATCACAGGCTAATACCAAACTAAATGAGTATGAACGTATTATCGTTAAATTACAACAACAGATTGATGCTCTTACTACCAGTTAACAGGAGGTTACATGAGCAATCTAACTATGGACCTAACTGGTACATTAGCTAACTATTCTGAATCTAATCGTGTATTTAGAATATTTAAGTATAACCAGTTGGTTGATTTTGAAACTACCGTGTTCACCAACAGTATTCATGTCTTCATGATTTCTGGCGGTGTTACCACAGAGTTGACTTATGGTATCGACTATACTGTACCTGATGAATTCGTTGATAGCTGCGACAATGACATATCCTCCGCCAAGTTAGTAGATCCTTCATTCAACGAAGATCTATGTCGTGGTATCAAAATGTTACGTGGTGTATCATACGGTACTACGTACACTATAGCTATCAACTACCAGCGTCTATATCCTAACCAACTACGTACTGCATACTTCCATAACGAACCATTGAACATAACACCTGAGCTGATGCTAGATGTTGTTACTTCTATTGAACGTTTAAAGGTACTATCTAACAATGTTGCAGATGTAACATCAGTTAGTGCAGCACAAAGTATACTGTTAGAACTAGATGAATCTAAGACTAACACTAACAACTACATAGTAGATGAAGAACATTTACTTAATGTAGCCGGTGGTAGATTCGTGATACAGCCTAAGGGTGGTAGTTTCTACTATGATAGTGTTACTGTATATCATCCAGCATCTAACGAATATCTTACATTAGGTACTGATTACTTTATAGTAGGTATGGATGAAGCTAAAACAAAAGCAACGTCACATACATCACCAGTATACAACTTTATCATGGTGGTTAAACCGATATCCGATACTATTAGAGTATCTTACCATGCGTATGGTGGTGACCCTACCTTAGATAACTATCGTGAATTATTAAAGAATATTAATAACATTACTGAATATCTCAATGACGCTAAGACAGTGACTGAAGACAATCTAGGTAGCACCGAGGTGATGGCTTCACTGTTTAGCCGTATCGAAACGTTGGAGAGTGAAATGAGAAGATTACAAGGAGTACCATCCTACGGTGATATAACTGCCGGTAAATGTACATTATTTAAGTTATATACACCAACACCAGGTATGCACTGGTACACTATAGCAAGTTTATATGACATCAATGGTATCGGTACTGTACCTTGTACTGCTGATACATTTACTTTTAGGTTACAGACTAATATCAGCCATATCCAGTTTACTGCATCAGTATCATTTGACATGAATAATAATGAAAATGATAGAGTTAATGTAAATGTGATTAATGAGAATTATCCTAGAGGGTATGTGCCATTCACTGATTATAGTAATGTAGCCAACATCATTCAGCCACAACTACGTGTTGTATGGAACGAAAGTGATACTGTAACTGGTGCATATTTACAGTTAGGTTTTGAACTTAAAGGTATGTTAGAAGAAACAGTATCCATCGAGGATTTATCCGGCCATGAATCATGCTGGAAGCTGGTAGATGAAGTAACTACTGTAACAGTACCTCAGGATAGTGATTTCTTATTACCGGACAATAGCTCAGTATGGTCTTCATTACTACCTAGCTCTAAGCGAGAAGACATGTTAGTACCTTTCAATAAAGGTCACTTAGCATGGGCAGGTACACAGCCGCTGAATAGGCCAGATGAAGGCTGGCAGTACTTCGAAGTATCAGATGCATTACTTATTGACCCAGATACCAATATCCGTAAGTTCACTGGACTGAGATTAGATATTGAGGAAGTTGGTGGTTATCAGTATCCTATTGATATTAAGTTCAATTCAGGTACAGAAGCTCTTAAAGGACATGCTACATTCACTCATCAGAATAAAGTTGCATATGTCAACGCTGAAGTATACAGAGAGAATGGTAAGATAGTTATACGTCTTAACTACGACATAACTGCAGGCACAACATCTAACGAACTGAATCTTAAAGACATAGTAATCCTTCTTAACTAAAACTAAAAAATAAATACTACCGTAGGCCCAAAACCTGCGGTAGTATTTTATGTTATTTAACGCTGTATATCAGC